>Ga0302121_10001758_pt1 | contig 10015 bp, 29 predicted proteins | sample CB21_surface_MG_FD_203120 | JGI IMG/M metagenome (GOLD analysis project Ga0302121, IMG submission 203120) | Marine microbial communities from Western Arctic Ocean, Canada - CB21_surface | ecosystem: Environmental > Aquatic > Marine > Oceanic | place: Canada: Western Arctic Ocean | collected... | reverse complement strand
GGACTGAAGTAATGAGCAAGAAAAAAGAAGATGAGAAGCTGAACGATTGCTACCAGGAGTTATTCAAGACCGTGGTCGATATGCAGGCAAAATATAACAACCAGATGATCGCAGGCACGATGATGGCACAGGCCTTGAGATTGTATAAAAGCAATCTAACAGAAGAAGGGTTCAGAGCCATGGTGGAAGTGATTGCCAGTAGTAGTGACACCATCGAACCGTTTGACGCACCAACAATCAATTAGGAGAAGATATGACAATACATGAGACCCATAAACACACTTTCGCGGTAGCCGATCTAGGCGACACCGACAACGATCAGGACAGGAGCATCGTACCCAGCATCAATTCCGTATTACAGAACGAAGGTATTGATTGTGTGGTGGACGGTGACGACATGAATCCTGCATCGTTCACAGTATGGACCTACTCTAGTAGGGATACCATCCAGGAAATACTTCAGAAAAACGAGATCGACCTAGAAGACTAGGCAAGAAACTTCCATTCTATGCGACTCATTTGCGGTTGACGGTATTACCATCCATGCTATACTGAATATATAAGCAATTAACAAATAGGAGTTGAATAAATGAAAATAGACATACACGAACAGATCTTTAAAATGACTGGTGATGAGCTAGAATCAATCATGGCATCTGTAAAGTTGAGAAGAAATCAATTACACTTCGCATCCGCCCACTCATTAAAAGTAGGACAAAGGGTGTCGTTCAAAGGTAGAGGTGGCTTCACAGAAAAAGGTGTCGTTGAAAAGATCAAGATCAAATATGTTCTAGTAAGAACTGACAGAGGTCAGAGATGGAATGTACCGGGATCACACCTAACTCAAATCAAGGAGGCTGTTAATGCCTAATTGGTGCGATAATCAAATTACTATCACAGGCGACAAGTCTGTGATAGACAAGATAGAAAAAATTGTAAAAGAAGAAGACAAGAGCGATATTGGATTACTACAATTCATGTATCCATGCCCCAAGGAGTTAGAAAGCACGACGGCAGACGGTAGCAAGAACAAGGCACTGATGTTGAAGTATGGTCACTCGGATTGGTACAGTTGGAAGACAGACAACTGGTGCACCAAGTGGGAGGTGTGTGAGTTCTACGGTGTGGACAGGAAAGATGACACCATATCATTCGCATTCAGTTCAGCCTGGGCACCACCGACTGGTGCTTATACCCACTTCATAACAAGCATGGCGGAGAAGAATTTAGATGTATCTTTGAAGGCGTACTACTACGAAGGTGGATGTGATTTCGCAGGATGTTGGGACAATGGCGATGATGAGTGCATAGCCCCAAGCGATTACAAGTCAGACGATGAGTACTGGAATGACGGACTGGGCTATGACCTAGACGAGATGTTCAATTTCAGAGAGAGCATGGCAGAGTATGAAGCGGAACAAGAAGCAGAAAAAGAAGATGTCACAGAGTATGTGAAAGGCAAAGCAATCAACATAGGGGAGGAGGCGTAATGTCAACAAGAGCTAGAATAGGAATAATGCAGAAGAGCGGTAGGATCATAGCATCATACCAACATTGGGACGGTTATCCGGGAGGACTTGGATACAACCTTTGTGAAAATTGGGAAGACTCAAAGAAGGTCACTGAAGCTATCAAGCTAGGTGACGCATCATCATGGAAATACATGGTGGGTCAGCAGATAGACTTCGATGATAGATCAAATCCTTTACATGAGGTTCAGAACTGTTATTATGGCAGAGACAGAGGTGAGAAGAATGCAGGATACAAGGTCTACAAGGATGAAGCCGAATACCTTAAGAGGGGTTTCAACAGTTCGGAAGAGTACATCTACCTACTGAAGGACACAGGTGACAAGGACTACCTTGACAAACCCAAGTTCACTTGGTACTACTCTGCGTCGACTTATGTGGACAAGCCAGGAGGAGGATACAAGGAATCTATATCAGACTTCAAACTGTTAGAGAGAGTCGCTATCCTGGAACACATCGACATCCTGAAGAGATCAATGGAGATGGAAGATGAAAGGAAGGTGGCATAATGGTCAGAATAGAATGGAGATACACCAAGGAGCGAGGTGACTACAAGGACGACAATTCCAAGAACAGGGGTTTCAGTCTTGTGGAAGTTGATACCAGATATGATATCAAGACCGTGCTGAAGGAGTTCTATGACAGCATGAAGGAACCAGTACAGATCATCAACATAAGACAGGAGAGGATATAATGCCAAGAAAATTTTTAGTCACAGACACATCAACGGAGATAAGAGAATATCTCCAGGAGATTGAGATACCGGATGACAAGATCATCTATGACGAGGACGGAGAATATGATTCCGTTGCCACTAGAGCATTGGCCGAGGAGATGGCCTGTGATGCAGGTGATTGGGATGAAGGAAGTTGCGGTGATCAGATAGAGAGTGACATGGATTGTGAAGAACTAGAACCTGAGAAGCAGGAAGATGTCACTAGGTATGTGAACGGTGAGAAAGTTAATGTGAAGGAGACAGCATAATGGATGAATGTTTTTCAGAGATACAGGTCAACGACAAGGTCTATTACTTCAATACCAAACTCCAAGAATGTTCTGGCAAGGCTCTTATGAGAGGTCCAGCAGGTTGGGTTGTGGTTATAGAAGATGGAAACACGGTAGTGGTCAACGAAGGTGACAATTATTGTGGCCACACAGAAGGCAAGAAGAGAGTCAAGGACCACTTGGGAGAGTTCCTGAATGGATAAGCTCGTGAAGTTCTGCCTACCTCTGGACTTACAGACATGGTTGAAACAGTACCAGGCTCCACAATGTGAATCGGCCTTTGCAAAGGATATTCCAAATAGCTTTTATAATCATCAAATGGCGAGTAGACTGGCCAGGGTCGTTAAGATCAGACGGAAGTATCGTGGAGCATCATTGTTCACAGATGACAACCGAGTAAAGATCTATTCTAGACCATCGGCCTACTGCCACAAGAAATTCGCAGATAGGTTCGCAATCTATGAAAGATAATTTTAAACCACAAGATGTAGTATCATATGAAAATCATACCACAACATCTTGTGGTTTTTAGGTGGTTGACGCTATTACCATCCATGCTATAATGAATTATAACAAAGGAGTTGAAAATATGTATAAAAGAGACCAACACTATAACACACAGATTTCTAAAGCAGATTTAGAAGTTGAATTATCTAAACATTACAAAGGTGAAACAGGACTTGTTATTAATTTGATGAGTTATGCTATCCAAGATGGTATCGTTCAAACAAGACACGAATTATCTTGTGCCAATGAAGAGCTTTGGTCGTTGAATGATTGGCCGGAGGGAGAAGGCTTTGGTAGTTCGGATAGATTTGAATATGTGAGAAGAATGACAGAAACTGTGAACTTTGAAAGAGCATTTTTACAGGCGGAGAACGAGTTGGTTCAGATCAACAAATTGGAAGAGTCTCCGAAGAATGATGATGTTAGAACTTATATGAAGATGAACGATAAGATCGCAGAAGGGATGGTAGCATAATGTCAAATAAATTTAGATACAATCTTACAGATCACCTTACTTCGAGAGAAGTTGACGACCTAATGATATTGTTCGACAAGGTCAAGTTGGACCTATCGGCAAGTAGTTTTCCAACGAGAACTAACAGGTTGGAGGCTGTGGAGAACATGAAGAAGATTTTAGAGATCCACAATTATGAAATATCAGAATACACAGGGGAGGAAGTATAATGACAAAAGGTAAAAGATTACTAGACATCGTATTTGATGAGTCTGAGGACTTGTTCTACGAGGATAGCAGGGCGATGAAGTTGACCAAATACATCATGGCAGAGAGATGCCTGCAGGTTGAGATGGCAAAGATATTCCAAGATCACACAGAAGGTGATTGGGACACTCTGAGCAATATCTTACAGGGTGGCTTCAAAGGTTTCGCGAACATGGATTGTTCGGAACTGATCCAAGAGTACGAGTCCATGGAGGACATATGGTACCAGAAGGTTGCTGACAAGGAATTACAGTTCGAACCATACGAAGAAGATCCTATCCATAAACTGAACGAGGAGAAGGTATAATGACAGGAGTTAGACAAGCTACCGACAAAATACTAGAAATGGTAGAAGAAGGTATCCTGGACAAGGATACGGTTATAATGTCATGCCTGAAGTATATGTCAGAGGATGATGTGGCAGACATGGCTCACTCAAATGAGTTTTTTATGACAACCAACGAAGAGGAGGACGACAATGACGAAGACTAAAGAACCCAACCCACCATTTCCGGTGGAAATTATAGATGTGGTGCCAACTGAGGTTGCCAATCCGTTCACGAAGCAGAAAGCGACTCTACAACCAACGGCAATCGCGGTATATGATTGTATCAAAGGGGCAGAAATGTTAGAAGACTTTGACATAGTTGAGAAGGGACTTGACTGGTTCAGAGAACACTATCCAAAAGAATATATGGTGTTATTAGATTAATGACAAATATAAAAGCAATAGGAATATCATTTTTAGATGGAATGTTATTTGGAGCCTACACCGTAGGACCAGTCATGGTCTTTTTATGGGCAATAGGTTTCATCTCAATTAACATCTAAAGGAAAGGGCAGGATGCCTAAGACAGAGATACCACCATACGATTACCATGTATGGTTCAAAGGAACAAAGAAGCCAATCCACATGGCTGGAATGCACGAGGACCACATCCGTTGGCAGACTGATCCCAAGGTACCGGTAAAGATCAAGAGGATATTCATCAAGGAAGAGCCAATAAGAAAGTCAGAACACCTAGGACCAAAAGGCTGTAAAGTGAACCAACCTGCCGACTACGACAAGGGATTCAAGATCCTGAAAGCATGGTTAGACACACAGGACGGACCACCGGAGTCAGTTAGGAAAGAATTGAGAGAATTGTTCATAGATTATGACAGACCTAGCAAGAAAACCACAACATATAGTGCCAAGAAAAAAGGTCGACACAACATATAGTGCCATCCACCGGTTGACGCTATTACCATCCATGCTATAATGAATTATAACAAAGGAGTTGAACAATGTATAAAACAATAGAAGAAAACAAAGACCTACTTAAATTCAATGCAGAGGGAGTTCATCCAGCAGATCAGTTCTTGAATGCCAGAAAGAAGGCAGTCGAGGCAGTTGATCTTTATATGCTAGATAAAGAAGAGGCAATGTATTGCGGTTTCGCCAATGTTTCAATCCACCCAGCACAGGGCAAGTTCGTTTCGTTCATGAAAAAAGCAGGTACTGGATCGAATGGATACAGAGGCGGTTGGAGAATATCTTATCATGATATCATGCCAGCAGATCACGAATACAGTAGAACACAGTCGATGGACATCAAGGAAGTGGCTTGTGATGCCTTTAGAGATGAACTGAAGAAATACGGTTTAACAGTTTATTCAGAAAGCAGAGCGGACTAATGCAAGGGACAATGGAATTCGTATTGCAATCAGCGAGGGCGGTTATGGCCTCCCTTGCTATGTCTTATGAGGTTGAGACAGGCGTTAATGTGAACGAAGCTGAATTGAAATGTATGGCAGAGAACATCTACTTCGAAGGTAGAGCAGAACCCATGATAGGCAAGATTGCGATAGGCCATGTGGTCATGAACAGAATTGAAGATAAGAGATTCCCAGGCACGATATGTGGTGTGGTGCACCAAGGTCCTGTAAGGGAATCATGGAAGACTAAGAAGGATCCTACACTGGCCAAAGAGGACAGGATATTCTATCCTAGGAAGAACAGATGCCAATTCAGTTGGTGGTGTGATGGCAAGAAGGATATTATTTGGGCAACCTACAAGAGCGGTGAGGTCATAGACCAGAACATGACAGCTTGGAGAGATTCGATCCATGTAGCACTATTCATCATGATGGGTGACTACGGCAATGATCCCACAGATGGTGCGGTGTTCTACTACAACCCACACATCGCGAATCCAAATTGGGGTTTGATATACATGGAGACGGCAATGATAGGCAACCATAGATTCATGAGGGATCAGTAATGAAGAACATCCTTATCGCTTTCGGCATAGTGATGTTCACATTGTTCATCCTGTCCTTTGTGTTCAAATCGGTCAAGGCAGACCCGGTTGACAGATCTAGGATCCATGCTAGTTTAACAAAATGAAGGAGTTGATAAAAATATGATGAACCCATGGAAAGTGATACAAGAACTAGAAGCAGATAATTCTAGATTGAAGAAAGAATCAATTGTTAAAAGAGAGTCCGATGCAGAAAATATTAGATTCTTCAACGGCATAGGGGCGGCCTTAGACGGCTTTAGAACATTTGGTGTCCAGAAGGTGCCTACATCAACCAAAGATGGTGCAGGATTGAGTCAGGACATATTTGATCTAGTTGTGAAACAGTTAGAAGAAAGGACTCTAACAGGAAACGACATGAGGGACAGGATAGACGAGTTGTGTGCCATGGCCACAAAAGAAGAGTGGAATGATTGGTACAGAAGAATTTTAATCAAGGATCTGAGATGCGGAATGACCCACAAGACTGTGAACAAGTTTAGCACAATGAAGGTGCCTGTTTTTGAATGTATGTTGGCCACAGACTCTGCCAAGCACGAGAAGAAGATGGTTGGGGAGATGATCGTAGAGCCCAAGCTGGACGGTGTCAGAGTGATAGTGATCTGTGATGTGGACAAGGACGAAGTGAAACTGTTCTCAAGGAACGGTAAGGAGTTGCTGAACTTCCCAGAGATCAATAAGCAGTTTGATGATGCCCTAGACCAGATGTCAGAGAGCATGGTGTTCGATGGTGAGGTCATGAGTGATGACTTCCAGACATTGATGAGAGAGATACACAGAAAAGGTGGGGCCAAGACCAAGGATGCCAAACTGAATCTATTTGATTGTATGCCACTAGGTGACTTCATGGCAGGTGGTTGTGATGGTGACATCATGACTAGGAAGACCATGTTGGAGAAGTTTGAGTTCGGACCTAACATCAACTTGGTGGAGTATGTGAAGATGAATTTGAGTGACCCTGATGGACAGAAGCAGTTCGCAGACTATAACAAGCTCTGCATAGATAGAGGATTCGAAGGAATCATGGTCAAGCCCGTAGGTGGCATCTATGAATGTAGGAGAAGTGTGGGATGGTTGAAGGTGAAACCATTCATAGAAGTGTCGTTGAAGGTCGTAGACGTGGAAGAGGGTACAGGCCGTAATGCAGGCAAACTAGGTGCTCTGGTCGTTGAAGGCACAGACATGGATAAGTTTATCAAGACAAATGTTGGCTCGGGTCTGACAGACACAGACAGGGAAACATTTTGGAAGGCCAAGTCGAAGTTGATTGGGCAGATAGTGGAAGTTAGGGCAGATGCCATAACACAGAACCAGGATACCTCAAATGAATGGAGTCTCAGGTTTCCAAGGTTCTTAAGATTCAGAGGATTCAAACCAGGAGAAAAGTTGTAATGCCAAAGAAATACGAACATGGTTATGTGGAGGCAAAGACTTCCAGTGGGGCAGTTTATGAACTTGGTGTAAGGACATCAAAGAATGCCAAAGCGATCAGAAGGATCGCGGAACCATTAATGGAGAAACACTGGCATGACAAGGTCACAAATTTACATAGAATTTATAGAGTTGCAGAATATCTTTATAAAAGACAAAGGAGAAACAAATGACAAATAAGATAAACTTGGTGATCAACATGAGCATATTGGCTCTATTGATTTACCTATCGGTGGCAGTGAAAACGATACAGGACGAAGTGTTTCCTGATCCTAACATCATGACACCGATGAACATGGGGTATGATAACTCAGCGGAGTTGAGATACAACATCCAAGAACTCTTGAACAATGTATTGAGAGACGCAATCAACCAAACGGGAGAGCAATAACATGGCAGACCTAGATAACATACTATCCAACATAGACTTGGAAGAACAGAAGATAGAGACAGAGGAGAAGGACTGGTACTGTGGAGACTGTGAACACGGACCTATGATGGACAATGATACCCATTGTTCTAGATGTGGAGAGAAACACGGTGCCACACACTACGAGGAAGAGATGACTGGGTGGGAAGACGAGGACATCGAAGCAGAAGTTGAGGAGATATTTTAATGACAGCACAGACAATGGCATTGGATACCAAAGAGAAGATCAGAGACTTGGAAGGACAGAAGATCATCCTGGAGGACAGAATGGAGCATCTGGGATATGCCAGCAATCTGGTAAAGATGCACGAGATCGAGTCTGAGATCTTTGAAATTGAGGATACTATTAAGAAATTAATTTCTTAATGGCACTATATGTTGTGTCGACCGCCAAGGCCTGGCACTAGATGTTGTGGTTTTTAGCCGGTTGACGCATTTACCATCCGTGCTATAATGAAGTATAAGCAATTAACACAAGGAGTTGAACAAATGGACAATAGTAAAAAATACCAAAGACAAATCGTTATATTCATAGAAGGAATAGACGGAATCAAAAGACATGAATTCGTTCATGGTACATTATATTTGAAGTTAGAAGAAGACAGAGATTGTGACTTCATACATACAGAAATCAGAAAGTTCTACAAAGGTTACATCGATCCAGAAGGTGGCGTGAATATGTATGCCGTAGGCGATGAGTTCGCTTTTGACTTCGTACCGGCAGACAGAGAAACACCTGCATTCGCAGATGAAGAGAAAGGTGTTTGGTCAGAGTTCGCAGAAGAAGAACTTTTGAACAATATGCCAGATGAGGTTGACGTGATGTTGAATCTTGAAGCAGATGCAAAGGAGGGCAAGTAATATGGAGCCAACTTTAGTAATATCATTCTTGATGCTGACCTTGTTGTTAGGCGTTTGCCTTTACTCACTGGCGGCGTTCGCGAAGTGTAAAAAGATTATCAAGTCAATGAAGAAAAGAAGTAAGAAATATATAGAGGAGATATACAATATATGAAAACAGAATATGAAGAAGTGAAAGCGATATTGATCAAGCACGATGTGGACCTAGACGGAGATGTTGAAAAATTTATGGACACGATCGTTTATGGAGCCGATGAACCATTGTTCATGGAGTTGTTTGAATACTTCATAAGTGAAGGTGAGATGCCATATGATGTCGCAAAGGGCAGAGCTGATGTGAACTCCGACGAATGGATAGTAGACAGAATACAGGAAATAGGATTAATCAAGGAGGAGGCGTAATGACTGTAAGATATAACTTTAACGGAATGTCGAATAGGCTAGAAGTCCTTACATCAATCAAGGAGAACATCCAAGATGGTGACACGGACACAGCCATAGACATGATCAATCAGATGATTGAATTAGAACCACAACCAGAAGAGGCAAAGCCTGTCGCGGATGCACTGGACCATCATCAGATAATGCAGAAAGGAATCGTGAGATAATGCCTAAATTTTCAGTCAAGATGAGTTGGTTGGACACATATGTTCAAGTGATAGAAGCACCCACTGAAGCAGAAGCGATAGCAGAAGCACATGACGTTGGTGACTGGGGAGACCCTAAATGGGGCGGTGACGAGCAGGACACTTGGGCAGAACAGATCGAGGAAACAGAAACAAACGATCCAAATGGATTGCCTCTGAACTTCACAGACAAGTATCACGAGGAGCCGGCTTAATGATTAGAGCGATAGCCGACAACGGACTGCCATTGAAGATCAAGGCCGAGTGGACCGAGAACGACTATTGGGACAGACAGCACGAGGACACAGATGATCTGACGTGTGTGACTGTTGCGGGTTGGCTTGTACGGATCAATGGTCGGAAGTATCCTAGGGGTCATTTCGACGGAGACGACACCCCAGACTGGACCTACAGGTACACACCGGGGGAAGGAAACACAGAGGCGGGCAAGAAGATAGCCATAGAAAGAGCATTGGGTGAAGCGAGGTTGACGGTATGGTAATCCATGCTATAATATTATTAACAACGAAGGGAGAAACAATATGAAGACATTTTATTTTTGGGTGACACCGGCAGGATCTGGTCCGATGAAAGTTGCTGAA
>Ga0302121_10001732_pt1 | contig 10124 bp, 13 predicted proteins | sample CB21_surface_MG_FD_203120 | JGI IMG/M metagenome (GOLD analysis project Ga0302121, IMG submission 203120) | Marine microbial communities from Western Arctic Ocean, Canada - CB21_surface | ecosystem: Environmental > Aquatic > Marine > Oceanic | place: Canada: Western Arctic Ocean | collected... | reverse complement strand
ATAGCACCAAGTTTACGTAGAGGTCTTGTAGTTACACCAAGTGCTGGAGTAGCTACTTTAACCGGATTAGCACCGAGTGTTGCAGGGGGAACTGTAATAACTCCAGGAGCTGGAGCAATAGCTTTAGCAGGTGTAGCACCGGTAGCACCAACTGGAAGAGTAGTTTTCCCATTAGCTGGGGAATTAGAACCAGAAGGATATGCTCCTACAGAATTAATAGGATTAGTAGTACAACCCGCCTCTGGCGCATTAACACTAACAGGGCATGCCCCTACCAATAACAACCCTAATTGGGTTATAATAGATACTAACCAGGTCCCTAATTGGGTTCCGATAGTTACAGGATAAGGAAAAAAAATGTCAACATATTCAGACTTAAAAATTGAACTTATAGGAACCGGAGAACAGGACGGTACTTGGGGTACAACCACTAATACCAATCTAGGTACGGCTCTAGAAGAAATGATTACGGGCTCGGCTGATGTTACATTTGCTAGTGCCACTCAAACCCTCACATTATCAAACACAAATGCTACACAAGTAGGTCGTAATTTACGATTAAACTTAATAGGTACATCAGGTGGACCACAAGATTTAGTTTTACCTGCTACTGAAAAATTTTACCTAGTTAATAATGCAACTGCTGATATTATTACCTGTAAAAATGCATCGGGTACAACAGTTGCAATCCCTGCAGGCGTTTCACAATTTATATTTAATACAGGCTCAAATGTCTCTGTTGCTAATACTTATCATAGTGGTGCAGGTGTATTTACAACTCTTTCAGCTTCAGGAGCTGTTACAGGCACAGGCTTTACAAACCTATTTGCAACTCCTCCTGGACCAATTGGTAGTGGTACTCCCAATACAGGTAATTTTACTACTCTAGGTGCTACAGGTGATGTAACTTTAGGTGATGCCGTAGGAGATTCTGTTACTTTTAATGCAGGTACTGCAGTTGTCCCTAACGATTTAATATTTGATGGTACAGGTACCATTAGAACTCCTCGTGGAACTACAGCTCAAAGACCTACGGCTTCTCTGGGTATGCTTAGATATAATACTACACTGTCTGAGTTTGAGGGCTATGCAGCAGGTGCATGGGGTTCAATCGGTGGTGGAGCATCAGCAGGCGGAGCAATATATGAAAATACACAAACAATTTCAGCAAATTACACAATGACAACAGGAACAAATGGCCATAGTGTAGGACCAATTACAGTAGACACTGGCGTAACCGTGACGATACCAACTGGTAGCTCATGGCTTGTTTCAGTATAATTTAGGAGAAAGAAATGGCAGTTAATGTTAATGGAACAACCGGGGTCAGTTTAGTACAAGATAATGTTATTGTGTTAGCTGATTTAACGGCTACAGGCACAGCAAGTGCAACTACATTTTTACGAGGTGATAATGCTTGGGCAACACCAGCTGGTGGTGGAGTTACATATTTAGGCACTATGACTACTACTTCAGGAACTGAACAAGAAATTGCAGGTTTAGATTTAACAGATGTAAATATATTATTATTTGTTTACAATCAAGTTAGCCATACTGATGGGTCACCACAAAGATTATCTCTTGGAATTGGTGGAAATACACTATATCCATGGGGAAATACTATTAGTGCTGCTCAAGGATTAGCAGGGATATTGCAAATAGATTTAAGAAATAATATAGGTGCATGGGTAATGTCGCAGCAAACTCCAATTGCAAGTGGTAACCAATGGGCTACTAGTTACGCAGGTCATATAATATATAGTTTAGGTAATAACTTACGAGCTTCTGCAAGCACAACTGTAAAAGTTAGCATGGGTGGAGCTACATTTGATAATGGTTCAGTAAATGTATATGGACTTAAATAAGGAATAATTATGGCAGCAGATAAAAATACAATAGTAACAACAAATTCTCAAACTGGAGAAATAACTACAGAAGTTGTAGATTGGACAGCAGAAGAATTAGCAGCTCATGCAGAAGCAGAGGCCATTGCTTGGAAAAGTCAAAGAGAACAAGCTTATCCTCCACACACAGATTACTTAGATGGTATTGTTAAAGGTGACCAAGCTCAAGTAGATAAATACATAGCTGACTGTTTAGCGGTCAAAGCTTTATACCCTAAAGGAGACGCGTAATGTCTAATAAAATTAATTCATCTACAATCGGAGCAGGGGGTTTAATAAGTACCGCTGATGGCGATGATGGGATATTACTAATACAATCAAATGGGTCAACTGTTGCTACATTTAATGCTACAGGAATTTTAGGCGATGGCTCTCAATTAACTAGTTTACCAGCTGCAGATTTATCTGCTTTAAATGCAACAAATTTAACATCAGGCACAGTTCCAGATGCTAGGTTTCCCGCAACACTACCAGCTGCAAACGGGTCTGCTTTAACTAACTTAACAGCAGGAAATATAACTGGGGGAGTGGGTAAAATCCTCCAAGTATTAACAGTATACAAAACATCTACTTGGTCAACAACATCTTCTTCATTAGTTGATGTTACAGGATTAACTGTAGCTATTACTCCATCTGCTACCTCTTCTAAAATACTTGTATTTTGCTATGTAAATGGAGTAAGTACAGATAACGCAGTTGTTCAGTTACAAAGAAATGGTACTATTATAGCAGCAGGAGACGCTTCTGGAAGTAGAACTAGGTCTTTTGCAGGAGGTTTCTATGCACCTGGTGGTCTAACACTTGCTGCTTATACAGTGCCTTATTTAGACTCTCCTGCCTCAACCTCTGCTCAAACCTATAAAGTTCAAGGAGCAGCTGTTGGAGGAGGAACTCTTTATTTAGGAAAAAATGCATCAGATGACGATAATTCTCAACACACCAGAACACCACAAATAATTACAGTAATGGAGGTAGCAGCATAATGAACCATAACGCGATATATGCACTTTATCCTAATGCAGTAACAATAGATGACGAAGTAGGAGTAATAGATGTTAATGGAAGCTTAGTTGAAATAGACCAAGCTTTAGTAGATGCTTGGGTTGACCCTTATACTTGGAAAAAGGCAAGAGTAGCAGCATACCCATCATGGGAAGACCAACTAGATATGCAATATTGGGATAGTGTAAATAACACAACAACATGGGCCGATGCTATTGCCAAAGTAAAAGCTGATAATCCAAAAGGAGACGCATAATGAGCTCAGTAAAAATAGCCGGAGATACTAGCGGAGTTATAACTCTTACATCGCCAGCAGCTGCTGGAACAAATACAATAACAATGCCAGCTTCAACAGGCACAATGGCTTTAACAAGTGATGTCCCTGATAATGTATTAAATACATATGCTACTTTTGTTAATTCAACAGAAAAAGTAACTGTATCAGCAACAGCTGCAACAGGAACAATTAATTACGATACAAATACACAGTCAGTTGTTTATTATACTTCTGCCGCAGTAGGTGATTGGACTATAAATTTTAGAGCATCAAGTGGTGCTACATTAAATTCTGTAATAGCTACAGGTGAATCTATTACATTAGTTCATTTAGTAACCTTAACAGGTGCTGAATATAGAAATACAACAGTACAAGTTGATGGAAGTAGCATTACTCCAGAATGGCAAGGTGGTGCAGCTCCTACAGAAGGAAATATTAATAGCATAGATTCATATTCTTACAATATAATTAAAACAGGAGATGCAGCATTTACAATACTTGCCGCATTAACACAGTTTGCCTAGAGTAACAGCAATAGCAATTAATGCTGCTAAAGCTTTTGGCTTTGGTGCGGCTGCTATACCTAAATATATTGTTGCAACAGGTGGGTCTATAACCACTGATGGTGATTTTAAAGTCCATACTTTTACAGGCTCTAGCACATTTGCAGTAACTCAACTTTCAGATACAGTATCAAACACTGTTGAATTCTTAGTAATTGCAGGTGGTGGTAGTGGTGGTTCTTCATTTGGCGGCTGGGGTGGTGGCGGCGGTGCTGGTGGGTATAGAACATCATTAGGAACTTCTGGTGGAGGTGGCTCTGCGGAGTCCGATTTATCAGTCGCTATAGCATCATATACAATAACTATTGGTGGCGGTGGCGCTGGCGGTTCTGGTGCAGTGGGTAATAGTGGAGGAAACTCTGTCTTCTCATCTGTTACTTCTACAGGCGGCGGTAGAGCTGCTGATACTCAAGCTGGTCAAGCCTCTCCAACACCGTTAAGTGGTGGTAGTGGTGGTGGTGGCGGTCAGTTTACTTCTGGTGCTAGTGGTACTGCAAATCAAGGTTTTGCTGGTGGTGATGGTACCGCTGGAGCTGGTGGCGGTGGTGGTGGTGCAGGAGCTGTTGGTGTTAATGCGCCAGGTACTAATGTTGGGGGTGCTGGTGGAGCTGGAGTATCTTCTACAATTACTGGTTCGGCTGTAACAAGAACAGGTGGTGGTGGTGGACCAAGCCAAGATACAAGTTCTTATGCTGCTGGTGGTAGTGGTGGCGGAGGTGATGGTTATAATGGTCCAGGTGGTGGTGGCGGCGGTAATGCTACAGCAAGCACTGGTTCAGGCGGTGGTGGTTCTGGAGAAAGTACTAAAGTTGGTGGAAATGGGGCTGGTGGTATTATAATCATTCGTTACCAATTTCAATAGGATAATATATGGCACACTTTGCAGAAATAGGTACAGACAATATAGTAACTAACGTTATAGTAGTTAATAACGAAGATATTTTAGATGAGAATAATGTAGAACAAGAAGCATTAGGGATAGCTTTTATACACAACCTATATAACGATAACACTACTGTATGGGTACAGACTTCATACAATAATAACTTTAGAAAAAACTATGCTGGTATGGGATATACTTATAACGAAACAATAGATGCTTTTCATGCACCTAAACCTTATTCATCATGGACTTTAAATGAAACTACTTGTCAATGGGAAGCACCAACACCTTATCCAGACGAAGGTAATCACACATGGAATGAAAATACTTTAAGCTGGGATGAAGAATAATGTTATCAATACTATCAGGAATACTAGGCTTTGCTACATCAGGACTTCCTAGTGTATTAAAGTTTTTTGAACAAAAAGGCGACAATGCTCATGAAGAAGCAATGGCTAAACTTGAAATGGAACGAGCTTTGGCTATGGCTGAAAAAGGTTTTAAATCTCAAGAAAAGATTGAAGAGTTTAAAACTGACCAAGTTGAAATGGAAACCTATGCAGCTGAAAGACTTGCGTTATACAAACATGATGAAAAACATGCGAAGAATGCCTCTACTTGGGTGGTTAATCTTCGTGCTAGTGTCCGCCCCATTATCACCTATATTTTTGTTTCTATATTTTTATTTGCTGACATAGCAGGTCTATGGTGGGCTATAAATACTGGAGTAGATTTTGAAACTGCAATGAATATAGTTATTTCTACAGAAGAGATGGCGATTATATCATCTATTATAGGATTTTGGTTTGGCTCTAGACACTGGGATAAATAGTGAAAGTATCAGTCGAGGGAACGGAATTAATAAAACATTTCGAGGGCGTTCATGCATCGCCTTATAAGTGTCCTGGCGGATATTGGACTGTTGGCGTTGGCCATCTCATCAGTCGGCATGCTATGCTATCTCATAAATGGAATCGCACACTATCAGCTGTTGAGATAGATGCATTACTTAAACATGACTTGGAACGATTTGAACTGGGAGTTATTAGGTTATTACATCCAGTTAAACCAACCCAATCTGAGTTTGATGCTCTTGTCAGCTTTAGCTTTAATCTTGGTTTGGGATGCTTTCAACGAAGTACAGTTCGCTCAGCGTTTAAGCGTGGTGATAAAAAAAGAGCTGGCGAAGTTCTTTTAAAATATTGTAGAGCTGGTGGACGGAAACTTAAAGGATTAATTAGACGGCGATTGGCAGAACATGTTTTGCTAATGTCAAAAGGATAAAGTATGCCACTGAGCAAGTTAAAATTTAACCCTGGTATTAACCGTGACCGTACTGACCTAGCTCAAATGGGTGGCTGGTACGATGGTAATATGATTCGTTTTAGAGATGGCTATCCTGAAAAATTAGGTGGTTGGCAGGCTGAAACTTTTACTCCATATGTGGGTGAAGCTACTAAACTCTTCGTTTATTCAGTAGATACTGGCGCAGAAATTGCAGGTCTCGCTACTACTAAAAAAATCTATGTCCGTGCAGGAACAACCCTTTTTGATATAACTCCTATCCGTGTAACCTATACTACTTCAACTACTCCTTCTACTGATAATTGTTTTACTACTAATACAACCGCAGGTACTGAAGGACAAGTATTAGTAACTATTACAGGACATGGAGCTGAGACTGGAGACTTCGTTACTTTTAGTGGGGCTGTAGCCGTTGGTGGTATAACAGCAGTACAACTTAATTTAAACTTTGAAGTGACTGTTACCGGCGCTAACACTTTTACTATTCAAACTGCAGGTACAGCTACTGGGGTAGCCACGGGTGGTGGTACAAGTATTACTGCCGCATTTGAAATTAACATTGGTGCTGATTCTTCAGTGGGAGGTTATGGTTGGGGTGCAGGTACATGGAGTCGAGGTGTGTGGGGTGGGGCATCAGTAACTCCTGCTATTATTAATGTACGACTTGTCTTTATGGACCACTTTAATAATGACTTAGTATTTAATTTAAATGATGAAGGACCTATTTATTATTGGGTCTATGATGGAGCTTTTAATAACAGAGCTGTTTTACTAAGCTCATTACCGGGTGCTATTGCAGTTCCAACAGGAACAGAGAAAACATTGTTTGCACCGAGTGGACACCTATTAGCTTTAGGAGCAACTGAATATAGTGAAACTTCTACAGCTGGAATTACTATTGCAGGACTTGTAAGTGTAGGAACTACAGCTACCGCAACGACTGCTACGGCTCATGGACTATCTACTAATGATTGGGTTTATCTTTATGGTCAAACTCCTACTGCTTATTCTGGGACTTATCAAATTACAGTAGCCAGCACTACAACATTTACTTACACATTACCCGCCTCTGCAGGAACAGTAACCGCAGTGGGAGCTTATCAAGCCATAGATTATACAGCTGGCGATTATGACCCTATGCTCATTAGATTTGCTGATGTAAATGCAGACATAGGACCTAAGCCAGAAGTATGGAGACCTGAATTAGCTAACTCAGCTGGTTTCTTATTTGTGAAAGAAGGTTCTAGAATTATCACAGGTACTAATGTAAGACAAGAAACACTTATTTGGACTGATACTTCACTAAGTACACTACAATTTTTAGGTACAGCAGAAGTGTTTGGGCTACAACTTTTATCTTCCGATACTAATATTATGGGCGCTAACGCATATGCTAGTGTTAATAATAATGTTTATTGGATGGGTACGGATAACTTCTTTATTTATGATGGTCGAGTTAATGTACTTAAATGTCCTTTACTAAGATATGTATTTGAGGATATTAATAGGGCACAAGCACAACTTGTCTATGGTGGTACTAATAAAGAATTTAATGAAGTAATATGGTTCTATTGTTCAGGAGGAACGACACCTTCTACTTCTATTGACCGCTATGTAATTTATAATTATCGTGATGACCTTTGGTATTATGGACAACTAAACAGAACTACTTGGGTAGATGCAGGGGTAAATAGATTCCCATTAGCTACTTCTGGAGGTTATATATACTCACATGAGAATGGGCCTAATAATGGTCAACCACTAGGTGCAGCACCGCTTGCTATTAGTTCTTATATTGAGTCTGCCTTTATGGATATAGATGAGGGTCAATTTTATATGCTAACTAAACGCGTTATACCTGATGTAGATTTCACTGCTTCTCAAACAGTTAATCCTGTGACTGGAGCAACACTTGTTCCCGCAGTAGATATGTCAATTGCGGTTACTAAATTTCCAGGAGCAGAAACACAAACAACAGATGTAGCAGGAGCTACTCTAACTCGTGGGGTAACAACAGCTACAGGAACTATAGACCAATACACTAATCAAGTGTTTATAAGAGCAAGGGGTCGTCAAATGAACTTTAAAATATCATCAAATACAGTAGGCACACAATGGCAACTAGGTGACTCTAGAGTCGATGCTAAACCAGCAGGGATGAGAGGATAATGGCACATATACTACAACCTAAAGCTCCAAACTTAACGCTTCCAACTATAGAGTATAGTGAAGACCAACAGAATCAAATGCAAAATCAGTTACGACTGTACTTTAATCAGCTTGATAATGCTAACAAAGAAGAAATTAAAAACTTACACACAAGCAATGTTATGCATTGGATGGGAATATAATGGCTGGAGAATTTCAAAACTTAACAGGTAAGAAACTAGCTAGGGCAGCTGTGACAGCTACGATGGCTATCGTGTATGAGACTCCTGCTAATACAAGAGCTTACATCAAAGACATTATGGTTACTAATCATAGTGGTGCATCAGGGGCAAGCGGCAACATCTCTGTTCATATAGTAGAAGCGGGCGGCTCTGCAACGTTTGGAAATGTAATTATAGATGAATACATAATAGCTAAACAAGAGTATTTACATTGGTCTGGACTACAGATAACAGACCCCGGAGATACTATACAAGTAGTGTCAGATGCGACTAGACTTTCGGTTACAATTTCAGGAGCCGAGGCAGTATAAAACGGTTTATATAAAGGCATATACATGATATTATTAGGGAAAAGATAAGATGGCTGAAATATACAATAACCCAGGAAACATCCAGATAGGGCAAGGTTTTGCCGGTACAGTAGGAGAGTACGCGTCCGATAGGCAGGGCGGCGGAAAACAACCTTATGTAGAATTTGATAGCCCTCAAATGGGGCTAAGAGCTATCTATAAAGACCTTCAATCTAAAGTAAATACTTTTGACGGGAATGTTGCTAAAATTATAAGCAAGTACGCTCCAAACAACGAGAATAAAACTCAAGCTTATATTGATAATGTAATAAAACAAATTGGGTCAGACACTATTACAGCAGATAATATAGATGAAGCTGTAAGAGCTATTGTAAGGCATGAAAATGGAACTAATAGTGAAACTACTAAATATTATTTAGATGACCCCAAGCTTTTAAAAGAAGCTAAAGAATTAGCACAGTATGATATGCCCGCAACTATGACTTATAAAAAAGCAGCGGAAACTTACTTGCCTCAAAAAAGAGTATTTACTGAGGAAGAAGTAAAAGTAGCAGACACAAGTAATAACTTCGCTGAACAATATATGCGAGGAGCTGAGAATGAGATTGAATCTCTTTATGGCAAACGCCCAGAAGAAGTTATTAAGGAAACAGAAACTGTGATAAAAGAAACGCCTAATTTTTATGCAAACCCAAATATAACAGACATACCACGAGACGGGACATATACATTACCCCCCGACCAAATAATTACTCCCTTAATCCGGGAAACTATAGAGGAAGACGTTACAGTGCAACCACAAACAATTAACATGCCAGAAAGAATGCCTTATCAACGCTCCGAAAACGAAAGAATGCAGGAGGCTGCGCGTCGTAGTATGATGCAAGGCAATGAGGAAGAGCGAATGGCTGATTATGAAAATGCGCTATTTCAATCAGGGCTAGGCGGAATGGCAGGAAATCCATACTATCCAGCAAGAATAGTTGAACCTACTCCTCCTCCAATGCAAGCAGCTCAAAGAATGATGGGTGGATATGCTCAAGGTGGTACTGTTAATCAAGCTCAAGGTTTAGCTTCTTTAGGTCGTGGTGGTGACTCAACTCTAGTACACATGCAACCACAAGAAGTAGCAGGACTACAACAACTTGCTCAATCTAATGGCACTTCACTAACACGTAACCCAATGACAGGATACCCTGAAGCATTTAGCTTAAAGGGTGTACTTAAAGCGGCAGCCCCAATAGCAGCAGGATACTTTTTAGGCCCAGCAGCAGCTACGGCGATGGGGTCTACAGCAGCAACAGGTGCTATAGCAGCCGGTGCAGCAACAGGTGCAGCCGTAGCCGCAGGTACAGGAGATGACCCAATTATGGGCGCAGTCTCTGGTGGTTTTGGTGGTATGTCAGGGGGTAATTTAAATACAGCATTTACTGGAGGAGCTTCAGTTGAGGGAGGATATGAAGCGGCTAAAACAGCATCAGCCCCAATA
>Ga0302121_10001727_pt1 | contig 10136 bp, 8 predicted proteins | sample CB21_surface_MG_FD_203120 | JGI IMG/M metagenome (GOLD analysis project Ga0302121, IMG submission 203120) | Marine microbial communities from Western Arctic Ocean, Canada - CB21_surface | ecosystem: Environmental > Aquatic > Marine > Oceanic | place: Canada: Western Arctic Ocean | collected... | reverse complement strand
CTACTTTAAAACCAGCCCCGATGTTACTCCTCTCAGCTACTCTTGTCCGCTAAAGGCGCAATATGGGCTGGGTGCGGGGTTGGGTTGAGTGTGTGGGAGCCGCAGGAACGCCATCTCTACACACGCATCAATTTCAAGCTAAACCGTGCCGCGGCTCTCGCCGAGTGGCGTCAATTATTGAGTGCATAGATTTATGCTGCGCCAGCAATCTGATGCGAGTTCTCATTAGTTTGGCAGCTGCAATCTGATGCTTCGCCTTATTGGTTTGGCAACTTCGTTTGACAGCTCCATATTTTTCTCTTTTCTATCACGGCGGCTCGGCATTCACGTTAGATATTTGTCCGCAGTAGTATTTCGATACGGATGTTTTCTTGGGACTGAAGAGTTTTTCGCTGGTCGACAATTCCCTTCAACCGCCGGATCGCACTGCGTACGAGGTGTCCTGCGTCTTGGGCAATTACTCCGTCCAAAGTATGTTGCTGCAGGGCAGCTTCGGTAAAAGGTGTGCGTTCATGGGCAATTTTGATGATGGATGGATCAAGCCCAAGCTCACTAACGATTGACAAAGGGATACGTGCTTCAGATGCCATAATGTAAATGCCAACTACATCCGTGTTAGTTTTCAAACTATTTGCAATAATTTGCCTCGCTCTATCTCCATTGCCGTAGGTTTCAAGTGAAGGCAGTGCGCGCAGACGCAGGAAATTGTCATTGAGCTCTTGATCAAAACCGAGTCTGCGCTCAAGGGTATCTCGTGACTGCATGCTTTCAGAAATGACCAGAATGGCCCCTTCGCGCCGCGCTGTAAATTGTCCTAGCAGCAAACCCGCTGTCGCCCCTGCAGCACGGTTGTCTATGCCGACCCAATTCGCGTCCATCATCGTTTGGTTAGACACGAACGGCAACGCTGCGACGCCGCGTTCTTGTAATCGCGTTATAGAGTCGCGCACTTGTGGTGTTTCAGGTGACATAATCGCGATGCCAGCGATATTGTCCTTGGACAGAGACGCAAGATAGGTCGAAATGCCGTGCGGATCCTTGTCATCGATTTCCTGTATGACACACCAGATGTTATCTTCGGCAAAGACGGCCTGCGCTTCTGCGATGCGCTGTTTGATTTGATCGAGAAACTGATCTCCAGATCTCGGGAGCGCAAAGATAAAGCGGTAGTTTTGCGATTTCGCCAGATTCGCAGCCTGCAGATTGCGGACGAATCCCAGTTCACCAATCGCCTGATTGACGCGCTCAATGGTCTTTTTCTGCACCCCTTCGCGCCCGTTCAACACCCGATCTACGGTTGCACGGCTGACGCCGGCGACTTGGGCAAGGTCTTTGGTTGTGGGTCTCAACATCAGCTTTTTTATTGCCATTTCCAATTTATTCCCTAATATTATCAGACAGTTTCTGATTTGAAATGAAACTGTCCGAGGTCTTGTCTACAGTCTTCGTACCACAAAATGATGCACGTGTCTCATAATTATCTTGCTTTGATGCACGTGCATCATTAACAAAGATTTCACGATAGTGGCGCGGCGAGGGGGCTGAGCCTGTCAAACTTCTCGGGAGGAGATACAAATGAAAATGAATCTGATGATGACCGCCGCTGCAGGAGCGATGATGGTCAGTGGCGCAGCCACAACGGCAACGGCTGGTGGCCATGCAACTGAATTGACCCTGTGCTGGGCAGCCTGGGATCCGGCAAACGCGCTGATTGAGCTTAGTAAGGATTTTGAGGCGCAGTCCGGCCACACAATGAACTTTGAGTTTGTGCCATGGACCAGCTTTGCAGACAGAATGCTCAATGAGCTTAACTCTGGTGGTCAGCTTTGCGATTTGATGATTGGCGACAGCCAGTGGATCGGTGGTGGTGCTGAAAACGGCCACTATGTAAAATTGAATGACTTTTTTGATGCTAACAGCATCGACATGGGCGATTTCATTCCTGCAACTGTGACAGGGTATGCAGAATGGCCAAAGAACACGCCAAACTACTATGCGTTACCTGCGTTTGGTGATGTTGTCGGTTGGACTTATCGTAAAGATTGGTTTGAGCGTCCAGAGCTTCAAGCCGAATTCATGGAGAAATACGGCCGTGAGTTGGGTGTTCCAGCTTCGCTTGAAGAGCTGAAAGAGATTGGTCAGTTTTTCCAAGGGCGCGACATTGATGGCACCACAGTTTACGGTGCCGCAATCTACACAGAGCGTGGGTCTGAAGGTATAACCATGGGTGTGACGAACGCCCTCTACAACTATGGTTTTCAGTATGAAAACCCAGATAAACCCTATGACTTGGAAGGGTTTGTCAATTCCGCTGGTGCTGCTAAAGGACTTGATCTGTATAAAGAACTTTATGATACTGCGACGCCTCCGGGATCATCAAATTGGTATATGGGCGAAAACATCGATGCCTATCGGTCAGGTCAGGTTGCGATGCAGATGAACTTTGCCTTCATTTGGCCGGGCGTTGAAGCTGACGAAAATGTTGGTGGCGGCAAGTCCGGTTATTTTCCGAACCCTGCAGGTCCAGCAGGCCAGTTCGCACAGCTTGGCGGACAAGGTATTTCGGTTGTTTCATACTCTGATAAGCAGGACGCCGCATTGGAGTACATCCAGTGGTTCGCCCAGCCTCAGGTTCAGGCACAATGGTGGGAACTGGGTGGATATTCAGCGCTGAAGTCGGTTGTTGAAGACCCCGGCTTCGCAACAAGCCAGCCTTACGCACAGACGTTCCTTGATAGCATGGCGATCGTTAAGGATTTCTGGGCCGAGCCAGCCTACGCTGACCTGCTGATTCCGATGCAACAGCGCATGCACAACTTTGTCATCGCTGGCGAAGGCACATCGCAAGAAGCGTTGGACGGTCTCGTTCGTGACTGGACAGAAGTCTTTGAGGACGAAGGCAAACTGTAAAAATATGTGTTGGATGCGTTGATAGTTTCTGCGCGTCCAAACTTCGTCCTCTGGCGCTTTTTAATTAGTCAGAGGACACTTCATCCAAAATACCCTCATGGGCGGCACGTTGTGCAAGCCCGCAGGAATGGACCAGCCCCATGACAGAGTCTCCCATCGATAAGGTCGCTGTAAAGACGCCAAATGGTGTAGCCCGTCACATAAAAGGCCTTTCGGACCGCACCATCGCGTGGATTTTTGTCGCTCCAACGATTTTTTTGTTGCTAGCGGTGAACATCTTTCCGCTGATCTGGACAATACGGCTGAGCTTTACCAATTTTCGCGTGAACCGCCCTAACAACGACGTCGAATGGGTTGGCTTCCGCAACTATGAACGCATTCTGTCTGACCCCGATGTCTGGGCAACAATGCAGGCGACTGCGCATTTCCTGATCTGGACCATCGTACTGCAAGTTCTGATTGGCTTTACGCTGGCCTATCTGATCAACAAAAAATTCAAAGGCAATGATATGTGGACCACGATCATCGTGTTTCCGATGATGTTGTCGCCCGCTGTCGTCGGAAATTTTTGGACCTTTCTCTACCAGCCCCAAATCGGCTTGTTCAACTATGCGGTTACCTTTTTTACTGGTGGTGATCCAGCTGACTTTTCAATGATCGGCGACGTGCATTTGGCGCCTTGGGCAATTGTGATTGCGGATACATGGATGTGGACACCTTTTGTGATGCTGATATGCCTTGCGGGCCTGCGATCTATTCCGGACAGCATCTATGAAGCTGCCGAGTGTGATCGTGCCTCTAAGTGGCGGCAATTCTGGACAATCACCATCCCGATGGTGCTCCCTTTCTTGATGCTGGCGGTGTTGTTTCGTGGAATTGAGAACTTTAAAATGTTTGATTTGGTGGTCCAACTGACGGGCGGTGGACCTGGCAATACGACGACCCTGAGCTCGATTGACCTAAAGCGAGAGGCATTCGAAAAGTGGCGTACAGGTTACTCGTCTGCATATGCTGTGATCTTGTTCGTTACAGTTTTCGGCCTTGCATCGATCTATGTCAAAGCCCTCAATAAGGTAAAAGAAAGATGAGCTTTTCAGTCACAGACCCCAGCCGCGCCATTAAATGGGTCGCAGGTGCTTTGGTTGTCGGGTATGCCGTCATAACCCTAATCCCGCTCTTGTGGATTATAGCCACTGGCTTCAAGTCCCCATCAGATTCAATTTCTTACCCTCCAGTGGTGGCTTTTGAACCGACATTGGAAGGCTATGTAAACCTGTTCACAGACCGCACCCGCGCAACCGAGAAGATGTTGGAAGAAGCGGGCCCACCGACGACATGGTACGAAGAAATCACCCGCGAACGTGGCACAGTCATCTCTGGCCCGTCCCGCTATGGCGAGCGGTTCTTGAATTCGGTGATCATTGGGTTTGGATCAACTGCGCTCTGTATGATCCTTGGCACCATGGCGGCTTATGCGTTCAGTCGCTTTAAGGTGCCGCTCAAGGACGATCTGTTATTCTTTATTCTGTCTACTCGGATGATGCCGCCGATTGCTGTTGCAATTCCGATCTTTTTGATGTTCCGCAATCTGGGCCTGAACGACACGCATCTTGGTATGATCCTGCTCTATACGGCTGTGAACCTGTCACTATCGGTTTGGCTACTCAAAGGCTTCATCGACGAGATCCCAATAGAATACGAAGAAGCGGCTTTGATCGACGGCTACACCCGCTTTCAAGCGTTTTATAAAGTGGTGCTGCCACAGGCGGCGACTGGCATCGCATCGACGGCCATATTTTGTTTGATTTTTGCATGGAATGAATATGCGTTCGCGGTTCTGCTGACATCTGGCACAGCCCAGACGGCACCTCCGTTCATACCCACCATCATCGGGACCAGCGGTAAGGATTGGCCTGCCGTTGCGGCGGGGGCCACGATTTTCTTGGTGCCAGTCATGGTCTTCACCATCATGTTGCGCAAACATCTGTTGCGCGGGATCACATTTGGAGCTGTACGCAAATGATGAACTTTTTCGACGGTCTGGTGCGGTTCCGACGCGGTGCATGGGAAATGCTGGCATCCACCTTGATTGCGGTTGGTGTGGTCATGTTGATGCAGCCATTCGCGATCGGTCTCTATACTTATTCATTCATTGTCACCCTTGTTGGCACGGTGATGTTCATCATCGTCAGCCATTTTCCGGAGTAACCCATGGCACAGATCAGAATTGAAAATGTGCGCAAGGATTTCGGATCGTTCAATGCGGTGAAATCTTCCACTTTCACGATTGAGGATGGAGAATTCTTCATGCTGCTTGGCCCCTCGGGCTGCGGTAAAACTACCACCTTGCGTATGATGGCAGGGCTTGAGCTGCCAACGTCTGGCGAGATTTACATCGATGGCGAAGAGGTGGGCCAAAAACCTGCCAGCCAACGCGACATCGCGTTCGTGTTTCAGATGTTTGCTTTGTATCCGCACCTGAATGTGGGCAAAAACATCAGTTATCCATTGATTTCCCAAGGTATGCCCAAGGCTCAGGTGAAAAAGAAGGTTCAGGAAATTGCTGAAATCCTTGGTATAACAGATATTCTGAAAAAGCCGGTTGGCGGCTTGTCAGGTGGCGATCGCCAACGTGTTGCCTTGGGCCGTGCGATTGTTCGTGATCCGAAGGCGTTCTTTATGGACGAACCGTTGGGGGCATTGGATGCAGAGTTCCGCGAGCATATGTCAGAGGAGCTGCGCGCCTTGCATGACCGGATGGGGGCCACGACGGTTTACGTGACCCATGACCAGCTTGAGGCGATGCAGATGGGCGACAAGATTGTGGTGATGAACCACGGATCGGTCGAACAGTTCGGTGTGCCGCAAGATATCTATGACTGGCCTGCGACTAAATTTGTGGCGGAGTTCATCGGTTCGCCCCCAATGAATTTCCTTAATTTCAATGGGATGGTCGGTGTGGGTGCTAATTCGGTCCGGCTGAGTAATGTGTCTTTGCCGGTCCCTGTAACGATTGATGGTGCAAACGGTGATTTGACCTTTGGGGTGCGCCCTGAACATGTGAGGTTGGATGACAGTGCTGCATATAGAGGCCGTGTGAAGGCCACCGAATATCTTGGCACCACGCAGATCATTACGCTTGATACGCCCAATGGCGTGCTTAAAGCGCGGGTTGCCAGTTCGGACCGTATCGATGTGGGGGACACCACGGGCCTGACCTTTGATCCTCGCACGATCTCCTTGTTTGATGCAGCTTCCGGCAAAGCATTTCTGTCACAAGCCAATGTGGAAGTGTTGTCCAATGGCTGAGGTCACCTTAACCAACGTATCCAAATCCTATGGCACTGAAGTGGCGCTCGATGATGTCACGATGACTGTTCCTGATGGGGCGTTCGTCGTGCTGCTCGGGCCAACGGGTGCAGGTAAGACGACAACGTTGCGCATGGTGTCAGGGCTCGATAATCCTGACACAGGCGGCGTGACGATTGGCGGGCGCGATATGGCTGATCTGACTCCCGCTCAGCGTGACGTGGCAATGGTGTTTCAGCAATATTCACTTTACCCGCATTTGACGGTGCGCCAGAATCTTGAATTCCCGCTGAAATCCCCGATCTTGCGCACCCCCCAGGCCGAGATTGACCGCAAGGTTGGTGCCGTGGCCGAGGTCCTGCAGATTAGTCACAAACTCGACAATAAGGCGACGGCCCTTTCTGGTGGAGAGATGCAGCGCGTATCAATCGGGCGTGCGCTCGTACGTGATCCAGCGGTTTATCTGATGGATGAACCGCTGAGTTCGCTGGATGCCAAACTGCGCTCGGACTTGCGGATCGAGCTAAAGAGCATTCAGGCCGATTCCGGCGCGACGATGCTTTATGTGACCCATGACCAGATCGAAGCAATGACAATGGCAACCCATGTAGGCGTACTGGACAACGGGCGTTTGGTCCAATTTGGCAACCCGCGCGACATTTATGAAAATCCTATCAGCATCTACGTAGCCAGCCGTTTGGGCCAACCACGCATCAACGTACTGCCCGCAGATGTCTTTGGTGGCGCACCAGATATGGCAACCCATATCGGCCTGCGTCCCGAACAGATTGTGCAGGGAAACGGTGAAGAGAGCTTTGTACAACGCGTTGAACATTTGGGTGACCAAACCCGCCTGCATCTGAAGTTCAAAGCACATGATTTGATTACTGTGACCGATGCACACACCGCATTGAAAGAAGGCGATATTGTCAAAATTCGCCCTAATAATCCATTCTATTTTGACGCCACTGGCGCACGTTTGACCTGAGGGAGATAGACCATGAGACAGTTCATCAATGCAAAAGAGGACATGGTCACAGAGGCCATTGACGGGGCCATCGCCGCATCAGGCGGCACGCTGACAAGGCTTGACGGGTATCCCCATATCCGTGTGGTCGTGCGCACCGATTGGGACAAGTCCAAGGTCGCGCTGGTGACAGGTGGTGGGTCGGGCCATGAACCGGCCCATGTAGGTTTTGTCGGCCAAGGCATGCTGGCCGCAGCTGTCTGTGGCGATGTGTTTGCCTCGCCTTCAGCGGATGCGGTTTTGGCGGGCATCCTAGCGGTCACTGGCTCTGCGGGCTGTTTGCTGATTGTGAAAAACTACACAGGAGACCGGTTAAATTTTGGTCTGGCTGCTGAACGTGCCCGCGCTTTTGGCCTGAACGTATTCATGGTCATTGTTGATGATGATGTCGCCTTGCCTGAGCTGCCACAAGCGCGTGGTCTTGCGGGGACGTTGTTTGTGCACAAGATCGCAGGGGCTATGGCCGAAAACGGGGCCACGTTGGAAGACTGCGCCGCAGTGGCGATGCGCGTTGTTGCAAGCAGCCGCAGCATCGGCATGTCTCTCGATACGTGCACTGTGCCCGGAGCAATCAAGGAAGACCGCATTCCCGATGGCATGGTCGAACTGGGCCTTGGTATCCACGGTGAGGCTGGCGTTGAACAAGTTGCCGCAGGTGGTGCGAAAGACGCCATCGCCAAGGTGAGCGAAAAGCTGGTCGCCACCATGTCAGCGAAGCCACATGTTGCATTGATCAATAATCTGGGCGGATCATCTGTTTTGGAAATGTCGATCTTGACCAGTGCTTTTGTGGCTTCGCCTTTAGGGGCGCTCACCGAATTGATGGTTGGCCCTGATGCGATGATGACGGCGATTGATATGCACGGGTTTTCCATATCCGTGATGGAACTGGCAAGCGGTGACGATGCTTTGTTGACCCAACCCGTTGACTGCCCGGGCTGGCCCGGATGCCACAGGGTGACAAAATCTAACGTCCTGCCTTTGCCTGACGGGTTGTCCCCGATCCGTGCACCCGCATCGGCCCACGCAAAGACCCAAGCGTTCCTGACGGGATGTTGCGAGGTTCTGATTGCATCCGAACAAGACTTGAATCTGCTTGATGCGAAATCGGGCGATGGTGACACAGGATCAACCCTTGCGAGTGCATCGCGCGCTTTAATTGATGCCATGGATCGTCTGCCGCTGGCCGATCACACGCAGTTGTACCGTGCGATTGGCCTTGAGCTGAGCCAAACCATGGGCGGATCGTCCGGTGTGCTTTTGGCGATCTTCTTTGCTGCTTCGGGGGATGCGTCGTCTTCCGGTCTACCGATGACCCAAGCGTTGAAAATGGGCCTTGACCGTATGCGCCAGATTGGTGGTGCCAACCCAGGTGACCGGACAATGGTGGATGCTTTGCTACCTGCGCTAACCGCACTTAAGGATGGGATGCCAAAGGCCGCAGCCGCTGCCCGAAAAGGGGCAGATTATACCGCGACGTTGACCTCTGCCAAAGCCGGCCGTGCGACCTACATCAATGCAGAGCAGCTAAAGGGTCATGTGGACCCAGGTGCCGAAGCTGTCGCGCGGTTGTTTGCACATTTGGCGTTAGGGTAATGTGATAAATTACCTGATATTGTGCGCTCAACGGCACTGTCAGATTAAACTTGCTTGAGACGGGTAGGGCGACTTTGCAACCTCGTCTAATGACAAAACACTCCCCATTTAGCTACTTTAAACCTGGCCCTGAAGACATACGGCTTGCCACCTCTGGTCCGCTAAAGGCGCAACAGGGGCTGGGTGTGGGGTTGGTGGGCTGCTGGAACGCCATCTCTATTCACGCACCAATTTCAAGCTGAACCGTACCGCTGCTCTCGCCGAGTGGCGTCAATTATTGAGCGCATAGATTTAGGCGGTGCGAGCAATTTGATGGGTGTTCTCATTAGTTTGATAGTAACGCTGTGGGCACTGTTGTCTCGTGCAACTAATAAATTTCTTGACCAAAAAGTAAAAAAAGGCGTTACTTTGAATCAACTAGGGAGGATGAATACTATGAAAAAAACGATAAAACTTAGCCGCCGGCACTTTATGGCGACGACCGCTGCAACATCACTGATACTTGGGGCTGGGCCGGCCACGGCTGCAGAGCCAATCAAAACGGCTGGTATTTATACTGTACCTGTGGAACAACAGTGGGTCAGCCGCATCCATAAAGCAGCACTCGCAGCGCAAGATCGTGGAGACATTTCTTACTCGTTCTCGGAGAATGTTAGCAATACTGATTATGCACGTGTGATGCGCGAATACGCTGAGGCAGGTAACACGCTGATCGTCGGTGAAGTCTTCGGCGCGGAACAAGAGGCACGAGAAGTTGCTGCCGAATATCCAAATGTGGCATTCCTGATGGGCTCAAGCTTTAAAGAAGACGCGGCGCTGCAGAATTTTTCGGTCTTTGACAACTATATTCAGGACGCGTCTTATCTTTCAGGCATCATTGCTGGTGCGATGACTGAGTCTGGAAATATTGGCATGGTTGGCGGTTTTCCCATTCCCGAAGTGAACCGTCTGATGCATGCGTTCATGGCTGGTGCGCTTGAAATGAACCCAGATATCAAGTTCCAGGTGAGCTTTATAGGAAGCTGGTTCGATCCGCCTAAAGCCAAAGAAACTGCATTCGCGATGATCGAAAACGGTGTTGACGTTCTTTATGCAGAGCGGTTTGGTGTTTCTGATGCTGCACAGGAAAAAGGTATCCTTGCCATTGGTAATGTCATTGATACGCAAGCTGATTATCCTGATACAGTCGTGGCTTCTGCGATTTGGCATTTTGAGCCAACATTGGATAAAGCAATCGCTGAAGTTCAGGTTGGTAGTTTTGCCGCTGCGGACTATGGTGCCTATTCGTTCATGA
>Ga0302121_10001719_pt1 | contig 10158 bp, 10 predicted proteins | sample CB21_surface_MG_FD_203120 | JGI IMG/M metagenome (GOLD analysis project Ga0302121, IMG submission 203120) | Marine microbial communities from Western Arctic Ocean, Canada - CB21_surface | ecosystem: Environmental > Aquatic > Marine > Oceanic | place: Canada: Western Arctic Ocean | collected... | reverse complement strand
TACAGAAATTACTCTTTGGCCGTTTCATAATTGGAAATGTACTTGTCCAATTTGTTCAGCCAAAGCTATTTAATTAACTTTTCTTTAAGGAGAAATATTATGTGGACAACACCAGCTGCAACAGAAATGCGTTTTGGTTTTGAAGTAACCATGTACGTAATGAACAAGTAATTTATTTGTTCTAATGAAAAAGCCCGATTTTATATCGGGCTTTTTTTATTTCCATTAGAATGTAAGACATGAAAAATTATTTGCTAATTTTACTTACGTTTTTTTCTAATTCGTCATTCTTATTATCAATTGCCCTTGCAGGTGTTCTGATGATTGGTTGTGCTGCACAGGAAGAAGTTGTTAAGCTGAACCAACAAATTGATGACATTAGCGCTCAATCACAAGGCGGCAATGATAGCTCTAAATTTCAATTAGAGGCACCAGCAACAGCAACAGCACCAGCAACAGCAGCACCAGCAACAGCAGCACCACCACCAGAATGGACATTAATTTACGAATCTTCTGATTCTAAATCAAAGTATTATGCAAATATTTTGAAAATAAACGCGAATAAGAAATTTTCTAAATTAAGATTATGGACAATCGAAGACTTTAAATTATTACAAGAGGTAGCTAGCTATAAATATTTATCAGTTAAAAGCTTTACTGAGTTTGATTGTAAGAACTCTAAACTAAGAATTATGGGCTATTCACTTTATGAAGATAATATGGCTAAAGGCAAAATAATATTTTCAAAAGGTACTCCATTTGAATGGCAAAAAATTAATAAAGATACAATGAATGAAAAGTATCTAGATATTGCTTGCAGAGAGTCAGGCCTAAGTTAGATGAAGCTAAAAAGGAATTTTTCTTTGAGGAATATAGGTTTCTAATATTTCTTTAAATTCATCTTGTATTAATTTTAAATTTTCATTTGAATCTGCTTCAAAGCGTAAAACTATAACAGGTGTTGTATTAGAGGCTCTCATAAGGCCAAAACCATAAGTATATTCAACTCGCAAACCATCTATTTTAATAATTTCAATTGCATTCTGAAATTTTGCTTTACTTTGTAAGGTATTAATAATTTTGTGTTGCTCGCCTTCGTTTAATTTTATATTTAATTCTGGAGTGCTAAACGACTTAGGTAGAGCTTCTAAAATTTCTGAAGGATTTTCAAAATGACTTAGAATTTCTATCAAACGAGCACCTGCGTATACGCCATCATCAAATCCATACCATCTATCATTAAAAAACATATGTCCACTCATTTCTCCAGCAAGAATTGCTTTAACCTCCTTCATCTTTGCTTTAATTAATGAGTGCCCAGTTTTCCATATAACCGGTATTCCCCCTTTGTCCTTAATCCATGAGAATAAATGCCTTGTTGATTTAACATCAAAAATTATAGTTGCCCCTGGGTTATTTTTTAGAACATCTTCTGCAAATAGTAAAAGTTGACGATCTGGAAAAATAATTTCCCCTTTTTTTGTTACAACACCTAAACGATCTCCATCACCATCAAATGCCAATCCCAGTTCACTTTCTCCATTTAATAAAGCTTCTTGGAGGCTAACTAGATTTTTTAGGTTGGATGGGTCTGGGTGATGGTTGGGGAAGTTCCCATCAATACTACAAAAAAGTAATTCCACTTTAGCACCTATGCCTTTGTACAATTCTTCAGCACAGACACTTGCAGCCCCATTTCCGCAATCAATTGCTACACGGATTGGTCGTGCTAACTTTATATCACTATAAATTTTTTCAAGGTAAGCCGGCTTAACATCTAAATTACTTACGCCCCCTTTGCCAATCAAGTATTCTTCTTTAATAATTCTTTGATATAAAATTTGAATGTCGTCAGTGGATAATGTTTTGTCGTTGATAACAATTTTAAATCCATTATATTCAGGCGGGTTGTGACTACCTGTAATCATAATGCCAGACTTGGTTTTAAGCTGGTACGTGCTGAAATATAGCATTGGGGTAGTGACTAGCCCAATGTTGATCACATTAATTCCTGTAGAAAGTAACCCTTCGGACAACAAATCTAATATTTGTGGGCTAGAGAGCCGACCATCATAACCTACACATATACTTTTTTGATTTTGTTGAAGCGCTTCACTTCCAATTGATTTACCAATTTGGATTACTGAGCTGTTATTTAGAGTTTTACCAACTACACCTCGAATATCATAGGCTTTAAAAATATTCTTATCAGGAAATTCTTTATTCGTATTCATCTATCCATGCCAACTGTATTGCCTCTAAAATTCTTTCACCACATTTGTCAGGGTCGTCATCAAAACCATCAAGATCTAAAATCCATTGACGTAAATCTGTAAACCTTATTGTTTTAGGATCTACTTCTGGGTTGTTATCATAGAGTATTTCTGCAATTTTAAGCGTATCTGTCCAGTGCATTTTATTTCCCTGTATTTAAACTAAATTAATTGAATTATAGCGGAACTTTAAAGTCCCAACGTATTGATTTTTTACGAATAGGAATGAGAAAATTCTATCTTAGCCGTGATAAAATAATCACTCTATAAATTTTAAGAAATTTAATACGTATGTTTAATAAATCCAATTCCCTTGATAAGGTAGACCCAGAAATTTGGAAGCAAATCATTAATGAGAATCGCCGACAAGAAGAACATATAGAGTTAATTGCATCTGAAAACTATACGAGCCCTGCCGTAATGGAAGCACAGGGCTCCCAGTTAACTAATAAATACGCAGAAGGTTATATCGGAAAGAGGTTTTATGGGGGTTGCGAGTTTATTGATGAAGTCGAGCAGCTAGCTATAGATAGGCTAAAAAAACTTTATGGCGCCGAATATGTCAATGTTCAACCACATTCTGGGAGTCAGGCTAATCAAGCTGTTTATTTTGCTGTACTAAAACCAGGCGACACAATAATGGGTATGAATTTAGGCCATGGCGGCCATCTTACTCATGGTTCGCCAGCTAATTTATCGGGAAAACTATTCAATATTGTTGCTTACGGGCTTAATGATAAAGAAGAAATTGATTATGACGAGATGGAAAAATTAGCTATCGAATCAAAGCCACAGTTAATAATTGGTGGGGCTTCGGCATATGCATTAAGATTTGATTGGGAAAGGATGAGTCAAATTGCCAAAAAAGTCGGGGCTTATTTTATGGTAGATATTGCGCATTATTCTGGCTTAGTTGCTGGAGGGGTTTATCCAAACCCAGTGCCTTATGCAGATTTTGTAACCTCCACAACACATAAGTCTCTTCGTGGTCCTCGAGGCGGATTTATTATAGCCAAACCTGAGTTTGAGAAAATTATCAATTCATATGTATTTCCTGCATTACAGGGGGGGCCTTTAATGCACGTAATAGCAGGTAAAGCTATTGCATTTGGTGAAGCACTTAAGCCAGAGTTTAAGACATACCAAGCCCAGGTCATTAAGAATGCCCAAGTTTTGGTGAATTCGCTTCAGTCTAGAGGGTACCGAATTATTTCTGGAAGAACTGAATCCCACGTATTTTTAGTTGATTTACGCCCTCAAAACCTGACTGGAAAAGCAGCGGATATTTTATTAGGTCAAGCTCATATTACTATTAATAAGAACTCAATTCCTGATGACCCTGAAAGTCCATTTGTTACCTCTGGAATAAGGCTTGGAACACCAGCAATAACGACTAGAGGGTTTAAAGAAAAAGAATCCGCTTTGGTCGGTGAATATATTGCCGATGTTCTTGATAGCCCTGAAGATAAAACTGTTGCTGAAAATGTTAGAAAAAAAGTAAATGATTTAACTAAGAAATTCCCTGTTTATGGTAAATAACATTATATGAAATGTCTTTTTTGTAGGGATGATGACACCCAGGTTATTGATTCACGAGTAGTTGACGAAGGAAGAAGAATCCGTCGTCGGCGAGAATGTAAGGCTTGTCAAAAAAGATTTAATACCTATGAGCATGCAGAGCTAACCTTGCCTTATGTAGTAAAGCAAGACGGTAAAAGGGAAGAGTTTAATCGAGAAAAATTACTACATTCTTTAACTCGCGCACTTCATAAGAGACCGGTACCTGTTAAGTATGTTGATAAGGCAGTTGAAGATATATTATCAAAGTTGCTAGCAAAAGGCGAAAGAGAAATAAACTCTAGAGACTTAGGAGAGAGTGTTATGTATGAATTAAAAAAGCTAGATAAAGTTGCTTATATCCGTTTTGCATCTGTGTACAGAAGCTTCTCAGATGTAGAAGATTTTAGTGATGCCATTAAAGATTTAGATTAACACTTGGATGACAAAATAAATTTTAAATTTATGAGTCTGGCTTTAGCACTCGCTAAAAAAAGCCAGGGAAATGCTCGTCCAAATCCTTCTGTAGGAGCAATAGTAGTTAAAGATGGAAAAATAGTAGGCAAGGGTTCTCATCAGATTTTTGGTAAAGATCACGCAGAAGTAGCTGCCATTAAAGATGCTGGACCGTTAGCTAAAGGTGCTGACTTATATGTCACTTTAGAACCATGCAACCATCAAGGAAAAACCCCCCCTTGCACGAATACAATAATTTCCGCAGGCATCTCTAATATATATATAGCAATGAAAGACCCAAATCCATTAGTAAATGGCTTGGGAATTGAGTATCTAAAGAATAATGGTATAAGCGTCACTTCCGGAATCATGGAAGGCGAAGCTGAAAGGCTTAACTTAGGATTTATAAATAGAATGACAAAGTCGAGGCCCTATATTAGATCGAAAATTGCCACGTCATTAGATGGAAAAACAAGTCTTTTTAACGGCCAAAGTAAATGGATAACTTGCGAAGCATCCCGTGCAGATGTTCAAAAATGGAGATTAAAATCTTGTGCAATTTTAACTGGAAGAGGGACAATTAATAGCGACAACCCTAGTTTGAACATTAGACATATTTCTTCAGAGCAGCAACCATTAAGAATAATTTTAGATAGCCATCTTAGCGTTAAAGTTGAGTCAAAAATATTACAACAAAGGAACGTTAAGGTTATTTATGGAGAAGATCAAAATTCAAATTTAATAAAGCTAGAAAAAACTAAAGCAGAATTTATCAAATTGCCATTGTTAGATAGTAAAATTAACCTTATGGAGTTGATGAGTTATTTAAATAAATTAGAAATAAATGAATTATGGGTTGAGGCTGGGCCAGATTTAAACGGTGAATTATTAAAGTTAGAATTCTTGGATGAATTAATCATCTATACTGCGCCATACATAATGGGGGGGACTGCTAATGGCATGTTTAATACTCCAATTTTGGAAGACATGAAAGATAAAATTAAACTTTCTGTAATAGATTGTAGAAGTGTCGGTGAAGATATTCGAATCCAAGCTATGGTGCATAAAAACAATGTGGATTGATTCGCATTGTCATATGGATAGCGTACTGTTATCTCAAAATTCTGAAAAAGTTTTTAGTGCATGTGTGGCTGAAGGTGTAGACAGTATTATTATTCCTTCTGTTGCTAAGGAAAATTTCGATAAAGTTATAAAAATAGCTGCTAAGCATAAGCAGTGTGTTTATGCTCTTGGATTTCATCCAATGTATTTAAAAGGGTTTGATGATGGCGACCTTGAGTTATTGGAATATTATTTGTTAAATAATAATTCCGTAGCTGTGGGCGAAATTGGTCTAGATTTGTTTGTAAAAAAAAATAATCAGTCTCTCCAAGAAGACATCTTTCTATCCCAATTAAAAATTGCGAAAAAATTTGATTTGCCGGTAATCATGCATGTGCGTGGGGCTATCGATTTAGTTTTAAAAAACTTACGTAAAATTAAAGTAAGAGGGGGAATTGCTCATGCCTTTAATGGTAGCTTTCAACAAGCCGACCAATTAATAGAATTAGGCTTTAAGTTAGGGTTTGGAGGAGCTATGACTTATCCAGGATCAAAACATATTCAAGCACTTGCAAAGGAGCTCCCTATCGAAGCTATCGTTCTAGAAACAGACTCTCCAGATATGCCTCCAGCATGGCTGGGTAATGGTGAAAATAATCAACCAAAAGAGTTGGGTAGGATTGCTGAGTTTTTTTGTCATTTAAGAAGCTTAGAACCTTCAAAAACAGCTGATATTATAAGGGGTAATACCATAGAAGCTATTCCAAAATTAGGGGAGTTATACACATGACCTCAACGTTTACTTTAAGTTTTTTAAAAAAAATGAGCATTCTCAATGACATACATTAAGCTATTGATTTTATTATGTTTTTTATACGATTAAAAATTAAGCGTTTAAAAAAAAACCTTTAAAATTCATAGGTTGCATTTTTAAACAACATTAATTCACAATGTTATCCACAGATATTGTGGACACATTATTTACCATATTTGGGGAGATAAAATTCATGTTGGTACAGGGAGAGCATTATAAGACTATTTGGCCAAATAAGGCCCTCACGGGAGTCGTAATTATTGACCAAACATATCTTCCATTTGAGTTTAAATTAAGCGAGCTGACTAGCTTGGATGAGGTTGTAGAGGCTATTAAATCTATGAGGGTTCGAGGCGCACCCTTAATTGGTGTTACAGGAGCATATGGGATGGCAATCGCACTAACAAAAAATTCAACCGATCAATCACTAATAGAGGCAAAACAAAAATTAATAGAGTCTAGACCAACAGCTGTTAATTTATCCTGGGCAGTTAACCTTTTGTCTGATCAGTTAAAAAAAGAACCAAAAGATAGTAGGGCACCTATGGCTTGGATACTAGCTAATAAGCTTGCAAATGAAGATATTGAAACCAATCAAAGTATAGGGAAATTTGGGTTTAAGTTAATTCATAAAATTAAAAAATCTCGAATTAATATTCTGACTCATTGTAATGCTGGTTGGCTTGCAACAGTTGATCATGGCACAGCATTAAGCCCAATTTACAAAGCCTTTAAAGAGGGATTGGATATTCACGTATGGGTTGATGAGACTAGGCCTAGAAACCAAGGGATGAATCTAACTGCTTGGGAGTTGGGACAAGAAAATATTCCACATACAATTATTACTGATAACACTGGCGGCTTATTAATGCAAAGAGGTGAGGTTGACTTTGTAATTGTTGGCGCAGATCGAATTTCCATAGATGGGAATGTTTGTAATAAAATAGGTACTTATTTAAAAGCCTTAGCTGCAAAGGCCCATAAAATTCCCTTTTATGTTGCAGCACCATTGAGTACGGTAGATTTAAACTACCATGGTGAGAATAATTTATTTGATATTGAGTGTAGAGATGAGGACGAGATTTTAAAAGTAAAAGGGATGGATGCTTCAAATAACCTTACTGAGGTTAAAATAGGTTATTCTTCAGCATATAATCCCGCCTTCGATATTACGCCCTCAAAATATGTGACTAAGATAATTTGTGAAAAAGGTATTTATAATCCAAGTGATATTAGGAAGGCTTTAAAATGAGTAAGCAAACAAAATCAGCAACTCTTGTCGAAACTGCATTGTATCTTGAGCAGGTAGGTTTAAATCATGGAGCAACAGGTAATTGTAGTTGTCGTGATGGCGATACATACTTAATAACTCCAAGTGGCGTTGAGACGAAAAACTTATCAGAAGATAAAGTTATTAGAATGAATTTTACAGGCAATATTGTTGATTCTATTTCTAATTTAAAACCCTCAAGTGAATGGCGATTTCATCAAGATATTATGTCTCAAAGAAAAGAAGTTGGGGCAGTTATTCATACACACTCTGTATACGCAAGTACTTTTAGCCTATTGGGTGGTGATTTGCCTCCATTTCATTACATGATTGCTGTTGCAGGCGGAGACTCAGTTAGATGCGCACCTTACGCTATGTTTGGAACTCAGGAATTATCAGATAATATTATTTATGCGTTAATAGATAGAAAGGCATGTTTAATTGCAAATCATGGTTTAGTCGCTATCGGAGATAATTTAACGGAAGCACTACAAATTGCGGAAGAAGTAGAACATTTATGCCAACTATATATTGAAGTAAAAAAGATTGGAGAGCCTAACTTATTAAGTAAAAAGCAAATGTCAGAGGTGATTGAGCGCTTCCAAACTTATAGCCGATGGACAAAAGATTAAACTATTCATTGTGGGACCAATTTGTTTAAAGTAAAATGTTATTCCATCAGCAATTTATTTAAGATGGCTATGAAATGACCAAATATGTTTTTGTAACAGGCGGTGTAGTTTCTTCCTTAGGGAAGGGTATTGCTGCAGCAAGTTTAGGCGCCATTCTGGAGTCTAGAAGCCTTAAAGTAACTATGCTAAAGCTTGACCCATATATCAATGTGGACCCTGGGACAATGAGCCCATTCCAGCACGGAGAAGTTTTTGTAACTGAAGATGGGGCTGAAACCGATCTAGATCTAGGCCACTACGAAAGATTTATTTCTTCAAAAATGACAAAAAAAAATAATTTTACGACTGGGCAAATTTATGACACCGTAATCAAAAAAGAGCGTCGAGGAGAATACCTAGGGAAAACTGTGCAAGTAATCCCTCATATAACAGATCAAATTAAAGTACATATTCGTGAGGGTGCAAAGAAAGCTGATATCGCCATTGTTGAGGTTGGTGGCACTGTTGGTGATATTGAATCGTTACCTTTTTTAGAAGCTATTCGTCAGATGGGTTTTGAGGGGGGGAGTGAGACTGCATGCTATATTCACCTCACACTTCTTCCATGGATGGCGGCAGCTGGAGAGTTAAAAACAAAACCTACACAGCATTCTGTAAAAGAGCTCAGACAAATCGGTATCCAACCAGATATCCTTATTTGTAGGTCAGAGCGACCGCTTCCCGAAGAAGAAAGGCAAAAGATTGCGTTATTTACTAATGTAACGCCAAAGGCAGTTATCTCAGCTACTGACGCTGATTCAATTTATAAAATACCAGTGATGCTTCATGATCAAATGATTGATGAAATTGTTTGCCAGAAGTTAAAAGTAAAAGCAAAAAAAGCCAATTTATCGCAGTGGAGAAAAATAACTAAGTTGTTAGATCAAGCAACGCATGAAATAAATATAGCTTTTGTGGGTAAATATGTTGACCTAACTGAGTCTTATAAATCATTGACTGAGGCCCTTATTCATGCAGGAATCCATAATAATGCTAAAGTAAAAATTCACTATATTGACTCAGAAGACATTGAAAAAAAAGGTGTAGAGCGATTAAGTAAGGTTGATGGTGTTTTGATCCCAGGTGGTTTTGGAAAAAGAGGAACTGAAGGAAAGATTAAGGCTATTAAATTTGCAAGAGAGCATAAAATACCATTCTTGGGTATTTGCTTAGGAATGCAGTTAGCAGTCGTTGAATTCTCAAGGAATCAAGCTGGATTGATTGGGGCAAATAGTTCAGAATTCAACAATAAAACAAAACACCCAGTTGTAGGATTGATAACTGAATGGCAAACTCAAGATGGCAAACTTGAGACTAGAGATGAAAATTCTAACATGGGCGGCACCATGCGGCTTGGCTCTCAAAAAGCCCCAATTAAAAGTAAAACTCTAGCTCATAGAATTTATGGAAAAATGGTTAATGAAAGACATCGTCATAGATACGAAGTTAATAACGACTATGTTGACCAACTTATTAAAGCCGGTTTAGTTGTTTCGGCAAGAACACCATCAGAAGACTTATGTGAAATTATTGAGCTACCTGTAACCAAGCATCCTTGGTTTTTGGGGTGCCAGTTTCACCCTGAGTTCACATCAAATCCAAAAGATGGCCACCCATTATTTATATCTTACTTAAAAGCAGCACTTGAATATCAACACCTAAAAGGCAATTAAATGAAATTATACGACTTTAACGTAGGCCTAGATCAACCACTTTTTTTAATTGCAGGACCATGTGTAATTGAATCTGAAGATATGACTATTGATGTTGCAGGACAATTAAAAGAAATGACTGATAAATTAAAAATTCCATTTATTTTTAAATCTTCTTTTGATAAAGCTAATAGAAGCTCCAATAAAACATTTAGAGGCTTTGGTTTGGAGGAAGGTTTGCGAATTTTAGAAGCAGTTAAAAAACAATTAGATGTACCTGTATTAACCGATATCCATACAGAAGCCCAAATTAAACCTGTAGCAGAAATTGTAGATGTATTACAAACACCTGCTTTTTTATGCAGACAAACTGATTTTATTGCAGCCGTAGCAACCTCAGGTA
>Ga0302121_10001704_pt1 | contig 10186 bp, 14 predicted proteins | sample CB21_surface_MG_FD_203120 | JGI IMG/M metagenome (GOLD analysis project Ga0302121, IMG submission 203120) | Marine microbial communities from Western Arctic Ocean, Canada - CB21_surface | ecosystem: Environmental > Aquatic > Marine > Oceanic | place: Canada: Western Arctic Ocean | collected... | reverse complement strand
CGCCTTGCTGTTGACACACTTCTAATATCTGTTATAATAACAACATGCACAAACGTATCGGCTTCTGCTGTAAATGGCTCAATGACACATCTGAATTTGGTGGAATGAAAGTGAACGCCAAGGACAGGGATCTCAATGGCAGATCAACAACAATGCGTTGGTTGAGGGAACACAAGGACGAGGCAGAACAACGACAGTGGGACATCATGAATCATAATGCGGCCGCGGCAGTACGCATGATAGAACGTGTTGGCACACTACCGCCAGGACGTAGGATGGTCAGACTGGGTAGTGAGCAGTTGCAGGGCTACACAGAGAAAGACTGGAAAGTATGGTGGCAACAGAAAGAAATACAAGATCATCTAGCAAAAATATTCGCACCCGTGGGAGAAGCATCCAGGAAACATGATGTCAAGATCAGTTTCCATCCAGGACAGTTCTGTGTGTTGGCAAGTGCAACACCAGAGATAGTTGAGAGAAGCATAGAAGAATTCGAATACCATGCAGACCTGGCACGTTGGATGGGCTTTGGCAAATCGTTCCAAGATGGTTGCAAGATAAACGTACACATCTCAGGCAAGCAAGGACCGGAAGGTATCATAAAAGCACTACCCAAACTATCACCAGAGGCAAGGAACCTGATCACCATAGAGAATGACGAGATGTCACATGGACTGGATCAATCGTTGATGCTTGAGAAACATCTAGCATTGGTACTAGACATACATCATCACTGGATCAGAGATGAGGAATACATAGAAGCCACAGATGACAGAGTCAAGAGAGTCATAGACTCATGGCGTGGTGTTAGACCTTCCATGCACTACTCGTATTCAAGGGACGAACATCTTGCAGTCGCAGGATTGACAGACACTATGCACACAGAGATGCACAATATGAAAGATTTACTAGAACGTGGTTGCAAAAAACAAAAACTACGAGCTCACTCAGATCTATTACCAAACAAAAAGGTAAACGACTGGGCATTATCATTTAATGAACATTTAGATATACAGGTAGAAGCCAAAGGTAAGAACATGGCCTCGGAACAATTATATAGACAAGCACAAGAAAATTCTGTATAATCATTACACTAACAGGAGAAAAAAATGAAAATACTATGTATTTTATATGACGACCCAAAAGGCGGAATGCCTGAGTCTTATCCACTTACGGATCTACCTAAGTTAGACAAGTATCCAGACGGTATGACACTACCATCACCAAAAGGCAGAGATTTTAATGCGGGTGAATTGTTAGGTTGTGTATCTGGCGAACTTGGACTTAGAAAGTTTCTAGAGGACGCAGGCCATGAGCTTGTTGTGACTTCTAGCAAAGATGGTGACGACTGCGAAGCTGACAAAGAGCTAGTAGACGCAGACGTTGTTATTTCTCAACCGTTTTTCCCTTACTATCTGACAAGAGAAAAAATGGAGAAAGCGAAGAACCTTAAAATGGCAATCACGGCGGGTATCGGATCTGATCACGTGGACTTACAAGCGGCTATGGATCACAAGATTGATGTTGTAGAAGTGACTTACTGTAATTCAAGATCAGTTGCTGAACACATCGTGATGATGATAGTTTCTATGGTTAGAGATTATCACACTCAACACGCAATCGTTAACGAAGGTGGTTGGAATATTGCTGATGCAGTACAAAGATCATATGACGTTGAAGGTATGCACATAGGTACAGTTGCGGCTGGACGTATTGGCCTGGACGCTTTGAGAAAAATGAAACCATTTGATGTACATCTACATTACTTTGACAGACACAGACTACCTGAAGCAGTGGAACAAGAGTTAAATCTCACTTTCCATGAGTCAGTGGAGTCAATGGTCAAGGTATGTGACGTTGTGACAATCAACTGTCCACTACACCCAGAGACAGAAAACTTATTTGATGCTGAAATGATAAGCAAGATGAAAAAAGGTGCTTACATTGTCAACACTGCAAGAGGCAAGATCTGTAACAGAGAAGCCATCGCAGATGCATTGAAGAGTGGACAACTATCTGGTTATGCAGGAGACGTTTGGTTCCCACAACCAGCACCAAATGATCACGTTTGGAGATCAATGCCAAATCATGGTATGACACCACACACATCAGGAACATCACTATCAGCACAGACAAGATATGCTGACGGTGTTAGAGAGATACTGGAATGTATGTTCGATAACACACCAATTAGGGATCAATATCTAATTGTACAGAACGGTGAACTTGCTGGAATGGGTGCTCACAGTTACAGTAAAGGTACTGCAACAGGTGGATCTGAAGAGGCGGCGAAGTATAAAAAAAATGACAAAACAAGAAAGTAAAATACCTATCAAAGGTTATGCACCGTTCGATCCATTAAAACACTGTTGGTTGGGATCTGGATTTAAAACCGAATGGTTCCACGATCTACCCATATATAAAAACAACAAGATTATGGATCCTCTGAAACGTATTGCAGAGGAAACAGAAGAGGACTTTCAAGCACTAGACAAGATATTGACAGATGCTGGTGTACAGACTTATCGTAGTTTTCTAGATATGGACAAAATAGGTTCTTTAAAAAATATTTTCAAACCGCCTATAACTCCTAGGGATCACTTTGCAGTAATTGGCGAAACTTTTTATGCTGTATCCGGAGGTGTAGAAGGCTGTGCTGATGTGTTAAAAAGAATACCCAAAAAAAATATAGAAATAGCAAGAACCAAAGGAGCAATTAGTAGTTCTAGTTTGCTTCGACTTGGCAAAGATCTTTATTGGGATATTGATGATTCACAAATCGGTCCTGATTGTCAGTATTTTAAAATTTATCCAATAGAAATTATGCCAGATGACCTTGTAGAGCATTATAAAGCTCGTTGGGAATCGGAAGGATATAGAGTACATATTACACATAGAGGATATCATCTAGATGGCGTATTTAATATTGTTAAACCTGGGTGTATTGTATCACTGCGTGATATACAAGATTATAAAACAGAGTTTCCCGGCTGGGAGATACTGTATCTTCCAGATCAAAGTTGGGCGGCATTATCTAAATTCCAAGATGTAAAAAATAAAGTAGGCGGCAAGTGGTGGCTCAAAGGTGAAGAACACAACAACGAATTAATACATTTTGTCAACACTTGGTTAAATGATTGGGTTGGATATGTGGAAGAAACAGTGTTTGATGTGAATATGTTATCCATCGATCAAAACACAATCATTTGTAACGGATACAATAAAGAAGTTTTTAATTTTCTTAAAAAACATAAAGTAGATCCAATCATATTTAATTTTAGACACAGATATTTTTGGGATGGTGGAGTACACTGCATAACACAGGATCTATACAGAGAGGGTGAACAAACGGATTACTTCGCATAATGGCTAATATATACACAATATACGCAGACCACAAGAACACCATACCTGCACTAGAGTTTGTAGAGAAGATGAATATGTTCTTGGACAAGTTAGTAGAGCAGAAAAAGATGAACTGCTACCGAGTTACTAGGATGAAGTTAGGTTTTAGATCCATGGATATGCCTGAATTTAGGATTGATATGGAATTTGATAATATGCAACAACTAGACGACGCAATGACTGTTACCATTCACGACAAAGATGTAGATAAAGTACATGTAGGATTTAATCAATACGTTGATGTTGAAACTATACAACATTTCCTATACAGAGATTATCCGGATGAGCAATAACGGTAATATTTCTCCCAAGGGTAAGAACATGGCTTCAGAACAATTATATAGACAAAGAGAATCAAATTTAATATAATAACAGCATATGAAAGAACTTTGGGTAGAAAAATACAGACCTAAGACTCTAAAGGAGTATGTGGTCAGGGACGAAGCACAGCGACAGCAAATACAATCTTGGATCACAGACAAAGCGATCCCACACTTACTATTGAGTGGTGCACCTGGTGTGGGTAAGACTACACTTGCAAAAGTACTGTTCAATGAACTTGATGTGAGCAGTTATGACATACTAGAAATAAATGCTTCAAGAGAGAACTCCGTTGATACTGTGAGAGAGAAGATCAACAACTTCGTACAGATTATGCCATTTGGTGATTACAAGTATGTATTACTGGATGAGGCAGACTACATGAGTCCAAATGGACAGGCGGCGTTGCGTGGTGTCATGGAAATGTATCACACATCAGCAAGATTCATACTTACTTGCAACTATCCCAACAGGGTTATACCTGCACTGCACAGCAGATGCCAAGGGTTCCATATGGAAACAATCGACAAGACAGAATACACAGCAAGAGCTTGTGAAATTCTTATCACAGAGAGTGTCACCCCGGACATTGAAGTGCTTGACACTTATGTCAAAGCATCGTATCCAGATCTAAGGAAGTGCATCAACATGCTACAACAGAATTGCAGAGATGGCAAACTGATGCCACCGGCATCGGGAGATTCAGGACAACAGGATTACAGACTGCAGATGGTCGAACTGTTCAAGCAAGGCAAGATCAACGAAGCAAGGAAACTTGTATGTGCCCAAGCAAGACCAGAGGAGTGTGAAGAGATATACAGATGGCTGTATGACAACCTAGACATCATAAGCAAAGAGGACGAACTGCAAGACAAAGCGGTACTAATTATCAAACAAGGTTTGGTAGATCATTCGTTTGTTGCGGATCCTGAAATCAATCTAGCAAGTGTTATGATCAAACTAGCGAGATTGCAGAATGGGTAGAAAGCACAACAAGAAAAGATTCCTAATAGTAAAATACAGTCTTAACATGAAAGGCACATACGACGAGCTTGTGGAACTTTCTAAGAAAAATCTCGGTTCAGGTAAGTTTGCACAGTCAGGTGTAATACTAGATCTAGTAGAGAAAGAGGTACTAAAGTGCGAAGTACCAGGACAGCCGAACTTAGGAGATCTAATCCCCTATGAAAGTCTCTATGCACATTTCCATAAAGCATACGGAAATATGATAGACCAGTTTATCAAATAACAACTAATCGCCGTACATACTCAAGATCTCAGTCACAGCCGGGTGCCTTTGGACGTCTGCCTTGGTCAATTCAATAAACTGTACGTACTCAGGATTTGCCCAAGCCTCGTATATTCTCCTGAAGTCTATCAAACCGTTGTCAGTCATCCTATCCGATTGTCTGGTGTCTCCAGTAATAACCATTGATGATCCTCGGCCCAATCTAGTCATCAGCATCTTGATCTGGGACGGTGTGCTGTTCTGCATCTCGTCACCTATGATCATGGAGTCATTGAAGGTCCTACCCCTCATGTACGCCAGTGGTGCTATTTCTATCTGTCCTCTGTACATCATTTCTTCTACCTGTTGTGGGAAGTAATGTGCTTCAAAAACATCTAGGATTGGTCTTGTCCAGGGCTCCATCTTCTGTCTCAGATCACCGGGCAAGAAACCGTGTTCCTCATCCACAGAACTGGCAGGTCTGGTGATCACTATCTTGTCGATCTCACCTTTCTGCATTCTCTGGATTGCTCTACACGTTGCCAACATGGTTTTACCAGTTCCAGCAGGACCTAGTGCTACTATGATCCTCTTGTCATACTGCATTAAAAGATCCAGATACTCCTGTTGCTGTGGCGTACGTGCCACAGGGTTAGCAGTGTGCATCTTCTCCGCAATATGGTCCTCGAACTTGATTATGTTGGATTGTCGTTTTATTCGTCTTTGTTTTCGACTCATGTACAAATATTTAAGGTCTGTGATATTCAATAACAGTGCATATATTTGTCACACAAAATATGTCATAAATAAGAACTATGCATGATGTACTAGACATAATCAGAAATGTACAAACCTTATACGCAGTAGGTCCTACACTGGGAATCTTAAAAGATTTCGAGAGAGTCGTGGACGAGCTAGATGTGTATGTTTTTACTAACTGGGAGGACGGTGAATTATTATCCGGTCCTGTTGATTCTAGACATTTTGTCACATGTTCGTTCATGTGGCCTGCAGACAAGATGCCTGATCCAGTTGGCGGAAAGAGACTGACAGACAAGGGTTGCAAAGTTACATTTAAGAAAGACGAATTATTAAAGCCAAGAGCAATCAAAAGTCCAGATGATTATAGACCTGGAACTACCAAGGGCAAAATTGACGCACATGGTATATGGGTAGTCGAGATCAGAATGCCAAAACAATTGATCGGAAATATCAAACACGGCAACGACGAGATCGAGAGACAGGAAGATATAGACATGTCTCCTGAAACCGAACTGGAAATTTAAATGAATATATACGAAGGACTTAAAGCTGGAGACCTAGAAGGTGTTGTAAACAAACGTTTCTCAGTAGACCAATTCAAATCCAAGATGGGCGACGACAAGAACATCCTAGTTCTCAGTTTCACTGTTGACGGGCAGGCCCCGGCAAAGGACCTTGAACGTTTCGCTGAAGTGGGCTACAAGAGTGTGCTTGATGCAGATGCCACTCCAGGAACAATGGAAGACGGCAAACACAAGGTATTCATAGAGTTCGCGAGGGACTCGTCAGTTGTTAAAAGCATAATGGCATTCCTAGAAGATTTGAAAAAACTTACAAACATAGAACAGTTTGAATACACATACCACAAGGGCATAGACTCAACCATGGCATCAGCAGAGACACTGGAAGCATCTATCCCGACCACACCCGAAGCATACGAACAGAGAGTTAATGAAATGAGAGTCAGCGAAGCCAGACACTTCTTTGACAAGTATGACATGATGGAATGCAAGATAAACGAGAACACAATATCTGTGAAGAAAGCAGGTGCGGGACACGAACTTAAATTTGAGATACACAAGTTTGGAACAACAGATGATATCATGAAAGAAGCAAAAGCATTCAAGATCGACATGGAGTCTATCGCAGAATGCACACATCTTACAAAGTATTTTGGACCATACGATATTACCAAAACCAACGAGAACCAATTCATTTTCACCAAGGGCGACCAATCAGCCTTGTTAAGTAAAAGTGGATGGTAAAATTAAGCAAAAATTTCAGTTTACAAGAATACACTAAGAGTCAGACTGCGACAAGGCAGGGACTAGACAACACTCCCAACGAAGATCACATGACCAGTGCAAAATTATTATTTGAGAACGTGGTACAGAAGGTCAGAGATAACTTCGGAGTAACAGTGATCAACTCAGGATACAGAGGTCCGGCACTGAACACAGCAGTAGGTGGAAGTTCAAACTCACAGCACTGCAAAGGTGAAGCAGTGGACATAGAGTGTCCAGGCACAGGCAACTACGATGTTGCAAAATGGATCGAAGACAACCTAGACTTCGACCAACTGATACTGGAGTTCTACACACCAGGAATACCTGACTCAGGCTGGGTTCATGTAAGTTATAAATCCGGAGGAAACAGAGCGTCAATACTTACAGCAATGAAAGAGAACGGCAAAACAGTGTATAAGAATGGACTTATCCAATAACAATATTGATCTACCTTTCGATTTTACAAAATTAAAATATCAAAGAGTACCAGATCTCCAATTTGACATTAGTAAACCTTCCTTGTTAGGAGAGATGTATAATGACAACATGGATAAAGGTAAACATGACCTCGGACATCTCAATGTCGATGAACTAGATAACTTTGCTTGGTGTTTTTACGTTCTACGACCAGGGACATGGGTACCACCACACAAAGATCATTTTTCAAACTACATGAAATATTATAATGTAGAGGACAGAAGTCTTGTCATGAGGAAGTTAGTATTTTTAGAGCCATGGAAATCTGGACATGTTTTTGGAATAGACAACGAAATATCATTAGGTTGGAAAGCAAATCAATCAATAACATGGAGTTCAGAAACAAGTCATTGGGGTGGAAACTTTGGTACAGAACCAAGATACACACTGCAGATTACTGGAGTAAAAAAATAAAATGTACCATCATATATCTAATTTTGAAAAGAATCTTGCCAAGTTTACAGGTGCACCATACGTTGTGGCAACTGACTGTTGCACACATGCCATCGAAATGTGTATGAGGCACGATGCGGTTAAAAAAGTAAAATCATTCACATGTTACACTTATCTCAGTGTGCCAATGACGTTAACAAAACTAGGAATAAAGTTCAAATATAATAATGATCATTGGTTGGGAGAATACAATTTTGAAGGTACTAGGATCTGGGACAGTGCTAGACTATTACATCCTAGAATGTATCGTAAGGGACAACTACAATGTGTAAGTTTTGGGAACGGCAAGCCCCTTGACAACAAGAGAGGTGGCGCAATATTATGCAGTACAGCCAAGGAATACAATTCCTTGAAACAGATGGGTCACGACGGACGTGACTTCAAATACAAAAAATGGATAGATCAAAAAGAATTCAATGTTGGATACCATTACAACATGGCAGTAGAACACGCAATACAGTGTGACAAGTTGCTAGAAGACTACAAGATGAAGGATAGCCATCTTCCACATATGGTGGAATATCCAGACTGTAGATCGGTGAAGATAAAAGGTTAACAATGATAGTTTCAACAAAAAATGATTACGGAGAACTTAAATCTGCTCTAGTTGGTAGTGTTGAAAATTTTTCATGGCCTGTTGGTGACAGAGAATTTGACGACAGCATAGCTCGATCCACGTACGAAGAAACACTAGATCGAGGAGCAGTATCGCAAATAGTAATCAATGAAGCGAGAGAAGATCTAGAGACACTAGCGGAACACCTAACAACCAGAGGAGTGCAAGTGACAAGACCTCAAATAGACAAACCCACATGGGCCTACTCTGCCAGAGATATTATACTTGCTGTTGGAAACACAGTGATCGAATGTCCAACTCCGTTCTCGAGTCGTTCTAGAGAATTGGATCTGTACCCTGCTGTTAAACAGTCGGGTTGCAAAATAGTAAGAGCACCTCGACCCGAGACACTGGAAGATCCAATGTTTGACGCCGCGAATGTTCTCAAATTAAATGACAAACTTGTTTATTCGTTATCACACTCGGCTAACGAAGCCGGGGCAGTATGGCTACAGGAACAAGTTGGCACGGAATTCGAAGTTGTGCCATGGCGGGTAGTAGAACATCAGATCACGCACATTGATTCAACTTTGTTGTCTTGTGGTGAAAATATTATAATTGCAAACGCTTCGAGATTAACTACTGAAACTTTACCTACATTCATGAAGGATTTCAAAACAATATGGGTTGAGGACTGTGTACCTAGGAGTTTTGATAGATTCCCTTTTGCTTCGAAATGGATAGGAATGAATATGCTCTCATTGAACCCAGAAACAATATTTGTTGATGAAATACAGACAGAACTAATAGCAAAACTGAAAAAAGAAGGATTTGAAGTAATCGATATGCCCATGCGTCAATCAAGGACGTTAGGCGGTGGTTTCCATTGTGTGACCTGTGACCTAGAAAGATCGTAACAATAAATACTACTATTATGTTTTCAAGCATTAAGATGATATTTGCAGTACTACTAATCACCAGCATAGCAGGTGCGGGCATGTATGTGATGAAACTACGAAGTGACAATGCTGTCCTGAAGGCAAATCAACATAAACTAGAAACTGCAATCACAGAACAGAACAAGGTACTAGAAAAACAGAAGGAAGACTTCACAGCCATACTCGAAAGCAACAAGAAACTTAATGTGTTGATAAACACATTCAAGAAAGACCTGCAAGACCTAGACAAGAGATTCACAAAGAAGAACAGAGACATTGGTAAACTGGCCATAGACAGGACAGGAGCCATAGAGAGGATCATTAACAAAGGTGGAGTCAATGCCGCGAGATGTATCGAACTGGCCTCAGGTGCAGAACACACCGATGCAGAATTAAAAGCAACATTAAAATCAGAAATCAACCCAGAGTGCCCAGCACTAGCGAATCCAAATTATGTACCATATCAATAAAATATTTGCACTAGCAATAATCATATTACTCACAGGATGTAGCATAGGTGGTGAGAAGAAGATCAAGATATTCTCTGTTGAGAAGCCAAGAGAGAAATTAGATTACCCTATGCCAACTGCACTACAACTAGAAGAATTAAAATGGATCATAATCACAAGTGAGAACGCACAAGAAGTTTTTGCCAAACTGGAAGCGGCAGGCATAGATCCCGTGCTGTTTGGAGTGACAGACAAGGACTACCAAGTTTTATCTAGGAACTTCGCACAGATAAGACAGAAACTACAAGAAA
>Ga0302121_10001699_pt1 | contig 10191 bp, 9 predicted proteins | sample CB21_surface_MG_FD_203120 | JGI IMG/M metagenome (GOLD analysis project Ga0302121, IMG submission 203120) | Marine microbial communities from Western Arctic Ocean, Canada - CB21_surface | ecosystem: Environmental > Aquatic > Marine > Oceanic | place: Canada: Western Arctic Ocean | collected... | reverse complement strand
CTTCTTCTTCTGCATTCTGAACTTCTCTTGCAGATCCTGGCATATTAATTTTATCTCTTCGATATAAACATGAGACAGATTTTGCTTTTTGTCTAATTGCAGTTCGTACACAATCCATTGCTGTATCGCCGCCACCAATAACAATTATATCTTTTCCTTCAGCATTTAAAGTACCATCATCAAAATCAGGCACATCATCTCCTAAACCTTTTTTGTTAGATGCGGTTAAAAATTTCATTGCAGGAAAGACATTCTTTAAATCTTTGCCTGGAATATTAAGTTCTCTTGGCTTATAAACTCCAGTTGCAATTAAAATTGCATCATGCTTTTCTTTTAGCTCTTCTAACATAGAATCTTTTCCTACCTCGAAGTTTTGAACAAAAACAACGCCACTATCTTCATACAACTTTGTTCTTCTTTGCACTGCTGATTTTTCTAATTTAAAGTTTGGAATACCATATATAAGAAGTCCTCCAGCTCGATCATAACGATCATAAATTGTAACTTGATATCCTTTTTGTCTTAATTGCTCTGCTGCAGCCAGTCCAGCTGGTCCTGCACCAATAATTCCAACTGATTCCTTTAATTCTTGAGGAGGATTTATTTTTTCAACCCACCCATTTTCCCAGGCTGTGTTAGTAATATATTTTTCTACTGCTCCAATTGTAACTGTTCCATGTCCGGATTGTTCAATCACACAATTGCCCTCACACAAACGATCTTGGGGACATATTGATCCACAAACTTCTGGCATAGAATTGGTAGAAGATGAAATACGATAAGCTTCCTCCAACCTTCCTTCAGCTGTAAGTTTTAACCAGTCCGGGATGTTATTGTGAAGGGGACAATGAACTTGGCAAAATGGAGTTCCACATTGAGAACACCTGCTTGCTTGCTCCGAAGCTTTATTTTCAATAAATTCCTTATAAATTTCGTGAAAATTTTCTTTTCTTTCATTAGATTTAATTTTAGTGGGTGTTTCTTTGGAAATACCAACAAATTTTAACATTTTTTCAGACATAATAATTATTCACATTAAACACTTTTTTTATTCAAATTACAAAAAAAATACCATAAACAAGAGTATTTTTAGTATCGTTTTGATACCTATTTTTTCGATTTATTTAGATAAATGCTAGCTTTTCATATTTTGTATACAATTAAGTCGCATAAATTTACTAAATTTAATTATATAGAAATGGTCAAAACATCCTGCAAAGCATAAGAATCGATTAATGACTGAAATTTATCTTATTAAAATTTTATTTTTATCTGCTGTCCAAGGAATGTCAGAATTTATTCCGGTTTCAAGTTCTGGACTGCTAGTTATTTTTGAAAATATTTTAGAAATCAAAAATAATAATCTACTCATTAATGCATCTATGCATGGAGGGAGCTTAGCAGCTGTCATTATTTTTTTTTACAAAGACTTGTTGGGTCTTTGGAAAAACCATCTGCTACTAATTAATCTGATCATAGCCACTCTTCCTGTAGTTGTGATTGGAGGATTGTTAAAATATTTTGGATTAATCGAACAAATAATGAATATTGCGGTAATAGGTTATGCGACTATTTTTTTTGGTATTCTGCTTTTTGTCAGTGATAAAAATAAAGAAGAAAAAAAACTTACATTATCCATTTCTAATAAAGAAGCATTTATCATTGGTCTATATCAGATCTTAGCACTAATCCCTGGAACATCCAGAAGTGGAATTACCATTAGTGGAGCGAGATTTCTAAAATTTAGTAGAGTGGATGCAGCAAAATTTTCTTTTTTACTATCTATTCCAACACTATCTGCGGCATTTATTTTGAGTTCTTATGAAATTACTCAACTATATGAGGATTCTTTTAGCTCTGTATATTTGTTTGCATTTTTTTTTAGTTTTGTATTTTCAATTTTAACAATTAAATATTTTTTAATTTTTTTGAAAACTTTTAGTCTAAATATATTTGTAATTTTTAGAATATGCTTAGGTGTAGTTTTGCTAACCTATTATTACTCTATTCCGTGAATTGGCCCCTTGGTCTATATACTTTTAAATATAAAGGGAGAATGCTCTCAATGTTCTTAGCTTCAATATTCAAATCTTTAAATGTTTTATTTTTTCCAGACAAAATATTATCTCCTTCTTCAAGAATTTTAATTTGATCCAAGGTCAAAAGAGGTTTTGGCATTAATTGAAAGAGCATTGCTTGGATTCTTCCCGCAAAAAAAGGAATGGGAAGTATTATTCGTTTTTTTCTAATTTCTTTTAAAAGTAGTTCTATTAATTCTTTAAATGTATAAATGCTTTTTCCTCCAAGCTCATAAATTTCTTTAGAAATATTATTTACAATAATCTCATTAATTGCCTTGGCAACATCTCCTACATATACGGGCTGAAACTTTACATTAGAACCAACTAGAGGAATTAAAGGAAGTAGCCCAGCAAGCTTTGCAAACATATTAAAAAAATTATCTTTTGGACCAACAACTATACTAGGCCTTATTATTGTACTGTTTACAAAATTACTTTTGACTTCCTCTTCTCCTAAAAATTTACTTTTAATATAATCGGAATTGGAATTGGAATTCGCACCTAGCGCTGAAAAATGTATCATCAAATTAGATCTGGAGCTTTTAGAAAAAATGCTCGCTATTTTTTTTGGAAAATTTGTATGAAGTTCATTAAATTTTTGCAATCTTGTTTCAAAGAGAATTCCGACTAAATTTATACATACATCGCAGTCCTGGAGAAATTTTTTGATAGATTCCTCTGATTTTAAATTTACCTGATGCAACTCGATTTGAGCAATATCTCCATAAACTTTCAAATTTTGTGCTAAATAAACGTTTCTTGTCGCAATTTTTATTTTGAAACCGTTTTTTACTAAATGTTGGACTATTTCTTCTCCAATAAAACCTGTGCCACCAAATATACCTACGGTTTTTCTGTAATTTTTTTTAATCATACTATATACAATCTGTAATTGAACATTTAAATTTCAATGACAATAACAATGAACATTACATTATATCAAAACGATTTACCTGAAAATCACAAATTAGCTAATGCACAAAGTGTAGCGATTGATGCTGAATCCTTAGGACTTAATTACAAAGGTAGAGATAAGCTTTGCTTGCTTCAACTCTGCTCTGGTGACGATGAGGTTTATATAGTTCAGTTTGACAGAAATAATTACAAAAGCCCTAACCTTTGTAAAATTCTTAATGATAATAATATTTTAAAAATTGCTCATTTTGCACGGTTTGAGTTGGGAATACTCAAATACTATCTAAATGTAAAAATGGAAAAAATTTACTGTACCAAAATTGCTTCTAAGCTTGGAAGAACGTACACTGACAAGCATGGTCTTTATGACATAACTAAAGAACTTTTAAATATTACTCTTAATAAGTCACAACAGTCCTCCGATTGGGGTTTAAAAGATTTAAGTGAAGAGCAAAAACAATATGCGGCCCTAGACGTTTTGTATCTTCATAAGCTCAAGGAAAAACTAGATTTAATGTTAAAGCGAGAAAAAAGAGATCAGCTTGCGAAGCATTGCTTTGATTTTTTAAACACCAGATCTGAGCTTGATCTTAATGGATGGGATGAAGATATATTCAGCCATTAATATGAATAATAAAAGTATTATAAATATTGCAAATAAAGTAATTAGTACTGAGATTAGAGGTTTAAAAAAACTTTCCAAATCTATAAATATCTCATTTGCCCAAGCCGTAAATACAATTGGCAATAGCAAAGGTAGGATTGTTTGTTGTGGAGTTGGAAAATCTGCTAAAATTCTAGAAAAAATATCAAGCACTCTCTCTTCAATTGGCATTGCAAGTTTTACTTTAGACCCTACGGATGCAGGACATGGGTCTCTGGGTGCAATTTGCAGAGGAGATGTTTTAATAATAGCATCTTTTAGTGGTAGCAGCTCTGAACTTAACAGTATTCTAGGTTATGCCAAAAAAAATAAGATAAAAATAATTGGAATTAGTTCAAATTTAAAATCTAATTTGATAAAATTAAGCAATGTAAAAATTTTAATTCCTAAAGTTGCTGAAGCAGGCAATGAGAATTTAAACATGATTCCAACTAGCAGTTCCATTAATCTACTTGCACTTGGTGATTGTATAGCTATTGCGCTAGCTACTAAGAATAAATTTAATAAAAAAAAATTTGGTAAGCTTCACCCAAGTGGCTCAATAGGTAAAAATTTATCTGATATTTCAAAAATAATGATTGTAAAAAAAAATATTCCTTTTATCTCTCAGGATTCCTCTCTGCAAAAAACAGTGATGAAAATTTCATCAGGCAGGCTTGGTTGTGCAATAGTCACAAATAAACAAAAAAAAGTTTGTGGTTTTATTTCAGATGGAGACATCAATAGAGGAATAAAAAAGTATAAAAACATATTTCTTACAAAATCAAAAGACATTATGTCCAAAAAACCGACCTATATTTCTAATACCTGCATGGTTACTGAAGCACTAGAAACAATGAATAGAAAAAAAATTACAGTTCTTTTGGTTACAAAAAATAAAAAGCTTCATGGCTTAGTTCACATGCATGATGTGTTATCTTTTTTAAACTCATAAACCAATGAGATTTGGTAGAAAAATTCAAATTACCCTATTTTGTTTGTGTTCTTTTATTTTTTTTTATAGCTACTACTATCTTCCAGGAAAAAACGAAGGATCTATAAAAGTAAAAAGCTTACCCTCAAAACAAACGGGGGATGAAATTAAAAATAAGAACACTTTCACAAATGTTGAATACAAAAGCCAGAATAATCAGGGACAAATTTTTACAACAAAAGCCAAAGAGTCTTTTTTGGATTTGAGCAAACCAGATTTGGTTAATTTAATTGATCCCTACTCTGCAACAAAACTAAAAAAAGATAACTCGTTAATTGAAATTAAATCAGAAATCGGAATATTTGACAAAAAAAAAAATATAGTAATTTATAAGAAAAATGTGACTATAAAAAATAAAAATTACTTAATTACCTCAAATAAAGCCGTACATTTTTCTTCAAAAAATATTATTATTATTTCAGACGCTGTAGTGATGAAGGATTTAACTATGGGTTTATCACATATTGTTTATTGTGATAAGATAGAAATTGACACAATAACAAATAATACTTTGGCAACTATGAATTCATCAAAAGACAGGGTAGTCGCAAAAAAAATTAAATGAAAAAAAAAATATCTATTAAAGCTACAATAGAAAAAAAAGGCAATCTTATTAAAATAAATAAAAAAGCAAGTTCTGATATATTGATATTGAAAAAAGAATTTGCACTCCCCACAAATAAAACAATTAAAAACAAACCAACTCAAGATTTTAAAAACAAACCTTTTATTCTAGAAAAAAAATTTAACATTATTGAAAATAAAAAAGAATACCAAAATAATATATTTAATTTAAATAAAAATAAAAATAAAACGCTTCAAATTCAGCGAGTTTCTAAATCCCTTGGGAGCAAACCAATTTTAAAAAATATTTCTTTAACCTTGGAGGCTGGAAAAATTGTGGGTTTGCTAGGTCCCAATGGATCAGGGAAAACAACTTTATTTAATTTGATCATTGGAAAAATATTTCCAGACCATGGAAGCATTATTTTTGATAACAATGAAATACACAACATTCCGATTCACTTAAGAAGTTTGGGGGGAATAAGCTTGTTAGAGCAGCATAAAGGGCTTTTTGCAAATATGACCGCCGGAGATAATTTGTACGCGATTTTAGAACTTCATATGAAAGATAAAGAAAAAATTAATCAAAAAATTGAGAGTCTCCTTGGATATTTTGATTTAGGATATTTAAAAGATACCAAAGCAGATCTTCTTTCGGGAGGGGAATATAAAAAAGTTTCAATTCTCCAAAGAATATGCAATCCAAATATAACTACTTTGCTTTTAGATGAGCCATGTGCAGCTTTAGACCCTCTGTCTATCAATTCTTTAAAGGAGTTTATTCTTGAATTAAAAAAGGCTGGTCTTTCTATTTTAATCACAGATCATAACTATTGGGCAATAGAAAACATTCTAGATAAAGCTTATATTATAAAAGATGGTGAAATATTAGTTGAAGGACCAACTAAAAAAATTTCCAAAGATAAAAATGCTATTAAATATTATTTGGGTAGAAACTTTAGGTTTTAATCAGGTTTTTTTTCTTCGTTAGATTCCTCAATCTCCTTTTGATCGTCTAAACTTATGATGTCATCATCCGACGAGTCTTCTGGCGCATCATCTATATTCGCCAGCTCATCAGTTTTTTTTGCTTCTGGCTTCGGCGTTATTATCGAGTTTGGTTTTGCATTCAAATCTTCTGGGACATACGCAGCCGAACAAGTTGGACAAATAATATTATCTTTCTTGTTCATGGAATAGTATTTAGCTCCACAATCACAAAAAATTTTTATTCCCCAATTTTTATCTGCCATATTATTAATTTGTATTATTAGCTGTGCGTTTATATAATTCTACTCTAAATGGCAAATAAAAAGTGGTTTTTACCCTTAAATAATATTTCTATTAATGGAACAGTGCATTTGCCTGGAGACAAATCTATTGGCATTAGATCAATTATAATTCTTTCACAAAGTTACGGAATTTCAGAAGTATACAACGTTTCCAGTGGGGAAGATGTTCAAACTGCGATTGCGGCTATAAAAAAACTTAAGGTTCAAATTCACAAAATAGGCTCTAACCATTATCAAATTTTTGGACTTGGTATCGGTTTTAAAAAATTTAAAGGAACTATTAACTTTAACAATAGTGGAACTACATTAAGATTGCTCACTGGCTTACTGGCAACGTCAGAAGTGGATATAAAACTAATAGGTGATCGGTCTTTATCCAAAAGACCTATGCGAATTATTCCTTTAATGGAAAAATTTTTTGCATCATTTCATCCGAAAAATAAAAACTATTTACCTATACAAATCACAGGATATCCAGATTCTGTTCAATCGGAAATGACGGTCAATAAGCCATCTGCCCAAATGGTTTCTGCTTGTATTTTGGCTGGAATGAACAGTCATGGCATAACAACCATTGAATCTCCCAATCTTCAAAGAGATCATACTGAGCTGATGCTTCAATATTTAAAATATCCAATTAAAATAAAAAATAAAAAAAATTCTAAAATAATTAAAATTCGAGGAAAGCAATTTCTCAAAGCAGAAAAAAAATATGTAGTTCCGGGGGATCCTTCTTCTGCTGCATTCTTAATCGTTCTTGCATTGCTAAGTAAAAATAGCAATCTTTCCCTACCTAATGTTTTATTAAATCCTAAAAGGATTGGATTTTTGAATATATTAAAAAAAATGGGTGCTTCCATTAAAATATCGGATAAAAAAAAACAGCACGGAGAAACAGTGGGAACAATACAAATAAAGTCCTCTTTGCTAAAAGGAATTAAAATTAATAAAGAAATTATTCCTAATATTATTGATGAGGTTCCTATTTTAATGATTGCCGCTTCTTTTGCGAATGGAGAAACTTTTTTTCCTAATCTAGAAGAACTAAGAATTAAAGAGTCAGATAGACTTTTGGCTATGGAAAATAATTTAAAAAAAATTGGCATAATAACCAAAAGAAACAATGATGACATGACCATCTTGGGTCTGGGTGAAGAGTTTTACTCTAATAAGCTAATTACAATTGATAGCTACAAAGACCATAGGATTGCATTAAGTTTTGCAGTCATGGCCATGGTGTCTAAAAAAAGAATTTTAATTAAAGATTTTAATTCTGCTAATGTCAGCTATCCTAATTTCTTAAATGACATTCAAAAAATAAAAAATAAAAAATTTAAACAAATCATTGTTGGTATGGATGGACCTGTAGGGTCTGGGAAAACTTCTGTAGCAAAATATGCAGTTTCTAAAATAAAAAATAGCTTATTTCTAGATTCTGGTTTGCTATATCGATTTCTTGCAAAAAAACATCTTGATCAAAAGAGTAAGACAATAAATGTAAAAAAATTGATAGCAATTGCTCAAACAATAACACTAAAACAGCTGCAGTCTCCCGGCTTACATAGTCAAAAAATAAATAAACTTGTATCTACAATTGCAAAAATACCAAAAATAAGGTCCGCTCTATTGCCTGTTCAAAGAAATATAATTTTTAATAATCCCTACAAATATGTATTCGTAAGCGGTAGAGACATTAACTCGAAAGTTGCTCAAAGTGCAGATCTAAAAATTTATATAGATGCACCATTAAAAATACGGGCTCAGAGAAGATTTTTAGAATTAAAATCAAAAAACAAAGACATTGCTTTTAAGGAAGTGCTAAAAACTGTTGCTAATAGGGACTATCTTGACAAAAATAGGTCCAACAGTCCTTTAGTTAAAACTAAAGACTCTGTCTTGATTAATAATACAGGACGCAATATAAGATCCACCTTTGTAAAAATACAAAGATTAATAAGAAAGGTTCAGAGTAAAAAATATTGATACAACAACCGCTTAAAGTTTATAACGAAAGTAATGCTGAATTAGAAGCCTTGCTGAATGATGACCTATCTCAAAGAACTGTTCAAGAAAACACTATTATAAAAGGTAGAGTTGAGAAAATTGAAGAAAAATTTATTACCATTGATGTAAAAGGAAAGTCATCTGGAATGATTGATAAGTCCGAACTATCTAGGGAAGAGTTGGATAATTTGGCAGTTGATGGAGAGCTAGAGGTTTATGTTGAAAGAGTAGAAAATAAGGTTGGAGATATTGTATTAAGTGTAGAAAAAGCTCGAAGAGCCAAAGCGTGGAAAAAAATTGAAGATGCATTCACGAATAAAGAGAAAGTTTCTGGCTTAGTAAAAAATTCTGTTAAAGGTGGATTTATTGTAGAGATTTTTGGAATATTCACATTTTGTCCTTCCTCTCAACTGAGTGACCGCCCAATTAAAAGTCCAAGCGAGTTTATTAACAAACCTTTAGAATTTTATATCATTAAAATTGATAACGTTAGAATGAACGTAATTAGCTCCAGAAGAGCTATCTTAGAAGAAGTTAAAAATCAAAATAAAGATCAAGTTATTTCAAAATATAAACTAAATGATATCGTTGAAGGAAATGTTAAAGCAATTACTTCTTACGGACTATTTGTTAGTATTGAAAACTTAGACTGCCTACTTCACTCTAGTGAAGTTAGTCATTTAAAAATATCAAACTTAAATGAAATGTTTACTGTGGGTGATACAGTTAAGGTTCAAATTATTGAAATAGATCTAGAAACAAAAAGAATTAGTCTTTCAATTAAAGCAATGTTGCCAGACCCATTTATAACTATTGGTGAAAAATACCAAGTAGGATCAGACTACGATGTGAAAATTACTAAACTTTCTGACTTTGGAGCTTTTGCTGAAATTGACGAAGGAGTAGTTGGCTTAATTCATTCTAGTGAAATGAAGCATATGCAAAAAAACGTAAATCCAAAATCAATGTTTAAAGTGGGTGATGTTGCTAAAGTTAGATTAAAAGAAGTAGATACACAAAAGAGAAAAATTAGTTTTAGCTATAAAGATACGCAGCCAAACCCTATGGAAGGCTTTCTTTCTAAATATCCAGTTGGAACCATTGCAGATACAAAAGTGGTGAACAAACAAGATTTTGGTTTATTTCTGAATACAGGAGATAATGATATCGATATTTTTGTACACTATAAACAAATATCATTTGCCGAAACCTCTAAAGATCTTGATAATTACAACAAAGGAGATGAGGTTAAGGTAAAAATTATAGATATTAAAGACGATAAAATAAATGGCTCTATAAGAGCTCTCAAAAAAGATCCTTTTAACTTCTTTGATGATAAGAAAGTAGGAGATGTTCTTACAGTTCGTGTTGCTGAGGTGTTAGACAATGCTATTAAAGTAAATGTTGGAGAAGAAAGATTTCAAACTATTATCAAAAAAGCAGACATTGCTTTAGATAAGGCAGATCAAAGACCAAACCGTTTTGCTCCTGGAGATTCTCTAGATGCAATGATTGCAGACCTTAATTTAAGTCAAAGAAAAGTGAAGCTATCTATTAAAGAACTTGAAAAGCAGCAAGAAAAGGAAGCGGTAGAAAAGTATGGATCAGCTACCTCAGGAAGTTCTCTTGCAGATATTCTTGGAACTGCCCTTAAGAAAAAAGAAGATAAGTAAACTTCTTAGCTAATCTCCTCTTTCT
>Ga0302121_10001695_pt1 | contig 10195 bp, 9 predicted proteins | sample CB21_surface_MG_FD_203120 | JGI IMG/M metagenome (GOLD analysis project Ga0302121, IMG submission 203120) | Marine microbial communities from Western Arctic Ocean, Canada - CB21_surface | ecosystem: Environmental > Aquatic > Marine > Oceanic | place: Canada: Western Arctic Ocean | collected... | reverse complement strand
GACTCGTACAAACAGAAACCCACGGCTTCGGATTTGGAACTCGAAGCCAAGCGCTTGAAACAAGAACGTCTACAGCGAGGTAAGCTGCCGACTCCAAAGGTAAAGCTCACCGCTATCGTGGCATTCGCGGTTGGGTACTTGTGGAAGTTTGAGCGTAGGAACATGATGCGCATGATCGTCGAGATGTTTCTAGTCGCCGGGTGTTCAATAGCGCAGCCGTTTTTGCTGTCGCTGATTTTCGACGAGTACATCCCGGCGAAGGATTACGCCAAGTGTACGTACTGCGTGGTCGGGGTCGTGGCGGTGATGCTTTTGAAGGCGCAGATGCACTACCGGCTAGGGAACGATAACCCGAGCGGCGGCGATTTCATTCCGCTGATGACGAAAAACCTAACCCGGAAAGCGGTGCGCCTACCGTGGACGATATTTTCGTCAATGCACAGCGACTTTCTGATCAACGCCTTGGGCACGGATTTAACGGACGCGAACCTTAACCTGGACTTAATGGTCAACGGCTTCGCCGCCGGGCTCGATTTAATCGCCGTGCTGCTAACAATGACCCTGTTTTCGTGGCAAATGAGTTTGCTAATCGCCACGTCCCTACCCCTGGTGGTAAGGGCCTTTCCCAATCACCACACACCGCCTCCCTGATTACTGCACTGTATGAAGTACAGTATACCCTTCCCAATCCCTCATACACATCACGAGAGACTGACACTTTCGGCTTTTATCGGGCCAGGTGCTTTACAACAAACACAAAAGCGCGCAAGTCTCGCTTTGGGCGGAGAAGCTGAACAAAACGCGCAAGCGGTCAGAAACGCACGTCCAGGAGATCGTGCACCACGTGCAGCACATCAAGCTGTTGGGGATTGGGCCGAACATGTGGAGGCAGCTTCTTCAAATCACGGACGACTTGGGCGAGGCGTTTGATACGTTCGACGAACGCAAGTACGGGAACATTCGAGGACTCGCGTTCCTGTCAATGTTCACCACCCTGGTAACAATCGCGTACGGCACGGTACAGGTGATTCTGGGTGAGCTCACGATGGGCAAGTTGCTTGGGTTTTTGCAACTAGCACAGGGAATCGACTCGCCTATCCAAGCCCTGACGGTTGGTTTACTGGGCGTCACCGCGTCGAGGCCCGCGATGGCGCACATCATGGGCTTGCTTGACGCCCCCGAAGACGCGCCCGGCAAGAAACCGCCGTCGGGCGGGACTTTGTCCGTAAAAGACGTGCATTTTGATTACGACTACGACAACTTCGCGCAAAGCATGGGGCCGTACACGTTCGAGGTTGAGTCCGGGGTGTCCCTGGCGATCGTGGGGGCGTCGGGGTGTGGGAAATCCACTATGTTGAAACTGGTTGCCGGACTGTTCAAACCGAAAACCGGAACGGTAACCTACGCGGGGATCGATTTACACGAGTACGACACCACTAACTTGATTTCGTGGATGGAACAGGAGTGCGTTTTGCATACGGGGACGTTGCGGGAGAACTTGGTGGCGGGGAGTAAACGCGCGATCGCGGAAACCGAGCTGATGCGCGCGTGCGACTTGGCGCGGTTCGACTGGGGAAAACTGGCGGAGGGGATGGACACTTATCTCGGGCAGAACGGGAGTAACTTGAGTTCTGGGGACCGACAGCGGATCGCAGTCGCGCGGACTATTTTGCTACGAAGGCCGTTCATCATGTGCGACGAACCCACCTCAGCGCAGGACCCCGCAACGGCCGGGCCGGTGATGGCGAGCTTGTTGGCATCCGAGTTTGACCCCGCGCCGGGCCGGCCGGCGAGGAAGGTGCGGGGCTTTCCCATTCACCACACACCGCCTCTGCGATTGCCCATAATCGTCCTGCGAAGGGCGCATTCCCTCGGACTGTTACCACGACTGTTTACGTAATACAAATCCCGGATATACACATGTCCCGACCGACTGACACTTTCTTGTTCATCGGGCCAAGTGCACGATGTTAGCGGTGACGCACTCGATATCGAACGCGATGCGGTTCGACAAGGTGTGCGTTGTGTCCCAAGGCGCGGTGGTGGAAATCGGGGACACCAAGCGGCTGTTGAAACTCAACGGCCACTTCGCGCAGATGGTGCGTAACCTGACCGGCATAACGGTTTTGCCATCCGGCATCGCCATGATCAGCGCAGAGCGGTTGATGGACCTTTGGATTTTTTCGCGGGTTCGCGAGAGCCAGCTGCTTGTGGAGTTTACCGTTATTTTCATCAGCAAGCAGTTGCGAGCTGGTGAGCAGGCGGCGGTGGGGGGAACCCCCGCGGACTGCGCGTTCATCGTGGCGCGAGGAGCTTTGGCGGTGAAGGATGATTTGGAGAACATCTTACGGACGTACGAAGAGGGGGAGATGGCGGGGGGGATCAATTTGCACGGCAAGGCCACGCGGGCGTGGGGGTTTTCGCTCGTCGCGTTGCGGCCTTCCGTGGTGTTGGTGCTTTCGAAAGAAGCCCTGGAAAGGGAGCTGGAGAAAACCGAACCCGCGGTGCGAGACGCGGTGAGGGAAACGCAAGCCGCCATGACCAGCGCCGTGCACCCGACGTCGCTGAGGCGAATCTGGGCCTTTGCCACCGTGCCGGCTACGTCGCTCGAGAGTTTAGTGGCGAGATTGGAGGTGGGTTTCTACAGCGAAAAAAAACGCCTGTTCATGCACCCGCAGGACCCGCCGCTAGACGCGATGGTCGTGGTGAACGGCGAGGTGAGCGTGCGGTACAAGCACAGCGAGTACGGCGAGTACGTCCAGAACATGGTAAGGGCCTTTACCAACCTCCACGTTCCGCCTACGCGATTGCGCATACCAGACTGACACTTTCTTTTCATCGTATCAGGGCGCCCGGTCGTGCTTCGCGGAGAGCAGCGCGTTTTCAGGAGGCGACAAAGGCACCGCGTTCGCGGGCGTCGCGCCCCGGACGAACAAAGGACAAAGCCTGACCGCGATTACCACCATGCCCACGGTGGTGCTCATCGCCACAAGAGCGCTGCTCACCGCGGGGGGCGAGCACTTGCAAGCGCTGGCGGCGAGAGCGCCGAAGCTCGTGAAACTCGCGGCGGATTCTGAGAAAAACGCTCCGAAACCGAAAGAATCCGGCTGGGCCGCGGCGCGGCGCTTGACCAAGCTCGACAAAAAAGGTAAGCCCGGTTTTGCCCTCGCGGCGATATCCTCGATGACAAGAGTGCAGGACAGAGCGATCGCGGCGCTCGCGGAGCAGGAGGCGCACCCACGGGTGTTTGTGCAGACGCTTGTTCGGGACGTGAAAAACGCCGCTACAGCAAAGTTTTTAAAGAAACACTGGTTACTAGGCGCGCTGCCGGTATCACTATTAACCAAAATAGCCAAAGCCCTGGTCGTCGTGTCCGTGGAGGAGGGCCAGGTTCTTTCCGGGTCGTACGGCTGGGGAAGCGATGCGACGGTTGTGGTGTCCGGGGAAGTTCGGGTAACCTACCCGGGGGTACACGGCGCGAAGCCGCGAGCCGTGAATTTAGGCGCCGGCGAGGTTGTGCATTTCGAAGCGCTGCTCAACGAAGCGCGGTTGTTTTTCGGAGTTGGAGGTACCACCGACACCGGTGTTGTACATACCACTGATGTCGGCGCGGTACAGCAGCCCCAAAACGTCGAGGTCGTGTCAGGGGGTTGCGTGGTGTTGCGTTTAACGCGAAGGGCGTTTTTGTCCGTGCTGCAAGAAGCGAGCGATGAGCAACGCTCTGCGGCGGTACCGAACGTCGTCGACGCGACGCGGGAAAACGCGAACAAGCAGAGCTCCAAGAAATCGCCCTCGCTCACGCCGAGTACCTCGGAAACGGAAGCGTCTGTCCCGAAAATCCCATCCACAACCTCTCTTGTTTCCGAAATAGGTAACAAAAAGAAGAAGCTCACTGTGGAAATAGCCAACGCGGTTGACAAGGCTCGTTCCATCGCGCACGCGCGGGACTTGCTGTTCACCCTCGGCGGCGTGGCGCGCGTGGCGCCGTTGGAAATGGCGGTCGCGACGAACGAATCCACGAAAGTCGCGCTCGCCGAGGCGCTTGTGGAATCCGCGTCGGTGCGGTGCGTTTTGCCTTTGGAGAGTTTCGCTCCGGGGCTGCCCAGCGGTGACACCAACTCACACAACACAAACGACACGTCCACGACGAGCACCATGTTTTCCATAGCCGTGCTCGCGGGCGAGGTCGTGGTGGAAACCAAACTTGGTTTGGTTCAATCGGGCGACGAGGAGAACGTTTCGCCGGCGGAAAACGCCGTCGCCGACGCGAGTGGGAAAAACCTCACGAAAGAAAAGCGTAAACCCACGAAAAAGAAGGACTTAAAGTCAGAACGCGAAGGCAGCGGCGGTACCCTGACGAAGGACTTAAAGTCAGAACACGAAGGCAGCCGCGGTACCCTAAACGCGGCCGCCACGGACGCGAAAACGTACACGCAGCACGATTTGTTCACCTTTGACTCGCGAACGGAAAGGCTGGTGGTTCACTCACGGGCCGAAAACGAAAACGCAGTCGTGTGTTTGTTCCAAACCGTGTCCGGCGACGGGCGATTGGAACAGGCGCAGCGGTCGTTGACCGCCGCGCGGTCGCTAGCCGATGCAGACGCCGCCACAAGGGCGCGACGCAAGCAGTTCGTGAGGCAGGTGAAACACAAAACCTCGCAGGTAAGTATTGCATTTCCCAAATCCAGGCACCTACGTTTGCCGGTTGTCCGCCCGTAATTACGTAATACACGTCACGAAAGGACTGACACTTTTCTTTTACAGGCTGAAATCGCGCTCGGGTTACGGAAAAACCGAAACGCGAGGGCGAACTGGCGGGTTTCGTTACAAAAACTGCGCGTGTTCCGCGCCACCTGCGGGGATACCGAAAACATGGTCATGAGCGAAGGCGCTGATTCTGGGGCGTGTGACCTTGAGGAACAGCTGGATATGCAGAACTCAGTTCTGGCGGAGGTCGCGGCTTCGTTGAAACCGCGGGAGGAACGGTTACGCGCGCTTCTTGAGCGCTGGGCGCTTGATTTTCCCGTGGTTTTTGACTCGTCCATGGAACCCGCACTCGACACGGAAGAGAGTGACCCTGTCGGCCCCGCACTAGGGGTGGGTGTCGGGGACGTCCTCGAGTTTGGGGAGAACCAAATTTGCGACCCCGAAAACGGCGATTTAAGCGCCTCGCGGTTAGACCGGCTGGAGGATTTGATTTTCGCACGCGAAACGCACCGGTTACGGCGGTTGCGGTCGTACAAAGTTACGGTCGGTAGGCTTCTTTCGGAAGAAACGGTTGCTGAGCGGGAGGAATCGAGTGAAGGGTTACTCGCGTCGCTGCGGGCTATCGATTTATCTGTCAAAGAGCTGCACCACGCCACAGAGCAACGCGCCGCGAAACAACGCGCGCAACAAGCGATTCCCCGGAACCTCCTTGAAGACAACCCGGCGCTGGTCAAGCTTTTCGGAATAAGAATCGACGCGCAGAACGCGCTTGCGCGACGTGAGGAAATTGAACGCGCGTCTAGGGCGCAAACCGCCTTTGCGGAGAGCGCCGCCGCCGCGAAGCGCGCGCGCGTCGCGCTTGAGGTTGAAGTGAACGCGAAGGAAAACTCTTTGCGAGAGTTGTACGTGGAGCTTGAGGTTGAGGCTGGTTCTTCGGAGGACGATTTGCGTGAGGACGGAGGACACCTTCACGTTTCGCGGTGGGGCGGGCGCGTGGAGCGCCGAGGCGCGGCGTTGACCGCCGCGCTTGCCAAGTTTGAAAAAACCGCCGTGCTCGTGCGCGCGGCTGTTCACCGGGAAAGGGAAGACCGACGAATCGAGTATGAAGCCGCGGAAGCGGCGAAAGCGAGCGCGCTGGCAGAAACCGAAGCGCGACTGCGGGCTGAAATCGCGAAGGATTTAGCATCAGCGCGAGTGCTCGCGATGAAGAACAAAGCAATCGGCGAGAAGAGCGTTGCGTTTGACGAGAAGACCTGGAGCACCGCGCCGTTCGCGAGGAAGGTGATGCACAAGTTCCGTGTGACGCTGGCGATAAAGCGACAGTTCGAGTCGCTGGTGGATGACGTGTCGCGCGAAATCGCAAGCGAGGCGATCCCAGAAGCCACGACGGAGATGCGACGGGAAATGCGCGAGGCGTTGCAGGGACTCGGCGGGTACGAATCCAGCGACGGTGCGGGGTCGGTGGCGTCCTCCGCGTTTGGGTCGTCGAGGGACGATTCTGGCGACGAAGGTACTAGTAGTCATCAAACCGGTGCTCCATCTGCGTCCGTCAATCCGTACATGGACTTTAACGATGATGACCCGGACGCGGCTGAGCCGTTTCAAGCCGCGCCGTCCGCGCGTTCGCCGGTAACGCGAGGCGCGACTTCCATCGCGGCGCGGCGCGCGTCGTCGCGAACAGGCGGGTTAAACTTGGAAACGCCGTTTGTGTATGCTCCGGTGTCGCCGGGGCAGGTGCAAATCGCGGAAGCCGCTGACCCCTACTCCACGGTCTCGGACTCGGACGACGCGGCGGCGTAGAGGTTTGGACAGGCGGGCAAAATTAGAAAACGCCTTTGGCGAAACGAGAGCGCTCCTTTTTTATTATTTATCACTCACGCGTATCACGCGTTTCGCGTCGTGGTCGTGGCTTTTTTGTTTCTTCAATCGTGGAGCGTTAATCCGTACCTAATCGTCTTCGACGTACCCGAGTCGCGCCGCCTCATCACGTGTCCGATCGTCCCACGGGCAGCCGTTCGCGTGCGCCCACTGCAGCACCTCGAGGTGCCCATTCTCCGCTGCCATCCAGCACGTCCGATCGTCCCACGGGCAGCCGTTCTCGCGCAACCACTTCAGTATCTCAAGGTTCCCGCCGAACGCCGCCCCACGACACGAGAACCCGTCCCAAGGGCAGCCGTTCTCACGCGCCCATTTCAGTATCTCGAAGTGCCCGCCCTCCGCCGCGTACATGCACGTCCACTTGTCCCACGGGCAGCCATTCTCGCGCAACAGCTTCAACTCTTCGAGCTGTCCGCTCAACGCCGCTGCCTGGCAAAGGCGTTCTTGACGCGACAGGCGACCTTGCCGTTGCAGGCGGTGCAACGCGCTTAAACATCCGACCTTCTGGGCTTCATCCTCAGCAAGCTCCTTAAACCGAAGCCCCGTCGCCGCCACCGTGTCGCGCATCGCGCGGCTCACCGCTGGGAGCCGTGCGAGATCGGCGGGGTCGTCGAAACACTCAGACCTGAGAACGTGCGTGATGACGATGTCGTCCCCGGCGGCACCAGCTGACGTACGACTACGTCGCCGGGTTGACGACGAGTAAACAGTTCCAAAAGGCGCTTGAGGTGGCGGACACGATCAACCCGCCCAGCGCGAGGGACGCGGCGGAAACCAAGGAACTCCGTCTGGAGGCTCTTTCCAACATCAGACGAGCCCTGAACGAGGACGACCCTTCCGGGATATGCGTCACCGAGCTTGGGGAGGCGGTTTGCAGGGCTTTTTTTGCGAGAGCGAGACGCCGCGATTGAGAATCTGAAGTTGGGCGCGAGGAAGGGATGCGCTTTTACAAAATCGGCCTCTCGAAAGCTGACGAGCCCGAATCAAAAGGAGGGCTATCGAGTGCGGCGAAGGCGAGGTTGCGTAAAAACATCGAAAATGGACAGGCGCAGCTGGATGGGAAAATGTCGCGAAACCGATCGATGAACGCAGCGCCGGTCGGGGTACAGATCCTGAGCGGCTCGGCGACGCGAATGGACTTCGCCGTGGACGGGTCGGTGCGCACGAGCATCATGAAGCCGCCGGCTGATGATTTAGACTAACGGAAAAATCGAACCAATCGCAACGATACGATGGACTTCGGGCGATGTAAGGTGTATATACTACGGTCGATGTACGATGCCACTACACGTACGTACGCGCGCAGCGCGAAAGACAAAGAGAAGATGTGTAGTCTACACACACACCACACACAGTAAAACGAACAAACCGAAAGCTTGATCTGCACGCTTCATCGTTGCTCCTTTGCCTGTTTGGGTTTCAAATTGTTTGTCACACGATCAACTTGATCGTGTCGACGCGCTGACAAAGCTACTGTAGTTTTTCGGCCTCGAGGGGGTCCGTAAGATTAAACTCCATAGACTACCATTCTCGCTAGCGCGCCCCTACGATGGCCGCTCAGCTCTCTTCCGTGAACCTCACCCGGGTCGCCTTGAAGGCGCCCCGCGTGAAGAAAACAAGGGTCGCGACGCGCGTCCAGGCGGTGCGTTTCCGATTGACCCTTGCGTCCGAGGTCGCGGAAAACCTCGTGCCTCATTTTCCACGATCCATCGAAATATCCGCGCCTGCTCCGACACCCAAAGCCTGACCCGTGCCCCACCGCGATCCTTCTTTTTCGTGTCATCGCTCCAACACCGTCACCCCACACAGATCGCCGCTCCCCAGCAAGTCAACATCGCGGTACGCGCCCCCACCGCAGATGGCCCGCCATTTTTCTTTTCCGTTTCGCCCCGACTCATCTCGTGTCGACGTCGCCCTTTTCTCCGGCAATCACGTCGTTTCGGGGGCGAACCCCGGAGACTTGGCACCGAGTCTCCCTCCCCTCTTCACGGTTCCCCCGTGCCTGCCTGACCCCACCCCCCCCACCTTTATAACACAACAGGACAACGTCACGCAGCTCGTGGGATGCACGCCGATGGTTTACCTGAACAAAGTCACTGAGGGGTGTGTTGGTGAGATCGCGGCGAAGCTTGAGATAATGGAACCGTGTTGTTCCGTGAAGGACCGGATTGGTTTCTCCATGATCGCGGATGCGGAGGAAAAAGGCGACATCACGCCCGGTAAGAGCGAGCTCGTGGAGCCCACTTCCGGTAACACCGGCATTGGACTCGCGTTCATCGCCGCGGCGAAGGGATACAAACTAACGCTCACGATGCCGGCGTCCATGTCCCTGGAGCGCCGCATCTTGTTGAAAGCCTTCGGCGCGAACCTGGTGTTAACCGACCCGGCGAAAGGCATGAAAGGCGCGGTGATGAAAGCCGAGGAGCTCGCCGCTGGGAACCCCGATGCGTTCGTGTTGCAGCAGTTCGAAAACCCGGCGAACCCAAAGGTTCACTTCGAAACCACGGGGCCGGAGATCTGGGAAGACACGGGTGGGCAGGTTGACATTTTGGTGTGCGGCGTGGGGTACGTGTTGCGCGTTTCCCAAATCCAAACACTGTTTTACCTCTAACGCTGGTGACTGTTCGGACCGATTACGGTGACTGTTGTCCATACATCGTCCAATACACGCCCAACACGCGGCTGACACTTTCGGTTATTTCTCTCAGCACGGGCGGCACCATCACCGGTGCCGGGCGGTACTTGAAATCCAAAAACCCCGACATCAAGGTCGTCGCGGTGGAGCCCAAGGAAAGCGCGGTGTTGTCCGGGTCGGGACCGGGGCCGCACAAAATCCAAGGCATCGGCGCCGGGTTCATTCCAGGCGTGCTTGATACCGATCTCCTGGACGAAGTCATGCAAGTCGGGAGCGACGAGTCCATCGAGATGGCCAAGTCGCTGGCGCTGAGGGAGGGGCTTATGGTGGGCATCTCGTCAGGCGCCGCCGCGCTCGCCGCGATCGAGCTCGCGAAAAGACCGGAAAACGCAGGCAAGCTCATCGTCACCGTGTTCCCGTCATTCGGCGAGCGGTACCTCTCCTCGGCGCTGTACTCCACGATTCGCGAAGAAGCGGAAAACATGACGTTTGAGTGAGGGTGAAGAAAATACGGAGAGCGCGCGCTGACGAGACGAGAGATGGATACGACGTACCTTCAAGGTAGTGTGGATGTCAAAAGTTTCCGATGTGTGCGATGTATATTGAGTTGAGAGAGAGAGACAGAGAGAGAGAAAGGGGATCCCTGAGGTCCGATCCCTGAGCTTGAAAGAAAATATTTGGGTTCGTTTCATTCAACACATTACAGGTACTTTCGTCGCCGCGAAGACCGGCTTCGCGAGTTTGCTTTTGCGGTTTGTCGAGACAGAAATTCTCGCGTGCGCCGCCCCGGGCACCCGCTTCGCTCGCCCCGACGCGCACGCGCGCGGCAACGGAACCCTATTGCAAGCCCCGGGGGTTATTCCCAGTCCCGTTCTTTTTCCGTCCGTCCGTCTGCTTTTAAGGAAAGGTGTTTGTTTTCTGAAGCCCAATCTCGAGGTGCCGCGCGATCCACTCGCCGCCGCCGCGCTCGGCCCC
>Ga0302121_10001692_pt1 | contig 10218 bp, 16 predicted proteins | sample CB21_surface_MG_FD_203120 | JGI IMG/M metagenome (GOLD analysis project Ga0302121, IMG submission 203120) | Marine microbial communities from Western Arctic Ocean, Canada - CB21_surface | ecosystem: Environmental > Aquatic > Marine > Oceanic | place: Canada: Western Arctic Ocean | collected... | reverse complement strand
ACCAGATCGTAATGAACGGAACAACAACAGGTGGTAAACTTGGTTCATACGTTAACTGTACGGCTATCTCGGGTGTTATCTGGATGGTTGATGGATTACTTTCATCAGATGGTTCATTGGCTACTTGCTTCACGTAAGTCGACTAACCATACTACAAATTACGGTGTCTGTTTATTCAGGCACCGTTTTTTTATGAAATAACTATTAGTATGACAATACACCGTATAAGTTTTGAAACAATGAATTATGTATCCAAGGGCGGAACCGATGGCACTGATGGCGGCATAGAGAAATGGGATGACGCATTCACCTGCTACGGCCCAGGCCCAGATGGCATCGAACACGAGGGCATAAGGTTTGGTTTTGGTTCCACGGACAAGGTTGTGATCTGTTCCAAGTGCAATCAGGCATGGGGATGGCGTGAGAGACTGTGGAAAGAAATAGCAGATTGGGAAAAGATCCAACAATCCAAACGTGGCTTTTTCAATAATATCAAAAGATCAATTGGCTTTTAAGGTCAATACAGCCAATGGTGACAAAAAACCAATCACAGACAAATAATAGTAGATTATACGGTGTCTGTTTTTGCAGGCACCGTTTTTTCATTTTATAAGTATGGATATGATAAGGATTACACCAGACAGTGCAGTTTGCATGATAGGGTTGGGCAAACTAGGATTACCTGTTGCAGAAGTCATGGCAAAAATATACAAAACTCATGGCTACGATCCTGATCCACTAATTGAATCAACAAAAGGAGTGATCACTCATCACAGACTTGATCAGTGTGTGGAAGATTGTGACATTGTGTTTATAGCAGTGCCAACACCACATGACGCAGAGTACGGAGGAGAAACTCCTTCATCTCATTTACCAGCAAAAGATTTTGACTACACCATACTCAAAGAAGCGTTGGCTGATGTGGCCAAGCACACCAATGAGAATCAATTGATTGTTAACATTTCAACAGTGTTGCCTGGCACAATTAGAAAAATTGTTACTGACCTAGGCATTGCACACAGATTTGTTTACAATCCATCCTTGATTGCAATGGGCACTGTGGCCAATGATTTCATGTTGCCAGATATATTTGTGGCAGGATTTGAAAATTGGCAACACAACACAGGTTTGATTGATCCAGAAAACGAAAATAAACATCCATTTGCAAGGCAATTGATAAAGTTCATGCAACCGCTGTGGAACAACTATGATGAAAAGCATCCAGATCAAAATGTCGGCCGAGGTCCACACATCACCTGTGGCACATTTGAAGAAGCAGAGTGTATAAAAATATTTCACAACACATACATTTCAGCAAAAATTGGCATTGCCAACATGATTCAAGATGTCACACACAAAATGGGCATGGCAGATCCTGGTGTGGTGGCACAGTCATTGATGAACGCAGACAGAATTGTCGGCAAAAGATACATGACTCCTGGTATGGGAGACGGTGGACCATGTCATCCAAGAGACAACATAGCACTGTCCTGGTTGGCAGAAAAACTGGATCTTGGCTATGATCTTTTTTCAGACATCATTAGGTCACGTGAAGTACAGGCTAAAAACATTGCAGATGAATTACTAAAACACAATCTACCTGTACATATTATGGGCAAAGCATTCAAACCTGCTGTGAATCTTACAGATGGATCAGCCAGTATGTTGGTTGGCCACTATGTGGAACAAGCAGGCAAAACTGTGATCTACGACAAACCAAGTGAAGAACCAGCAGTTTATCTATTAGCACATGATCAAATCTACTCTAAACCAACCTATGACGAACTTCATCCTGCAGAGGGATCAGTGGTAGTGGACATGTATCGAAAGTGGATACCCAAAGGCGAAGGTGTCAAAGTTGTTTGGTATGGTATGCGTGGCGCATCAATATAACACATGTTGAACTCATCACATGGGTCGACTTAACAAAAAATATTTTGCAGACATACGTATTGCATCGTATAGACTGAGCACAGGTGAGGAAAAAACTGATCCTCCTGCTAAAGTTGTTTCTCAGAGAGCCACCAAGCGATACAAAATATCCATAGGCAACACAGTTGAAGTGCTGACTCTTGTGCCGAAAGAAGCAGGCACACTACTACCCAGCGAGTTTCGTGTTGAGACTGACAGAGGCAATGTGTCAAAAATTACCAATCGTGCTCTAACAGTGGGCGGCAAAAAGACTTCTTATTAAACTACGCTATATTAATTAAGTACCGACTTTAAATATCTGTATATGAAACTTAGTCAAATATTCACATGGGTTCCCATCGGACTAGCCGTAATAGGTTCTTTATACACTGGAGTGACAGTGGTTTCAAAATTGAATCAAACAATTGAAAATCATACACTTGCAATCTCTGATATAAAAACCACGATTAACATGGGTATATTTAAAGATATTGATAATCTAGAGAGTAAATTTACAGAATCAAATAAAACATTAACGATTATGTATCAAGAAGCAAGAGAAGAGATGGTGAGAGAAACAGTTAATCTAATAACGAGAATCGCATCTTTAGAAGCAGAATTAAGAGCATTGAATGATAGTTATTATAAACTTTCAGATAGTGTTGCTTCAGAAGCAGAAGTGAGAGCATTGCAAGATAGTTACTACAAACTATCTGATAGTATTAACCAATTAGGGTATGATATTAAAGATATTAAATCAGGTGGCTACTAATACATGAGCAGAAGCATACTCATATTAGCAATTGTCCTTGTAGTATGGATTATTAAACCTGCTCAAGCACAAAACGAATATCTGAATGGTGGCAGTCATTGTAGTTCACATAGTTTAGAGCCATATATGGAATATAGATTAGATGAACAACTTTATGATAATTCTAGTGGTAATAACAGTAGAGGTAATAATGGAACGCTAGGGTTAAGATATCGATACAGTTTTGGCGGCACCTGCACCAAAGAATATAAAGAAATCATGCTTCAAAATGAAAGACTGAAACAAGAACTTGAAATGCTTAAAATGTGTGGCAAATATAAAGATTTAGAGTTAGGCGAAGAATTTGCTACAGTGCGTGAGATATGTGCTGGCGTACGCAAAAAACCTGCCACTTCTGAATAAATCCATACCAATAAATATTGTAAATGGCAACACCTCAATGGACAACTCCGGCTGGTATTTTAGGTGAAATCGAAGAAAGGGTTTCATACTCTAAAACACTGAGTGCAACTGATGCTGATGGCGGTACACTTACCTTTTCTGTACACGCAGGCAGTCTCCCAACTGGGTTATCTCTGTCCACCAGCGGTATTATAAGTGGTATTACAAACGAAGTAGCAGAACGTACAGAAAAAACCTTTGTGGTAAGAGTGTCAAACAACAAAAAAATAGCAGATAGGACATTTACACTATTTGTTGAAGGTGCTGACTTTCCTACTTGGGCCACATTAGCAGGTACATTGGATGTGGTATATGATGGTTCATACATCAACATACAACTGGAAGCAACAGACTCTGATACCGGAGACTCCACAGCACTAACTTACAATATTGTGTCTGGTGGTCTACCAGGAGGTACAACGTTAGATACAGTTTCAGGAAGAATTTCAGGCATCATTGACCCTGTGCCATTAAACACATGGGATTCAACCAACGTTGGATTTGATGCAACTGCGTTCGATGAAACACAACCTTTTGATTTAATTGTTAGGCTTGGATCAATAGACCAGTTGTACCAATTTACTGTGCGAGTATCAGACGGCATTGCTTTCGCTGACAGAACTTTTAATTTGGACGTGCGAGGTTTAGGAGCAACTAAGGTAGATGACACAAATACCACTGCTGATACAAATCAAATTACTGCAGATTTCTCAGATGTCAGAAGTATACACTTTACACAAAGCGGATTGATAGCAACACTGTCAAGCGATGATTATAATATTATTCCTATATCGATAATTGACCCTGATGCAGGATTAGGACTGGATGGTGCAACAACTGTTAGATATAATATTGTTGATGGAGCATTTCCTCCTGGTATGCAGATAAACAAAGTGACTGGAATTATTGCTGGCTTAGTACCTTCGGCAATAGATGATTTTACAGATTACACTTTTACTATCGAAGTAACAAAGACTTCTGCAATTTTTGGGGAAGACAAAAGCACACAAGAAATGACTGTAAGAATAACTGGATCAGAATACAATAGTATAACCTGGAACATACCAGTAAAGGAATTGGTATTGTAATGTCAGTAATTGATCTGGGCACTATTAGTCCAAAAAAAACTAGTCTTTTTAAAATAAGTGCAACAAGTACAGTAATCAATCGTAGTTTGAACTACACTTACAAATCTGGTAGATTACCACAAGGACTATCGCTTCATCCGGATGGAGAGATAGTTGGCGAATGCGGCCCACATGTGTTTGAGATCGATCAAGGTGATACTACTTTTGATTTTGCACAAACAACGGCTGATCGCTCACACATTTTTACAGTAAATGCAATAGATCAACACAGACACGTTACAAGTTCACAAGACTTTTCCATAGACGTTGTTAAAAAAACTAATGACCTTATTGCAAACATGTATGGCAACATCAGACCAGATGCAGATTCTTTAAAATCATTTCAAGATTTGGTGTTCAACACACAGGTTTTTGCCAATTCTACTCTGTATAGACCAACAGATCCAAACTTTACCACTGCTTTGCCAAAATTTTTATTCTTAGCAGGAGTACATTTAAAATTATTAAAAAATATACAATCGTTACTGGCAAATAACAACTACAATTTTAATCTAAGAATAGGTGATTACAAACTAGCAAAAGCTAAAGACCAAGTTGGCACTACTCTGTATGAAGTGATATATGCTGAACTCATTGATCCTAACAGTGGTGCTAACAATTCTATTGTACTCAAATCACACAATTTACCTAATATCACAATAGAATTAAGAACCAGTTCATTAGAAATTACATCTGATCATGACCTTACTGTGCCAGGATTAACAGAAGATGAATTATATTCCAATGATATTGTTAACATGCAAAATGAATTAAAGGCCGGCCTCACAGTTGAGAACTTTGAATATTTGCCACTGTGGATGAAAACTGGAGTGACTGGTGGATTCAAACTCGCTTTACCTATTAGATATCTACAGCCTGGAGCAGGTGAACAAGCATTGTACAGATTACAAAACGAGATAACTTATGATTTAAAAAAATTACATATTGATGTTGATCGATGGTTGTTGGATAACAATGTAGGAACTACTTTCGATGATCTAGATACACTTACGCACACAGGCGATGGTTCAACAGCAGTATTTTCTATTCCATCTAGAGTAGCAAGAAAAAATAATTTGTTAATTACTGTTGACAACGTTGGTATTAACGAAGCAGACATAACCTTAAGTACCACGGCAGATACTATTGCCGAAACATCTGATATCAGCGGACTACTGGCAAACGACGAACTATCTAGCACACAGATAGAGTTTGATGTTGCACCTATAAATGGTGCGATTATTTCGATAAGATTAAAACCAACCACGTTTGAAAAACAAGTAGTAACAACATTTGATGAGGATGTTGATGTGCTAACAGCCGACAGTGACGGTAAAACATCTGATACCACTGATAGAATTGATGATACTACTATTCCAGCATCTGCAATCAAACCTAAAATTACAACATTTGATGCACGAGGTACTAGATTTATAGGTCCTGAAATAACATTTGATCGTAAAATGAATCCAGAATGGCAGTTAATGTTTAGCAAATCCTCTATTACAGACGGTATAACTCATGTTTCAAAACAACGAGAATTAGTGAGAACGGTATAATAAATAGTACGACATGACAAGCTCCATCACAACAACAGGTATTAATGCAACTTTTCCAGTTGCAGGACAAGATAATGATTCACAGGGTTTTAGAGATAATTTCTCTCAACTCAAAACACAGTTAACAACTGCAGGAACAGAGATTACTGCTTTACAATCAAGCAGAGCAACAACTAATGCAACAACTGACTTTAATGGTCACGATGTTAAAAGAGCCAACTTACAGGACTGGAGCCAAAAAGTCAATGGACTTGGCACTGTTACTGGTGCAAATGCATTAAACTTTGAAAACGGAAATGTAACTACGTTGACTACATCAGGAAATGTTACATTAACATTTTCAAATTTTCCATTAGAAGATGATGCTGCCACAAGTACATATGCGTCTATGAAAGTTTTACTAACAAAAGGTGCTTCAACACACACTGTTACGTTAACTGGAGTAGGTTTTCCAACAGACATGGGAGATGATCAAGGTGACTCATCAACTGTTTCTTCAACTTTTCCAGAAAGAGTGGGAGTATTTGTGTTTGATGTGTTTTCAGTAGATGGTGGTACTACCAAGTATATTTCAAAAATACTTGAATATCCTGCCTAACGTTAAAAGATGTTTCATCCTACTCTTGAGCTTAGAAGCCTATCTGATTCCGAGTTGGAATCTCGGATTAATGATGTTACACTTAAAATAAATCAAGCATACAGAATGAACAATAGAAATTTTTATGAGCAACTAGTAGCAATTAATAATTCTTTGCAATTAGAATTAGAGCAAAGAAAAATGCAACACAAAAAAGATAGTGATAGTGATAGTGATAGTGGCTCAGAATTTGATAATTTAATCAATGTTAAATGATGATGGTCTAATCTGGAAAACCAGATTTACTAACCTATTATTTCTTAATAATAAACTTTGGCCCAATGACACTGAGATAAGTTTACACATGACTCCCATGACTGATGACAGTAAGCACCAACACATTGCATTTGAGAAATACAAGTATATTTTTGCAAAAGTGTTTCAAAATTCTTTGTTTATTGAAAACGCTATTAATACACATCGAACCTTTACACTGTTAGATAACAATTTGATAGATTTTTTTGCAAGGCCTGTTGATCAAGTGGTAGGCGTTTGTCTATTAGCCAAGTTAAACTCTATAGCAGGCCAATATTTAAAAATAGATGCTGTGCAGATTGAATCTTGGCAGGGAGAAAACCTTAAATTTAATATATCACAAACTTCTCCTGAAACAGATATGATGGAAAACTGTGGTATTGAAAACCCATGGTGGAATGACGAGTCTCCTAATTTTTCAAATTTTACAACAAAAAAGTTGACTTGGGACGAACTTGGCTTTAAAATACAAGACAGTGATGATCGGTTCAAAATTATTCAAGGCGGTGTTTAATGCAAACTAATGAATATGGTCAAGTTTTATTTGACACAAGCGAAATAATATCTATGTTATATAATCAACAAGACATACACAAATTTGCTGTATCAGATCTAGAAGAAATAAAAAAACACAGTAATCATGCTAATATATTTGAAATTGCTAATACTTTCCAACATGAAGTGCCTTCACAGTCACCATTAGAGTATCACAAAACAAAAGCGTCCAATTGGAACATGCCAGAAGAGTATAAGAACTTGGATGTATATTCTGTTTGCATGACAAGACTAGAAAAATTAAATTTAACAGATGCTAGATACGAACCTGTACTTGAAGACGAATTACATGAATTTGCCAAACGTGATATGATGGACATCTTAAGATTTATGTGTTATATGGTAAAAGTTGTTGAAGATAATGACATAGTTACCGGTGTAGGCAGAGGATCTTCTGTGTCTAGTTTAGTACTCTATTTGATAGGGGTTCACCACATAGACCCTATTAAATACAATTTAAGTTACCAGGAGTTTTTAAGATGAGAAATTATATAAGAAATGCAATAATAGAACATGCAAAAGGACACATTGCTAAACACAAAATGAATGTAGAAATATTTCTACATAATGCAGTCGGTGTTGGTAATGAGAACTCTGCAGATGTGTTAGAAGCAATTGAAAAAGAACTAAACATTGTTGCAATGTATGACGATCAAATAAACATGATAGACAAGTATTTTAAGGAGTAAACAATGCCAAGAAAAATGACAGGAAAAAAAGTACACTACTCTATGCAGGGTAAACCAGTGGACTTTGAAGCAATAAGAACAAAACACGAAAAAACGGTTGCTGTGGGCAATGCAGGCACTAATGCTAGAGGTGACACTTTGGGCAAAGGTGGCAAAATTGTAAAGAAACGTGACGAAAAATAAACATGCCTAAAACCATAGTCAAAGGTACAATACGACCTATTAAAAATAGAATACTGGTGACTGACATGCACTTTGGTGAAACCAAGTCAAAAGGTGGAATAATAATACTAGATGATGATGCAAAAGATCTTGGTGTACACCCAAGATGGTGTAAAGTTTGGGCAGTTGGTCCTACACAAGAAGATGTAGAAGTTGGCCAATGGGCACTGGTAGCACATGGTAGATGGACTAGATCTATTGAACTACATGCAAAGGATAAAAAAGATCCAATGGAAGTACGCATGGTGGATGAAAATGATATAATGGTTACAACTTGGGACATACCTCCTAGAGAAGACCATATCATGGCGGGGTATATTAATACCGGAGGCAATTCAGATATCACAGTCGAGCAGGCAGGGTTAATGGCAGAACAAAAAGCAACTGGTCAAAGTACAGCAGGCTCCGGCAAAATGGATGGTTAGATCCTGGACTGGCGCGATAAAAAGTGGATATTTGTATCCTATGTGCCGGGTGCATTAGGTTCTTTTCTCACACATATTATAGAACTTTCTGACTTAGTACACAGTCACAAAAAAGAGTATAATAAGTGGTTTGAAGGTAATTCAACAGCACACAATCAATTGACTAAATGGATAGACAACTTTCATGACATAGACGAAGTGACCAGTTTTAAAGAACTTGACCATCCTGAACAAATTCGCTATATCGAAAACAACCTCGTAAAATTATCTGATTCCCATATGGTTCATCGACTGTGTAGAACAGACATGTCTAAAACTCTGCAAGGCATCTTCACAAATGCAAAGTATATAAAGATTACTGTAGGCAATCATTATGATACAATTGTTAACATGATGGCACATAAAACATTTGCCACTGGAGTTGACACAGTGGGATTTGATAATTTATCTTCGAACTTACTCAACAAAATGTCTGTTCCAGAAAAAAAAGCATTGTATCACAAAGTTTGTACTAAAAAGGTGAATGCAATCTATAATGATGATCAAGAACAGGATTGTTTTTCTTTTCCATTTGAAAGTTTTCTAACATGGGAATCCTTTGAAAACACTGTGCAAGACTTATCTCGCTACCTTAACTTTCGAATTCCAATTAACAAACACATGTATACTAAGTGTTACGATGTTAATAGAAAGTTTTTTCAATGAGTATTCTAATATTAGGCGACTGTATTGCTAGTGGGGAAAATGTGCTGTTGAGTAAAGTAACAGGCATAGACAACTACATAGCAGAAGGTCTCGATCATAAGTTGCTGGTAAAATTGCAAGACAAGGTTATGGGTTGGAGTGGACAAACTAATTTTAAAGATGCTAAAACTTTCTTGCGACACCAAGAAAAATTACACAGTTGGCCTGCCCAAATTCCAAACTCCACTAATCTAAGTGTAAATGGAGAAACATTTCAAGGCATGCACAAAAAGTTAAGAGAATATCTAAAAAATAACAGCAAACCCGATTTAGTTTTGATTACAGATTTCAGCCAGACGCACAGGAGTGTAGTTGTAAATTACCAAAACAATCAGTATGTGGTTAAACGCGATATAAATTTATTAAATGAAGATCAGATTATTTGGGAAGACTGCATCTATGACATGTTTCAAGTAAAATGTAGACAACAAGAAGACTATGGTCAGCAGTTTCAAAATAAAAAAACAAAGAAAAGTTTTAGGCAATTGCAATCTTTACTAAAATATTATGACATAGATTACAAATTTTTGGTTTTTAGACATGCAAACAGAAGCATAGATAGTAATTATATATGGTGTAATACATTTTTAGATTTGTACAAAGTTGGCGGAGGTAGAGAAGATTGTGATGCAAAACTAAATGCTCAGACAGATATTGCTAAATTTATTCTCACACACATAAAGAAATATGTTGAATAAAACAATTAAATCTAGTATAATAGTTTTATGAATACACTTTGGGTTGAAAAGCATCGTCCTAATACACTAGATGGTTATGTGTTTAGAGATGATAATCAAAAGAAACAGGTTCAGCAATGGATTAAAGACAAAACTATTCCACATCTATTATTTTCTGGTTCTCCAGGTATAGGTAAAACTACA
>Ga0302121_10001691_pt1 | contig 10220 bp, 10 predicted proteins | sample CB21_surface_MG_FD_203120 | JGI IMG/M metagenome (GOLD analysis project Ga0302121, IMG submission 203120) | Marine microbial communities from Western Arctic Ocean, Canada - CB21_surface | ecosystem: Environmental > Aquatic > Marine > Oceanic | place: Canada: Western Arctic Ocean | collected... | reverse complement strand
GCCGCGGGCTTGCTACACGATTTAGAATGACACCAGCAACATTGATCCTAGGATTAAATTCTGAAAAGCCCTGAACTATAGCTGCAATAGAATGAGCTGTTTTTGCAGCATCAATAACCAGTATAACCGGCAGAGTTAAAGTTTCAGCCAAATCCCCCGCAGATCCACGCCCATCGAAGCCTGCCCCATCAAATAGTCCCATTGCTCCCTCGATAATCAAATTCCCTGATCCAGCTAAACTTTTGACTTGAGTACTGGTCATCGCCCAGGCATCAATATTAATCGAAGATCGACCCGCTGCCACCTCATGAAATCGAGGGTCAATATAATCTGGTCCAGATTTTGCGGGCTGGAAGCTAATGCCTTCGCGCTGAAATATGCGCATAAGCGCCAAAGTTAGAGTGGTTTTTCCTGCACCGGAACTAGGGGCGGCAATCATAAAGCGTGTCATGCGCTCTCAGCTGGGCGACCCCGCCCGAGAGGGTCAAGGTTACGCGGCGGGAGCCCTGCTTCCATGGACTGCCAGTCCAACACTTGCCGCATTAAAACTGAGCGTCCGATACAAATAATGGCAGGCGGCTCAACTCCTTCAGCCTTAGCATCTGTCACAGCGCTCCCAAGAGTGCTTTCAACAACCTTTTGGTTCTCTAATGTTGCAGACGTCACAAACGCCAGCGGCTCAGAACGGCTTCGTCCGGCTGCCATTAAGCTTTCTGTAATATGCGAAATATGTTTCATGCCCATATAAATAACAATTACCTGGCTACCGCGGGCTATGCCCTCCCAATCAAGAGACCCTGGAGTTGTCCCAGATTGATCATGGCCGGTGACAAAGGTGACAGATTGATTTACGTCGCGATGCGTTACTGGGATACCAGCATATGCTAGGCCGCCAATGCCGGCTGAAATACCTGGAATGATGCGTACAGGAATGCCATGCTGCACTAATGTTTGCGCCTCTTCACCACCACGGCCAAATACGAATGGATCACCACCTTTTAGCCGCAATACTCGTTTTCCTTTACGAGCTAATTCAATCAAATGTAGCGAGATATCACGTTGTTTAGCTGAGGGTTTACCACCGCGTTTGCCAGCATAAATCAACTCAGCGTTGCCCGCCCATTCCAAAATATCCGATCCGACTAAGGCATCATATACCACTACATCAGCTTGCCGTAGCGCGTTTAAAGCATGCAGAGTTAACAAGCCAGGATCGCCTGGACCTGCTCCGCAAAGCCAAACCCAGCCTGGTTGCAACTCGGGCCAGCTTTTTGGGGGAAGTGTGGGTGAATCGCTCATACCGCACCTTATGACTAAAAACTCTGCGTTTAAATAGAGTGCAAGCGACCTACGCTTTGTTATTGGCGGCAAGGAATGCATTGTTATAGTAGGACGCATGGAAGTAAGCAAACTCCCCTCTCTGCGCCGTGGTTGGACAACTGGCGCCTGCGCTACTGCCGCGGTGCGCGCGGCTTTGACCCAGCTATGGGGGGGCTTACAGCTTGACCAGGTTCAGATTACTCTGCCGAAGGGTGAGCAACCAATTTTTCAGATAGCGCATCGTGATTCCCGAGACGGCTGGGTTGAAATTGGCATCACTAAAGATGCGGGAGATGATCCCGACGTGACCCACGGTGCTTTGATAATTGCGCGGGTCTCGAGATCGGATTCTGGAATTTATTTTCATGCCGGCGAAGGGGTGGGCACCATAACCAAAGCCGGTCTTCCGATAGCGGTCGGTGAGGCTGCAATAAACCCAGTGCCGCGTCAGATGATGATGGCGCAGGTTGAAGAATTGGCAAATTTATATGCTCAAAGCCCAGACCTAGACATCACTATCATTATTCCTGGGGGGGCCGCGGTCGCTCTAAAGACATGGAACCCAAGGCTAGGGATCGTGGGGGGGCTGTCAGTTTTGGGGACTACAGGCATAGTCAGGCCGTTTTCTTGTGCAGCTTGGATTGCGTCAATACACCGGGGCATTGACGTGGCGTGTGCCGAGCGCACAGAGCATGTGGCCGGTTGCACCGGGGCTACATCAGAGCGTGCTGTCCAAGCGCTTCATGCCTTGCCAGATACAGCCATGCTGGATATGGGCGATTTTGCTGGTGGTTTGATGAAATACTTGGGACGCCATCCCGTGCCCAGACTGACCGTTGGCGGTGGCATCGGCAAAATGACAAAACTTGCTCAAGGAAAGCGTGACTTACATTCTGGCCGCTCCCAAGTTGATTTTCAACATTTAGCGGATGTAATGGGGCAGCCTAATCTTGCAACAGCTAATACCGCCTTGGAGGCATATACCCTAGTTGGGCCTGATTTGGCGCAATGGGTAGTTCAAAAAAGTTTGTTGAATTGCCAATCAATACTGAAGACCGATGAAATTGCAGTGGACTGCGTTGTGATTGATCGGGCTGGACTGATATTGGCACGTACATGACCGTCCTCATTTTGGCCGGCACAGGCGAGGCCCGAAGTATCGCTCAATATTGCGCAGACCATAACATCCATGCGCAGGCCAGCCTGGCGGGTGTAACTCGTCAGCCGAGTAGGCTGGCTGTTGAGACACGCTATGGTGGATTTGGTGGGGCTGATGGGTTTCGCGCATATCTAAAAACACACAAAATAAGGGCAATCGTAGATGCCACACACCCCTTTGCTAGTCACATCACCCGCCGCAGCTTTGAGGTGGCTCAAGAGATGAATTTGCCTCTCTTACGGTTTGATCGGCCGCAATGGGAGCCCAAGGTTGAAGATAATTGGATAATTCTAGAGGATGAAACTCACGCGGCACGGCATATAACACCGGGCTCCACCGTATTTCTGGCCACGGGGCGCCAAAGCTTGCCCAAATTTGCCAATCTTGCGCATGCCCGCCTGATTTGCCGTCAAATTGACCCGCCGGACGCCAAATTTCCCTGGCCCAATGGACAATTTCTAATCGGCCGCCCACCATTTTCTATTGGCGATGAAGAGAATCTGTTTAGGCGCCTGGGGGTGGATGTATTGGTGGTTAAAAATGCAGGCGGTACTGCGAGTCGTACCAAGCTCGATGCGGCTAGGATATTGGGGGTTTCAGTGTTGATGATAGCACGGCCTGCGCCCTGTGGTACGCAGGCCGTTCAAAGCCTGCTGGAGGTTGAACAGTGGTTGCAGAAATGGCAATTGTAACCATCAAGAGCGTTGATGATATTGCGCAGGCGGTTAAGCGGTTGAATATCCCGGAGTTTACCGAAATTCACCAGATCTGCACTCCAATTCCATTGCGGCATAAACCTCAGGGATTCGCCACATTATTTAAGGCCATTATCGGCCAGCAGGTCTCCGTGGCTTCAGCGTCGGCGATTTGGACCCGATTGGAACAGGCGGGTCTCACGACGCAAGCGTATGTGCCGCGTGCAGAGGCTGAAGATCTGGCGAGTTTGGGCCTGTCGCGCCTAAAAATTTGCTATGCTCATGCTCTATTACAAAGCGTATTGGATTATAACGGCTTAGCGAGTCTTCAGGATGAGGCGGTGCTATCCGCTTTGACATAGGTCACCGGGATTGGGCGCTGGACGGCGGAAGTATATGCTTTGCAAGCCCTTAGCCGGGCGGATGTGTTCCCCCATGGGGATCTGGCATTGCAGGAGGCCACGCGTTTAGTCCTCCATTTATCAACCTGGCCCAATGAAAAAATGATGTGCGCTATGGCGCAGGATTGGGCGCCATGGAGAGCCGTTGCAGCGTGGCTGTTATGGGCCTATTACAAACGTTACAAATCGCGAGAGGTAATAGTATGACACGGGTTTTAAAATCAGTAAGTAGGCTGCCAGACAGCGGCGACGTGACTTCAGCGGTTATCTTTTTGCATGGTTATGGCGCAAACGGCGCTGACCTTTTAGGTTTGTCTGATGTTTTGGTAGAGCACATGCCCAACACGATGTTTCTGGCGCCCGATGCTTCAGAAAGCACAGCCATGTCACCGATCGGCCTACAGTGGTTCCCGATTCCTTGGATTGATGGCTCATCAGAAGAAGATTCGACCAATGGTCTGCGCTCGGCAGCACAGGATCTGGAATCCTACTTAGATGGAGTAATGGTAGATTATGATTTGCTGCCTGAGCAAGTGATCTTATTTGGGTTTTCCCAAGGAACGATGATGGCGCTGCATGTGGCGCCGCGACGCGAAGATCCGGTTGCAGGTGTTGTTGCTTTTTCGGGCCGATTGCTTGAGCCGGAATTGCTGGTGGATGAGGTAACGGCGTTTATGCCTATTTTGCTAGTGCATGGCGATGAAGATGATGTTGTGTCTATAGACGCTTTGCCGCATGCGGCCGAAGGGTTGGAAGCGGCTGGGTTTAAAGAAGTGTATGCCCATGTCATGAAGGGAACGGCTCATGGCATCGGCCCAGATGGGCTTCGCGTCGCGTTGGCCTTTATGCGCCAGCAGCTTGGAATGGAATAAAACTGTCTGCGATTTCTAGATACAGGGCTTGTCTGATTTAATTGGCTATATATAGTATACTTAATTGGCAAACCAGGTAATTTATTAAACCTCCAGTTTGATTGTATTTGGAGTGTGGCGTGCTGCGGGGGCGACAGGCATGACTGAAAATTTTAGGACTGACTTCGTCAGGGACTTAGCTGTATTAAAGCAAAAGCCAGCATTGGTATTGAACGCTGACTACCGGCCTCTCTCATATTACCCTCTATCTCTATGGAGTTGGCAGGACGCCGTGAAGGCGTCCTGGCTGGGTAGGGTCCAGATTGTGGCAGAATACGACGACATTGTCCGCTCACCGACCACTGAAATTCGTATCCCCTCGGTGGTGGTGCTGCGCGACTACGTAAGGCCGCAAAACACAGTTGCCTTTACTCGGTTCAATCTATTTTTACGTGATGAATTTTCTTGTCAATACTGTGGAGGCTTGGGCGATTTGACCTTTGATCATGTGGTGCCGCGTGCCCGTGGAGGGATCACCAGTTGGGAAAATGTGGTTGCAGCCTGCTCAAAGTGCAATCTTAAAAAAGGCTCCCGCAGCTTGAAACAATCAGGAATGCATCTGCGTAAAACAATTAGCCAGCCAAGATCTGAAGATTTACGCAATCTTGGTCGAAAGTTTCCGCCCAATCATCTGCATGCAAGCTGGGTTGATTTTCTTTATTGGGATGCAGAGCTTCAAGCTTAGGAGGAGCAGCTAGCGCCACCCAGAACACAAAATTTTGAGCAATGTGGATGGTTGAGCGCAATGTCTTTTGTAGCCGATTCCAGAGTGTGACCTAATTCGAACTCAGGCGCATAGGGCAATAGTGTGCATGCCAAAACAGTGGGCTTCTCTGCCCCTTTGCGTTTTACGACCATGCGGGACGACGCACACATTAGGCTGTCAGGATTTTTGTTGAGAATTTTCCAACAAGAAGTTGTAATTTCTGGAACTTCTACTGTTTCATCAAGCTCGGGAAACAATACTGTCGAGCCATGGTTAAACGCATCAATCTTATAGCGCTGTTGTTCAAACAAAGTGCTGTAGCCTGAGCGGCTTTGTCTGTCAGTCTCTCCCCATACAGTGCGCCCTGCGACGGTCATGCGGATACCAGAATCGCGCAACCAATTCATGCCGTTAAGCGTTTTTTGAAAGCTTCCGTTACCACGCTCGATATCGTGGTTTGTTTGATCGAAGTGGTCTAGGGAAATGCGCAGGGTCAATTTGTCAGGGTAGGCGGCGTTCAACTCCAGCAAGCCCTGCTGCATTTGTTTTCGCATCATTGGCGACATGGCGTTTGTAAGGATCAAAACCTCATAACCGGCTGCCAAGCTTCGCCGGGCGATTTCTATCATCTTGGGGTTCATAAACGGCTCGCCGCCTGTAAATGCAATCTCTCTTATCTGCCACTGGTAAGTAATCAGTTGATCTAAATAGTTACTGACTTCATCTGCCGTGATGTAAACCAAGGCATCATTTGTGGGGCTGCTATCGATATAGCAATTCACACACTTAATATTGCACAGCGTTCCGGTGTTAAACCATAATGTTTCTGGGTGGGAGAACGCGACCGTTGCCCTTGGTGCACCCTCCGCGGTTAGATGGGGGTCTTCAAATTTACCATTATTGGCAGTAATAATCTGATCTTTCATAAACAACTCGTTTCAATTTGGTTAAGCGTCATACTATACAGCATTGCTTCCTAATAAAAAGACCGTGTTAAAGGTGCTGACAGACAAGTGATGGCGCCCTATAAGGTAGACATGGTAACCTTGCCGATATAGTTTTCCGTTAGCGCAAACATTCTAAAGGATCCTCCGATGGTCTCCCGAGTAATTCCCGTTGATTCTTTTGATCTTGTCATTTTTGGTGGCACTGGTGATTTGGCCCGCCGTAAGATTCTACCCGGTCTGTTCCGCAGGTTCTGCTCTGGACAAATGCCGCACAACGCGCGCATTATTGGGGCCGCCCGGGCTGACTTGGGGCAGGCTGGTTATCAAGAAATGATCCGTGAGGCTATCAGTGAGTTTGGTGGACCGGCTGTTGCCGGAAATAAGCAATTAGAATTATTTTTGACCCAACTGGATTATGTAAAAGTCGATGTACGCGGCGAGGCTGGTTGGGCTGAGCTCGCCACATTAGTTCGCAAAAATCTCGTGAATGCATACTATTTCTCTGTTGGCCCCGGTTTATTTGGGGACATTGCATCACGATTGAATAAATGGAAGATAGCAACATCAGACGCACGTATTGTGGTGGAAAAACCCTTTGGCCGCGACCTTGACAGTGCGAGAAGTTTAAACGGAATTTTATCGGCACAATTTGATGAAAGTCAAATTTACCGCATTGATCACTACCTTGGTAAAGAAACTGTACAAAACCTGATGGCTGTGCGCTTTGGTAACCTGTTGTTTGAGCCACTTTGGAACGCGCAGTATATTGATCATATCCAAATTACTGTGGCCGAAACAGTTGGTGTTGGGGGGCGAGGTGCCTATTACGATACGTCCGGCGCGATGCGTGATATGGTACAAAATCACTTGATGCAGCTTTTGTGCCTCATAGCAATGGAACCACCCTCTCATTTTGAGTCTGATGCCGTGCGTGATGAAAAGCTCAAAGTCATCCGCAGCTTGGCCAAGGTGGAACCGCACCACATTGTGCGCGGCCAATATGATGCCACTGCCACAACCCCCAATTATCGGGCCGATGCCGAAAATCCGCGTAGTTTTACAGAAAGCTATGTGGCCATTAAAACTCATATTGAGAACTGGCGTTGGGCGGGCGTGCCGTTTTATCTGCGTACGGGCAAGAAGTTAAAGGCACGCTCATCAGAAATTGCGATCGTGTTTAAAAAACTACCACATTCAATCTTTGAAAAATCAGAAAATGAAAAACAGAATATACTGTCTATTCAACTGCAACCAAACGAGGGGATGACGTTAGATGTAACTATAAAAGAACCAGGGCCTGGAGGGATGCGTTTGATTCATGTGCCTTTGGACATGACATTTGCCGATGCGCTTGGCGAGCATTCGGAAGATACCCCTGACGCTTATGAACGCTTGATCATGGATGTGATACGAGGTGATCAAACCCTGTTTATGCGTGGAGATGAGGTTGAAGCTGCTTGGAAATGGACCGATCCTATTATCAAGGCGTGGGAAACCCGAAATGATGTGCCTAAGTTGTATGATGTTGGCAGTGCTGGGCCTGAAGACGCGATGGCGCTGATTCATCGAGATGGACGACGCTGGCGCGAGGTAAAGTGATGCACTTTTCCAAGTACCCTAATTCAGCTGATATGATGCAAAGTTTGTCGGTAGAATTAGTGACCGATTTGATGGGCGCTTTGACTGAAAATGGCAAAGCAACATTGGCGGTTCCCGGTGGTAGTACTCCCGGTCCATTGTTTGACTTATTAAGCCTGGCTGATTTTGATTGGGCCAATGTGACGATCATGCTGACTGATGAACGCTGGGTTTCCACAGACAGTCCAAGATCTAATACAGCATTGGTTAAAAACCGGCTTTTGGTGAACGCTGCGGCCTCTGCCAATTATGTAGCGTTGTACAAGGATGGTTTTGAACCAGAGTCTGGGGCTGCAGCTTTATCTAAACAAGTAGAACCACATTTGCCAATAGATGTTATTCTCTTGGGTATGGGTGCTGATATGCATACGGCGTCATTGTTTCCGGGCGCTGCTGAATTGGCTTGGGCGCAAAGCCCCGGAGCAACTGCTGTAGTTTCTATGGTTCCCGTGGCGGGAGACTTAGAACCCCGCGTAACGCTTAGTGCAAATGTGCTTGAGGCAGCCATTCGAACCCATGTTTTAATTTTGGGGGACGAGAAAAAAGCCGCGCTAATGGTGGCTGAAACTGCAGCCCCTTCTGAAGCTCCAATTGCACAATTTTTACCGAATGCCAAAGTGCATTGGTCCCCGAGTTAAGGAATATTATATGCTTTCTGCTTTAAAGGCCAAATATGCAAATATTTATGATCGAAAAATAACCACACTTTTTGATTCGACACGGGTTGGTGAGTTTTCGATAGAAATTGATGGTCTATTTTTTGATTATTCGAAGACTAATATTGACTCAGAAACCAAAGATTTGTTGTTGAAATTGACTAAAAAAGCAGGGCTTTACGGAAAACGTTCTGCTATGTTTTTAGGTGAAAAAATCAATTTTACTGAAGACCGTGCTGTGTTGCACACGGCTTTAAGGCGTTCATCTGGTATTGTGATGGTGGACGGTGTTGATGTGATGCCAGGTGTATTACAAACCCGAACGCGCATGCTTGCCTTTGCTGAAAAGGTACGTAGCGGCTCACTTCAAGGGCAGGGTGGAGCTTATACGGATATTGTGAACATAGGCATTGGTGGCTCGGATCTTGGTCCATCAATGGCCTATCTTGCTTTGAGACCTTATTCCAACGGAATTAACTGCCACTATGTTAGTAATGTCGATGGGGCTCATATCACAGATGTGTTGGCAGATCTTAATCCACAAACCACATTGGTTATAGTTGCATCTAAAACTTTCACTACAAATGAAACTCTGATCAATGCGCAAACTGCGCTACAGTGGATGGGTAACACGGTCACTAATCCAGCTGACCAATTTGTGGCTCTTAGTTCAGCGGAAAATAAGACTGCTGCCTTCGGGATCAATGCAGATCATGTCTTTGGTTTTGAGGATTGGGTGGGTGGTAGATATTCTGTGTGGGGTCCTATCGGTCTGAGTCTCGCTATTGCGATTGGACATGAAAACTTCAATGACTTTTTGAGTGGCGCTGGAGCTATGGATACACACTTTCAAATCGCCGATGACTCTGAAAACCTGCCTATTATGCTCGCCTTAATAGGAATTTGGCATGCTCAAGTAGCTGGATATACAACTCGTGCCGTTCTGCCTTATGAACAAAGACTGTCGCGTCTACCAGCCTATTTGCAGCAGCTGGAGATGGAATCCAATGGCAAGAGTGTTGGCATTGACGGTCAGGATTTAAATGTAGTTTCAGGCCCCATTATTTGGGGTGAGCCTGGGACCAATGGGCAGCATGCCTTCTACCAATTAATTCACCAAGGCACTCATATAATTCCCTGCGAATTTATGGTGGCGCAACAGGGCCATGAGCCTGACTTGACCCATCATCATCAACTTTTACAGGCCAATTGCTTGGCACAATCGCAGGCTTTGATGCTGGGTCGTGGTCTTGATGCGGCTCTGGCCATTGCAGCGGCGAAAGGGTTTGAAGGGCCAGAATTGGACCGCCAGGCGCGCCATCGGGTATTCAAGGGCAACCGTCCCTCCACCACTCTGATCTATCCAAAGCTAACCCCCTATTGCTTGGGCCAACTCATAGCCCTCTATGAGCACCGGGTGTTCGTTGAGGGGGTGATTTTGGGGATCAACTCTTTTGATCAATGGGGCGTTGAACTGGGTAAAGAGCTCGCCACCGCTCTTGGTCCCGTTATGCAAGGAGCTGCACCCGGTCCTGACAATGATCCTTCGACCTTGAATTTGGTGGCGAGATTAACAGCTGACTAAGCTATTGGAGCTTATCTGATGGACAGTCATTTAAAAGAGTTTTGCAACCGGTTGCAAAAAGTTCGAATCGGATTATAGTCAGGTAGGTAAATTGCATAGCTAAACTACAATCTGCTAGCATCAAACCGAGTATATTGGTATTATTACACTGATATATAAATATAAATTATGTCATAGCTTCACTAAAGAGGCAGCAGATCGG
>Ga0302121_10001686_pt1 | contig 10249 bp, 10 predicted proteins | sample CB21_surface_MG_FD_203120 | JGI IMG/M metagenome (GOLD analysis project Ga0302121, IMG submission 203120) | Marine microbial communities from Western Arctic Ocean, Canada - CB21_surface | ecosystem: Environmental > Aquatic > Marine > Oceanic | place: Canada: Western Arctic Ocean | collected... | reverse complement strand
TTTAAATTGAGGAGCTAAAGGTGAGTTTGGAAACCTTTGTTCTCCTTTTTCTAAAACTGAAATTGCTTTAGTCCAGTCCCTATTGTCAGAGTAGGTAGTGGCCTTTAGAAGAACCCAACCTGGAGTTTGCCCTGTTGTTTCATCAAACTCAGTAGGTTCTCCAAAAATAAAGCAACCTGAAAGTAATGCTGATAAGATTATGCTAAGTAAATATTTCATGTGTAGACTTATAAAAGTAATAACTGAGGAAATTATACCTGATGGCTGACATTAAAAAAGAATTTATAGTTCCGGATTCATATTCTGGAAAAAGAGCTGATATTGTTGCTCAAGCTTTAATGCCGGAATACTCTAGAGTGAGAATCCAGAAGTCAATGAAGGATGGTTTCATTCTATGTAATAATCAAAAAATTGCACCCAAAGAAAAACTTATTGGTGGAGAGTTACTTTGTATTGTGATTCAAGCTCAAGAAAGTGAAGATAAATTTAACCCAGAAGAAATTTATTTGAATGTAATTTACGAGGATGATGATATTTTAATTCTTAATAAACCCATAGATATGGTTGTTCACCCTGCAGTAGGTAACTGGACCGGAACATTACTAAATGGAATTTTTTTTCATTACCCGGGTAATGAATCTTTAGCAAGAGGAGGGATAGTGCATCGCTTAGATAAAAATACTTCTGGATTAATGGTTGTAGCAAAAAATGAAATCACCCAATTAAGTTTAGTTAAGCAACTTCAGTCAAAAAAAGTTTATCGAGAGTACAAGGCAGTTGTTTGGGGGCAGCTATCAGGCGGAAAAAAAATCGACCAACCTATCGGGAGGCACCCGACTGCCAGAACAAAAATGGCGATTAATCATATTAATGGCAAGCAATCTGTAACGCACTATGAGGTTCTAGAAAAATTTGGAATGTACTCGTACCTGAAGTGCAGATTAGAGACGGGAAGAACTCATCAAATTAGGGTTCATATGATGCATAATCTATCGCCTATTGTTGGTGACCCAACCTACGGGCTAAAAAAAATTATTTCAACCAAGGACATGACTGAAAAATTAAGAGATTTGACTACTAACTTTCCAAGGCAGGCTCTTCATGCAAGCTCTCTAGGGTTAATTCACCCAAAAACAAATAAACCTATGAGGTGGGAAGCAGAATTACCTCAAGATATGAAAGCTCTTCTAGATATTATTAGATCTGAATCACCACTAATTGAAGTAAATTTTAAAACCAATAAATATGATTATTATATTGGGGAAGATGGGTATATGGAGGAGGGTATTAAGGCAGATGAAAAATGATACCTTTATAATTCCAGATTGGAGGGTTCCTAAAAATATTAAAGCCATTCAAACGATAAGAATAAATGGGTTTAGTTCTAAAGCTTTTAGCTCATTCAATTTAAGTGATTCCTGCGGAGACACCATAGGCGATGTAAGTAAAAATATTAATAAATTGAATAGTTACCTACCAGCTAATCCAAAATGGCTAAATCAAACCCACTCTAGCAAAGTGATAAAACTGCCCAGCGAACATGATGGTGGTGATGCATCTTACACATACTATAAAAATACAGTTTGTGCTATTCAAACAGCAGATTGCTTACCTATACTTTTAACTGATACCTTCGGGCGCTCTGTCGCAGCAATTCATGCCGGCTGGAAGGGTATGGCCTTTGGTATTATTGAAAATACATTCAAAAAAATGGGCATAGGTTCTGAAGCAATTGTTTGGTTAGGCCCGTGTATAAGTAAGAGAAATTTTGAAGTTGGGTTAGATGTCTATGATATTTTTATTAAAAGAGATCCAAGGACAGCAATTTGCTTTAATTATAAAGGGAGTGGTAAATTTAATTTTGACCTTATTTTAGCTGCAAAAATTAAATTAAAAAATCTTGGGGTGGTAAATATATCAACGATAAGTAATGCATGCACATTTGATGACTCTGATAAATTCTTTTCTTATAGGAGGGATGTAGTTACTGGTCGAATGGCTTCACTAATATGGATTGAAAGTTAACTCTATTCAACCAGCTATTAACAATTTATACTAACGAATTATTTTATTAGTTCGGAAACTTAATGATACTATTTTGGATTATTGGAACCTGTCTGCTTGGTGGGTTGCTTAGCCTTGTATTTGCATCCTTATTTTTAAAAAAAATAAATCCTTCATTTTTAACAAATATGGTGAGTTTTGCAGTCGGCACACTTTTAGCCGCAGTTTTTATAGAAATTCTTCCACATGCTTTAGAGCTATCAACTGACTTCCATAAAACACTTTTTGTTGTTTTAATTGGTATTTTAATTTTCTTTATTTTAGAAAAGCTACTGATTTGGAGACATTGTCACGGCAATCACTGTGAAACCCACTCTTCAGACCTCCATTTAAAAATGAATAAGAAGGGTAGCTTTGTATTAATTGGTGATTTATTTCATAACTTTATTGATGGAGCACTTATTGCAAGTGCTTTTTTATTCGACATTAAACTGGGTTTAGTAACTTCTTTAGCAATATTTGCGCATGAAATTCCGCAAGATATGGGAAACGTTTCTATTCTTGTTCAGTCTGGATTCAAAAAAAGTAAAGCATTATTGTTTATAGTGTTTGCCTATCTTTCAACAATTATTGGTGCGACATTAGCTTTTCTTTTAATTGATCATATCTATCAATTACTTCCACTATTACTTGCTTTCACAGCATCGAGTATGATTTATGTCGCTGTCTCGGACTTAATTCCTGGGCTTCATGAGAAAACAGAATTAAAGGATTCCGTTAAGCAGGTTTTAATAATTTCGATTGGCGTGCTTACTATTTATATACTCCATCTTTTCCTTCATTAAGTATATTATAAATTTGTGACTTACATTTTGGAGCAGTTTAATACAAAGGAAAGCAACATATGACAGTAATAACTCGATTTGCTCCCAGCCCAACTGGCTACCTTCATATTGGCGGAATTAGGACAGCTTTATTTTCATGGGCTTTTGCAAAAAAAAATAAAGGAAAATTTTTCTTACGTATTGAAGATACTGATCTAGACAGATCAACTCCAGAAGCTATAGATGTAATTAAGGATGGGATGAGCTGGCTTAACCTTGATTATGATGGTGATATTATTTATCAAACCCAAAGGCAAGATCAATATAAAAAATTTATCAATTATTTACTTGACAATGGAATGGCTTATTATTGCTATGCTTCAAAAGAAGAGCTAGATAATTTAAGAGCTATCCAGGTTGAAAAAGGGTTAAAGCCAAAATATGATGGGCGCTGGAGACCTGAAGTCGGAAAAGATTTACCTAATGCTCCTAAAGATAGAAATCCGGTTATCAGATTTAAAAATCCATCTACAGGAAAAGTAACTTGGAAAGATTTGGTTAAGAGCCACATTACTTTTGACAATGAAGAGCTTGACGACTTTATAATTTCAAGGTCCGACGGAACCCCAACATATAATTTTTGTGTTGTTATTGATGACTGGCAAATGAAGGTAACTCATGTTATTCGTGGGGACGACCATATTAACAATACACCTAGGCAAATTAATCTTTTAAATGCATTAGAAGCACCTATACCGAACTATGCGCATCTGTCTATGATTCATGGAGCAGATGGCCAGAAACTTTCAAAAAGACACGGGGCAATAAGTGTTACTAGTTACAGGGATGATGGCTATTTACCAGAGGCAATTAATAATTATTTGGCTCGATTAGGCTGGAGTCATGGTGATGATGAAATTTTTACTACGAGTCAGTTTTGTGACTGGTTTGATTTTGAGCATATCACTTCCTCTGCCGCACAATTTGATATTGAAAAACTTAATTGGCTTAATTCACATTATATAAAACACACTGATACGGCTGAGCTTGTAAATATTCTAAAGAAAAATTCTAATTTAGCTAAAGTTACTCCAGAGCAAAAGTCTATGTTAATTGGAGCTACAGAGTTATATAAAGACCGTGAAAATAATTTAAATGACTTTATTAAAAATATTGATTATTTTTTTAATAAACCCTCTGGTAACGATGAACTAATGAAGAAATACTTTAATGAAGATTCTGGTAGGCTTATAAAAATATTTACCGATAAGATTACGGAAATAGTTTGGTCAGATGAAGGTCTAAATCAATATTTAAAAGAATTTGTTAAGAGTAATGAAATTAAGTTTCCTCAAATAGCAATGCCTTTGAGAATTATATTGACAGGTACTGACCACACACCTAGTGTTGGGAGTATAATCTTCTTATTAGGTTTAGATGAATTTAAATCTAGAGTTAAGAAATACCTTTAATCAATTACTTTTTAATAAACTTTAATTTATGTCCCTACAAGATCAATTTTTAAATGAATTAATAAAAAATCAAATATCAGTATCAATTTATCTTTTGAATGGAATAAAGCTTCAAGGCCAGATTGAGTCATTCGATCAATTTGTAATTGTTCTTAATGGAAATGCTCCGCAACTCATATACAAACATTCAATATCTACAATTGTACCTAGCCAAAAAATAAATCTCAATGATTCGTAAAGATACTTATGCTTGAAAGGCCGAAGCAAGGAGATAACGCTATTTTAGTAAGCCTGAATTTTACGGGTAAGAATCATCATGAAAATACTGAAGAACTCGTTCAGCTTGCTACAAGTGCTGGCTTTGAAGTCGCTGAATTAATCCAAAGTAATAGATCAAAACCTGATTCAAAATATTTTATGGGTTCTGGAAAAGCAAAAGAATTAATTCAAATTAAAACCGTGAACAATGCAGATACTCTTATTTTTAATCATGAGCTAACTGCCTCTCAAGAAAGAAATATTGAAAAATTAACGGAGATGAGGGTATTTGATCGAACAGCTTTAATCTTATATATTTTTTCTTTGAGGGCTAAGAGCTACGAAGGCAAGCTTCAGGTTGAACTAGCACATTTAGATCATCTGTCGTCTCGACTAACAAGAGGCTGGAGTCATCTTGAGAGGCAGAAGGGAGGTATTGGAGTTAGGGGTGGTCCAGGAGAAAAGCAAATTGAGTTAGATAAGCGAATGCTGGGTTTAAGAATAAAGCAGCTTAAGGAGAAATTAGTAAAGCTTGATCGGCAAAGGGGGATGCAACGAAGAGCCAGAAGAAGATCAAAAGCCCTAACAGTTTCGATAGTTGGATATACCAATGCCGGTAAGTCCACTCTTTTTAACACCTTAACCCATGAAAATAATTTATCAGAAGATAAGTTATTTGCAACCCTTGACACGACGTCAAGAAAACTTTTTATAGAACCAGGACATAGTATTGTAGTATCAGATACAGTAGGCTTTATCAAAGATCTTCCGACAACTTTAATCGAAGCATTTAAGTCCACATTGGAAGAAGCTACTGATTCTGATTTACTTTTACATGTTGTAGACATAAGTAATGCTAATAAATCTGAGCAAATAATAGAAGTGGATAAGATTTTAAAAGAAATTAAGGCTAATAAAATCCCTCAAATATTAATTTTAAATCAGATTGATAAAATTAATATAAATGAAAGCTATGATCGTGATGAATATGGTAGAATTATTCGGATTCAGTTGTCAGCCATTTCAGGCAAAGGAATTGAATTTTTAAAGAAAGCAATTGTCGAATTCAGTCAAGAGTTCATAAATCAACGAAACGGAAAATATGCAAAAATTAATTAGAAGAGTATTTACAAAGTCGCCGCTTGGCGCGAATAACGATGGACCACCAGATTTAGACGAAATGTTTAAGGATCTAAAGAATAAGGTTGATAACTTATTCACAACAAATCCGAGGAATACAAACGGATCTGGTGGTAATCAAAAGCCAACGAACATAAATGATGGGCCGGGCATTAAGATACTGCCAATTTTTATTATTGTCATTTTAATATGGATGGCTTCAGGATTCTATATCGTTGATCAGGGTTCAAGAGGCGTCGTATTAAGATTTGGTGCAAATACTGAGGTAACTCAACCTGGGCCTAGATGGCACATTCCATACCCTATTGAAACTGCTGAAGTTGTTAATCAAGAGCAAGTTAGGACAATAGAGGTTGGCTATAGATCTGGCGGCGGTGGTACTTCGCAAGAGCTTAGGGAGTCTTTAATGTTAACTGGTGATGAAAATATTATCGACCTTCAGTTTGCTGTTCAATATAATTTAAAATCAGTTCAAGATTTTATTTTTAATAATCGTGCTGCAGATTCCTCTGTTCGAGGCTCTGCTGAAACAGCTATTAGAGAGATAGTTGGTAAAAGTAAAATGGATTTTGTTTTGTATGAGGGACGAGAAGAGATTGCAGTAAAAACAAAGGCATTGATGCAAGATATTTTGGACCTTTATAAAACTGGTATTAATATAACTAGTGTAACAATGCAGAATGCCCAGCCACCTGAGCAAGTTCAGGCATCTTTCGATGATGCAGTTAAGGCAAAGCAAGATTTAGAAAGGCAAAAAAATGAGGGTCAGGCTTATGCGAATGATATTGTCCCAAAGGCAACTGGTACAGCATCGCGTCTAATTGCTGAAGCTGATGGGTACAAAGTCTCGGTGGAAAATGAATCCCTAGGTAATGCTAGTCGTTTCAGTCAAATACTAGCTGAGTATCTTCGTGCTCCAGAGGTTACAAAAAATAGATTATTTTTGGAAGCCCAAGAGCAGATTATGTCTTCAGTTTCTAAGGTCATTGTTGATCAAAAAGGCTCAAATAGTCTCATATACCTACCTCTTGATAAGCTCATTAATAAATCAAGTAGCTCTCTTAATAATAACCAGCTAGACAAAAGTCAGGCTTCTAGCGAAGCAATTAATTCTAGCGGCTCAGTAAGAGATGCAGTTAATTCAATTACAGACCGTTCTCGAGGTACATTTCGTGCTCGCGACCGCGATGTCAGATAGGAAAAAAAAATGAAAAAATTATCTTCAATTTTAATTATAATTATACCAATTCTAGTTATTTTAAGTCTCTCGACTTTTACAGTTGACCAAAGAGAACATGCTCTTGTCTTTCGTTTAGGGGAAATTGTATCTGTTAAAGATAAGCCTGGCCTTTATCTTAAGGCACCTCTTGTAGATAACGTACGCTTTTTTGATAAACGTATATTGACTTATAATTCAACACAACCTGATAGGTTTATAACGAGTGAAAAGAAAAATGTACTTGTTGACTCATATATTAAGTGGCGCATTATCGACCCAGCTAAATATTACGTGTCAGTTAATGGGGATGAGCAACAAGCAGAAAGAAGGTTAACTCAGACTGTAAATGATGGCCTAAGAGCAGAGTTTGGTAAAAGAACTATCCAAGAAGTAGTCTCAGGCCAAAGGTCTGAGATAATGGGTATTCTTCAAGAACGAGCTGATCGTGATTCAAGGCAGATTGGTATTGAAATTCTTGATGTTCGCCTTAGACGTGTAGATTTACCGAAAGAAGTAAGTGAATCGGTTTATCAACGGATGGAGGCAGAAAGAAAGTCTGTTGCAAATCAATTGCGTTCGCAAGGTTTTGCTGACTCAGAAAAAATAAGGGCTGAAGCAGAAAAACAGAGAGATATTATTATTACAAATGCCTACAAAGATGCGCAAATAATCAAGGGTGAAGGAGACGCAATAGCCGCAAAAGTTTACGCAGAAGCTTTCTCTAAAAATAAAGAGTTTTATGACTTTTATAGAAGTCTTGAGGCTTACAAAAAAAGTTTCAATGGAAAGGATGATATTTTAGTTTTAGACCCAGATTCTGACTTCTTTAAATATCTTCGTAGCCCTAATAAAAAGTAATTGCTTGCTAAATTAATCAACGCTTTAAGCGTAATAATAATTTTTATTGGAAACTCTTACTCATGACTCAATGGCTACTTCCTGAAAATTCTGAAGACTTTATTTCTGGACAAGCGAAGAAAATTGAATCTTGGCGAAGAGACTTACTAGACTTATACGCTGAAAACGGCTATCAGTATGTAATGCCGTCTATGCTAGAGTATGTTGATTCCTTAAATGCATACGGTAAAGACTTGGATCTTGATACATTTAAGGTTGTAGATCAGGCAACTGGAAAAATGATGGGGATTAGTTCAGACCTTACTACGCAAGTGTCTCGTATTGATTCTCAGATGAATCAAAATGAGGTTAATAAATTTTGTTATGCGGGATCCATTCTAAGAACTAGGCCATTAATCCAGCATTCTCGAGAACTTTATCAGATAGGCGCCGAATATTTTGGCGAAGAGAGTATTGGGGCCGATGTCGAAGTTCAAAGCCTTCTAATAAAGTCACTTAAACTATTAAATATAAAAAATATTATTATTGACTTAAATAACCTGGATATTTATAAGTCACTAATAGGTCAGTTAAATTTATCCACAATTGATTGCTCTACAATTGCAGAAGCTGCCATGTTAAAAGATAACGATGCTATTAAAGAGTCGTTAAGCTCCCACGGTAATAGAGAGGCTTGTAATAAGATTTTATCTCTTCTAGAGATATACGGAGATAAAAGTGTTTTGACTGATGTTGTCAAGCTGTTCCCCGGCGATGATAAAATTAAGATAATCGTTGAGAAGTTAAAAATTGTATGCAGTGAATTAGAAAAATTAAGTGTAAAAGTGAGTTTTGATTTTTCAGATATACGTGGCTACCAATATCACACGGGCTTAATTTTCTCTGCTTACTCCCAAGGGTTCCCCTCACTTATTTCGCAAGGAGGAAGGTACGATAACATTAATAAAGCTTTTGGTTCAATTCGCCCAGCGACTGGCTTTTCTTTGGACCTTAGATTCATTGTAAATAATATAAACAATATAAAAAAATAAAATAATTATGACAAAAAATGTAGTGGTAATTGGCACGCAATGGGGTGATGAAGGTAAGGGTAAGATTGTTGATTGGTTGACTAATCATGCTCATGCTGTTGTTCGTTTTCAAGGTGGACACAATGCTGGGCATACTCTTGTAATTGGTGAAGGTTCGCTTCAAAAAGAATATAAACTAAACCTCGTTCCGTCAGGAATTATAAGGGAAGACGTAGAGTGTTTTATTGGTAACGGGGTGGTTCTTGATATAAATCATTTGGGTAAAGAAATATCTAGGTTGGAGGAAGGCGGAATTAAAGTTAAAAATCGTCTTCATGTTAGTCCTGGCTGTCCTTTAATTTTAGATTATCACGTTAAACTAGACCAAGCTCGTGAATTAAAGCGTGAAAATAATAAAAAAATAGGAACAACGGGTAAGGGTATTGGACCAGCTTATGAGGATAAAGTCGCCAGAAGATCTCTAAGGGTTTATGACTTGAAAAATGAAAAAGGAATAAAGGGTAAGTTGGAAGAAATCTTGGACTATCATAACTTTGTAATTAAAAACTACCTTAACGCTGAAGAAATTAACTTAAATAGACAGGTGGACATTGTTTTAGAGCAAGCTAGCTTCATAAAGCCATATGTCGTTGACGTTTCTGAAAAGCTTTATGAGCTTAATGCTCAAGGTAAAAGTATTCTTTTTGAAGGTGCACAAGGAGCTCTTTTAGATATTGACCACGGAACTTACCCTTATGTAACTTCATCAAACTGCATTTCTGGACAAGCTGCTGCTGGATCAGGTGTTGGCCCCCATATGCTTAATTATATTTTAGGAATTACTAAGGCTTATACAACAAGGGTAGGCGGTGGACCCTTTCCAAGTGAGCTAGATATAGATGATGAGTCATCTCCAGGATTCCAAATGTCACACAAAGGAAAGGAATTTGGGACTGTCACACAAAGGAAGAGAAGGTGTGGTTGGTTTGATGCAGCAGCTCTCAAAAGATCAGCGATGATTAACGGCTTATCTGGACTATGTATTACTAAGTTAGACATACTAGATGGTATCAATATTCTTAAAATCTGTATTGGGTACAGGGTTAATAATGAAGAAATCAAATTATTACCGTTGGGTGCTGACCAAGTTGAGAACTGTGAGCCCATCTTTATTGACATGCCAGGTTGGCATGAAAATACTTTTGGCATAAAAAAATGGGATGAGTTACCAGTAAATGCACAAAAATATTTATTAAAGTTAGAGGAGTTATGTGGTGTTAATGTTCATATTGTTTCGACTGGGCCTGAAAGAGATCAAACAATAGTAATAAATCATCCATTCGATTAACTCAATCATTTTTAAAAATTAGGTAAACTCAGTTTTGGATAATAACGCTATGAAAAAAGTAGCTACAATAATTTCAGCTTCTTGGATTTATACGGCTGATAGTGAAGACAGTTTAC
>Ga0302121_10001681_pt1 | contig 10269 bp, 6 predicted proteins | sample CB21_surface_MG_FD_203120 | JGI IMG/M metagenome (GOLD analysis project Ga0302121, IMG submission 203120) | Marine microbial communities from Western Arctic Ocean, Canada - CB21_surface | ecosystem: Environmental > Aquatic > Marine > Oceanic | place: Canada: Western Arctic Ocean | collected... | reverse complement strand
GCCTTTAGCAAGGGGACTGATTAAAAGGTTGTTAACGCTAACTGACCCCGAAGACTGGCCCATCAAGGTGACTCGATCTGGGTCACCACCAAACTGAATAATGTTGTCTTTGACCCATTGCAGCGCAGCAATTTGATCAAGCGCAGCGTAATTACCCGAGGTACCACCCTGTTCTGCTGACAGTTGTGGGTGCGCCAAGTGACCCAACACACCGAGACGATAGTTAAAACTGACCACCACCACGCCCTTGGCCGCTAACGGGCCACCCATGGTCGCAGGGCTATCGCCTGAGCCGTGAATAAAGCTACCTCCATGTATCCAAACCACTACCGGTAATAACTCATTACCGTAGGTGCGAGACCCCAAATTATTGGTCCAAACATTGATGAACAAACAGTCTTCAGATTGATTGTTCATTTCTCTAAATGATGGGCTATACCGTGGGTACAGAGTTTGCGGACATGCCGCGCCAAACTCAGTCGCCAGTCGAGTGCCCTGCCAGCCATTATGTTTTTGCGGGGCGGCCCAACGCCGCTCACCGATAGGCGCAGAGGCATAGGGTATACCTCGGAAACTGACCACCTGCCCAACGGTACCTGCGGTCGGCTGATCTGCTAACAGACTGCCCTGAGCAATGGTCAAACGCGTCATAGTGTCGTTGTTGTATTCATCGCAGCCAATCAGCAGGCAGCACAGAACAGATAGCGAATAGCGCCATAAAGCGGTGTTTTTCATGATTTAAATCGCAGCAGCTAAATAACTGGCCTGATTAATAGCCGCCTTGGCGTCTAATTCTGAAGCTTCATAAGCACCGCCTATCAAACTGGCCTCCATACCCATCGCGGTAATTTCATCAAACAGCCCACGCTTGGGAAGCTGGCCAGCACACACGATTACTGTGTCGACCTCAAGCAGTTCAGGCATGCCGTCAGTGCTGATATGTAAGCCTTGATCATCAATTTTATGGTACTCAAGGCCATTGAGCATTTTCACGCCGCGTTGAGCCAGTGATATACGATGCGTCCAACCGGTAGTTTTGCCTAAACCACGGCCTACCGGAGTAGATTTGCGCTGCAGTAAGTAAACCTGACGGTCGGCTTTAGCGACCTGAGGTACAACCCCGGTGACACCGCCGCGTGGATGGTTTTCAAAATCGATGCCCCACTCTTTGGCAAATACGTCTCGATCAAGCGCACCAGATACACCGCTGTGCATAATGAGCTCTGATACATCAAAGCCAATACCACCGGCACCCATGACGGCAACACGCTTGCCGACCTCACAGTTACCGCGAATCACATCGATATAACTGACCACACTGGGGTGATCGATGCCCTCGATGTCTGGCGTTCGCGGGGTAATACCCGTCGCCACCACCACGTGATCAAAGCCGCCCTGCTTGAGCTGTTCCGCGGACACCATAGAATTTAGGCAGACCTCAACATCATAAATTTCTAACATGCGCTTGTAGTAACGCAGGGTTTCATAAAACTCTTCTTTACCTGGCACCCGCTTGGCCAAATTAAACTGGCCACCAATTTCACTGGCCGCGTCAAATAAGGTCACTGCGTGGCCGCGCTCAGCAGCAACAGTGGCATAGGACATGCCCGCTGGGCCGGCACCAATAACCGCGATCTTTTTCGGGGTTGCGGTAGGATGATAGTTAAGTAGCGTCTCGTGGGCGGCTCTTGGATTGACCAAGCAGCTCACCGACTTGCCGCCAAAGGTGTGGTCTAAGCAGGCCTGATTGCAGGCGATACAGGTATTAATTTCATCTTCTCGGCCCTCAAATGCTTTATTGACCAAGTCAGCATCAGCCAGCATAGGGCGCGCCATGGAGACTAGATCTGCATGACCATCGACCAACACCTGCTCGGCAACATCGGGCATATTGATGCGATTGCTGGTAATAACTGGAATCTTAAGCTCTTTACGCAAACGGCCAGTAACCCCAGCAAAGGCGGCTCTTGGCACCATGGTGGCGATAGTCGGAACTGTAGATTCATGCCAAGTAAAGTGGGTACTGATAATAGTAGCGCCGGCTTTTTCCATCTCTTTCGCCAGCAGCACAACCTCGTCCCACGACATGCCACCTTGGAGCATGTCCATGGCGGCGATGCGGAAGATTAGAATAAAGTTCTCGCCCACTTCAGCACGACAGCGGCGCATAATTTCTAACGGGAAGCGCATTCGATTCTCGTAACTACCGCCCCATTGGTCATCACGCTGGTTGGTTTTCTCGACCAAAAAAGTACTCAGCAAATAGCCCGCAGAGCCAATGATTTCAACCCCATCATAACCGGCCAGCTGAGCCATTTTTGTGCACTGCACATGGTCATCAATTTGCTTTTGAACACCCGCTTCATCTAATTCGTTGGGCACCATGCGCGCGATTCGCGAGGGAATTGCGGATGGCGCAACACAGGCTGGGGTACCGGCCAGTGGGCCCGCATGCAAAATTTGCATACAAATCTTAATGTCTGGATCCACTGCGTGCACCGCTGTGGTCACTAGGCGGTGGTCTTCGGCTTCTTCGGGAGTTGACAACTTAGCGCCAAAACCGCCTTCCATATTGGGCGAGATGCCACCGGTGATCATCATGCCAACACCGCCTCTAGCGCGCTCAGCAAAATACTCAGCAAGTCGTGGAAAGCCGTTGTCGGCTTCTTCAAGACCAGTGTGCATGGAGCCCATGAGCACACGATTTTTAATCGAGGTGAACCCCAAATCAAGTGGTGAAAACAGATTTGGATATACGGCATGCTTGGTCATTGGTTTCCCCAATTTTTATTGTTTTATTTAGCTGAACTCATAGCGTCGTGGCTTTTTGAAAAGCTGGACGCGCCTTTAATCGCTCATAGTAGGCCGCAGTGTTTGGTTTGAACCCGCCGGCTAGGCCCAGCTTCTCAGCCAAGTGCAGCGCGAATCCTACCGCAATGTCAGCAATAGTAAAGCGATTTGCGGCTAGAAACTCATTATCTGCGGTGGCTAATTCCACCGAGCGCAGGCGCGAGTAGAACCATTTGGTGTAATCCTCCGCAACCTTGGGTAGGCGCGTTGCCTCTGGCTCAAGAACGGTGTAGCGCAAGACCAGGGTTTGCGGGAATGTCAGGGTTGCATCGCTGCGATGTATCCAGTTGAGATAGTCACCGTAGCCAACTTCATTAACCCCTACAGCCAAATCACTGGGGCCATAACGATCAACCAGGTATTGGCTAATACCGGCCGATTCGGTCATCTGAATAATCTGCTCGGAGCCACCAGCATCATCGATAAAAAACGGCACGGTCCCTATGGGGTTGATCTCTGAGTAACCCGCATGCATGAATCGTGGTGGAAATTGCATGACTTCAAGCTCGTAATCAAGGCCCATTTCTTCCAATGTCCAGAGCGGACGAATTGATCGTGAACCGGCGCAATGCCAAAGTTTTAATGCCATACCATACCCCTATATTTGTGCGTTAAGCGTCTTGTTTTTCGTTAATTTCAATAAGTACATCATCAGCGGCAACCTGCTTGCCCGCAACCGCAGTAACTTCATCGACTGTTCCGTCAATTTCAGCTTGAATCTCGTAGTGCATTTTCATGGCTTCAAGTACGGCTAAGGTTTGCCCCTTGCTGACTTCATCACCTGGCTTAACCAAGACTTCAAGTAACAATCCGTGCATGGGGGCGATAACACGACCACCGCCCACGGCTTCATCCACCGCACCGTCTAAAATAATGAGATCTTTAAAGAAGGCACCGCGACCCCCAATAGAGCAATACATTTGGCCGCGCTTGAGCCACATAAACTGAGCGACTAACTTAACCCCATCCAATAGCACCACAGCCATGTTGTCCTGTATGGATACTACCTGGATCACAGCGCTCTGCTCGGCTGTGGCGTCAGTGACATGATAGGTATCTGCACTGCTGTTTACGGGTGATATCGACAGGTCATGGGTGAGATCGCCAAATTGATATTGCTTGCGTGAGACCATAGCACTGGCAATGGTCCAATTTTTAAGCTCACAACTCACCAGTAGGCTGCGTTGAAAATGCGCTTTGTTCTCTAACCAAAGATCAAGCGTTGCTGCCACTGCACTGTCGGAAAAGCTCACCGGCGCCACTGCAAGGTCAGCCTCAGAGAACTCTTCAGCAATAAAGGCGGTGGTTGCCGCGCCGTCAATAAAGCTCTGTTTTTCTAGACACTGAATCAAAAAATCTTTGTTGTTGGGCGTGCCAAACAGAACGGTTTCCTTAAGTGCGCCAATCAGCCGTAAGCGCGCCGTCTCACGGGTTGGGCCATAACCAATAACCTTAGCCACCATGGGGTCATAAAACGGCGAAATAGCCTGACCCGAGGAGATACCATCGTCAATACGCACACCCACACCTGAGGCTGGCGCCCAAAGATCAACTGGCCCAGAGGCGGGCAAGAAATCTTGGCTTGGGTCTTCCGTGTATAGGCGCACTTCAATGGCGTGGCCCTCTAAATTGATATCAGTTTGGCTCAAACCAAGAGGCTCGCCTTGGGCAACACTGATTTGCAGCGCCACCAGGTCTAGACCGGTAATGAGCTCGGTCACAGGATGCTCCACCTGCAGGCGAGTGTTCATTTCTAAAAAGTAAAAGAAGCCGCTGTCATCGAGCAAAAACTCAACTGTTCCGGCACCGCGATAGTTAACACTTTTAGCCGCATCAATCGCCGACTGGCCCATTTTCTCGCGCAGTTCCGGGGTCATTACCGGACAGGGGGCCTCTTCAACGACCTTTTGATGGCGCCGTTGCACCGAGCAATCACGCTCACCCAGATGCACGGTATTGCCCATGGTGTCGGCAAATACCTGTATTTCCACATGCCGGGGCTTGATAATGGCTTTTTCAAGGATAAGCTCGCCTGAACCAAAGGCCCCTTCTGCTTCGGCGCGGGCTAGTTTTATCGCATTGGCAAGATCAGCCTGATCGTGAACCAAACGCATACCGCGACCGCCACCACCGGCGGCGGCCTTGACCATGAGAGGTAAATCAATCTTAAGCCCCTCTGCCAATAGGATTTTATCACTCTGGTCGTGGCCCTCATAACCAGGCAAACAGGGCACACCGGCTTCAATCATGCGGCGCTTAGACTCGGCCTTGTTACCCATGACATCAATCGCTTCGCGCGTCGGCCCTATGAAAACCAGCCCTGCACTCTCTACTGCTTCAGCAAAGGCCGCATTTTCACTGAGAAAACCATAACCAGGGTGAATTGATTCTGCACCACTGCTGACAGCGGCTTGCAAAATAAGCTCTGGGACTAAGTAGGACTCGCCAACCGGTCCGGGGCCAATGCGCACTGCATCATCGGCCAATTGAACATGGGGCGCACCCGCGTCAGCATCGGAGTAAACAGCCACTGTTCGGTAACCCAGTTTTTTGGCCGTACGGATGACTCGGCAGGCTATTTCGCCGCGGTTGGCAATCAATATGCTATTAAAGTTATTCATGAATACTATTTCCTAACCATTTGTTTTATATCGTTTATAGTTCGCAAAATAAGGCGTGCTAGATCTCTTCATTCCAATAAGGTTTACGCTTCTCTACAAAAGCCGCGACACCCTCCAACCCTTCGGAACTGAGCATGCACTTGGCAAAACCCCGGGATGCAAAATCCAACGCGTCCGCTCTTGGACGGCGTAAGGTTTCAAACAGAATTCCTTTGGTCACTGCATTGGCACTTGGGGCACAGGCATTAATTTGCTGTAAAATAGCCGCACATTGGGCCTCAAGATCCTCTACATTGTCGGCAACACCATGAGCAATACCCAACTTAACCGCTTCTTCTCCCTTAAAGCGCGCACCGGTAAGCATCAGACGGCGGGCCTGAGTAAGACCTACACGCTCGGTGACAAAGGGCGCAATCTGCGCCGGGGGAATGCCCAGACTAGTCTCGCTGAGCCGAAAACGTGCATCAGCGGTAACCAGAGTGACATCAGCAACACAGGCAAGACCCAGCCCTCCACCGATGGCGGCTCCTTCTACTAAGATAATTACCACCTGAGGCTGCTCGTTTAGCATACTCATAACATCACCAAAGGAACGATTACTCTTGGCCACTTCGGCAGCATCAACTGTCTGCATACCGGACTTAAAGCCCTTGATGTCTCCGCCCGCACAGAAGAAGCCACCCTTACCACGCAACACAATAGTGCGGATGCTGCGGTCGTCTTTAACCAGCGTGAGCACGTTGACGAGCTCATCAGTCATCTCTGTGTTCAGGGCATTCTTGGCCTCGGGACGGTTAAACCAGATCTTTAATACCGAGCCCTGTCGCTCTAGGATCAGCGTGTTTGTTGTGGGTAACTGTGTTTTAGCTAGATCACTCATGTGATTATCTCCGCTATTTAATTAATCAGGTTACAGACGTGCAACACCAAAACTGTTAGGGCGCAATTTTCTGCAACGGCCTTCACGCACCGTCTCTAGCAACATCCCCAAGGTTTTACGCATGTTTCGCGGATCAATCATGCCGTCGTCCATCATGTGGCCTGAGGTATAAAAAGCATCAGATTGTGAGTCGAAGATGTGCGCCATCATCTTTTCTTGCTGCGCTAGCATCTCCTCGTCCGCGTCTACGCCCATAGCGGCCGCTTTGCCGCGAGCTACCATAGACATGGTCTTAGCAGCCTGCTCACCGCCCATTACGCCCATTTTGGCGTTGGGGAAGGTGTAAAGGAAGTCGGGATCATAACCGCGCCCACACATGCCGTAGTTGCCGGCACCGAAGCTAGCACCGGTCATAAAGGTAATGCGCGGCACATCAATGTTGCGCACCGCCTGAATCATTTTTGATCCATGCTTAATCATGCCCGCTTGTTCAGACTTGGTGCCGACGATGTAGCCGGTGGTATTTTGAAAGAATAATGCGGGAATATTGGCCTGATCTAACAGTTGTAAGAACTGAGTCACCTTGTTGGCACCCTGAGGATCAATTGGCCCGTTGTTACCAATAATACCCACCGCTTGACCAAAGATTTCTGCCTGAATACACACGGTAGAGACGCCAAAACGCGGTTTAAAATCTAAGAAGTCCGAGCCATCAACCACGCGGGCGACCAGTTCCCGCATGTCATAGGGTGTGCGGTAGTCCGTTGGAATAACCCCAGCTATCTCATCCGGGTCATAGATGGGCTCAAGGAATGATCGTTTGGGTGGTAATGAGCAGTTATCATTCCATTGCAGACGATCGACGACTTCGCGGCATATTTGCAGCCCCTGGCCGTCGTTCTCAGCAAGGTATTCAGCCAAGCCCGAGATCGTCGCATGCATTTCTGCGCCGCCCAGCTCCTCTTCGGTGGCTATTTCACCGGTAGCAGCCTTAAGTAGTGGCGGCCCAGCCAAAAAAGCCCGTCCCCTGCCCTTAATGGCAATAACATAGTCACTAAGGCCCGGCATATAAGCACCGCCCGCGGTAGACGAGCCATGCAGTATAGAGATCACCGGTATACCGGCTTTGCTCAGCTGTGCGAGGGAGCCAAACAACGCACCCCCGACACTAAAGCCCTCTACGGTGTAGTTCATTAGGTCGCCACCCGCACTCTCCACTAGATGGACAAAGGGTAATTTTTGTTCCAGAGAGATTTGCTCAGCGCGACGAATTCTGTAACCGCCCGCAGTAGTTAAGGAGCCAGCTAAAATACCGCTGTCATCGACAACAACCACACAGCGCACCCCAGAAATAAAGCCAATACCTGAAATAACCGTTGATCCAGGGATAGATTTTTCTTCTTTCTTGGTATCGACCATGTAGCCGGCAATGTTACCGATTTCTAAAAATGGCATACCAGGATCCAGTAGACGAGCTAAACGCTCACGCGGGGTTAGCTGCCCACGGGCATCAAACCGAGGCTTGCGCTTCTCGGAGATTGCACGGCCACGGCCATTGAGTTCGTTGAGCCTATCGACCAGCTCTAGCATTTCTTTGCGCTGACGCAAAAAGGTCTCTGAGCTGGTGTTTATTTTTGAGGCAAATACTGCCATGTGGCTTTCTCCATCTATCTTTTAAGGTAATTTTTTAGGCGTTAACTTCAGCGGCAATAGCCGCACTGACCGGGATTGAAGCATCCAACATTAATTGACCGAAACCCTTGCCTTGAGCGTCGTTGCGAATACTCGCCATACCGCCGCCGCCCAACACATCATGGATTAAAAAGTTAATTGCGTGGGTACCTGGCATGAGGTAGCGCTCGACGTAGGACAGGCTTTGTTGTGTAGCACCCTCGGGTAAAAAGTGTGCAAAGCGCTCTGCCACAGCTTGCTCGTTTAAGGCGGCATAAATATAAGGAAGATACTCAGGCTGGCGAGCAATGATGCCGACATTGGCCTTATTGCCTTTGTCGCCGCTACGAGCCAGCGCTAGCTTAATCAGGGGTACATGCACAGCATTGGCATCTAGCGGCGCGCTGGGCGCCTGCGGGCGCTCAATGAGGTCTCGTTTTAGCGGAGCACCCAGAGTGTCTGGGCAATCAATGTAGGTGCCATCCATTTCGATTTGAATCTTCATAGAGCCTTTGGGAAGCGCGAAGGAAAACAACCTCACCACAGGCGATGGCTTAGGCCGCGCTCCAGCAAATCCGGACAAACCTGGCGGTGTCGCCAGACCAAGCCCTACGCATTCTTTTAGGAGTATTCCAATACCCGCCGGATCTGAATGTTTTACAGCAATCTTCATGGACAGTTCACGGCAGTTAGCCACGGCAGCATTAACGCCGTACTGGCTCTCTGCGCCAATTAGTTCAACACTGGTTTCTGTGTAATCAGGCAAGCCCAACATCTTAAGCGTTCTGCGTGACGCGGTGAAAATAGCGGCAGCCAGCTTATTGGCTTTCTTGTCGGCATCAAACCCATAAAAAGACATGGTGGTACCGCCACGGAATTGATCGGCATAGGTACTACACACTTTATAACTATCTGGCGCGGCCAAACCGGTAGCACCCTTCACTTCAACCAGATTTTCTCCGACCTCAGTCAGAGTGACCTTGGAGAAGTCGCAGACCACATCGGGCAGAATATAGGCTTGAGGGTCACCGATTTCGTAAACCATTTGCTCAGCGATGGTACCCACTGAGACAAGACCACCAGTGCCCTCGGGTTTAGAGCAAACAAAGCTACCATCGGCTCTAATAGCTGCAATGGGGTAACCAATGTTTTCAAGGTTGTTTGATAGTTCCCAATCGGTGAAGTTGCCTCCGGTGGCCTGAGGCCCGCATTCTAAAATGTGTCCGGCAAGGGAGCCCATGGCCAGCTGATCAAGATTATCACGACCCCAACCAAAGGCATTAATGCAGGCGCCTAGAGTCACCGCGCTATCAACACAGCGCCCAGTAACCACGATATCTGCACCCTCTTGCAAGGCTCTTGCCACGGGGAAAGCGCCCAGATAGGCATTGATACTGGCCACTTTGTCCACGGCAGGGAAATCATCACCGGAGAACATTTCTTTATAGCCATGACCGGCAACCTCATCGCGCTGGCTAATCATGTCATCCCCCAACACACAAGCGACTTTGAGATTAAGGCCCAGCTCAGTAATGACCGCGCGCAAAGCATTAGCGCAGGCCTGAGGATTAACACCCCCAGCATTAGACACAATGCGTACACCCTGACGGGCAATTTCTTTAAGGTTGGGTTTCATCGCGGCACTGACAAAATCTAAGGCATAGCCAGTGTCTGGGTTTTTCGCCCTGGCACGGGCCATAATCGACATAGTGATTTCGGCAAGGTAGTCATAGACAATAAAGTCTACGTTTTCATCTTTCAGTAATTGCGGTGTCGCGCGGGCAGCATCACCCCAAAAACCACTAGCACCTGCAATACGAATCGTCTTGTCGTTCATGTTGATTACTCCCTGAAATAGTCCAGACCGGCATACAATGGAGTAGATAGTACGTTGCGGTGACTATTTAATCATTGGATTGTATGCCATCAACATGAGAGCCTATGCCAATCTCTATTTAACCAAACCCGGCGTTAATGGCTTTGACTTGGCTCTTTCCAGATAGATTGAGGCCATGATGAAGCTAAAGGGGGCTGCCCAGGAAATAATATCCGCTGTTAACAGCGCTTTAGTGAGGGGTTCAAAAACCCCGTTAGCGGAAAAGACATCACTGAGAACACCGGTCATCAGCGCACCTATACCTAGGCCCAGAAGATTGCAGGCGACCAATAGTAAGCCAGTCATCACCCCTCGCAAACGCACGGGAGTAAGATCTTGTACGGTTGAAAATGCCGGGCCATAAAATGAGC
>Ga0302121_10001678_pt1 | contig 10278 bp, 10 predicted proteins | sample CB21_surface_MG_FD_203120 | JGI IMG/M metagenome (GOLD analysis project Ga0302121, IMG submission 203120) | Marine microbial communities from Western Arctic Ocean, Canada - CB21_surface | ecosystem: Environmental > Aquatic > Marine > Oceanic | place: Canada: Western Arctic Ocean | collected... | reverse complement strand
TATGTGGCAACGGATGATGACAACTGGTGGTCATGCCTGACCCTAGCCAGATAGTAGCATTGTACCATTTGGCACCACACATACTAGAACTCAATGGATCAAGCACACGTTCTTTGTATTGTAGGTCAGTTTCGTTTTGTTGCTTAGGCATTAAAATATAACTCTTTGTTTAGTAGTTGATATTCAACAATCAGTTGTTTTATACTATCAGTTACTGGTTTATTCAAAATAGTTTCTAAACTATCTTTGAGTGACAAATTATCTAATCCAAAAATTGTTTTAAACTTTATAATATGGTTTATGTTTTTATGATCTAGAGTATTATGCCAATTAATGGTATCCTTATTGAGTTGTTCATGCATTATATCAAATACATCAGGATGTTCAAGATTACTAATATTATATGGAGGGAAGTTGCATCCTGTTGCTACCCACTTATTGTATTCTTGCTGTGTCCAAAGATTTGGAAATCCTTTTTTTATATACAACGTTGTTATGTGTTTAAAATCATCCTCGTCTGCGTCGATTGCAATCACTGTTATATTATCAAACATGGTTTGGAGTTTACTTACAAAATCATGTTGATGTGTCAAATATATCTTTGGCGGCACGGTACGGTTTATCCAATAATTTCCCATAAAACATACATCATCTTTGCTATTATTGTTTGCCCATACACCTGTATCACTACGATGGTAATCACCATGCGTAGAATCTATACGATTTGTTATCTGTATATCAAGCATCTTGGCAATTATTGTCGTAAGAAATTGTCCACCACTTCCACTAGCATGATGTATGCAGAGTCTAGACATTGAAAATATCTTTCATACGGTTTCTCCTGTTATAATGTTTATTATATTACTTTTTTGTTGTTTTGTCAAGTACTAAGGCTTATCTTTGCTTTGCCATACTCATTTCTACGCTGAAACCAAATTTTATGTACAAAAATATCTTTTGGTACAATAGTATTGTCTCTATTTTCGTATATATTTATAACGGGCTGTTCTAACAGGCTATCATTTACAATGTATCCGTAAAAGTTATAATCGTAATTTTGTTTTATAGGATATTGCTCTAGTTTCTCATGTACTAGTGTGCAGTTTTTTTGAAAATCAATCAATTGATCAGTGAATACAAATTTGTATTCTTGTTTTACAAAGTCTCCAATTGTGTTATAGATATAATCTAGTTTATTATCTATATGCAATTTCCAGACTGTACTGATCAACATGTTTTCGCCGTATACAGGAATGCCTCCTATATTTTGTGCATCTATATCTCCAGTGGTATACCATTGTCTGACACTGTTGCTTACTCGTTTGTATTCATCAATCATATACGGATCTTGCATTATGTATTCTTGAAATTTGCTGTAAAAACTTTTATAACTTTCGTCAGAAAATTTGTGAACAAATCTTGCAATGTAATTTGTTATTCCACCTATATGAAAAGTTTTATGAAACCAAGCAATCATGTACGCTTTAATCATTTCTTCAAGAGGTAAGTCTCGAGTGCTTACAACAATAGCATTATCTTCTACAATATCATCAAAGTAATCGTTAGTGCCGCCTTCGAAGTAGTCTTTAACTTGAATGCTCTTTAGGTTATATTCCTTACGCTGAATTACATTCATCTCAGCATTTTCAAGTAGTTGACATTGATAAACTGCAATTCCTGTATGATTTCCAGCTTCGTATAGATCATAAAAATTGTCTGTCCACGATTCAAGAGTCTCTCCAGGCAATCCTAAGATAAGTTCCGTATAGCATGGTATATTCCTCTTGTCACATAGTTCAAAGACTTCTTTTACTTTGTTTGTTTCTAAATTTGTTCTTTTTATGTTTTTAAGAACTTGCTCTGTTGAAGTTTGCAAACTGAGAGTTAAGCCTGCATTGAAGCCACCATCAATCAGTGTACTGATAATATCTACTACACTTTGCTTTTGATTCTTAGCCCAATTGGTGTTGAAAAGTTTAGGATATCCTTTTAACCTGCGTTGTTCAGACAACTTTTCTGCAATCATCATATCTCTTTCAGGAAATATACCGTAATTGGCATCTGTCAAATTTATGTGTTCAGTTTTATTATCAGCAAACCATTCAATTTCTGCAAAAACTTGCTCAAGATTATATTTTTTTACTTTACTATAAGTTAAACTACCCCAGTCGCAGAATGTACATTGGTATGGACACCCTCTATTTGATTCTAAAGTGCCGTTCCAGATTACATTTGGAAATTCAACTAAAAGATGGTCAAACACTTTTGTGAGATATGGACTAGGAATCAAAGTCAAATCATTGAAACGTGAACTCACACCAGTATCAACACGTACACCATTTTTGTTTACTATCATTCCAGGACATTCAAGGTTACCTTTTAGAACTTCATAAAAATTGTGTTCGCCTTCTTGTAGAATTACAACATCCATATATGGATGCAACGCGAAAAGGTCTTTTCGCGACACTGGAACTTCTGGCCCACCAAACACAATTAAACAATCAGGGTTTGCTTTTTTTAGTTCTTCAGCAAGTGCGTAGTTATATTTGCGATTCCATATATAGGTGCTAAAACCCACTACACTACAATCTTTGAGTCTTTCAACTACATCTGATATTTTATCTCTACGCCATACAAATTCGCCAAAACAATAGTTGTCTTGCACTTCAGAAAATTGATTTGCATATGCCCACAACAACCCAGCACTGTACGGTAAAAAATAGATATCCAGATGAACTGGTCCCCAATTAAAATTAGGTTGTACAAAACTAACTTTTTTCATTACAACTTTCTACAAAACACTACAACACGTATTTAATCAAATATGTTTTCCATTTTGTATTTTTGTTCATTGCTGAATTCGCAAAATCGTTGTTTGTTGTAACGTAGATCAGGTAACATATCTTGATACATACTTTCTATTTCATTCTGTGGAAGATCGCATAACCAATTAATAACATCCATTAGTGCATGATGTTGTCCATACTGATTGTTAACTGTTTCAACTGGAATATGATCCCAATAATGATTAAATGTACGGAATCCTCTGTCTCTCAACCATTGGTATGTTCGCGGATTACCGTGTACGTGGAAGGGTCGTAGACCAATAATTGGTTTCCATAACTTTTCACTAACAAACACCGGTGTATGCTCGTCAAACTCAGTTTCGCTAACAACGTTTAAAAAATGATTTTGCCACAGGTCTAATCTTCCAACAGTAGCTAAATCATTTGGAACGCCGCCAAAGTCATCATGGTCGTTCTGCGTCTGATTGTAATCAACAGGAGAGTCGTCGATGGTCAATGGCTCAACTTCTAATCCTTCGTTCCAATTGATGCCATTTTTTGCAACGTCTCCTAGTGTAACAATGCCGCGTTCTAGTAAATTTGGGTTATCTCGTAATACGTTTGTTATTTCGATTCTATGCCGCCTTGGCTTGCGTTGGTACAGAATATATACAAGGTCAGCACTACGCATTAACACTTGTTCATCGTTGTAATCTGGCATCAACTTGTTGCCTACTATAGCGTGAAAATTCCATTCATATTCACTGTGTTCGAACATACCGATGCGGTATACATTTTTTATGTTGTAACGATCGATTATTTTTTGCTCATCATTGGAAAACAAGTACAACGGATCAATTGTATTAAGTAAAAACAAGTTGTCATATTTGCCTTCTAATGTTATTGCACGTTCCCATTCGCCGTTGTCAAATTGACTGCCAAACCAGGTAGTATTAATTAATAGATTGTGGCTATCCGGAAAGTGTTTAGCAATTTGTCGTTCATTGCAGTCAAAGATTGCCAGTTCGTCATTTCCGTATGGCCACGACAGTGGCAAATGTGTGCCTACTCTTGTGACCATTGTATCATTTTTCTTACACCGTATTCTAGCGGTGTATCACAACTTATACCAAGACTGCCCATACGTTCGGTACTGCCAACTCTATGTCCGGCACCTTCTGGTTCATTGGTTTGTGTTTTAACTGGTATTGTTACACCGTGTACTAGTTTGTAAACTATTTCTGCCACTTCTTTAAATGTAATTGCTTTACCTGATGCAATATTTACTGTGGTTGATTCTTCTTTGTGTAGCAAATACTCAAATATTTTAAGTGCATCATCTATATAGACCCAGTCTCTTGTTTGTGTTCCGCTGCCCCAAACACTGCACTCACCTTCCTTTGCTCTTTCAATAATGCTAGGTAATGGATAATCCATTGCCTGACCAGGACCGTATATACTAAAAGGTCTCATTATATGCACAGGAATGTCTAGTGTTTTCAGCATGCTTTCTGCAACAACTTTGCTAAGTCCATATAGGTCAAAAGTTTGACTGGTTCCAAACTGTTCTTCGTGCATAGGTACGTGAGGCATTTCCTGGAGGTACAAAGGATAGGCTGCACAACTGCTAGGGTAAATTATTTTCTTACACCATTGCTCGGCCCACTTAAATGTTATTCTATCTATTTCTATATTTTCAGTAATAAGCCATTTGTTATTGTCTATGCCTTTGCGTCCGCCTACAAAGGCTGCAAAATGATATAAACAATCAAAACGTTCGTAAGGCAGGTTACGTCTTACATCTTGAGTAAAAGATGTAACGTCATGACCTTTTTCTTTAAGATACCTTGCAGTATTACTGCCAAGAAATCCATCTGCGCCTGTAATTAATACTTTCATATACGTATGTATCGCTTATAAGTTAGTAGACAAATATTTACACTCCGCCCACCATGTGCTCATTTCAGGAAATGTTTTTAAGAAGTCTGTGCCTCTACGCCTATCGTGTTCGTTAAAGAATCTATAAAAGTCTGCTTTGTTTTTGTTGATGTATGCAGTATCTAGTTTTTGTCCATCACGCATCCAAGCAATGTCTCTGTCTAGTCTTGCTACTTCGTAGTCTTTAAATCCTTTGAAACGTGTGTCTTCTGTTTCTAAATTATTTTGCATCCAAGTCTTGATAACTTCAAGTTCGTGTACATAACTTTCCGGTAACAGTTGCAAACTCTGCCAAGTAGGTGTACGCAACACAGGAGTATCAAACCAAACACGTTGGTAGGTGCTACTGTAGATTTGTCGTAGTCCAAGTATAGCAACAAATAGTTTTTGCAAACTGGTAATGCTTAGATTGTTCATTGTTATGATAAATGTTATGCTATTGCGTTCTGGTATATCATTAAGAAACTGATTTACTCTATCCCATAACAAGTTAAAGTCCAATCCGTGTCGCATATATTCTGCTGGCTCAAACATACCGTCCAGGCTTACATACTGCATGAAGTGTTCTACACGATCAGGAACTTCACATAGCATTGTTACATAACCTTTGTATCGTTGCCACAGTTTTTCTTCAACGCTGAAGTTTGAAGTTGTACTTAGGTGTAGTTTTGGACTTGGATTCATTAACACATAGTCAAATACACGGTATGTGTTTTTATCCATCATTGGTTCGCCACCAGTCATTCTAAAATGTTCTAGCTCTGGATACAAGTCGGGCCACCATTCCCAAAAGGCTTCCACATATGGATTGTGTTCTCTTGCTGGTATAGGACGTCTTTCGCCTGTAAAGTGTGCTGGATCGTTGTGTGGCGTTGATGTTGGCCATGCACCATGCTTTTCTGTTTCGGCCATCCAAGTTGAACTGTACTGTGGTGAACAGTAACTACAGCTTAGATTACACGCACTGTTAAAGTCAACCTCAACATAACTTGGCGTAATGTCTTGATCCCAAGGAGCATTTTTTATTGTTTCAAAGTCCTTCATTGCCCACGGTTCACCACTACGATAGTGACGATCGCTTAGTTTGTTGTTGTCTTCCATAGCCCAACAGTAACTACACTCAGGAGGTCTTGTTCCTTCTAACATCAATCTGCGTTGTTGCTTTTTATGTTCTGTATTGTGTAATGCACTGGGGTTGAGTTTGATTGCTTCTGCATCTACTCTATGTAATGGCGGATGATAGCAACTGTTGTTCATACCAGTTGTTAAATGCAAACTAAGTTGTTTCCATTTAGCCAAACACATGCTAGGCGACACAGTGTTTAATTTCTGTTGTGCTTGTTCAGCATTGGTGAGAAAATCACTTTTAAAATTTTCATCGACTCCATCACCTTTGTTTTGTTCTATTGCCATGTATCTTTCCACGAATTAAAAATTTGTAATGCATAATCAGTGTGTGCTTTTACCTTAATACTCTTACAAACTCGTTCGTACTCTATTTCAAAATTGTATAATAATTCTTCAAGACGTATCGGCAAGAGATTATTTTGTTTAGCATAGTTATCAACATCATCACCTTGTATTTTAACATCCTCTGCACTTTTTACTGTGCTTTTAAACATAGCCTGATCCGCTACCCACTTAAAACAGTTTGTACAATCAATATAGTGAGTAGGTGCTATGGTATCACTTTCTCCAAACAGTTTAAGTTTTGTTTTATAATCCCACAAGTGTAAAGGTTCAATAATATGTTGGTCCAGTTCTACCAGTTTTTCTATGCCAAGTGTAAGAGGAAAACACATATGATTTAATTCATAGTCTACCCATTTTGTTAAACCGTTACCTACTACTTTGTTAAACTCTTTGCCTGTGTATTCAAGTACCCGATTGTAATGATATCTTTTGTAACGATCTTGCACGTTAAGAAAGTTTGTACCTTCTTGGTATCCACCAATTGGTACAGTAGTTTCATCTAGCGATAGCACCCTTGATAGGAAGTTACCGCCAGCACCTATTTGGAATATAACAAGACTAACGTACATATCAATCACCTTTTATTATTCTGTAACTGTCAGATTCGTAATGTGTTGTACTAAATTCAAACAATTTACTTTCTTCTAAAGCAATTATTTGGTGTCGTAAACCTTGAGGAATGTGATACTTATTACCAGGTTCTAAAATAATTTTTTGTGCAGTTTCTAAATTATCTTCCCAACTTGTGACTAATTCTATAAGTCCTTGTTGTAGATAAAACGTTTCATCTTTAAGTTGATGATAATGCCAACTGCAACGTTTGTTTTTATTAAATTCTAATATCTTGCCGCAGTAACCGTTTACATTAACTATCCACAGTTCTCTCCCCCAACCTTTTGGGTGTTCAACTATTGGTCCCATACTTCTGATCCTGCGTAACTAAAATCAAAATATTCAATATGTCCAGGTAAAGACCGTAAGTTGGTAATCAAGTTTGCTCTTTTGTTTTTATCTACAACAAACAATAAATGTCCTCCTCCACCAGCACCACAAATTTTTGCACCAATTGCTCCATTTTTCATGCCACTATTTTTAACCTCGCTAAATGGATTACTGGTTATTCCGCTATGTAAGTCTGCTTTTATTTTCCAATTAAGTTCAAAACTTTTACCAATGTTTTCTATATCACAACGCATTAGATTGTTTCTTGCTTCTTCGCAGTTAGCAAGCAAATATTTTGTATTTTCTATCATTGTAGTGTTGGACTTTAATCCGTCAATATTCCTATCTAACACAGTATTAGTAGTTCGACTTACGCCTATATTATAAAGTATTAAACTATATAGAAGTTTACGTTTTTTATCTTCATCTAAGTGTATCGGTGTAACAATATTCTCACCACTGGGTAAAAATCTAATATAATTAAAACCACCAAATACAGTTGCAAATTGATCTTGCTTTCCTCCAGGAAATCCACAAAGTTTTCTTTCAACATACAATGCGTCGTTTGCTAATTGATACTTGTCAACCACAACATCAAAATATTTGTATAGTGCATTTAAAGAACTGACTACAATTGCACTACTTCCACCTAGTCCGCTACCTTGATCGGTTTCACTGTTTATTAAAATTGAAACTGGAGTTGTTTCTTTGTTATATTTGCTTTTAATATAATACAAACAATGTTCTGTTATTTCTGGAACATTTGATGTATATTCAATTGCATGTTCTACAGAACAATAAGCATAACGATTAATTGTTACGTTTAATACTGCACCGCCATATGTATCAACAAAAGGTGGCAAATCAGTACCGCCGCCTGCAAAACTTATACGTAAAGGACTACGTGCAACAATCACATTATCTGCCTTTCTAATAATGCACTTTCTTCTAAATCTTTTTGTATTATGTTGTTTATTTTGTTTGGTTTACACGGAGGACATTGCATTGTATTAATACTGTTATAAACTTCCATGTGTCTATCTTTCATCCAGATATCTCTAATATCTTCTCTCATCCAATTGCCTATTGTAAATGTACGATCACCTCTACTTTCACAACATACATTTATATCGCCATTGGCAGCCATAATTGTATACAAAAACATTTGATGACATTTTGTATAAGTTCTTGGTTCTTTTCTATTTTCTGGCAAATTGTACTTTACGCCAGTTACATTTGCAATCTCATTTATTTGTTGTTTAAGTTGTTCGGTTACTTCAAATATTTTCTTTGTTTCTAAATCGTATAGTGGACGAATATGCAGTTGTCTTGCTCCTGTGTCCTTTACTAAATTAAATAAACCGTATAGCTCTTCTTGTGTAGTATTCTGCTCCATTAGTAATGCTTTTAAGTCAACTTTTATTCCAGCATTTACTGCTAGAGTAATGTTTTCTTTAACACGAGGTAGCAAGTCATATGTTGTTAAACTTTTTCTTATTTCTTCGTAAGTAGATGCAACACCACTGTCAACATCTACACCAACCCAGATAATTTTTTTTGCTTTTTCTGGTGTTAGATGACTTGCAAGTTTATTAAGTTTGCTACCATTTGTAATTAATGTAACTAAAAAACCTTTGTCAATTGCATACTCGATTATTTCATGATACTTTGGATGTACAGTTGGTTCTCCGCCGCCAGTGAAGTTAATACTTCGCACTGTTCCTACACTAAATGGTGTATGTTGTCTCCATTCTGCAAGTTGATCAATTAGTGTTATAAATTTATCTTTATCTGGAGTTGTAAGAAACTCAGCTCTAAAGTCTGCACTATTACAATAGAAACAATCCTGATTACATACATTTGTTAGGTCAATATCAATGGCACTAGGCAAAACTGGTAGGCTAGTTACTCCACATAAATAATTACTAAGATCTTCATACATTTTTTAATAAACTAACCTGCATTTATCAAAATCCTCACTTTTCAATTCTAAAAAACGTTTCTTGTTGTGTGCTAAAACTGGTTGCATTTCTGTATACATTTTTGATAACTCGGTGATGCTTTTTGTTTTTAATTGGTTGATAACTTTAACAATTTCATGTGGTTGATGATCAGCTGGATCTTCTGCATAACCTTCATCCCACCAACGATCAAATGTTTGAAAACCTAAATCTCTAAGTCTATGTAGGTACCATTGTGGTCCTTGCACAATAAACGGTGTTAAAAGCATTATTGGTCTCCACGTTTTCTCAGTAGGATAGAATGTATTACCATTATAGTAGGTTTCACATACAATGTCAACCAAAAAGTTATTATATTCTTTATATAAATTATGATGGTGTGTGTAATAAATTGGATACGTTAATTTATCTTTTGTAATTGGGCTGTTCTTAATAAGATTGAGTACGTCATCAAGATCTGTCCTACCATAAACTTCAAGAAGTTCTTCAAGCCCAATATTATGTCTGTGTGATTCTTCCTTAGGATTGCAATGAAATGTTTGATTAGATTTTGTATTAGAATAAAGGTAACTAGACAGGTACAACCTGTGAACATTACTGCGTCCAATAAACATGCCAAATGCAGTGGTTATGTTTTTGTTTACAGTAACCTCAGCAAGTGTAGCTCTTGTACTGTTTATCCAATTACTTGATCCTATGTCAAATATGATATTATTAATGTTTTGTTGTACTGTATTTCGAAAGTGAACAACTTTTGTTGGGTAGTCGTCAATTAGTTCTACTAAACCAAGTGTTTCAAAATCAGGGCCTTCGTTGTTTAAATCTAACACAAGATCTTGTTTAGTTGCTATGGCAGTAGCAATAGTTGTACAGACTTCGGCAAAATTCCAAACTCGACTATCACTGGTAATTACAGTTACGTTCATCCTATATAGAAACCACTTACCTGTAGTGTGTACTTGTCTCTCATTCCGGCATTGGCACTTAGATGTAGATGATTGCTATCCCATATCCAACCTTCACCAGCTTTCCAGTGTGTTGAATTGTGCCATTCTTTATCTTTTTCGTATTGTATAATTTCACCAACACTCCAGTCTTGCAAGTACATATTTGCTCTTACTTTAAGTCTCTTATCATCCGGATGTGCTTTTTTAATTTGAAAGAATGTATCTCTGTGT
>Ga0302121_10001675_pt1 | contig 10287 bp, 13 predicted proteins | sample CB21_surface_MG_FD_203120 | JGI IMG/M metagenome (GOLD analysis project Ga0302121, IMG submission 203120) | Marine microbial communities from Western Arctic Ocean, Canada - CB21_surface | ecosystem: Environmental > Aquatic > Marine > Oceanic | place: Canada: Western Arctic Ocean | collected... | reverse complement strand
CAGGTATTAAAGGTCAGACTGACTCTAGACCAGTACAGGTACAAGTACCGTGTATGGAGATGTATGGCAAGACTTGCCCAGTACTAACGGAAGTTAGACCATGGTTCAAAGACAAGAGCATGGAAGACATGGGCAGAAAATATTGGAAGAAGAAAAGTTACATTTTCCAAGGTTTTGTTACAACAAATCCGTTAGCAGAAGACTCAACACCTGAGAATCCAGTTAGAAGATTTATTATTGGACCTCAGATCTTTAACATCATTAGGAGTGCATTACTGGATCCAGAGATGGAAGAGATGCCTACTGATTATGTAAAAGGTGTTGACTTCAGAATCAACAAAACTACAAAAGGTGGTTATGCTGACTACTCAACATCAAAATGGTCAAGAAGAGAAAGAGCTCTAGACGAAGCAGAGAGAGCCGCAGTAGAAACACACGGGTTACATAACCTAGGTGACTTCAGACCAAAAGAGCCAACTGACGCAGAAGTAAAAATAATTAAGGAGTTATTTGAAAAATCTGTAGAAGGTGAAGCTTTTGATCTTGAGCAATATGGACAGTATTACAGACCTGCTGGAATGGCTTATCAAGCTAAACCGCAAGTAACTGTACCAACAGCAACTCCAGTAACTGAAACTGCCCCGGCGGCACCAGTAGTTGAATCTGCACCAGCACCACAACCAACAGCGGCTCCGGCAACGGCGGCTCCTGCAGGTGACAGTGCCAAGAGAGCAGAAGACATCCTGAAGTTGATTAGATCAAGACAAGCAAAATAATCTGACATTTTACCAAGGCCCTGATATTGACGTTAGGGCCTAGGTATGTTAATATATGATATACAAAGGATAAAATTATGACAAAAGTATTTGACGCAACAAAGTTTAGAAAGAGTATTACAAAATCAATCCAGGGTCTAGGCATAGGGTTTAGTGATCCTACTGATTGGATCAGCACAGGAAATTATGCATTAAATTATTTAATGACAGGTGATTTCAACAAAGGAATTCCGCTAGGCAAAGTTACCGTATTTGCAGGAGAATCAGGAGCAGGTAAATCATACATAGCCGCAGGAAACATCATCAAGAATGCACAGGAGCAAGGTATATTTGTTATACTGATCGACACAGAGAATGCACTGGATGAAAAATGGTTGCAGGCATTGAAAGTAGACACATCGGAAGATAAACTTCTAAAATTAAGTATATCAATGATCGATGATGTAGCAAAAACTATTTCAGAATTCATGAAGGGTTACAAAGAAGCACACGCAGATGACAAAGAAGGTGCACCTAAAGTACTATTTGTTATAGACAGTTTAGGCATGATGCTTACACCAACTGACGTTAATCAGTTTGAAGCGGGTGATATGAAAGGTGACCTAGGTAGAAAACCCAAGGCATTGACAGCACTTGTGAGAAACTGTGTCAACATGTTTGGTTCATGGAACGTAGGCCTTGTAGCGACAAATCACACTTACGCATCACAGGATATGTTTGACCCAGATGACAAGATATCAGGTGGACAGGGATTTATCTATGCAAGTTCAATCGTTATTGCAATGAAAAAACTTAAATTAAAAGAAGATCTTGATGGTAACAAAGTTACAGACGTAAGAGGTATTAGAGCGGCCTGTAAAGTCATGAAGACAAGATACTCTAAACCGTTTGAAGGTGTACAGGTTAAGATTCCATACGAAACAGGAATGAACCCGTACAGTGGACTAGTGGACCTATTTGAGAAGAAAGGTGTACTAGTACAACAAGGAAACAGACTGAAATACATTGATAAAGCAGGTAAAGAACACATCGACTTCAGAAAACAATGGATAGGTGATAAATTAGATATGCTAATGGCAGACTTCAAAGAGGATACAGACTTCGCTGACAAAGTCAAAGAACCAGAAGCTAAAACAAAAACTAAAAAAGCTGAACCAATTAAAGAAGAAAAATAGATGATAGACTTTACACACGAAGACATTGAACGTTTGTGGAACTCCATTATACATTACGTCCCCGAGAGACAGAAATTGGACATGGCTATTGATTTCATTAAAAGTTTAGAAGATATCGGTGTAGAGCATGACGAATTAAAAGCGTCTGCAGAATACGATCCAAAACTTGAAGAAGCAATAGCAACTGTGTTCGAAGAAGAGGCAGTGGACGAAGATGGATATAGCGAGGATGAATGATAAACTGGTACAACGAAGTAAGTAGGAACCTATCCAAGATACCTGATTGTGTGGCATACTTTGACCTAGAATTAATAGAAGCAAAGAAGCAGTGCAAGATATACGGTAACTTAGAAAGAGCGGCCGCTTCATTGCCTGGTATAGTTGAGGAAAGATTTGGACAACTGCAACAGCTAGAGGCCATACTAGAATATCTAAACATAGAATTAAGAAGATTAAGATCTAAAACTTTTAGAAAATTCCTTGAAAACTACAATCGAGCATTGAGTAGCAATGACGCAACAAAATATGTTGACGGGGAAGATGATGTGGTTGATATGACAAAAATAATCAACGACTTTGCACTGATAAGAAATCAGTGGCTATCCATCACCAAAGGCTTGGATCAAAAACAATGGCAAATAACAAACATTGTTAAATTGAGAGTAGCAGGTATGGAAGATGCCGATATCTAATAGAATAATACTTACGGACGTAGACGGAGTACTATTGGAATGGGAACACCATTTCACCAAGTGGTTACAGTTACGATCATACTTTGACAAAAACGGAAACAGGAACTATCCATACAAGTTATTAGATTCTGGACAAGACAACTACGACATGTCTAAAAGATTTGGAATTAGTAAAGAAACAATAAGCCAGGAGATAAGAGAGTTCAATAGGAGTGCTTGGATGGGAACACAACGACCCATGCTAGAGTCACAAACATGGGTAAAACTGTTACATGCCGAAGGATGGACTTTCGTACCAATAACTTCACAGACGTCAGACATACCAGGACAAGCACTGCGTAAAAAAAGATTAGGTGAATTATTTGGTGAGCATGTTTTTTCAAATTATCATATATTGGGCACAGGTGCAGACAAGGACAGTGCATTAGCGGAGTTCCATGACACCGGGCTGTATTGGGTCGAGGACAAGCCTAAGAACGCACTAGCCGGGCTCAAATACGGTTTAAAGCCCATATTAATCAACCACCCATACAACAAAGATTTTAATCACCCTGACATTATACGTGTAAATAATTGGAAACAAATACACGAGATATTATCCAAATGAAAATTTATGTAGGCTGGGATTCGAGAGAAGACATATCATACCAAGTGTGTGAACACTCTATCAAGCGTAGAGATCCTGATGCAGAAGTCCAACCACTCAAACAGAATGAGATGAGACAACAAGGTATCTACACACGTGAGATAGATAAACTTGCTACAACAGAATTCACATTCACAAGATTCTTTGTGCCTTACCTTAACAACTACAAAGGGTGGGCAGTGTTTTGTGACTGCGATTTTCTCTGGAAGATACCAACAAAAGAACTAGAACAGTACTGCGATGATTCAAAGGCAGTTGTCTGTGTGCAACACGATTACACACCGGAAGAGGGATCGATCAAGATGGACGGACAAGTGCAAACTTCATATCCAAGAAAAAACTGGAGCAGTATGGTGCTTTGGAATTGTGGACATGAAAAGAATAAAATACTAACACCCGAGTTCCTAAACAAGCAGACTCCAAAATTCCTACATAGATTTAGTTGGTTGGAAGATTCGGATATTGGCTCACTGCCACACGAATACAACTGGTTGGTAGGTTGGTACAAAGAACCAAAAGATGGTTCACCAAAAATACTGCATTACACAGAGGGCGGGCCATGGTTTGATGGTTACAGAGATTGCGAGTACTCCGACGATTGGAAGAAAGAAGTCATCAACCTGTTCAGTGCATAATGGAATTCTTCAAGAAATTACACAAGAGATACCATCACACAGATCCAGTAGAACACATCATCGGACAACAGATACGTAAATTAGCAGAGTACGATGACCTATATGAGAACCAAACACGTTTCGATGGCACAGTCTGGACAAAATTTAAAGAGACACATGGCCTAACATGCCAGTTTCATGACGACCTTAAGGACATAGATCTTTCAAAGGACATCACATGTTTGTGGTTCTTCCGAGAACGAGCTGATAGATCTGCCGGTAATGATATATTATTAAAAGATAAAACAATAACTTATAATCCAAATGCACTTTTTATTACATCATCGAAAGAAATTAAAATTGTTAAACGAAAAAAATTCTTTCCCAGGAGACCGTGTGTACAAATAGATATCAATAACGAAATTTATTTAAATATAAAAAAAGGATTAGGTATTGATGAGTGAAGGTGAACGATTTCTAGATAAGTGTCTCACAACAACAGTGGGCTTACAACCGTGGCCACACCAAATCATTAACGACACATTAAGTCAAGAGGCCTTTGCAAAGCTGAAGGACAGTTGCTTTAAAACAACATTAACCAAGACAACAGAACTACATCATATCTTTCCGGATCAATACAGAGACTGGGGCATAGACTTCTACGATGAAACTGTGGACATATGCACCAACCTGTTGAGAAACATAAAAGAACTTGTTGGAGTTTATCCAGCAAGTAGATCATACAAGAATCTAGGAGTGAATGCACACATATCTATAACCCCGCCACTGCCATACAAGTTCCATGTACACCAAGAAGGTTTGGAAAAAATATGGAGTTCAGTAACTTACATCACACCTGAGAAGAATATTGGGACAAAGATGTATGCCAAACAAACAGAAGAATCGTTTATCAGTGAAGCTCCATGGATACCTAACAGCACATTTATATTTTGTGGACAACAAGGTCAGACATGGCATTCATATGAAAGTGATCAAAAATGCAACAGGATCACATTGAATCTTTTTATACAGAAGACACGTAAAAATAAATGTTTTATGGAGTTTTCTGATCTTTAATAAAATCTTGTAGAGCGTTGATGTCTGCATTAAGATGTCTTTGCTTTACCTTATCCCAAACAAAGTTATCCCTGTTGTTGATGTTTAGGTGTGTACGCACCTGTTTACCTGTATCGTCAAACATCTTCTTTGCCTTGAACACAACAGTTGGCAAATAGAGGCATCTTCCCAACTTACGTGCAACTTTCTGTGTGTACGAATCAACATGCCAGTGCCAAAAGAAAGGTGGAGCCAAGTAGCCTAGTGCATTGACCCAGTTCTTGTGTACCGCGAAATGTGCCGCCGGCAAGGGCTTGTCTGGCCATAGTTTTATTTTATCTGTTAGGTTCAGTGTGCCTTTCGTTCTACCGTCACTAGGTACAACCATTAGAATCTTGTCCTTGTATTCGTCTATTTGCTTTTTTATTTTTTCATCCCAATCTGTTGTTTGCACTTGCACATCGTCACCCATTAACATCACGATATCGTGTTTAGCTTTCCGGGCCATGAGATTCCAACTGTAACAAGTGGATTGATTTGGACCAACAGTATAATGCTTTTCGTCCAACAGATCCTTGTACTTTCCTAATGCAGGGTCGTCATCGTTGAGATAGAAAAGAAATTCGGTTTCACCTTTCTGTGTAGATGTCGCTGTGTCGACCAGGCGCTTTGCTAGTTCGGGTCTGCCCCTCGACGGACAACAAAAAGAAATCATATTAATTTATTCTTCCAGGTCTCCGGGGTCTTGTCGTTTATAATTTCTAAAGGTAAATGATACTGAAACTTCTTTGTACCTCTAGTTCTTATGTATTCGGCTGTCTTTTTAACCGACTGTCGCATATTGGTTGCTGTGCTGTAACCTAATAGTTCTCTTGCTTTGTCCGATGAACACACTGCTAGTTTAACTTCTTTGGGTCTATCTTTATGATGTATGGGATCTAGATTAATGCCTGTTTCGTTGGCACATGCCTCTGCTAACTCGTTGATTGTTATAGGTTCTTCGTCTGGTCCGATATTGATTACTTCTCCAATAACGTTATCTTGGAATGCAAGTGCGTTCAAACAATACAAGCAATCATCAATGTAACTGAAACACCTTTGTTGCTCTCCATCTCCGTATATGATAGGTTGTTTGCCTTGTAACATCCTGTTCAACATGATGGACATCACGTTCCTGAATGGGTCATCATACTTCTGTCTCGGTCCAACAATGTTGTGTGGCACAGCAATAACATACTCTACTCCGTGTGTTTCACATAAGTTTCTCAACACATCCTCACCGGCCTTCTTTGCAATACCATAAGGATCCTGTGGACGGCATTCGTAATCTTCTTTGTATGGTATCTTGTCATGATGTCCATACCTTGCCATGCTCGAACAGTACACAATACGTTTTACTTTGTTTCTTATGGCCGCAGTGATTGTTGTGACTGACGCTTCAAATATATTCCTTGTGACAAGCACTGGGGAGAACACAGACAGTCCTTCGTAGGCAGTAGCGGCAGTGTGATACACTATGTCACAACCTTCCATGGCTTTGGTCATGTTCTCTAGATCACAACAGTCTACTTGGTGGAACTGCACATCCTGTGGTACGTTGTCTGTGTATCCACCGATCATGTTGTCATTGCCAGCGACAGTATGACCTTGAGATAGCATTAAATCTGCTAGATGCGAACCTAGGAACCCTGCCACACCTGTTATGAAAATCTTCATATGTCTATTTACTGTTACCTTTCTTACGCCATACTACATCCGGCCAAACTTTAATCATGATTTCAAATCCAGTTTTTCTTAGATGTTTTTCGATTTCTAGATTACTGCTACCATATTTTTTTGAATTATTATTAAGTTCTATCATTAGATAGTCAACATTTTTCAATGTATTCTCAGCACCTTTTAGCACTTCCATTTCAAAACCTTCAACATCAATTTTAATTAAATCAACATCATCGAGATTCAAACTGTCTATAGTAACCATGGGTATGGTGCCGTCTCCCACTACACGTTTCGCCTGTGTGAAATTGTCTTCCGACAATGATATCATTTTTTCTTCATTGCCTATTGCGAGTTGATGTGTTTCAACGTCTTCGGGGCAATTCTTTACAAGGCATTCGTAATGAACAGGGTCTGGTTCAAAAGCAATGACCCTGCCACAAAACTCATTCATGGCCACGGTCCATGTGCCCACCCATGCTCCGATGTCTAGTATATGGTTGAACTTTATATCTTTACTTTTGCAGTGTGTGATGAATTTTTCGAGACACTTGTTCTGTGTAAAATTTTTATCTTTTTTCCAATCCTCGATGTGTACATCGTTTGACGGTACCCAGAATCCATTAATTTTTTCAATCGACATTCCAGATGTCCTTTACAAGAGGTTGCAATATGTCTGCCCATTCCCGCTGTCCTTGTACATTTGGGTGGTCGTCAATGTCCGAAACAGTCAATCCTTTCTTCACGCACCAGCCATGTTGGGTCTCATCAAAACTGCCTTGTAGTTTATAAAAGCGTTTTTGATCCACTTTCTCTAGCAATCCCTGACACTCGTCGGTTCGTGGTTTGTCAAATCCATTGTGTAGTGCATTGAACATCAGATATGGGACCTTGTTCAGCTTCAGGAAAGACTGCATGTAAAGTATTTGCAAAGCTGACCTGATCTCCCCATCGGCCTCCAGTGCCGGTGAGTAGTGTGTTTCTCCTCGGTATATCCATGGCGTGAAAGGTAGGTCCTTGTAATAGGGAGGTGATTTAGGATCTACCATCTTCCATGTGTGCCAGTATGTACTATTACGAGAAGTAGTCAGTGCCTCACGCCTGTTGTAACTGGTCAGTCCTATCAACACAAAGGTCTTCTTTAATTTAACCTGTAGCAATCTACGTGCTATCATCTCGTTGCTGACTCCGTTGTCTGCAATCTTTGTAAAGTCGGCACCTAGTCTTTTGGCCATTACCGATCCACACGTGTGCGGAGATTCGGCCTTCATGCCATATTTCTTTTTAAAGTTTCCTCGGTTCATGGGAGAAGTCTCACGTGCACCTGACTCTATTCCCTTTATGTACTCAGGTACGCCATTGCCCATTGCGAAAGAACATCCGAAGTGTATTAATTTTTTCATGAGGGTAATAGTTTGTTTGGATCTGTTGTAACACCACCTGTCCAACCCTTTTGAAATATCATGTTATAGAGTTGTGAACCTGTGTGTTCGTTCCTGTTGATCTTGGTCCTGAGCGTAAGCCCTGTATCCAACATTTTTTCATATGTGGCCATGTGTTTTTCGAGATCCAGTTCCACAAGCACACTCTTGCACTTGCTGATAGTTTTTATTGCCCCATCAACAACCTCGCTCTCATGTCCGTCAACATCTATCTTGATGTGATCCGGTTGTGGAAGTGTACCTTGTTCCACCAGCCAGTCCATGGACATCTCAACACACCCGTGATAATATTCACTGGTCTCTCCCACGTTACTGTCCGACACCCCTTCGATCATGTTCTTCACACCCAGCGTGGTCAGATTAGTTTTGTCACCCAATGCCAAGGGGAACGCCTGGCAGTTGTGTAGTTTATTTTCGTTTATGTTGTCCAAAAGATTTATGTAGTTGCCCATGTGCGGTTCAAATGCATACACAGTATTCTTACGTATCTTCGCAGAATACAAACAGTAGATGCCAATGTTGGCTCCCACATCAAAGAATATGCTGTCCGCGGCGAACTTACGTATCCATGCTATGGTCTCTTTCTCTTTCCAGAACAGCCGATCAACCCTGTTCTTGATGTAATTTTCACTTTTAACATTGTTACGGAACCTCAACCATATCTTTTTTTCTGGATCCGGTTGATTGTGGCCTTCCACACATGCCACAAATAGTTGTTGGTCATATTTCCTAAGTTTTGGCATTATAGTATTCCTTTGTCTAACATTATTTCTACTGCTTTTCCGTTTGCAAATTCCTCAGGAGTAAACTGCTGATATGCTAGACTGTACAACCATTCCTCGCAACCAACAAAGAAAGGATTCTCTATGTCCGCAAGTTCTTGCCCTGCAACTTCCTTGGCGAAACTTTTCTCATCTGCTATAACCGGTATGCCCATGCACTGTGCTTCTATGGCCGCAATAGAACAGCTAGTGACCAAACACCATGCATCTTTTAGGTCTTCTGATAGCGGAACCTTTGCTTCGCTCGGGCCTGACGTTCCTCGTCCACGTGGTTTCTCTCTGATGCGTATTGGTCTGTCTGTGTATCTTTTGATCTGCTCAACTGTCTCTTTTGTCCAATCAGGACGGTCAAGATAATCATTGATTCCCGGAGAGCTTGGGCATACTAGAATGTACGACCCTTTAAAGTTGGGTGCTTTTATCTTGATGTTAAACTTATCGAACCTGTCTGATTTACAGCCTTTGATAAAACTTGCGTGTATTTTATTTTTACATATACGCCAGTAATGATTATCCGGCTTCAGGTTGTTGTTATCAAATCTGCCAAAGTACGGAGTGTCGGTGAACCAAAACAACCACTTACGTGCTTCTAGTTTTTTGACCATCTCAAGATTGTTGTTTACAAAACCCCAGAACATAGCATTAGGAAGAGGGTCTGATGCTTTCCTGTTGTCTAGTGCTTGGTGAGAGTCTGGCCATGATTTCATTACTCCGCCAAACACTTCCCATGCTTTGCTTTTTAAGTTGTTAAATGGTGCGTAGATCTTTAGCATCTATAAATTCCTTTAGCTGTTTTGCCCAGTCCTTGTGTCCTTCAGGAGATGGGTGTATGTCTCCAGGAGAACAATGTTGATTGTTTTCTACAGTGTAATCCTTGTGCGAAGTCTCTGGTCTGAAGTATCTCGTCTTGTCTATCAAGTTCCATAACGTTTTGACATCCTTATTCTTATAACCAATCTCAGGATCGGATATTGTTTTGTACATCACATATGGATATTTTTTAACCTTGAAGTAGTGCTGTATATTCAGTGTGGCCTCTATGGACTCGTACTGTATCATCTGATCCAAATCCAATTTCATTGTAACAAAAAGATGTTGAAAAAACTTTTGGGCTTCTGCGGGAGAGTGTGGCTTGTATGTCTTCCATGCAGATGCTAATTCTGGAAATTTATGCTGTTTGTACCGATCAGTGGTTGGGTAGTCAAATCTCTGTCCCGATGTTATTCCAATCACAAAGAAACATTTCTCTGCCAACTCCGGATTCTTCTCACACCAGACCTTGGTTGTTATGCTACATCTCTTGTTGCCGCGGCCTCCGCCACCAAGATGTAGTGCTGTTTCCAGATTCATTGTCTTTGCCAATTCCATGCCAACATGTGTCATGACCC
>Ga0302121_10001671_pt1 | contig 10291 bp, 9 predicted proteins | sample CB21_surface_MG_FD_203120 | JGI IMG/M metagenome (GOLD analysis project Ga0302121, IMG submission 203120) | Marine microbial communities from Western Arctic Ocean, Canada - CB21_surface | ecosystem: Environmental > Aquatic > Marine > Oceanic | place: Canada: Western Arctic Ocean | collected... | reverse complement strand
CGCGCGCACCAGCCCTTTGCCGGGCTGTCGTAGTCTGTCTAAGGGTTTCACCCCTTCACTCAGCACCGCGCCTTCGCCTAAACCTTTGGATTAGATCTTTTCTTTAGCTTAGGCCCCTCTCCTAAAAGGCTCTGCGCCCTCTTCTACGATCTAATACGATCTAAAAATCTCCTCATCCATTGTAAGCGCATCCAAGTCTATCCCTTTACTGGCAAGGTAGCGTTTGCGTAGGGGATAGTACGCAACGGCAATGGCGATCCAAACCGTCAGCACAAAGATGACCGTGCTGGATAAATCCTGAGCCAGGAAGTACACGCCAACCACGCTGGCGAATTCAGAAAACAAAAACAGCGCCCACATCCAACCTTGGCTAAGTTGAAATACAGACTGTTTATAGGCTTCGGGATATTTCTTAGGAATTTGCGTGACTACCCAGAATACTATAAGCGCTGGAAAACTCGCCGAAATAGTGGCGGCTCTGGCGATGTCGCCGATATCTAGGCCAAAAATAAGCGGCATTGCGCCCACCGCCAACATGCCGAGAATAATCAAATAGGGTGCGCCAAAGCGATTCAGCTCACCTACCCACTCAGGCAGCAACTTGTCCCAACTGGCGACCATAAATGATCTCGGCAATTGAATGAACTGTGAATTCAAAGTTGTGCAGATAGCCAGCCCCGCGCCCGCAATCAGAAAATACGTCATCGCCCAACCCGGCAAAAACGCATGGCCAGCAACTGTAAGCGACTGGTTAATCATTTCCTGCCACGGCACAACGCCCACACTGGCCAGGGCAACAAACCCGTATACCACAACGACCGCGAGCGTCGCCGAAATCATTACCACTACAACCGTACGCCGAGAATTAATCATCTCCCCGCTGAGACCCACCACAAGGTAAGCGCCGCTTATAGCAAACTTAAGCAAAAAAACCGCGGTAATAAATCCGACAATGCCCTTGGGGAACATAGGTTTCAGCAAAGCAGTGTCTAACTAAGGCATAGCAAACCCTGCATAAACAGCCAAAGCAGACATAAGAAGGAGCACCAAGAACATCTGCACTTTAGAGGCCAATTGCAGTCCAAACAGATTCGCACAACCCAATACCACAATGATCAGCAAACCCCATTGGTTAACTGACAACACAGGGAATAACGGATTTAGATAAAGGCCAAAGGAACTGCCATACAAACTGAGTGAAATAGTGGCAAGCAGAATAAGCAAAAGCACAATAGAGCCCAGCCAACCGCCGCCGATTCTAGAAGACCAAGTGTAATAAGCGCCAGTAGCGGGGAGAGAAGTACCCGCGATCATAATGGGTATCGCAACAACCAGAACAAGAATGCCGGCGAGGAAAAAAGCGAGGATCACAGAGGGACCTGTCATGCCGATAGCGATACCTGTAAGGGCCACAACCCCAGCCCCGATAATCTGGCCAACAGCGATAAAGAACACATCCCAAAAGCCGAGTACTCGGCGGAGCTTATTCGTCTGCAAAACTGCCCTCACTGTAATATGTAAATTACGCGACCAACCACGTCACACCAAGAAATAAACGCTCACTACATTCACTCGGGAATATCCTAGCGGAAACACAAGCCACCTGAACACCCCAAATTTAGGCGCGACGTCGGCTATAGGACTCTAAAACCATCTCGCTTTATCTAACGGATATTCGACGCGCCACACCTAAGAATTGGAAAACAATAATTCGACAGCCAATGGCTTATCGCCAATCTGCTTAATGCTTTTATACCGAGTAGTTTCCCAACCAAATCATTTTGGCAAACAACCTCAAATCATTTCTTATTTATAAATTTGTGCTAGTAAAACAACTAGGCCTCCACATTAAGTACTTAAGCATGCAAAATGCTCGCCCAATAACACTAATTATAAGGGCTAATATGCGATGCGAAATAAGAGCAAGTGGCTTCTTTAAAAAAGAATATTCCATATCGGAATTTTTTGGCGTCGCCAAATATATCGCTAGAAATGATTTTTGGTCCTACGAAGAAAAAATGTCTTTGGAAAATGTGCAGGGTGAACAATTAGCTTCTATAGAAGAAGACGTATCATCACGCCAGTGGCATCACTACAAAATATTTGTTGGGGGCAGTTGTTTGCTCATCTTTAAGATGTTTCCAGGAGGAAATGGTACGAACTTGGCACTTTAGGATCATCGTTCATCCTTGATGTTCCTGGACCTGATGACTATACGATTGAAGTGGTTAATGGTTGGGAATCGAAGCATAATTTTTTTCGCAACGGTAAAACGGTAGCTCATACCAGTTTCCCACACATTATTTTATCCTTTTTTAACGTGTTCACCTTTAACTCGAAAAAATTGGTTATGACCGTTAAGATGGAACCAGGCGAGGAAGAAATAGCCATGATGTGTACTTGCCTTGCGTTTGTAAAAGCCCATGACGATGCTCGCAGACGCAGACATTAGTAACCTTGGTTGGAGGCCCAGCACTTTGCATCAATACAGTAGAATGCACTGGCGGCGATGAAAAAACTGAAGCCGCCGCTCACTCATATCAGATATTAAGTACGATCTTGCCAACAGTACCATTACCTGCCATCAGGGTGTGCGCAGCCTGCATCTCTTGGATAGGGAATTGTGCATCAATGATTGGGCGTATCTCACCCGCCGCGACTTTTGGCCAAACGTCTATAAATAAACCCTGCATAACGGCAGTTTTCTCCGCGAGTGGGCGCGCGCGTAGTGTAGAACCAATTACGCGGGTACGCTTCATCATCAACATAGCTAGATTAATTTCTGACTGTATACCACTCATTAAACCGATGAGCACTAAGCGGCCGCCTAGCCCCAATACGGTTAGATTATCGCTGAGATACTGAGCGCCAACCGGGTCTAAGATCATGTCCACGCCACTCGGCCCTGCCCACTCTTGGGCTTTGGCCAAAAACGATCCGTCATGCCGGATCGACCCACCGTCTGCACCTAACGCTACGCACTGAGCAAGTTTGTCATCACTTCCCACCGTAACAAAGGTTGGATTATTGGTATGTTTAAGCATTTGAATTGCAGCAGTACCTACGCCACTGGCGCCAGCATGCAAAATAACGCGTTCGCCGTCTTGCAGAGCACCTTCCATGTACAGGTTCAAATATGCTGTGGCGAAGACTTCTGGCAACGCCGTTGCTTCAACAAAGTTTAGGCCGCTGGGAATAGGTAGCACCTGCCCTGCTGGTACTACCACTTGCTCTGCATAACCGCCCCCGGCTAACAGCGCACATACGCCATCACCTACCTTAAAACCGTCAATACCCGCGCCCAGCTCTACTACTTCGCCAGCACACTCTAAACCCATGATCTCACTGGCACCTGGAGGTGGCGCGTAGCCACCGGCTCTCTGCATTAAGTCTGCGCGATTAATTGCAGTGGCTTTTACCTGAATGCGAATTTCTCCCGATCCACATTCGGGGGCTGCGTAATCGGCCCAAATCAAACCTTCACCGTCAACTTGTATCGCTTTCATATTATTCCCCATCAGATAACTGTCAAAAAACTCTGTGTAAACTGAGCCGCGCAAATAGCGCTACCAAGACATACGTATTTTCAAACCTTGATCATGTAAGTAGCCTTTCAGCTCACTCACCTTGTAATCGCCATAGTGAACCATAGACGCGACCAGCGCCGCATCCGCATGACCTTCAGTCAACACTTCATATAAATGTTCTGGCAAACCTGCGCCACCTGATGCGATAACAGGTATGCGAACAGCTTTGGCGATCATTGACGTTAGCCCAATTTCATAGCCATCTTTGGTGCCGTCTGCATCAATGGAGTTAATGACCAACTCGCCAGCACCACGCTTCTCACCTTCTAAGGCCCAAGCAAGGGCATCTAACCCCATGGGTGAGCGACCGCCGTTAATCACAATCTCGTAGCCGCTGGGTATCTCGCTAGATTTTGCAACTTTGCGAATATCCATAGATAGCACGACATTTTGATTGCCTATGGCCGCGGAGCATTCGTCAATAAGTTCAGGGCGCTTCACCGCTGCTGAGTTAACGTTGATCTTTTCCGCACCGGCTAAACGCAAATCCGTGGCGTCGCTGACACTGCGAATACCGCCGCCTACAGACAATGGAATAAATACTTGGCTGGCTACAGCCTCAACCACGTCCAGCATGATATTGCGCTTGTCGCTTGAGGCGGTGATGTCATAAAAAACTAACTCATCCAACCCATCAATATAGTACTCATGGGCTTTTTCTACTGGGTCACCAATGTTCTGTGTATTTAAAAATTTAACACTCTTAGCCAAATGCCCATCTCTCACATCTAAACAGGCGATAACACGTTTGCTTAACATTGACCGTCCCACTGCGCAAAATTACTCAATAACCGAAGTCCGACTCGACCACTCTTTTCCGGGTGAAACTGGGTGCCTATATAGCTGTCTTTACCAATGGCGCTGGCAAAGTGGCCTTCGTAGTCTGTGGTGGCCAACACCGCGGAACTGTCTCTGGGTGTGGGGAAATAGCCATGCACAAAATAGAACTCGTCCCCTGCTTCTATGTCTTCAAGTACGGGGTGGGGTTGTTTAACGCTGACCTCGTTCCAACCCATGTGCGGGACTTTAAGATCTGGGCGATCCATACGGAAGCGGCTGACCTTGCCGGCAATTAGACCCAACGTCGGTGTGTCGTTTTCTTCGGAATAATCTAAGGAAATTTGCATGCCTAGGCAAATGCCTAATACCGGACAACCATTGCTGATCACTTCGCGCAGGGCTTCGTCTAAGCCGCGCGCTTTGACGCTGGTCATAGCGCTACCAGCTGCCCCTACTCCGGGGAAGATTACGCGCTGTGCATTTCGCAGTCGGTCTGGGTCAGCACAAAACTCTGCTGCCAAACCCACCTGCTCACAGGCTCTTTTGACGCTGGCCAAATTTCCCGCGTCATAGTCTACAATTAGTGTCACGATGCTCGCTTTGTTGTTCCTAGAAAGGATCAGAATACTATCTCAATGCATGCAAATTCACTAGATATACACATGGGCGATGCTAAACAAGTCCCGTCAATTCGAGTAATAACTCACGCTTAATCTATTAACCTAATCACTTAGTCAGGAAGAGCCTTTTCATGCAAACAGCCCAGTCAACGAAGAACGGTTTTCTCCTTATTAATTTAGGCACGCCTAAATCACCGTCGGTGAAAGATGTGCGGCAGTATTTAGGTGAGTTTCTTATGGACCGTCACGTTTTGGACGTGCCATGGTTTTTGCGCAAAATCATTGTCAGTGGCTTTATTTTACCTTTCAGACCAAAGAGCAGCGCAGAGGCTTATGGCAAAATTTGGACCGATGAGGGTTCACCACTGCTGGTCAAAAGCCAAACACTGGCTGACAGTTTAGAGGCCACTCTGGGTGAGCCGGTGGCTCTTAGCATGCGTTATGGCAGCCCCAGCATTCACGATGGCATACACGCTCTGCAAGCACGTGGCGTCGATAACGTTTGTATTATCCCCCTTTACCCACAACACGCTGATTCTACAATCACTACTTCTATAGAGGCAGCCGTTGAAGCTTTGCCAGAGGGTATGTCGTCATTTGTGATGCCGCCTTTCTACAAAGAGCCACAACATGTCAAAGCGTGGGGCGAAGTTATTCGTGAACACTTACCTGAAAAGTGGGACCACCTACTATTTAGCTACCACGGGCTGCCCGAACGTCACCTTGAAACAGCGGACCCAACCAAAAAACATTGCTTGAATTGCGACGATTGTTGCAATGTGCCGTCACCGGCTCATGACACTTGCTACAGACACCAAGTTTACGAAACTTCTAAAGAAATCATCAAATACCTAGGTTTGCGAGACGACCAATATGGTGTCAGTTTTCAATCCCGCTTAGGCCGCCTGCCGTGGCTAACACCCTATACAGATAAGGTTTTAGAAGAGCTCCCAAGCAAAGGTATTAAAAACGTTGCATTGGTCTGCCCAGCCTTTGTGGTAGACAACTTGGAGACGCTAGAAGAAATGGGTATGCAAGGTCACGAGACATTTATGGAAGCGGGTGGCGAAACATTCACATTGATTCCATGCATCAACGACAGCCCCGTCTGGGTAGAAGGCCTGGCTGACTTATGCCGCCAGGAGAGCGAAGCTCAAGCCTAATTTTGGGCTAATTCACATGATCGCAGGCCCGATTATTGAGAAGTCTGGGCCGCGGTTGTTTAACCGCCCCTGTTTAATCCCATCTAAACTAACGGCTAATCGCCCTCAATCTCCGCCGCTAAGCGCGACACTTCGTTGTAAAAAGAGCGCACCAACTCTTGAGAAAACATCGACTTACGAGCCACAAATCTCACCGGTCGTGTTAGCCCAGATTTGTCTAACTCGAGAACCTCGTCCATGGATACGCCCAAGGTGCGCGCCACGCCAATCGGCACTAGACCGTGGCCAAATCCAGCAAGGGCCATTTGCGCCACTGCAAAAAAAGATTCCAAGGAAGCCACCCTATTGAGGTTCATGCGCTGCATATTTTCCTCAATAGATCCCCAGGCACCAGAGCGCGATTCAATAGTCATCACATCTAAAGCATCGCCACTTTTATACTTCAGCACGCCAAGGCCAGAGGGAATAATCACCATAGGTTCTTGACGAATAACTTCCGATACCAAATCAGAATCCGCATCTGGGCTGCCAGTACAAATACCCACCATGTACTCACCCGAACGCAGGCGATCAAGGACCACCGGGGAGCGCTGGGCATGGAACTCAAACTCAACACTAGGCATTACGTCGCGCACTTTAGAAAATAGATCAGAGCCCCAGCTGGCCAAAATAGCTTCAGAAACCCCTAGGATTATCTTACCTTTACGCAGAGCATTATCTTCAAGAAACACGCTGCGCAGTTCAGACAAAAGCGGTGTCACGCGTTCAACCAAGCGGGTTCCGTGATGGGTAAGCACCACTCGACGGCCATGTCTCTCAATCAGTTCACGATCGTAATAACGCTCTAGCGAAGCAATTCTTTTGCTCACCGCAGACTGGGAAATGCGCAATGCTGTGCTGGCTTCCATCATGGTACCGGCTTTGGACAATGCGACTAATGTCTCGAGATTTTCTATCATGGCTCAAATTCGTGCGCGAGTGGACTTGATAATATTCTTATTCGTCGCTTTTTTCATGAATAATATGAATTTATTCTCGCCCAATGCTCTACATCGTCATAATTATAACTGCATTTCTAACCAGCGTGCTGTCTGGATTGGTCGGTATGGCGGGGGGTGCGGTCCTTATAGCGGTATTGATCACAATACTCCCGGTCTCAAGTGCAATGATCTTGCACGGTGCAACCCAGGCCATCGCTAACGGCTCAAGAACACTCCTGCTTAGAGAACACCTCGTTTGGCGTCTACTGCCCGGCTATGGCCTTGGAGCTGCTTGCGCCATAGGCATCGCCACATGGTTGGTACTCGTGCCGGACCCCGGCGTAGTTCTCATAGCCATAGGTATTTTTCCTTGGGCGGCACAGTGGAGTAGCCGCTTAAAGGGTTTGGATATCACCCAACCAATGAACACCGTTTTATGCGGCTTTAGCGTCACTTTTGCGCAACTAATAGCGGGCGCAGCTGGGCCCATATTAGATGTGTTTTACATCAATAGCGGCTTAGGTAGACAAGCCATAGTTGCAAATAAGGCGTTGACCCAAACCATAGGACACTTGCTGAGAATTTTGTACTACGGGGCGCTTATATCCATGACCAGCGACTTACCGGGCTGGATATTTGTTGCTTCACTTTGTGTGGCAATACTGGGAACTCGAGTGGGAACAATGTTACTCGCTAGGTGGAATGACGCAGATTTCACCAAACTTAGTCGCCGTATTATTTTGACCGTGGCTACCGTCTGTATTTTTAGAGGCACTTACGTTTTAGCGAGCTAGCAAGGTCGCTAGATAACAAGGCAGCGCGCTAAGGATTGGACGCAATTGCTGTTCTTAACAATACGTCGTTACATGCCGCGCAAATAGCGCACCACGATTGCTACGCCGACTTCGACCGCGCAACCGTGAAACCCAATCTTAGACCGGTTTCACTACGAAGAGCAGGTCTCCTATATTTACCTGTTGACCATTACTGATATTCACGCGCGTAACCTGAAAACTGCGACTGGGGTCATAAACAACTCCGTCTAAGTTAAAATCTTTCAACGTCAGCGGGTTGAAGATCTTCATCGCTTCGAGCTGACAGAGCGTTTCTGTGAGGCCAATTTTTTGCCCAACCGCCACATACTCTGGCTCTGAAGGAGAGGGCGCGCTGTAGAATATAGCTGTTGCTGGGGCCAACACCTTCAACTCATCAGTACCATCAATACGCACCGTGTTGCTATCGATACTTTCACCCTTAACGCCGCTGTTGGACTCTATTTCATTGATCAACGTTTCTACGTCGACGCGCTGCAACATATCAGCCAAATAGTTAGTGTCATATATGCCTTTTCGGAAGGTTTCATCAGCGAGAATCACGCGCAACAACGGAATGTTGGTGCAAATACCAGTGATGACCACACGGCTTAAATAATCGATTAGCTTATCGGCTGCCGCATCCCTTGATTCCGCATGAACCACTAGTTGTGCAATCATGCTGTCATAGTAAGGTGAAACGAACTTACCTGGCCCTACCGTGGTAATAATTTCAACGCCTTCTTCCTCCGGGAACACACATTCGTCTATCTGCCCTGGATGCGGTCGAAATACTACATCGCCACCAGCTTGAATCACCAATCTCTCGGCGGTCACTCTGGCCTCAATGGAATAACCATTATCGGTAATCTCTAGATCTGCAATAGATTCGCCTGAGGCAATTCTAAATTGCTCGGCAACAATATTTACACCAGAAGTCCATTCTGTGACCGGGTGTTCGACCTGCAAGCGTGTGTTCATTTCCATGAAATAAACGGCATTCGAGCGAAGATCATAAATAAATTCTACGGTACCCGCGCCCACGTAACCCACTTCATCAGCGATATCAGCGGTGGAACGCAAGACAGTGGCAAGCAAGTCGTCAGGCAGCATAGTTGAACCAGACTCTTCAATAACCTTCTGCTTATCGCGCTGAACACTACAGTCTCTAATACCCAACACACGCGTGTTGCCATGAGTATCACGTAACAACTGAGCTTCAATATGGCGCAGCGACGTAACGTATTTCTCTAAATAAACATCACCGTTGCCAAAGGCACTGCGAGCTTCTAGGCCAACACGATGAAACAGTTGCTCGAACTCTTGAGCACCTTCAACAACTTGAATACCCTTTCCGCCGCCGCCATGTACGGCTTTGATGAGAATTGGGTAGCCAATATCTAAGGCAACTTCTGCTGCTCTCTCAACATTGGTCATAATGCCATGACTGCCAGGTACAACCGGCACCTTCAATCTCAATGCAGTATTAATGGCGTTCGACTTATTGCCCATTGTCTCCATGCTAGAAACTGGCGGACCAATAAAATTGATACCTCTACCACGCACCAATTCAGCGAACCCTGAGTTTTCAGAGAGAAAGCCGATCCCGGGATGTAAGCTGTCCACGCCTTCATTTTCGGCAACATTTAAAACACTCATAGCGTTCAGATAACTTTCGTCAGGTGTGTTACCACCAATGCATACGACAGTATCTTGTGGACGCAGTTGATCTACTGCCATGGAATCCATATCTGGGTCGCTTTGTACCAGCACCACATCTATGTCTTGCTGTTGCGCAATGCGTATCAATTTCGCGGCAGTACAGCCCCGCGCATGAATCAACACCTTGCGCGTAGGACGAATGAGTTCCTCGTCAGTAAAGACTGATCTTTGCGCAACAACTATTGGTCGTTGCTCTTCCAAGCCGCCTGACAAAATTCCTGCAATGACTTGTTCTACAGTGCCTTTTGGATGAGGGATTTCCGCGTCTACTTGCGCCAGGTTTTCTTCCAGCTCAGGGTAAAACGGATGCTCAACGAGCCCCTGCATAGAACCAGGGGTAACAGACAGGTAGTTCGACAAGATGGACTTCAGCGGCAAGTTTGATGAAACAACAATTTGCCCAGCGAAAGGCATACTTGTCCCAGAGAAGTAGTAGGTCTGCACCAACGGGTGAGTTACAAAACTCGCCTGAGCACCACCAGTACAATCACCGTAGCCAAATATAATAACTGGCAGGTCATGATCCCTAACAAATCGTGTGATACGGTCGTTTACAGCAGCCATTGAGAACAGCGCACCGGCGCCTTCTTTTGTTTGCATGCCCCCAGAGGAAATAAAGCAGACCAC
>Ga0302121_10001669_pt1 | contig 10295 bp, 3 predicted proteins | sample CB21_surface_MG_FD_203120 | JGI IMG/M metagenome (GOLD analysis project Ga0302121, IMG submission 203120) | Marine microbial communities from Western Arctic Ocean, Canada - CB21_surface | ecosystem: Environmental > Aquatic > Marine > Oceanic | place: Canada: Western Arctic Ocean | collected... | reverse complement strand
GAAGCTACATTTAATCAATTAAATTTAATACAAGCCGCAAAACCCAATCAATTATTTAAAATAATGTATTATTTCTATCTTTCACCGAAACAACTAATTATTATAAAAAGATTTAACAAAAAAGCTTTAACATATTTATTAGAATTAATTGTTAAAACATACAAGCAAGCGATTGTAAATCCTGGTGAAATGGTTGGAATTGTTGCCGCTCAGTCGATTGGTGAACCTACTACACAGCTGACATTAAATACCTTTCACTTTGCCGGTGTAGCCTCTAAATCCAACGTCACACGTGGCGTACCAAGAATTGAAGAAATTTTAGCATTATCTGAAAATCCGAAAAATCCATCATGTACTATATATTTACCAAAAGAAATAGAACATGATATAAATGAAGCGAAAAAGTTGATTAACTATATTGAACATGCAAAGTTTAAAGATATTGTAAAGGCTGTTTCGATTTGTTTCGACCCAGACGATTTAAATACGTTAATAGAAGAGGATGTTGAAATGATTCAACAATATAAGCAATTTAGCGATATACTTGATGAATGTATAGAAAATAAACTGGCCGATACCAAATTAAAATCCAAATGGATAATTCGAATTGAATTAAATCAAGTTGAAATGTTAGACAAGAATATTACTATGGAAGACGTACATTTTGCTTTAAGATACGCATACCCAAATGAAATCACATGTATATATTCAGATTATAATTCTGATAATTTAATTTTTAGAATTCGATTAAATAATATTATACAAAATAAAAAGAAAACAGCCTTAATACAAACTTCATTAGACCAAACAGATGAAATACATATACTTCAAAATTTTCAAGATGAATTATTAAATAATTTAATTTTGAGAGGAATTAAAAATATTTCAAATGTTTTATTAAGAAAAATTACTGACTCATTAGAAGAAACTAATGGTAATTATGAAAAAAAAGAAATATGGGTATTAGATACTGTTGGAACCAATCTTCTGAAAATATTAGAGTTAGATAATATTGATGTCTATAATACAGTTACTAATGATATTCAAGAAATTTATAGAGTATTAGGAATTGAGGCAGCAAGACAATCCATATATAATGAATTGGCTGAAGTTATTGAATTTGACGGTACATATATTAATTATCATCATTTATGTCTTTTATGTGATAGAATGACATGTAATAGTACGATGGTTTCTGTATTCCGTCATGGTATAAACAATGATAATATTGGACCTATCGCAAAAGCATCATTTGAAGAAACTCCTGAACAATTTTTAAAAGCTGCACGCCATGCGGCCCTAGATAATATGCGAGGAATTTCAGCAAATATTATGTGTGGACAGGAAGGTTACTTTGGTACTAGTAGTTTTCAAGTTTTGTTAGATTTAAATGAAGTTACAAAAAGAGAAGAAACTACTTCGTGGCAAAAAACGGACACTCAAGCAGAAATTGAAAAGGTATTTGGGGATATAGAAAATCCGAATGACCCATGTAGCATTAATAATATTGCAAAACAATCAAATATCAATAATATTCAACACGTAGATTTAGGAAATGACGACGATTATGACCCATTTGCATAAATGTGGGTAAAACCAAAATCACATATCTATATACCGTATTATTGTAGAATGCTTTTATTTTAATAAATTCGGGTTTTTTTATTCTTATTTTTATGTTTACATAAAATATGTCTATATTTGCCAATATTTTATGTAAACAATTTTCACATGCTAATTTACCAAAATTTAACTATTATTCGATTGCAAAATTAAGCGACTCATCTTATTCTTCTTCAAATATTTATGATTGTTGTACCTGTCTAATTTATCATATATATTTTATGCCATATAAAAGTAATTATAATAAAAATATTATGAATAAATTTAAGACATTTAATACTATTGTTTTAATGAATAAAAACATATCACAATTAGACAGAGATTTTTTATTGTATAAATTTTCTAACGCGCAGCGAATATATTCCTGTTTTAGAAAACTTGCAATTAATTTTAAATTAAAATATTCTAAAAAATTTGAAGTTGATACAGATTTGTGTTTTCAACCGTTTAGTAATTTTAAACCACATATATTAATAACACTATTGGAAAATAATATTGTTTATAATTTTCGATTATCAGATTTAATAAATATTATTAATAAATCATTATCGCACTCTCCCATGTTTTTTGCTGAACCATATCAAATAAAAAATCCATATACGAATATTCCATTTTCAATCGCTAATTTATATAATATATATTTTAAAATTCAACAAACCAACTATATTATGCCAATATTATTTCAACAATATTTTAATTCCAACTTTATATTATTAGATTTTAAACATAATAATGAATGTTATATACGAGATAAAGCTATTGATTATTTTATGATTGATAGTTCAATTGATGAAAAATACAATTATATATTAAGGATGTTTTATAAGCATTATACATGTATATTATTTACTATAGACGACAGTTTTCCAAAATATAAACTAGTTAACGTATTTAATAAGTATCTTAAACTATTTTTAAAAGAAGAATATTCATTAAATCCACATATAAAACAAATTAATAAAGTACAATTAGATTATTTATTAACTACATTTTCACAATTAAACCCAAATTTTGGTAAAAAATTATGGATAAAAAAACGACACGAACGTCGAAGTGTTAATTGTTATGTTTTTAATGAACATGTAATTGAATCATCCGACATAATTCAAACTGACCGACCTAGACCAATAGACATAGATGAACGAAACCGATTAAATACCGATATATATAATAATTTGACTAATAACACAATGTCTCTCGATAATTATGATGAAGACACTGAAGACGCTGAAAATACCGAAAATACCGAATAAGTTTAAATATTGTGGTTTATTATATTGAATTGGGTGCTTTTATTGCTGGTACAACAAATTCATCTTCTTGTTCTTCATTTTCTAATTGTTTTAATAATTCTTCTTCATCAGTCGGAGATATAATTACTTCCTCTCTTTTTTCTGCTAGATTTTCTACCAGTTTTAATTTTGGTGCTTTTTTTTCAGTAATTTTAAATTTAGTTATATATTCATTTAAGTTAAATTCTGGAGAAACTCTAATATCATTTTGCAATGAAAATGCTAATTTTGAAATTTCGAATTGCTTTGCTGTCGTGGTTATAAATAATCTATATTTTATAACTGTATTAGTTTGTATTATCGGAACTTTTATGAAATAAAATTTCCCACTTTTTGTATTATTCACTACTAGTAATGGTCTATTATTATCTATTAATTTTCTTGAAGATATAAATATTAGTGGAATATTTAAACTAAGTACAATCAATTCAATATCTAGATTAGTAATATAATAATTTTCGGACATTATCATCGCATCGAACGTAATCATCCCTAAAAGCACTTTACTTACTATACTATTTTTCCCCTGAGATTCTAATATTTTAGATAAAATATAAATTTTATCTTCTAATTTACTATATTCGTGTATTAATAATTCTTTTAATTGGTGTATTGTTTTTATTTTTGAATCTGGTATAAAATCTTTTATTATAGTCATAAGTATTTCAAAACTACATAATGGTGTATCATCTACATATTCTAATTCTGATGTATTTGTTGGAAAAAATGGTTTCCATTTTGTCATAGATTTCTTAATTGTTTCGCAAATATATTTTTTGTCTGATTGTTCCGGGACAATATTTAATAACTTCAGTTTTTTCTTTTGTTTTTCTTTGATTGGTTCGACTGGTTTGATTGGTTCGACTGGTTTGATTGGTTCTACTAGTTCGACTGGTTCGATTGGTTTGATTGGTTCGACTGATTTGATTGGTTCGACTGATTTGATTGGTTCGACTGGTTTGATTGGTTCGATTGGTTCTGCCGGTTCGACAACTACATTTAATACTTTTATTTTCTTTTTAAATTTTTCAATAGGTTTAGTTTTTTCCGTTTCTTTATGTTGTATTCCCCATTGAGAATAATATTTACTTATTTGTGGATTTACAGTATCATATGTATTTTTTTCGGTATATATATTATCCGGTTGAATAACTATATTATCAAAATATTCGGGTGTTAATAAAGATTGTAATAATATTATTTCAGTATCATTTAAATTATATTTTACATTCGAAAAAGATAAAAATGATTGTGGTTCAAATATAAAATTACGTATTTGACTATATCTAATTAATTCATCAGAAACTTTACCATAATAAAGGTTGTCGTTATCTTGCTTATTAATAAAATTAATTTTTGGTACTAATAATTTACACAAACCTTTATCATTTATTGAACAATACTTTTTATTTTTACACTCTTCAGGAGTATCAATTAAACAAGTTGTAATATTATCTATTTTTTCTAAAACACTATCTTCATAATTAATAAATTGTATATATCCTTGAAGTAGTTCTCTTAATTTATCATTGATAATTTTAAATTTTTCGGTATATAGCATATCTGGTTTATTAATAATATCTTCTATTTCTTTACGGGATTGTCTGTATTCCATTTTACCTAATAAAATTCTAATTGTATTTCGAAATGTATTATAAAATTCGGTTTCTAATTTTATATTTTTAATATATTTTACTCTTGCTATATCTTTTTTATTTGAAAGAATTGATGTTTTGTCTGCAATAAGATAGTTTGATTCATTTAAAATTCGTAAATCATCACCGAATGTATCCTGTTCTGGTGGTGAAATTGCTAAAAATTGATTTGTTTCAGTTATTATCCCTATTATTAACCCATCTTCTATTACTTTTATTAATGGAAGACATAGAACTTTTTTATTTGTCTCATTATTAACTTTTATCAATAAATCTCGAGTATTTGAATATGAATCCCATATATCATCATCAATCCATTTAATACCATAACCCGCGTCTACTATTAAACTTGACGGTAATGATGGGATAAATCCTTCATTCTCTCCTTTTTTTATTATCAAACCAATTACTTTACCATTATAATTTAATACTTGATTTGTTATATCATATCCAGTATCTTTCAATAATCCTATTAATTTTCCAGTAATAAGATTTTCTTTAAATTCATATACTTTTGGCATACTTGGGAGCGGTACACAATTTGTGTCTAATGACCGTTTTATAATTTCTAATGTACTTTTCAGGTTGGGTATAATATTCTTACTTTTTAAATTAAATACTCTAGTTACTTCGAAAACAGTAACTTTATCTTCTAATGCGTAAATTGGTTCATAATAACTATCGTTTTTTATTAATATTAAAGTATTTTTATTAATGTCAAAAAATTCATTTGAATAATGATTTGTTGGACATATTAATTTAACATTATCTGTCAAATCATCATTACTCATTTCTAAAATAACTAAATTTAATCCTTGTGGAAATAACTTCGGATTTCTTGCGCAAACTATATCCCAAAGATAAGTATAATCTATTAATATATTATCGGACTCTAAAAATTGTATGAAATTTTCATATGATGTAATTGCGTTTGTTAAAAATATTATTTGGTCCTTATTTGTAAAATCGGTTGATTTATATATTAAACTATTTTGATACGCTGATAATGTTTCACCAACACCACCAATTTGTTCAACTGCGGAATCTTCATCTGAGTCAGAACTACCTACTTCCGACCCAAATTGTAATTCTGCTTCAGATGAAGATTCGACCTTTGGCGAACTTTTAACATCCTTTGGCGAACTACCTACTTCCGACCCAAATTGTAATTCTGCTTCAGATGAACTTTTGGCAGCTTCAGCCTTTGGCGAACTTTTAACATCCTTTGGCGAACTTTTAACATCCTTTGGCGAACTTTTAACATCCTTTGGCGAACTACCTACTTCCGACCCAAATTGTAATTCTGCTTCAGATGAACTTTTAACAGATTCAGCCTTTGGCGAACTACCTACTTCCGACCCAAATTGTAATTCTGCTTCAGACGAACTTTTGGCAGCTTCAACCTTTGGCGAACTTTTAACATCCTTTGACAAACTACCTACTTCCGACCCAAATTGTAATTCTGCTTCAGACGAACTTTTGGCAGCTTCAACCTTTGGCGAACTTTTGGCAGCTTCAGCCTTTGACAAACTTTTAACAGATTCAACCTTTGACAAACTTTTATTTGCTGCTGATTCTGATTTTGTTTCGGTTTCTATATTTATATTTTTTGAAAATAAAGTTAATAATGTACCATTTTGATATGTAAAAAAATTATCTAGGTCCATACTTGCTATTATAATTTGTTTCATTTCTGTTATTGTTGGTACTTGTTTTGTTTTCAAATATTCGGAATATACATCAGCAATGCACGCAACAAATGATTGTTCCCTATTTAATTGCACTCCTCTACGTAAAAGACACATCTGATGTGGTTTTAACTTTGTATTCGTAATACTAATTTGACATTTTCGATTATCTATTTTAAGAAATTTTTGTATGGATATAGGTAAAAACCCCCATCTATTTTGGTCGATTGGAAATTTATCAACACCTTTAATATAATCTTCGGCATCTATTTTTTTTACTGGAACTTTTATTTTTATTTTCTCTTTACTATCACTTGCGGCACATTCTTCTCTTCTCCTTTTTTGTTTTTTACTATCCCATGATTTAAAACAACAAGGTACACAATAATCTTTAGGGTGTCTGTCGGTCTCTAAAAATCCAGGATTATGTTTTACATATTTTCCATCTTTTCCAATGTGTTCGGTTCCACCATCATTAAATTCAAATATATTGGCGTTTGATGGAACAGTCTTTGCTGATAATGGTATAACATTTCCATATTTACCAGATTTGACCTCTGCTTCTGTAAGAGATGTTTTATATTTTAAACTCCAATATCTGGGACAAATATACCAATGCTGTTTATTTGGATTTGTTCCATATTTTAGGGCCTCATCATAAGAACCCGGGTGTTTTTTATCTATATCGGCCTTTTCCTTATCTGTTAATATTACTGGTTGTCTTCTTAAATTCCAAGGACATGAACGAGAATATGCTGAATATTTACCATCCTTTTTCGTTAAAAATAAACTAGGGTCACGTTTTTTTAATCGTGTAAAAATCGGATTTGGGTGTCCCAAAGATATACCAGCGATATTTGTATCTAATTTTTCATCGGAGTTTGAATCTTTTGAATCTTTTGAATCTTTTGAATCTTTTGAATCTTTTGATTTTTTTTGTTGTTTAGATTTACTTTTCTTGATTTTTATTATTTGCGGTTCTGATTCTGGTTCTGGTTCTGGTTCTGATTCTGGTTCTGGTTCTGGTTCTGGTTTAGATTTACTTTTCTTGATTTTTATTATTTGTGGTGGTTCTAATTCTTCGTCAGATTCTTCGTCAGATTCGTGTAAGCTTCCTACTTCAGACCCAAATTCAATTTCTGCACTATCAGAATCACTATCAGAATCAGAACCACCACTAACATTTACATCATCTGCATCATCAACTTCATCATCGTCATCATCGTCATCATCGTCCATTAAAAAATCTAATAAATCATCACCCATAGAATCCTGAATTTTATCATGTTCAAATACTAATTCTTGTGCTATTATATCTGATTGTTCATTTTCGGGGTATGGTAGTTCACTTGGTGCTATTATTTCTTCTATCTGTTCTTCTATTAATTTCGTTTGATGACATAATTTATTTATTTCATCAATTGAAACACCCGTTGATTTGGGATTTTGGGTTATTCGTATTAAAGAATCTAAATATATAGGTATTGTTGATAAATATTGTATATTATTAATACCTGAAACCGTAATCATTATGTTGTTTTTAAATTTTTCTTGAGTTATCGTTGTTAAAAATCCGGGACTATTTTTTATTTTTATCTTATTTTTCTTATATAAATTTTGTACTACTCCAACCGACGTTAATATTTCAGATAATTTTATTCGAGCACTTTTATCATTCATTCCAAAATTATGAACCATAGCTTCTACGATTTCCTCTTCAGGTTTATCTTTATTTAAAAAATCCAAAATAAAAGCTTCCTGGCTATCCATTTCATTATAATTTGATACTCTTTTGTATCGTAAACTTATTCCCTTTTTTAAATTTCCTTCAACTACATTAAAAACCGACGAAACACATCCTATTATTTTCGATAAATTTATTATTTTATCTATTTCTAGTATACATTCATATTGAATATCTATTATATCTACATTTGAATCGTACAAAGTATTAAAAACTGGTATACTATATCCACTTTGCTCCATATTTTTTCTTACAATATCTATAACTGGGTTGACTGCTTCATTCACTATAATTGCAATGATACTTGTTTCATATGACACTTGTAGTTCTATAGTAATTGATATACTTGCATCATTCGAAAATTCGCAAATAATTGGTATAATATTACCCTCATATTCATATTCAATATAACAAGATACCGTTTTTGATTTTCCAATACTTTTCATTAATCTGAAAATAGTCGATTTATTTAAATAAGGTATTTTCTTTCCCTTTGTAGAAATTTTATTAACATATAATCTATATATTTTCTCCATTCGTTTCGATTGGTTATATTTTATAAACGGTACTAATTTTGTAGCATGTAGCAACTTAAATATTATATCTAATGGTAAATTATATGGGATATTTGGTCGTAAAATAAATTCTATTTTATTAATACCATTCGTAATATAATTCAAATCTTCGGTTCTTTTTTCATATATATTATAAAAAAGGTCGATATTATCTATGTTTCTTTGAAAATCTTGACTTATTAATTTTTGCGAATTTATTAATAACTCTTCCTTATTTTCGTTTAATAATTTTATTGAACTTATTCCGTCTTGAATTAAATTTGGATAATATATCTTAATCGAACTTACTATTGAAATATCTTTATCTTTCATACTATCTAAAACTTTACTAGCTATACAAACATATATCGAATCGTTATATATTTTAGTATCATTTGTTAAATCATCTATCGTCATTAATAAATATTTATTTGTCGTAGTAGTTAATTCGTCTGTATACTTTTCTAAAAATGGTTCAAAATCAATAACATCATATGGATTTATTGTAAACGAGACTGGTTGATTTGAAACAACAAATTTATGACCCAATGATTGATTCATCACTACTTCACTCCCATCTAAATTAAGTGATAAAATATCATCATATGTATATATATCCTTATCTTCCATTTGGTCAATTAAATCTTGTCGATTAATATTAAATAATAATTGTTGGAATCTTACTTTTATTAAATGTAATTTATTATTTTGTGTCAAATTATTGTAAATAACCACCGAATCAAATTTTACTTTCCGAGAACAAAATAAATAAATTTCTTCAACTGATAACTTTGTATCATTTTTGATTATCTTTCTTTTTATAGTTTCAATTGTATCATCTTTATAAATTGTCATAGATGATATCTCTTCTTCACCTTCCACTTTATAAATATCCAAATCACTAACTGGTCTAGTTGCTAGAGAAGACCCCCCACCAAATATTATTGTTTTTTCTATTACATTTTTATTTAAATAACATATTTTAAATGTTTCAGGCATATATAAATATATTATAAATAATATTTATATTTAAAATTTGAAGTAATCTAAAATTAAATTAATAATTATATTATATCATGAATTATAATATAATTGTTGCTACATGCGAAGATAATGGTATTGGTAATGATAATAAATTACCCTGGGATAAAATACCAGAAGATATGCGAAATTTTTCTAAATTAACAAAAGGAAAAGGAAATAATGCTATTATTATGGGTAAAAATACTTATTTAAGTATTGGAAGACCATTGCCAAATAGAGTTAATATTATATTATCCACATCGTTAAATGAACTGACCGAAGAAAAAAATATATATGTATTTAAAACAATTGATGAATGTGTAAAATTTTGCGAAAGTAAACAATTTGATGATGTTTGGGTAATTGGTGGAGAGAGTATATATAGACAATTCTTAGAACTAGATTATATTCAAAAAATCTATAAAACTAATATCAATAAAAAAATAGATTGTGATACTTTCTTTCCAACTATTCCCGATAATTTTTATCTTATAAATAAATTATGTAAACCATCTGATATATTTGTAAGTTTTACAATATGGAATCGCAATAAAAATTATAGAGCTGAAATATAAAATTGAAATATAAATCGATATAATAATTCAAAATATATAAAATGGTCGACGTCAAAGAAGAACTAAAAACAAAGGGTTATTGTATAATTCCGAATATTCTTTCTACTGAAGAAATTACAGAAGCCAAAAAACTATTTTATG
>Ga0302121_10001661_pt1 | contig 10324 bp, 11 predicted proteins | sample CB21_surface_MG_FD_203120 | JGI IMG/M metagenome (GOLD analysis project Ga0302121, IMG submission 203120) | Marine microbial communities from Western Arctic Ocean, Canada - CB21_surface | ecosystem: Environmental > Aquatic > Marine > Oceanic | place: Canada: Western Arctic Ocean | collected... | reverse complement strand
CTTTGCCCTTTGCAATTATTCCTTTAAGTCCACCATTGTCTTCTATCCAATACACTAAATCTTCAATTCCATTATTATTTTTATAAATTTGTGGATTTTTTATGAATTCTTCATCAATTGCAGTTATTCCATTTGCCCAGTGATTTGCTGTGTTTCTTTTGCTTACAGGCATATTAAAAACTAATTTTATTAATGGATTAAAATTAGGTTTGTTATTTTTACTGTTAAATCCAATATTATTATTTTTATAACATTCTTCTAAGTAACCAATTTGCATATTAGCTTTTCGCCAAAACAAATAAGTTTGAACTAAATTTTCGTTTAATATTCTTTTGCTACTTTTATATAAAACATCAGCTTCAATAGCTTTTTTTTGTGTTTCAATAGCTTGTTTTTGTAAATTTTCAAGCTCACTATCTAACGTTTTATTTGCCATTTTTTGCTCATTTGTATAGGTTCTAAATGTACAAACTATGTACTTTAAACATAGTTAATTTAGTATAGATTTTTTGTTGATTTGTGGCAATACTTTAGGTTTTGAGTGTCTTAATCAATGCACGTTCTAATGCACGTTATCATTTGTCTGCGCCAATTATGGTTGAAACATATAAAACGGCATTTGGTATATATGAACATTTATTAAATAATAAATTATCAAGTTTCCAAGTAGCCAAAAAATTTAATATGTTACCTAATTTTGAAGATAAAGACGAAAGAGATGTTGCATATGAGAGAAGGGTAGTAAGTACGAAAATAAGTCGTAAAAAAAAGGAAGCAAAAGACGCAATTTCTAATGTTATAAGTGGAGTTTTTCCTTAAAAAATAGATAGTAATTTTGTTTCAAATAGATTAAATATTGAAATGAAATTTTATATAATTGTGCCATTGCTTTTGCTTTTCAGCAGTTTAAATTATGCACGTTTGTAGCACGTTAAAATAATGAGTAAATTATGCTATTAATAACAAGCGGTTACAATGATTGCAGTTTGCAAAACGTTAATTTTTTACTTCGCTTTATTAAAAAATATATAACAATATCAAGCACTTATAGAAATATAAGTGCTTTTTTTTATGTTGCACGTTTGTAGCACGAACAAAAAAACTGTTGGTTTTGCTGAAGGTACATGTTAACGTTTGCACATATTAAGCAATTAATGGTTACAGTTTTATGACGACAAAGTATTTAGATAGGCATGAAGTTGAAGGCTATGAAGGTAATTTAATCCTTTATAAACGTGCAGATTTAAAAAATGATAAAGTGTGGCATTACAGAGCAAAGTTAGAAGGCAAAAAAGATTATGTAAGACGAAGCACTAAAGAAACTGTTTTTGAACTTGCAAAGCGTAAAGCAACGGAAGATTACAGAGAGCATGAATATAAACATAAAAACAATATGCAAACCAATATTGTTTATGTTCGAAATGCTATTACTAAGTTTTTTGATTATACAACTAATTCCAACAATCATTCTGTAAAACATCAACAACAATTAAAAAATACCTGGCAAAGATATATGGCAGGTTATTTTAATAATATGAAAATTGGTGACATAACTGATGACAAATTAGATGAATATTGGGATTGGCGTAATGCTTTTTATATAACTGGCGAAGGTAAAGAAAGAATATTAGCAAACAAAAATAGAGTTAATGCAAAAACTCAATCTAGTAAAAATATTAAGAAAAAATTTGCTTATGGAAGTGCAAAAGTAGAGGCAAGTTTAATCAATCAGTTTTTTGCTTGGTGTTATAGAGACAATCAAAGCTACACAACAAAGATATTAAAAATAAAAGCAAGTGGTGCTTTTAGCAAAGAAGAGCTTAGTAAAAATAATAGAAGAGATAATTTTACAAAAGATGAGTGGAAGAAGATAACACTGAATTTAGGAAATTATGTTAATGGAAAAGGAATATTTAAAAATAAAAATGACAATCCATTACACGCTAGACAACGAAAAAATTTAAGACTTTATATAATGTTTTTAGCAAGCACTGGTGCAAGAGTAGGTGAAGCAAAACATTTGAGATGGAAAGACGTTGCTTATGATAAAGAAAATGACACTGGCAAATTTTTTATAGCTGCGGAAACAAGTAAAACACGAAAAAAGCGTTTTACACTCTCACATAGCAATCACATTTTTGATGAACTAATTAAATGGAAAGAAGAAACTGAATTTGCTGACGATAATGATTTGGTGTTTTATACAAAAGACAAAGATGGAAAACAAAAAATATGTGACGTGAGCGTAAGTTTCAAAACATTTCTTACTAAAATTGGATTATTAAAAGGAACTGATAATAAAAGCCGTACTTTATACAGTTTGAGACATAGTTACGCTACTATGCGATTAGAAGATGGTGCTGAAGTTTATAATGTTGCAAAAAACATTGGTACGAGTGTAAAAATGATAGAGCAACATTATGGACATGTACAGATTAGCAAAATAGGTAAAGATTTAAATAAAAGAAAAGACACGACAAACACACAGCAAGCAAAAGATATTGAAATGGCAAGTACATTGATTGGACAGTTGAAAAGAGGGGAGTTAGATGTTGAAAGTGTTGCTAAAGTTTTAGCAAACATTGCTAAGCAATAACAGACAATAAAAAGTACAAAGTTTGTACTTTTAAATATTTAAATTAACCAAATTTATATTCACATTTAATTTTAGTTAATAATTGTAAAATACGCTTTTGATTATTTCTTGCTTGTTTTGATTTTGGTAAGTTTTTAAGTAACCATTCTTTATGTACGACTTCACGTTTTAGTTCTTTATATAGTTTGTGTTCGCTTTGGTTTTTCATTTTAATATTGTTTGTTAATTCTATAAACACTCATTCTGCTTATATCTAAAGCTCTTGCTATAGCAGTAATAGTTAAGCCTTCTTCTTGTAACTCTCTAACACGCTCTCTGTTAATACTTGCACCACGTTTAGCATAAACGCCACGTGCCTTTGCTTTAGCAATACCTTCAGCTTGACGTTTCCTAATTATATTTCGCTCAAACTCTGCAAATGCACCCATCATTTGCAATTGCAACTTGGCAAACGCATCATCACTGCTTGCACTAAAAGTAAGCCTTTCACTTAAAAAGTGTATAGTAGCGCCTTTGTCGTTAATTTTTTTTATGATGCTTTGTAAATCTCTCAAATTGCGTGCAAGTCTATCAATGCTATACACAACAACTTCATCATCTTGCCTAACAAAGTCTATCATCTCATTAAGTGCTAGTCGTTCACTGCTACTACCACTTACTTTTTCTTCAAATAACTTGTCTAGTTCTCCAAGTTCTTGTCTATCAAACTTTTGTTCAACTGTACTAACTCTTCTATAACCTACCTTCATTTTATATCCTTTTTAAGTGTAACATTAAGTCTAAGCTTAAAGCCGAAACGTAACATGGACAACGATTTAGACTTGTTGTTACACAATTTTTCGCAGACTTTGGAGTGGAGGGTTACATTGCATCAAGTAAACCACAGTGCAGTAAAGTTGTAGTTAAAAAAACTACGTACTTAGTTGTTAGGATAAATAAAACTGCTACGCATTTAGTTGTTGGCATAAATAAACATGTTACGAGAAGTGATTTTAATTTCCTTTTTTTACTTCTCGTCCAATTTACTTATTAAGGAATTAAAAAAATGCTAAAATTAACAGAAAAAGAATTATGGATGCAAAGACAGCAAGATATTGAAACTATCAAGCGTAGTGGAGCAACATTAGTTTTTACCTTAAACACACGCAGATTTTTAAATAACCCCATTTTAAGTGACTTAGTTTTAGAGTTTGAAAGACGTTTAAACAAAAAATTATTTGGGAAGGCATGGCGTATTAAAAACAAAAAACTTGGTTGGTGGCATAGATTAGAGTTTCAATCTAATAATTCGCATTCACATAGCGTTTGTACTGTAAATTATGGCATAACAGAAACAGAAGTAAAAAGTGTGGCAAGACATATTTGGGTACCATTAAATAAAAAGATGGGTAATGAAAATGCTCAATTATGGATTAACGCAATTACTAAATTAAATGCTGAAGCAGTTGCAGTTTATGTAACAAAAGGTGACGTAACACTTTTGTCTTCAGCTTAATCAAACTAAATTAAATCATAATAATCTTACAATCTAATATCTGCAGTATTTAGTGAGTAACTTGTGAAGAAAAAAAATTGGCTAATTGCGATTATTATGAATGGTTTGGTTATATAAAATTTTAAAAACGATAAAAGTTTTGAGCAAATAGTTCATTACTTTTACCGTTATGCACTAAATTAATTATTAAACACACAGAGATAAACACACAGAGATAAACACACAAAGATAAACACACAGAGATAAACATATCGATAAATACACACACTACAACATTAGTTTAGAGGATAAAGACTACATGACATTAATTGAACAGATATTTAATGAATTAAATGAAAAGACTACCATTACAACTGACGAATTTAGTATGTATTGGTTAGGACAATGCAAAAGCTATTACACAAGTATTAAAAGCAGAAACATACAAGCTAGTAATAATGCTTTAATTAATTTGCTTAATAAAATAAATGAAGAAAAGAATTTAATTACCAATAAAAACCCCCACCCAATACTACAAAGTTTAGTAGCACAATATAACATGGTGGAAGACAAGCTATGTAAAGAGATTGCAGAACGCAGTATTAAGCACAATGTTTGCAATTTAAGTGTTAAAAAACTTATATTAAAAGCAGTAAACAACGTTTTATCACAAACAAACACAAACACAGTTTTACCATTACCATTCTTATCAAATCGCAATCAATTACCAATAGTAATTTTGTAAAATAAAATGGTTAAAAGTTTGCGACATTACATAGATATTGTTGAAGGCATAATACCAAACACTCTAGTAAATCGTGTTTCGCCATTTACTGCACAAAGCGAACAAAATGATGAATATTTAACACGAATAAAAGCACAAATAGAAAATGAAGAAAGTGGATTGTTAACTGGATTTGGCAAATATGCAGAATATAGCGATTTCAATAAAAACAGCAGTGGAGCAAACACTGAACGTAATGAATTTTATTTGTTAAATGACAAATTAAGAAAATATCAACAACAAGCTGAAAAAGAACGTAGAGATGAGATTATTAAAAACAAGGAAAATAGACGTGCTGAATTAATTGGATATGCACAAGCTGGCGCTGAACAATATGACGATTACATGGATATAGCACAAACACATGTTGCTAAAATGGCATCTAAAAACACCAGTAAACTTGAAAAGCAATCTACTGCATTAAAGTTGATGGCAAAAAGAACGATTTAATTTTATTTTTATTTTCAAAATTTAATTCCATTTTTATTATTTTCTTTATACTCTTAATATATGTTTTGATATTGAGGGTATTATGCAAAAAGAAGTTAATAATTTTTTAAATAACAATAGAAAGCCAACGCAAACTGATTATGTGCTTGCTAAAGCATTTTATCCTTTGCTTATCGATATAGTTAAAAATCAACAAGAAGTTACTTTTCAACAATTTGTTGAAAATGCAAAATCACAATACCCACAAATTAAAGAAGTTCAAAATGCAATACCAGTGTCAACGGGTAGAGGTTTAGAATATATACGCATTTTTACAACTAGAGAAAAGTTACCAGTTGATATTAAACAAAAAAATATTATTAATTTGTTAGAAACCTTCTAACATTTTTCAAATTCAAATAATTGCTTGTGAAAAGATGAATGCAAATTTTTGTGGAGTGAATGTAAGTTCTAAGTTGTTTAAAGAAATGTTTTATTATAGGTTAGTGGTTTTTTAGCAACAGCATATTTTTTGGTTAATGAAATGATGAGGGTAATATAATGACGGAAGTTCGGCCACCTTACGATGATGAGGTAGACTTGTTTGAATTATTTGAAACACTTTGGCGTGGAAAGTGGTTAATTAGTGCCTTAGTTGCTATTTCAGTATTGAGTGGATTTGTATATTTGCAACTTGCCCAACCTAAATTTGAAGTGTCAGTTTCTTTTGCTGTTAAACTATATTCTGTTAGTGCTCAGCAAACATGTGGTGGCAAAGTTTTCTGTATTGAGTTAATGGAAGATTTAGAAAGCAATTGGAATTTAACAGACAAAAATTCTAAGTTGGCATTAAGTACTGAAGTACCTTTAAGTGTGAAAACTTATGATGACGTGTTTGATAAACTTAGCCAAACAATAACTAATCAAATTTATAATGAAGCACTTGATGAAGTTACTTTAATAAAAACTGAACTGAATGACGCTTTAATGAATACTGAACGAGCTGCTACTAATATACTAAACGCAAGGCGGATTATAAAAGCAATTGATAGTGGACAAAAAGCCATTTCCTTTGGTTCCGTTGCCATCAAAAAAACATCGCCAAAAGTTCCATTGGTACTCGCTTTATCAATCTTATTAGGTGGAATGATTGGCGTGGTATTTGTTTTAGTTAATAACTCAATTCGTAAACGTAAAGAGAGTGCGTCTAAAGTGTGAGAGACTTTTATTGTCTTAAAAATACTTGTGAGTTTAAACTGTCAAAAGGCGATATTGGAAGTAAAGCAATTAAGCAGTTGGACAGATGAAGTGCGTTTTTAGTAGAGTAGATAAGTGGTTAGAAAGTTGTTAGAAAGTCCTAAAAATACTTAATAACAACAAGAACTTAGGTGAAGAAAAAAATAGAGTGGGAGCAGTACTTAGACATTAAGTCATTAGTATTTAGAAAAACTCAACAAAGAAACTCTTATATTAAAAAAACGAACAAGAAATGATGCTTTAGAATTAATGGCTAAACATGCAAAACTATTAGAAGATAAAATTAAAGCATTAGTGCCAAATCCATAAAAATTAAAATATTTTAAATTAATTGAACCTTTTAGAGAACCAATTTTACAAGACTTAATGGATGGTAAAGATGTTGAAGATTGTTTTAATGATGCAATATTTGATGTGTTAACTGAATAAGCACGTTTTTAGCGTCGTACATGTGTCGAATTACTAAAACAGCTATAATAGTTAATTTTAATCTTTTTAAAGTGCTAGTTGCTTAAATTTATTTACAACCTTTTCGTTGCTTAATACCAGTCAAGTAAACTTCACGTTGATTTGCAGCGTTAATTGCTTGATTGGAATTTTCATACGTTGCCCAAATACCAATTGGAAAAACAAATAATCTACCTGCATTAGCCCAGTTAACGCCTTTTTCTTTTTTAGCTTCATTTACAAATTGTTCAAGTTTTGTAATTTCATTGTTTAACTGTTTGCAATTTAAATCTTCATCTCCATTCATAACAATTTTAGTTACGTGTGGTGTTGCACAAGAACTTACAAATAAAAGCAATAAAATTATAAAATATTTCATTATTAAACCTTTTTTAAAATATATTAAAAATTATGATGAATGATTATTGTTTGTCCATCTTTAAATGTACAAACTTTGTACTTTTAACATTATCTTCTTTCGTCAAGTTCATCATTATACAAAGCAATTTCAGCTTCTTTGTCTGCTGTTTTGCTTGTTAATTGTTCTAGTTTTTTTTCTATTTCATCTTTGTTATCATCTGTAAAATATTGTTCAACTAAATTACAAATTTCTAAATATTTTGATGGTACTTTTGTTTCATCTTTTTTTGTATCGCTAAAAATCAAGTCACAAGCATCAATACTAGCTTTATGGTAAGTGTATAAATTGTGATTTACCATTAGTTGATTTGAGTAACTATCGTTATATCTGTCACTGTCGTCTTTATCATGTGCATATAAATTATTCATAGTCATAAATTTTGAGAGTGGGGAGTTAAATGGAAAAGGTTTTGTAATTTCGTTACGTGCAAGTCTTATGTCTTGTTTTAGTATTTCATTACTAATAACCCAACTGTTTTCATCGCTAGTAAATTTAGGTGGTAAAGCAAAAGCATTTCGTAGCCCAACCAATTGAAATGGCGAACTGCTATCAAAAGTAATTGTAAAATTATCTCTACCTAATACTTTACGTAAAGCACGTTGTGCAGATGTGTATACAATACTTTTAAATGGTGGGCTTTTTTGTAATATATGTACAAGCTCTGTTTTCTCAAGTTTTTTATCCTCTAGTAATCTTCTTAACCACTTAATGCTATCAAAAACTTTACCTGTATCACTGCCTAATGCCCAACCTTCAAAATCAAAATCTTTTACTGCATCATACCATATATCTCCAGTTCCATTTCCAATGTCTTGTAATACATTTAAGATTTTGGCTCCTTTACCCCAAGTACCTCTATAGTTCGCAAAATATTCTAAATTATCTACACTTAAATCAATTAGTTGTTGAATAGATAATTTACGTATTTGGCTATCTACAGTGTGTTTTGCATTAAAACTTTCAGCAGCCCAAAGTACCATGTCTAAAGTAACTGCATAATCAGCATATCTATCTAACCATTTTAATGTTCTTTCCCTAAATCCACTATCTGCCCAATTTGCAATTTGCTCATTTGCATCATGTTTATAACGTTCCAAATGTGCTTTTTCTTTAGTGTTACTAATTGCTCCAGTACCAAGTTGAAAACCACCCGAGTCACCAATTATAGTAGTTTTATTTCTGTCTCTATCTTTAACAATATCGTTTTTACGTATTTGTGCTTTTTCAAATTGTCCACTGCTATACAGTCCCCAACCACAACTCCATAATTTGCTATTTTCGTTTAAAAAATTAGTATCTTCAAATTTAAAGTTTTTTGGAATATTTTGACGTGTAAAAGATTTATTTGAACGAGTTGCTAGTTCAGCATATTGTTGTTGTATACTTGGCAAATAAACTGCGTAGTTTTTATATAAGTTAGTTAGATTTTCACTCATTCGCTATAAACTTTTTAAAGTAAGTTTCATTGCGTCTATCATTTTTATTATTATCAACTGATGGTATATAAACATCAAACTTAGCAACTTCATTTTTAAATGTAATAAGCATTAAATGCTCATTCGCTTTCATTGTAACTTTACCTTTAATGTTGGTTTTTGAAATAAAGTCTAATGTTTGTAATATATCGGTTGGTGCAAACGTAAACTTGTTTGTTTGTTTTCCGTTGCTAAGTTTACCATCATCTCCAAAGCTAGTTAAGTATCTAATTCCAACTTGTGTATACTCATCATCGATACGTTTTTTTTCACATGTAATTCCGTCTTTTGTAATAACAAAACAAACGCTTTTATTTGCTTTTATATGTATGTTTTTCTTAACTCTATGTACCCAACTATCAAAATGTTGGCTATTAAAACGTTGGATAAAAATAGCATCAGCAATAACTTCCCAGTTCCATTTAATTTGTTCATTTTTAATAGTAGGTTGGTAAAGCGTATTCTCGTTTACTCTAGTAAAATCATAAAAATATAGATTTCTTGTTTTTTTAGTTTCAGTGTTTTTTAAAGAAAGTTGTTTAGTAGCTTTAAGTTTTGTATTTTTTACATCAGCTAAGTTATTTTGAGGTTCAGCATTATACAAAGCTATTTCTGCATCATGTATTAAATTTGTTTCAACATAATATCTGTCACTCCCTCTAAGCCAAATGTCCTCTTTTAATTTAAATTTTGTAGTGGGTGTAACTATAGTTACTAAGCTAACTTTAGTAGTTGATTTTGATACTAATATAGTACCATCAGTTTTGTATATTAAACGTGTTGTTTCATTAATTTTAAAGTCACTTCCATCTTCATTTTTTATCAATTTACCATCATCATCTTTAATTTTTTGTGGCAGATGAAATTTTAATCTCGCACCATAATCTTGTAATGCTTTTGGAATAATGTTTATACGCAAACTGTCACATAACAGTTTAAGTGAGTAGGGTGTGTTAGCGTACTCAAGTTCGCCAATTTCCATAATAGCACTATTAACAATTTCAGTTTTAGCAGTAGTGCCGACAATTTTTAATTCATTATTATTATTATTAGTTTTTTTGGCTAATAAAATTACAAAATCGTCTACATCAGTACCTATACTTCCAACATCTATTTTAGTTTTTGATTTTTGTTTTGAGCTAGCAAGTTTTTTTAATTCTAATATTTTTTGCTGATGCTTTTTTTTATTTTCACTTATACTTGCAGGCTTTTTAGTTTTGTTAGGTTCTTTGTTAACATTAACACCATCATACCCATCTTCTTCAATTCTTTCTTTGCCCTTTGCAATTATTCCTTTAAGTCCACCATTGTCTGTTATCCAATACACTAAATCTTCAATTCCATTATTATTTTTATAAATTTGTGGATTTTTTATGAATTCTTCATCAATTGCAGTTATTCCATTTGCCCAGTGATTTGCTGTGTTTCTTTTGCTTACAGG
>Ga0302121_10001652_pt1 | contig 10385 bp, 8 predicted proteins | sample CB21_surface_MG_FD_203120 | JGI IMG/M metagenome (GOLD analysis project Ga0302121, IMG submission 203120) | Marine microbial communities from Western Arctic Ocean, Canada - CB21_surface | ecosystem: Environmental > Aquatic > Marine > Oceanic | place: Canada: Western Arctic Ocean | collected... | reverse complement strand
GCTACGAATTGATCGGTCGGGACGGTCGCAAGTTGTCAGCGCATTGGGGCGAGGACATGCGTAGTTTGCACGGCACGCACACTCACGGCTTTCCGAACGCATTTATCGTAGGGGCCAAACAAGGCGGCCTAACTTCGAACTTCACACACCTGGTCGATGAGGCCGCGAGGCAGTTGACGTACATCATCGGCCGCGCCCTCGCAGAGGGCGTACGTGAGGTCGAGGTAACTGAAGAGGCTGAATCGGCTTGGACCAAGATGATTCAAAGTACCGTGGCGCCCCCCTTCCTAGGTCAGGGCGAGTGCACGCCCAGTTACTTCAACGGCGAGGGTAAATCCAGCGGCGCCATTACCGTGTACCCGCAAGGGCCACTGGCATTCTTCAAACTTCTTGAAGACTGGCGAAACGCAGGCGACCACGAAGGGCTGGAATTCAGGCAGTAAAATGAAGAGATTGCTAACCAAAATAAATAAGGGGCGACAAGATGAATGAGACACAATTGAAAAATTCCGTCTCGGATCAGAAGGGTAACCAGGTCGAATACCGAAAGAGGCCGACAGCCGCTCAACATGCAGCCGACATGGCCGATTACATGGAAGAAGGGCGTGCGCTCGCGCTCACGCTAAACAACCGGGGTCCGCTGCGATTTGCAGCCGACGGCGCGCTGCACCCGAACATCCGCGCCGCTTATTGGACCCATGGGTTTTATGTCTTCGAAGACGTGATCGACCAGGTCGAACTCGAGGAGCTACGTACGGGGGTCAACGATATGGTGCGACGAGCACCGGTCGCCCCCGGCGCAAAAGTCGATGTGGCTGGCCAACCGCCGTTGGGTTTTGATCTCGAGCGGGATACTTATTTGTGGGTGGCGCCCCTGAGCGATCCGTTGGGGGGCACCGCGGCCGGTGGTGGCCGGCATCCATCCAAGATGCTCGAACCGGTGCCGGACGGCGAAACCCCAGACAAGGTCATCTATTTGATGTTCAACATGTGTGAGGCGATGGACGCCGGACTTAGGGTGTATGGACATCCGGGTCTGCTTGCCGTGGCAGAGGCCATCAACGGCCCGGATTTCGTGCCGTACAACGATGCCATCTTCATTAAGCAGTCAGGTCTTGGGGCGTCCGTGGCCTGGCACCAGGACGGTGTCACCCACTGGGGCTCGCCGGACTGGGACGAAGGTAGCCATGGGTTTAACTTTCAGGTTCAGCTCTACCGCAGCACACCGGCCAACTGTCTGTGGGTGGTGCCAGGTACGCACAAGCTCGGCAAGGTCGATATCAAGCAGATGGTCGAGGCCAACGGCGGCTCTGACCGCCTGCCGACTGCGGTGCCACTCTTTTGTGAAGCTGGCTCGGTGACTGTCGCCAATCGCCAGATACTGCATGGTTCGTTTGCCAACACCTCCCCGGACCAGCGGGTGTCGCTCACGTTCGGTTTTCACCGCCGCGCCGCCGTGATCGGACAGCACGGCGCCCTGGTTGCCGGTGAGAACGAAGTCTATGACGCCGCTAGAATCTTCGAGCGTTCGAGCGTGATCGCCACGGCCATCGACGCTCGCGCCCAACGCTTCGCATCTGAAACTCCCTATGTCTACCAGCCGTTCGTCGGCTTCGAAGACCAATTTCGCTGGAACGACTCAGCCAGAACGCGGCTCAAGAACTACAGCCTGAAAGATCTCGGCATTTGAGGTGGTTTGATAGCCAGATTGAAGATTAATGCCAAGGAAACTTGATCAAAGGAGACACGCTTGAAATCTTTGTTACCGCACAACGTTCTAAAAATTGCTTTTGTCGTAGACGATGTCGAAAAATATTTAGCAATATTTGCCGATTTGTTCGGCATTGAAACACCAACGTCAAGTGTCACCGGGTCTCATGAGGCGACCCAGAGTCTTTATCGCGGCGAACCGACAGAGGGGCGTGCCCGGGTTGGTTATATTCCTTTGAAGAACATCGTGCTGGAGTTTATAGAACCTGTTGAAGGTCCAAGCGTTTTTCAGGACTGCCTGGCCCAAAAAGGCAACGGCATCCATCACCTAGCCTTTATCGTCAATGGGATGGAGCACGTCATTAGTGATCTGGAAAACGTTGGTTTGGCGTTGTTGCAGAACGGTATCTTCCCCGCGATGGGCGCTGCACCTGGTGGTAGGTATGCCTTCCTGCAGGGCCTCGAAAAATTGGGTTTCGATGTGGAGCTGTTGGAATTTGACAAATGAGCAGTTCACCGGTGGTAAACGGGGGCCCTTCGACGCCTGACCAGAGCACTGACCCGGCTGGCGGAGCCGCTGTCAGCCGCGGGGTGCTCGTTCATGCGACGGTATTGCTCGGCTTTGTCAACCTGTTTCATGCGCTGGACAGGGCGGCTATGTCGATTCTGATTGAGCCGATCAAGGCAGACCTTGGTTTGACCGATACGCAGCTTGGACTGCTTACTGGCTTCGCTTTCAGTCTGACCTATGCATTGTTCGGGATACCTCTGGCGCGTCTGGCAGATACTCGCAGTAGGGTAAAACTGTTAGCGGTGTGTCTGGCGGTGTGGAGTACTGCGACCGCGGTCGCCGGTTTTGCTCAAAATTTTATTCAGTTGGCGCTGACAAGGGTCGTAATCGGTATAGGCGAAGCCGGGGGCGCCCCGGCGTCTGTGTCGATGATGGGGGACTATTACACGCCGGAGAATCGTAGCCGGGGAATGAGTTGGTATCAACTGGGCGGCGCGGCCGGGGGGACGTTAGGACTGGCTTTGGTCGGGGTGATCGCCGACCACTATGGGTGGCGAGTCGCGTTTTTTGCCATGGGTCTGCCTGGGGTGTTGCTCGCTATCATTCTGGTCACGACTTTGCGGGACCCCCTGCGAGGCCGCTTCCAGAACACCACAGAGCAGTTCGATACAGACATCACCTGGTATCAGGCAATTGGCCAGGTACTGCGCCGACGGACGATGTTGCACGTCTTTATTGCCTATGGCATCGGATCATTCGGCGGCGCCGGTATAAGCGCCTGGTTCGGCGCATTTTTCATGCGCAGCCACGGCCTGTCCTTAAGCGAAGTGGGCGCATTGCTCGGTGGCGTGGTTGGATTGTGCACGATAGCAGGCGTGATGCTCGGCGCAGCGCTTGGACCGCTAGCCGTGCGGCGCGATCGGCGCTGGGAGTTGTGGTGGCCCGGAATTGCCAGTTCATTGACCGTACCAACCTGGATGTTGACTCTTTATCTCGACAACATTTATATGGCGTGCGCGATGCTGGGCGTCACCATTGTCATCACCACATCCTTCGTGGCGCTCGTTTTGACGAGTATGCAAAGCGTGTTGCCCGCACACCTTCGCGGTATGGGAATGGCAGGAATTATGTTCGCGACGAATCTCATCGGTGTTGGCGCGGGACCGCTACTTATCGGGCTGCTCAGTGATGCACTGGCGCCAGAGTTGGGTAGCGAAAGCCTGCGTTATGCCATGATCGGTAGTGTCACGATCATAGGTTGGGCGTCGATTCACTTTTTTGTTGCTGCAAAACACATCAGGAACGAATTAGTGTCGTGAAAAAACGATACTACTAAGGGGTTAGGGCTAGGGCTAGGGCTAGATCTAGATGTTGCCCGTGTTTGTTATTTACCAGGTACTCATTAAGACTTGACGCGGATTAAAAATTGGAGAAATTGTTATGTATTCAACACCGGTTGGAAAGATCGATCCGGCTGTTAATGGTCAGCTAAATCTGTCTTATCGTGACGTGGAAGGTTGGCGGCGATTTTTTGGGGTTGGCAAATCGCTCGACTTACTGATGGGCGACGACACGGCAGGGCCCTATATATTGTTTAGTTGTTTTGGGCCGATGGAAGACGAGATGCCCCGGGGACCGGCCCATGGGCACGACTCGGATACCTGGCGGATGTCCATTCTTGGGACGACCAATGTGGGTAAATATGCCTATGCCGATGGGCAATTTCGCTTCCAGGACGGCAGCATCTCTTATCCCGGCGACAACGTGGCCTGGGGCCCGAAGGGTGGCTATGGCGTGCTGATTTTTGGCGACCGTCGTGGCTGGCCGGCCTGTCCGGTTGACAAAAAACTTCAGGAGCAAGCCGCAGTCCAGCAAAAGCCATTCTCTGATAAGTTGGGTATTCAGGATGCGCACCCGAGCCCAGAGGGGTCTGCTATTGCCTCGAGCCTGGGCGAAACATCACTTGGCCATCTTGATAGCAGTTTTGACACTGCCAAGGACTGGGACGAAGTTTCACCGGGTATTCGCGCGACCGTTTCTCTCATGGGCGATCGCAGGGTTGGGCCGGTTCTGGTGTTGTTGAAGGGTGATCCTGGCGCCGGAGTCGTGCCAGCCGGTAACCTCGGCACCGAGACGCTCCATGTGGTGGTGGAGGGTGCTTGCAGAGTTGATGGTGTGACAAAGACCTTCGGAGATTTCTGGTTGAATGAAGCCGGTGCCCAACCTGAAGTGGTGGCTGGTCCAGAGGGATTGTCCCACGTGCTACTTATCGGCGAACGTCAGGCGTTGTCAAAATATACTGCTGGCGTACGTGATCAGCATTGGATAGACACCGTGGCCGGGTTAGCGGCCAAGCTGCAAACCCTTTTGTAAAAAGTCAGGTATCGTTTGTGTAGAAATTGGCTTTCATTATTCCAACGCCATTCTTTGCGCAGGTGCTGTGTGGGTAACGCATATGCTTACCCGGCGACTTCGCTAATATCTCTGCGATCTTGATTGCCGTTTCTATTTCATTCCCGTCGGCAAAAGCCGGTCGATGACGCCAGCTTTCAGCGCTCCGGCCGGCACCATAGGCTTAGCTATGGGTTAAAGCGACCAGGCCTAAAAGCTTTCCTGCTTTCATTTCTTCAAGCGTCCTGTTTGCTTCAGATACGTTTCTTGATTCAACTTCTACGGGCTCAATTTTTCCATCCGCAACAAGTGCCATTAGTTCTTTCATTTCTCCTAAGCTTCCGACATAAGAACCGATGAGTTTCTTTTCTGTCAAAACGTGTACGGGCAAAGCAACCGTGATCTGGCCGCCGAATAGGCCAACAACTACTAGTGTCCCGCCTCTGGTTAGGCATTGATAACCCAAATTAGCTGTAGCTTCGGCACCGACAAAATCGACGATAGACCTTGCCCCACCGCCAGTCAGTTCAAGTATTTTTGCTGCGGCGCCCTCAGATGAAGAGTTAATGACAGCAGAAGCGCCCAACTCTTTCGCTACTTTTAGCTTGTCGTCATCAATATCAATGACGATCGGATTAATGCCATATTTTGCTATGGCAATTTTTAAAGCCAGAAGACCTAAACCACCCGCGCTGATGATGACCAAGGAATTATCCTGAGGAAAAGGCCCGGCTTTTTTTAGCGCGCTAAAAGCAGTAAGGCCTCTACATGCATAGCTACCGGCCAGGCTATCCGGGGTAGCTCCTGCATCGAATAGATATTGTTCTCCAGGGACCAATACATGATCGCCATACCCGCCACCGACGTTGATGCCGATGTTTGTATTGTTCATACAGTATTGCGTTTTGTCGGCATTACAAAGCTCACAATTTCCACAGCCTATCCATGGGTAAGCAACATATTTTTCACCCACATTCACATTCGAAACGCTATTTCCAACTGCAATAACTTCCCCAAATATTTCATGACCCATGGTTAAAGGTTCCACGAGAGGCGTTGGCAGCTTCGCTCCGCCGCCCAAGTCAAAATAACCATCGTGTATATGAATATCTGAATGACAAACCCCACACGATATCGTCTTTAGCAGAATTTCCTGGCCCGTTGGTGTTGGTGTTTTCAGTTCTACTTCTACAAGTGGTTTGCCATTTTCTGTTACTTGAAATGCTTTCATAATATCTCCTGTTTAGTTTCGGCCTCTGGTACACACCGCAATCCGTTGTTTTCTTCATCCAGTCGAAATCAAATGTCAGTGTTAACGTTTTTGGAGTTTTGTGTCACGAAACCAGTTAAATCCAGTGTCAACCCACTTCCGGGCGTTTTTATAACGATTGTGATCACGAACTCGTCTCAGGGATGATTAACGTGCTTAACCAAGAGGTCGGGAACGAGTCTACTTAGCAAGGATGAGATAGCCAGTTTACTGTTGGGTTTACAATTTTTGGCATAAGTAGAATGTTGAATCAATATTCAGTCAACTGCAACTGCAACTGCAACTGCAACTGCAACTGCAACTGCAACTGCAACTGCAACTGCAACTGCAACTGCAACTGCAACTGCAACTTCAACTGCAACTTCAACTGCAACAACTCGCTGCGCGGACAGCTTATGAACTGGAGGTTGTGCGTTGCATAAAGTATTTGCTGTTGGAACCAGTCACCCAATATCGAGCCCCTGAGTTGGCATATTTTTCGGAGCCTCTCCATGGAACCATTTCGTAAGGCACTCGGTTGGAACGCGTGTTTCAAGCTCAAAGGGAGAGCGATGACGGTAGTTAAGACTCGATTAGGCAAGGTTTAGGGCTTACACAACGACGGCGTTGACGTTTTTCTGGGGTTGCCATACGAGGCAGCACCGGTTGGCAGTTGACGCTGGCGGCCATCGGCCGCAGCGCTGCCTGGACAGGGACCTTTTATGCGACCCATTTCCCAAACTTTTGCCCGCAGCCGCGGGCTGATCAGGAAGTCATGGTTGGAAGAGAACCTGGCGCTGAGAGTGAGGGTTTCCTGTGCTTGAACATCTACACCCCCGGGACAGGAGGCAAACCGTGTCCAGTGATCCTCTGGATTCACGGTGGCGAGTTAATCCAGGACTCCGCCAACCTATACGACGGCACCACATTAGCTCGGAATAATGACATTGTGTTGGTGTCGATCAATTACTGCCTGAGGATTTTTGGTTTTCTTGATGTAGGCCGATGGGGTCCGAAATACGCGGGGAGCGCTAACCGAGGTTATGAAGACCATATAGCAGCCCTCGCATGGGCGACCCGAACGGTGCGGGCCCGGATGAGGAAGAATTACGAAAGGCTTATGGCGTGGTGTGATTTCCTGCGTTTTTGCTATGGGGCGACGGCAAATAGGGTTCGGACGGGAATTACGACTTGCGTTCTAAATAAATTGCAAAACTATTCAATATTGAGTTTGACATAAACTGAATATTGAATCAGTATTCAGTAGTGCGTCGGCTTAATAACCTAATCAAAATTGAAGAGGTAAACATGATCTCAAGAAACTTTATCGGAAGAAGCGATTGGCCTGTCAAGATCGTGACATTTCCACTGGCTTTTTTCGGCATTTTGGCCTTATTACCTGCCGCCACTCATGCAGCGAGTGACACTGAAACGGTAGCAAAAAAGAAAGCACTGGCGTTGGAGGAGGTTGTAGTTACGGCCACTTACAGGGACACGGCGGAGATGGACACGCCCCTTTCTATGATGGCGTTAGATAATTCGATGATCGAAAGCATGGGCCTTCAGAACCTAGCCGACCTGGGCCTTGTCGTTCCCAGCCTCAATGTTGTGCAAACTGATTCGTCCAGAACCAACATCAGCATACGGGGTATCAAAGCGATATCCGGTTACGAGGCACCCAACCAAACTAAATCCATGACTTCCATATACATCGATGAAACGCCGGTGACCGGCGGACAGGAACCGGATCGGCAGATCGGCGGTGCGATGTTCGACCTGGCGCGAGTCGAGGTCCTCAACGGACCCCAGGGCACTCTATTCGGCGAGGGATCGATGGCGGGCACCATCCGCTATATCAGCAATCAACCGGATCTTAGCGAGTGGGACTCTAAAGTCCAGGTCAACGTTAATGGCATGAGTGAGTCCGACGATTACGGCTATCGTTTCGATGGGATGGTTAACATCCCCCTGGTTGAAGACAAGTTCGCCGTCAGGCTAGTGGGATTCTCAACAGAGGTGCCGGGCTATCTTGACCGGCAAACAATTGCTGGAACCAGCGTGGAAACAGATATAAACACCGAGACGCAGCGTGGGGGAAGGCTGACTGCTAAATGGCAGGCTACGGAAAAACTGTCCGCTAAACTTACCGCGTACACCATCGAATCCGAAACGGAAAGCTATGCCTGGTCTACAGCACCTTATTTTGTCGAAACGGCTCCATCGCCATTCGCCCCCGGATCTTACGATGATCTGAAGCAGTATAACCTGGTGTTTGAGTACGCGTTACCCGGAGCGGATTTTCTCTCTTCCACGTCCTATTTCGATCGGGATGCGAGTTTTTCCCAGGAGTTTTTGGAATCTGGTTTGCACCTAATCGACTACTTCGCGGCACTCGTTAATAATTTTCAATTGGATCCGGTCGGTGATCCTAGTGCCCCCATCCCTTTTACTGCGAATCCTCAGGATATGACTAATATGACGTCGTTTGCCGGGACGTTCTTTATCGACTCAGAACGTTTTGCGCAGGAGTTTCGTTTGGTTTCCAATGGCGATGGTCCTTTTGGATGGATGGCAGGCTTTTTCTACAAGGACAGCAAAGATATCACTCAAAGAAACGCTCCTTTTACACTGAGCGCCGCCACAGAAGTATGGCGGCCGCAATATGAGAGCTTCTTGCTAGCACCCGAAAATAGCCCTGAAAACAGCCTTGAAGAATATGCGATTTTCGGCGATATCAGTTACAGGTTGTCCGATGCCTGGGAAGTTAGCGCCGGTGTGCGATACACAGACATGAAGCAGGAGTTCTCGCGCGTGAGTAGCGGAACTGACGACCAGAAGGTGACGCCCAGGGTTGGTCTGACCTGGCGGCCGAATGATGAAATGATGTTTTACGGCATCGTTAGCACCGGATTTCGTCCGGGCGGCTACAATGGCGATCTCAATTTTGATCTAGGCCTGCTGAATGGCATTCTGGAAACCTCCGGTGATATCGACCTGCCTACCCGGGACGGGAGTACTGCTTCAGTTTCGGAGAGAATTGCAGATGTGGAATCTAAGTTGGACTTTGAGGGTGATGAGGCGATCAATTACGAGTTGGGCGCGAAGCTCAGGTTATGGGATGGCCGTGTGAATCTTGCAACTTCCGTATTCTACTTCGATTGGGAAGACGCGATACTCCTGCAAGATGCAGGGGAACTAGCAGGCATAACTTCGGCTTTGACGTTCAACAGTAATGTCGGTGAAGCCCATAGCTTCGGTTTTGACGTGAATGCTTCCGGGATGGTTACCGAGCGTCTCTTCTTGCGACTGGGTGTCCAGTGGGTTGAAGCAGAAATCGATTCGGCCTTTCAACCTAAAGGCGGTCTTGCTCAAGCCAAGGGTAATAGACTCCCAGATGCTCCCGAATTGAAATGGAGCGTATCGGCCGCTTATATGTTCCCAGTGACAGCCGGTATCGAAGGAGAGGTACGCCTCGACTGGTCAGGCCAAGACGACACCTGGTCCGATGTAAGCAATACTCTGGAGGTTCCGAAGTACGACATCGCTAATATACGCTTCACAATACGTGAAGCCGCCCAGAACCAGTGGCGGGTATCTCTGTATGGCAGAAATCTGTCCAATGACGAAATTCTCGTGTGGAACGGCGGCACATCGGCTTTCGGGACGGTTAATTCTTACGCTAGACCAAGGAACTTTGGGCTTGAGGCTTCCTATCAGTTTTAGGGAGCACCCAATCAATCAGGCTTAAAAGCAGTTCGTTTCCCGGTATTGACGATAGCATCATCGGGGCACCGGGATTGAGCTGCGCGGAAACATCGGCCTAGATGATAGCGTGATGAAAGATTTTAAAGGCAAGCTCGCATTCGTCACTGGTGGCGGCACCAGTATAGGACGTGAGCTGGTGCTGCAACTGGCAGCGGCGGGATGTCACGTCGGGACCTGCTACGTATCCGAAGAAAACATGCGCGAAACAAAGCAGTTGTGCACGCAGGCCTCGCCCTCGGTACATGCGCCCACTCATTTGTTTGACGTAGCCAAACGAAACCCAAGTCCTCGCGTTCTGGGATGCCGCGCTGAACCTGCACGACCTCGATAACGTCAAGCTGTTATTCAATAAGGCTGGTGTCGGTGGCGGCGAAAGTTTTCTAATCAACTTTCTAATCAACTTTCTAATCAACTTTCTAATCAACTTTCTAATCAACTTTCTAATCAACTTTCTAATCAACTTTCTAATCAACAAGGGGGCGGACTGGGATCGCACCTTAGGCGTTTGCTGACTCGGCGCGTTTTACTGCGGCCGCGCGTTCATGCCGTTGCTGGTGGCAGGCAGCGAGGGAGACATCGTCAACACGAGCAGCATAGACGGCTTCTGGGCAATAACGAACACCGTCTACAGTACGACAAAATTTTCGGTGAAAGGCTTCTCCGAGGCCCTGGTCAACGAGCTCCGAACCAATGCGCCACACCTCAAGGTGGCGGTCGTGATGCCTGGCCACATTGGCTCTTCGCTGGTGATCAACATCG
>Ga0302121_10001649_pt1 | contig 10411 bp, 17 predicted proteins | sample CB21_surface_MG_FD_203120 | JGI IMG/M metagenome (GOLD analysis project Ga0302121, IMG submission 203120) | Marine microbial communities from Western Arctic Ocean, Canada - CB21_surface | ecosystem: Environmental > Aquatic > Marine > Oceanic | place: Canada: Western Arctic Ocean | collected... | reverse complement strand
CTCAACAATCACAATTAATAAAAAAGCTAAAATCATCTATTTGTTAACCACGCCAATAAACCTCCAACAGTTGCTGGAACCAGCACTAGGACTACCATAAAGATCAAAGCGTACTGCGTCATTTGCGCTCTAAACTTTCGCCTAGCAACTATCGCCCTAGCCAGCTCTTCCTGCTTGGCCTTCCTAGCATTTGCCATTTCTTGCATACATTGCTGATACAAATGTCCGTTACCGCTTATGGTGAATATATCCTTCACCTCTTGCATAGTATCTTGAATTTGCTTTCTAGCTAGTGCTGCTTTGATTGCGTCAGCTTCAGACAAATTGCCCGTATTCTGCGCCCTAGCTAGTTCGACTTCAGCCCCGCCAAGTTTACCCAGAAAGGTTCCAATGGTGCTTAAATCGTCCGCTGTTCCTGCTACTTGTTTGATCGCGTTTGAAGCCATATTGACTCCAGCCACTATCGCGGAGATTTCAGCAATCATTTTCTACTCCATAGATAACAATATCGGTATCAATACCGACCCTAAAACAATAACGTATAACCCGTAAATCAACTTTTCTAACTTGTCGAAGTTCTTAGCTCCAGACTCCAAACGCTTTTCAATATTCTCGTAACGTACCGCGCATTCTCTTTCGTGTGCGCCAATCTCAGCTAGAGCATCTTTTACCGTAGGGCGTTGTGCTGTCATTTCTTAGTCTTTTTCTCTAACGTGCGCTCAAGGCGCTTTGCTTGATCGGCGTGGAGCTTACTTGCACCTTTAAGTTCTTTAATCATCTTGCGCTTTTGTGCGTCAGTCATAACACCCATAACTAATCCTTAGCCTTACCAATATTTAGAGCAATCCTGTCCAGCCAAACTTGTGCTATGCCTACCCAGTTATCGTCTTTCTTGGTAGGCGTTAAAGCAGCGATAGCAGAAGCTAAAGCAATAGCGGCAGTTGCAATGTTAAATGCATCTAGTATGTAACCCATCAGCTTGCCTCTGCTTCTTCAGCTTCTTCAACAGGCTTAACCCCTTCAACAATGGCTCTGGTGTAGGCTTGCAGGAGAAGTTCACGCTCATTGGTCTGCATTTTAAGCGTAGATATTTCACGGCGTAATTCGTTTACACGGGCTATATTTGCCTGTGTTGATACGTCAAGACCTTCAAAGTCGTACTCTTCGTTCTCAATTACTACTGTATTTTCTTCGCTCATGACGCTGTGTACCCTTTGCCAGCAGCAATAGCTGCATTAGTAGCAGTCATGGATTCACTACCCCAATCATCTTTAGCTACCATAATTTCAAGGTGTGCTACATTACGATCTACACAGTCTTGACGGTCTGCGGCAGAATCTTCTGCCATTTGATCGCCTGCAATTACGTCTGTGATAAGAGCTACACTGTGGCCCATAGCCGTGTAGTCTTGTGCGATTTGATCTGTTTCTCTAGTCATTGGTTTATCCTTCTAGTGCCGTTATACGGTCTGTTAGTGCAGTAATTAGTGCGTTTTGTTCTTGTATGGCTTTTACGAGTACAGGGATTAGTGCCGTTTCTCTATACCGCAAGTTGTCTGGGTCTTTGTTATCAATAATGACAGGGTTGCTACCTTCTAATGCTAGAATGTCCTGTGCTTTAAAACCATAACGAACAATACCGTCTGTTTCAGCTTCTTCTCTGTCTAGTTTAAATTCATAAGAGTAAGGAGCTAGTTGATTTACAAATGACAGGCCGTGAGGAACTTCAGCAAAATTGTTTTTGTCTCTAGCGTCTGACGTAACAGTCCAAGCTACTTTAATGTAGGCGTTGGTGACAGCAGTATGCCCCATAGATATGAAGTTATTTTGTGCGGCAGTGTCAAAGGCAGGTGCGTAATTGCCGCCATGGGTTCTGGAGCCTATGCTAATATTACCGCCACCTGTGATGTAATATCCTGCGGCATCACCTAGTCCAACGTTGCATATACCTGAGACGTTTGAGTAGAGAGCTTCAAGGCCTATCGCTGTGCCATTGCCGGTGGTGGTGCCTCTGGAGGCTTTAAAGCCATACGCTGTGTTGCCTGTCCCCGTGGTGACGCTTAGGGAGGATTCAAGGCCTACCGCTGTGTTGCCTGACCCCGTGGTGATTGCTGCTCCTGCATTTACGCCTATTACAACATTGTTACTTCCTGTAGTCAGTCCCTCTAATGCAGAAACACCCATAGCTACATTGGAACCACCTGTAGTGCAAGTTGTCAGTGATGCTCTTCCTACCGTGGTGTTATTAACGCCCGTGGTAATTGCATCCCCCGAAAGGCTACCAACTGCGGTATTTCCAGAGCCTGTAGTGTCGTTGGCTAAAGCAGATCTACCAACGGCTGTATTTCCGGATGCTGAAGTATTTGAGGATAAAGCACTACGACCTAGTGCAGTATTATCAGCACCTGCTGTATTAACAACCAAAGAACCCCAACCAATAGAAGTGTTATCTGATCCCGTAGTAGTAGCTTCTTGTGACCTTGTGCCCACTGCGGTGTTTTGTGAGGCTGTGGTGTTTGAACCTAAAGCACCCTTACCTAAACCTGTATTGTCTGCGCCCGTGGTATTTGCATTTAAAGCTAGATAACCTACCGCTGTGCCATTAGCTGCTGTTTGGTTAAAAGTTAAAGAATTAGCACCAACGGCTGTGTTACTTGCCCCCGTAGTGTTTAATTGCAACGTTGAACGCCCAACTGCAACATTATTACTTCCAGTTGTAGTGCCTAATAAAGCCAGTGCGCCCAAGCCAGTATTATCAGTGCCTGTAGTATTAGCGGCTAAAGCACCTTTACCTAGTGCTGTTCCTGCTGTGCCTGTGGTGTTTGCGGCTAAAGCACCGTGACCAACCGCTGTGTTGTTAGATGCTGTGGTGTTTGCGTTTAACGCTGCATAACCTACAGCAGTATTTGAAGCACCCGTAGTGCTGACCTCTAGCGCGGCTGATCCAACGGCCGTGTTTTCCGCGCCTGTTGTATCAGCAGTTAAAGCACCTTTACCCACAGCAACATTGTCATTGGCTGTAGTAATCGCATCTCCCGCAAGACCACCAATGAGGGTGTTACGAAGTCCCGTGGTGACTGCGGCTCCTGCTTGTGAGCCAACTGCGGTGTTGTGAGTATCAGCGTTAGATGAAGGATTGAAAGATGCTAAAGCATCGTTACCAAGAGCAGTATTGTTATCGCCTACAGTATTAGCGGCTAAAGCACCTTGACCAACGGCTGTGTTAGTGTTTCCTGTGGTGTTTGCAGATAAAGCATTCATACCCACTGCGGTGTTGCTAGATGCGGTTGTGTTAGCGTCACCTGCGGTATAACCTACAAACGTATTATTATCACCCGTAGTAATCGCAGTACCTGCTTCATCGCCCACAACCACGTTGTAGTTGCCGCCAGAGGCAATACTGTTACCTGCGTTGACACCTGCGCGGAAGTTAGAGGTTCCTGCTGATGCAGTAATTATGTCTGCGCCAGTTGCAAAGGTTACATCTGCTGCAAAGTTTGCTGCGCCGTCTACGTCTATAACGTCTAGGTTGGATGTGCCGTTTACGTCAATAGCGCCTTCAAGGTCAATATCTCCACTAACCGTCAAGTTACCAACAACGTCAATTAAAGTGGCTGTAAGCTCGATCTCGTCAGTTGCGCCAATATCCAGAACCGTGCCGCTTGGCGCGTGGATAAACTGCGTGGCATCGTTGAACATGATCTTGTTGGTGGAGTTCAGAGTAAGGCCAGCACCATCAGTGTGAGTCAGGGTGGTGTCGTTGTCTGCGCCAAAGCCAAGAACTGCCGAGTCGCTATTGAGCTTGAGATCGTTTGAGACTAAGACGGCAGTTGATGCGTTTAAGTCAATTGTTGCCTCGCCATCAATGGTCATCACGCCATTTGAAGACTGGTGAATGAAAGTAGCTGTGTCACCGAAAGTAAGCTTGTTCGTGCTGTTCAGTGTAAGGCCAGTGCCATCGGTGTGTGTCAGCGTGGTGTCACCGTCAGCACCAAACTTTAAGACTGCCGAGTCTGAAATTAAGCTCAGATCATCACCGATTGAAGCATCGCCATCTACAACCAAGTTGCCTGCAAGCTCAAGATCGTCCATCTCGTAAACGACAGCGCCAGAACCTGCCCCGTCTGTGCAGACCAGTTTTGTCTGACCAGCAGCAATGATTACGTTAGCTCCAGATCCTTGCGTAAGCGTTAGCGCAGCAGCGGTTTCATTCCTCATCACCCAAAAATGCGAAACGGTGTTGGGGGCTAGGGTCACCGTGCAGGCTTGTCCACCGCCAGTTAAACGCAAGAACGTGCTTCTAAACTGGTCAGTCGCGCCGTCCGCCATTGTAATGGTGTGAGTAGATGCGTTGGCTATGGCCTCTGCACCAACGCCCATAGCTTCACCAAGAAGCTCTAACGATACGTTTGTGGTCGTTCCCCAAGAACCGCTTGCTTCGCCTGTAGCCAATTCGGTCAAACGGAGGTCGTTGATGAATGTTGCCATGATCTATCCTTTGTTTAGCCTAAATATTGATGATTGAGTAGCTAGGCGTTTGGGTTGTACTAACGTCATTGTAATTCGGGGTTTGACCTGTGTCTATCACACTCCATACGAGTGGGAAACCTATTCCGAAATCGGCAGAAACGCCAGTTATGTGTACTTTGTGTTCAGCATTTACAACCACAGCCCCGCCCTGCTGAGCGGAGGTGATTAAAAAGCTTGGGAGATTTACTACTTCATTTTCATGAACGATAACCGAGCCAATAGCACTGGTGATCGCAAGGGTTGCTGGCGTAACATTGGCCTCGGCAACAACGGTCAGAGCGCCAACGGCGGAGGTCATCGCGCCAGCGGTGGTTAGGTTTACCGGGAGAACAGAACTCCAAGCGCCTTCACCCCATGTGCCACGGCCCCAGCCGTTAATGTTTGCCATTAGGCATCCATGCTGTATTTGGCAGCTTCAAGCCGCGACAAGCAGTCGGTCAAGATCTCGCGCACAGGCACAGTCATAAAGTCCTGCTCCAACATTGCCGTGATCTTTTGAATCGAATATTCCACGTCTTCAAGAGCCGTCATAAAAATCTCCTAGAATCAACCCCAATTCTACACAAAAACTAGGCAGGAACACCTTGGAATTTGCGATTCAAGATGCGTTGAACCTTAGAATGCGACATTGGCGGTATGTTGTGCAAGCTGTTGACCTGCTTGGCGATCTTGCGAGGCCCAAGACCGCGCTTGTGCAGCTTGTAGATTGACTTCAAGACATCCTGCTCCTCTGGCACCTCTTCAAGACGCTTGCGGGTCTTGCTACCACGCTTTTCTTCAACGTGCTTGAACCCATAGGGCGCTGACCCGCCAATTGCGTAGCCGCGAGATGCCCAGTCTAGTTTGCCAGCAGCAAAGCGATCCTTGATGGTGGCGTGTTCGATCTCGGCAACCGCCGATAGCACCATGAGCATGATCTGGTTCGCCATAGAGTTCATATCAAACTTAGAGTCCAAGCCCTTAGACTTGGCGGCATCTGGGTAAACAATCGGCATCTCGCCAAACTGCTCGCAGAAATAAAGGGTGATACCAATGTCCTGTAGCACTGGGATCAGGCCAAGTAGGTCAGAACTTGAGCGGCTCAGGCGGTCAAGTCGGGTGCAGATCACCACGTCATGGCGATCAATCACGTCAGTCATATCTCGGCTGGCAGGGCGTTCAAGCACTGCGTGGGTGCCAGAAACGCCCTCATCAGCAAAAAACTGGTCAACCTCACGGTTGTACTTCTCACGAACAAACTCTCTGATCTGCTGTTTTTGCGTCTCAAGAGAGATGCCAGACTTGACCTGCTCGTCTGTGGATACGCGGACGTAGCCGTAGATGTTGTTGATTTGCTTGATTGGGCCGCTCATTTCACACCACCTTTGTATCCATAGTCGGTCATCTCTTCGTGCAGGCGCTTCCAGTCAATGTTGATCGGGCGCAGGTTTGTGCTGCGATCTGCGAACATGACCTGACCACCCTTTACAAGCTCCACGCCATAAACTGCCTTGGGGCTACCATCGTACACAATGTCGATATTGTGCTTGCGGCACGTCCTGCGTACACGGTTGTAATAAATCTTTTTGGCATTTGGTGGGTCAACCCACCAATCTACGTCCCATAGCTCGCTCATGCGGCACCCTCCTGCAAATACTCAGCCCAAACCTCTTTGGCTGTGTCGGTTGTCGCTAGGGCGCGAGCGCGTCCTGCTAGGTACTCGCCAACCTCGGCAACCTCTAAAGATTTAGCGGTCAGAGCGAGCAGCTTCACGTCAGTTTGCTGAGAAGCCTTGCGGAACAAGCCCGGCAGCAACATAGCCTCAATCGGCTCAAGGTCGTGCTGGCGAGCAAACTGGCTCAGGTCTTTGGCAAAGATTTGATCTTCAACTGTCATTTCGTTATCGGTCATCACGTTCTCCTGTAGGTGAAACAAGATAGTAAGGTATCCCGTGTCTATGTGCAACTATTTATTTGTTTAAATTAATTTGTATAAGGAGTTGCACATGAGCACGGATAGTATATAATGATCACATCAACAACGGAAAAGGAAGAAGATGATGGAAAATATCAATCAATTTACAAGTAACGTAAACAATGTCATCGCTGTCAAAGCTGGCAAGGGCTACAAGGTCATCGCCAACATGGAAGACGGCAACGAAGTCGTGCTTAAAAAAGGCGGCAATCTCAAGGCTTTTGTAAATATTTTTGATCAACACGTTAACGGAAACGCCAGCGGCTTTGCAGGGCATTGCACTTGGAACAACAAAGCGGGTGTAAAAATCATGGTCAGGCATGGCGAGTACGCATCACCTATCGCTTCATTTCAAATAACGGTTGCCGCGTAAGCGGCTCTAAGGGAGAAAGATGATGCAATCAGCAGCAAAAGGTAAAGGCGTAACGTGCCACTGGGCTAAGGTCACACCACTAGCGGTTCTCACAAACAAGCGCCTAAAGGTTCTCAACACACCACTGAAAGACTGGTTAGTGTGCGGTAAGTGTAACTTCCAGCAGCGTCACCATTCACAGTGTGGTAGTGAATTCGACAGCCACTGCTGGATGGAAGACTGCAAGGCCGATAACTCAAACTTTATGTACATGGATGAACTGGCGCGAGAGCTGCCAGCCGATACGCCAATGTACCGACTCAAGCGATAGGGAGCAGTGATGAAATTTAACCCATTAGAAGTTGCAGGCAAGATCAAAGAGATTGACCGCCTGCCCGAATTGAAGCGGCTACTGGCTGAGCACGACTGGTACTTTGAGTACTCAGAAGACTTTCGTATCTGGCGGGTTGGCTCAGATCAGCGCAAAGCAATCAAAGCCCTAGCTAAAGAGCTTGGTATGGAAGAGGTGTTTGAAGAGGCGTTTGACGCCGTAACAAATAACGATCTCAAAGAGTTTTTGAAAACACTATAATGTTTCATGTGAAACAATCTGGAGGCTAGATGGAAAAGTATTTTCAGACGCTCGACATGGCATCATTTAGAATGATGCTTGAGGCCGACAGTGCAAAGGCCATGAAGCTGTACAAGCACGTTCTACAAAGACAGCATGACGCTGGGCCAGAATCAGATTACATCATTAGGATGTGGAAAAAAGACAGGGGAATAGGCGATGCGCCAAGTAACGGTAATAGCTGAGGTCAGCGTGAAGACGCTGCTAGACTTAGATGTGCTAGAAGACCTTCTTGAAGACGTAATCATAGAGGCGCTTGAACAAGACAACGAGGTCGAGGTCAAGGTCACCGCCGAGTTCAAGAAGGTGATTAGATAAGGTCTAGGGCATCCTTAGTCGCTTGTCTTTCTGGCTCACCAAAGATGTCTTCGTAGACGTACTTGCCGCTCCTGTACAAAGCGCCTAGCGGCGAATTACGCTGCTCTTCGCTTTGAATGTAATCCATAAACCGCTCAGTCTCTGGCTTGGCGTACTCCATAGCTGGCTGTAGTAACCCAGCTATTCCTTCCTGAGCTGATTGACTCATAGAGCGGCCCATCTCGCTTCGCGGCTCGTAGTTTAACGCTTCAGAGGCATAATCTCCCACAGCCTCTTGGCGAGCAGCTAACGCCTCGCTCTCTTCATCATCCATAAATATGCGTTTTGGAATGCTTCTTGTGTACTCAGCAAGGCCCGAAAGGCCACCACCTATCACGCTGGCAGCTCCACTTAACGCATCCAATACCATCTCATGCGTTGCGCCTTGAGCCATAAGGCTGTCAGCTCTGGCTTTTTGCGCCATGCCCAAGCCTGTAATGCCTGCGGCAAGGGTGATTGGCGCAGGAGAAAACATGGTCAAAGGCCCAGAAACCCTTTCTGAAACAGTATCGCCGTTAGCGTTTATGTCATCTAAAAAGTATATGGGCGATTCGTAGCCCTCAACTTCCATTTTGCTTTCTCGGTCAGGCTTAGATGCAACCTTGCCGACAACTTTGCGAACTGCGCTAGGTATAGATTTGTCGTACTGCGATCTAAGTTCCTCGTCGCCCCAACGATCTATGTGAACATCCGCTGGCGTAAAAGAAACGCCGTCATAACCTTCTTCTTCTGCAATTTGGAAAACACGCTTTACTGCAAGCTTGTTCCAGTCCTCGGTCTTCATTACAAACGGGCCAGTTTTTGGAAGATCGCCTTGCTTTTCCGCTAGGCCAGTTACTGTAATCCCCGGAACCCGTGTACCATCCCCAATCATTGGTGTTATTTCACCAAAACTGTTAAAGCCAGTGTCTGGGTTGTGCTTTTCAATTGCCGCCTCAATTCTTTCAAAGGCATTTCGAGGAATACCTTCTCGCTCAAGCTGGTCTGCGGCTTGCTCAGAAGCTTTTCGGTGAAAGTAACCCGCCAACCCAGTCTTGCCGTTGCCGCTTTCAAGGCTTAAATCTTCCCCAGCAGCTTCTAATCTTGCCGATAAGCCTGAAACAAATCTTTCCTTTAATTCATTGTTTTCTTTAAAGGCGTTGAAAACAACTTGGTTTAATGCGTTGGTGTTATCGGCTAACTCAGCCATACGGTAATCAAGCACGCCTTTGTGATTCTGCGCGACCCCATACTCTCTAGCAAGCACGGCACTCAAGTATGGGCGAGCAGCCTGCATCTTTTGCTCAGGCGTGAAGTAGTCAAGAATTGCTTGTTTCTGAAGTTTTTTGCCTGCCGAATTTATGTTTTTTCGCTGCTGTTGAGCATTTGACCGAAGGCTCCTTGCCGCACTCAAAATATCGACTGTATCATTTGTACCAAGATCAGCGTCGATAAGGTATTCATCAACAAAAGCTAAGTCACTTAGATCTCTAAAAATGTTTGTTGCGGCATCCTCACCCGCTTTAACTTTTTCAGCATCATAAAAACCTTTCTTACGACCCTGCTGCGCCCAGTCAGATTGCAGCTCTTCAACGTAAAGTATCTTCTCACCATTCGGGCCTTCACGGTCTTTGGTGCGAATGTGGAAAATGTTGTTTATGTCATCAGCAAAGTGAACACCTTCACTGAACCGTTCTGGCCCAACCAATCCAAAGCGCCTTTCTTGGTAATTGTCGCCGCCGTCGAGGGTGTTATCCTCCCACCGCGTATCGTCGCGCTTGCCTAAAGACCCAAGATCCATGTCGCCAGTGGCAACTTCACTCCTAGCCAAGCCTCGTAGCCACACCTCTGCTTCGTTTGCGCTAGGAAGATCCAGCCCTGCACCAAAGTTAAAATTGCCAAACCCATTTTTAAAACTTTCGGCTTCTTTATCAGCTAACCTCCAGCCCGAAGAATCGTTGCCAACCAACGAGTAGCTAAAATTAAAGCTGGTTTTTGTGGCAACATCGGTAGACTCTGCATTTTGATCGACAACGGTAAGTGTCATGCGCTGTAGAGGATCTTCGTAGTAATCTCTAACAACCTCCTCAGACACCTTATTCATTAAAACGTCTTTTATATCTTGGTCAAAGTCTTCATAGATCCATTCGCCGCGCTTATAAAGCTCCCACTGATTGTCTAACCTTTGCAGCTCAGAGCTGTCTGCGTAATTTGGCAGCTCTGGCAATATATCTTCCCATTCAAAATAATTTGCTTCGGACGTAAGGCCAGTATCTTCTCTTAACCTTTCAAAAGCTTCCTCCCTTACATAGTCAGGTCTGTAAGCCTGTTGAATGTCTAAGTCTTCAATCTCTTTACCAAATTCAAAATTCCCACCAGTGCCAGCGCGGTAGATTTTCTCTTCCAGCTCAACACGATTAGCTGCAATAACTTCTAAAATTTCTTGCTGAGTGACCTTTTCCTTCTTGAATAGCTCAGTTAAACCAAGTTCGGCAAGCTCCTCCTTCTTCACACCCTTCTTCATAAAATGACGGCGTGTATCGTCACCACGACCCGTGGCAATACGCATTTTATTGGCAATATCTTCAGCTTTTAAATGAAGTTTTTGAT
>Ga0302121_10001646_pt1 | contig 10422 bp, 12 predicted proteins | sample CB21_surface_MG_FD_203120 | JGI IMG/M metagenome (GOLD analysis project Ga0302121, IMG submission 203120) | Marine microbial communities from Western Arctic Ocean, Canada - CB21_surface | ecosystem: Environmental > Aquatic > Marine > Oceanic | place: Canada: Western Arctic Ocean | collected... | reverse complement strand
AGCTGTTCCACTTAAACGAACTATCAGCTAACGCTCAGAAGAAAGCTAAAAAGAAAAAGTAATGGCTAAAGCAAAAGACTCAAGACTAGCTAAAGCAGGCGTCAGTGGTTATAACAAACCAAAACGGACTCCTTCTCATCCTACAAAGTCTCACGTTGTCGTAGCTAAAGAAGGTGACAAGGTTAAGACCATTCGATTTGGGCAACCTGGTGTAAAGACTAACCAGACGGTAGGTCAACGAAAAGCGTTTGAGAGTCGTCACGCTAAGAATATAGCGAAAGGTAAAATGTCTGGTGCTTACTGGTCAGCAAAAACTAAATGGGCACCTTCTAAAACTATGTCACCTTCAACTAAGTGGAAGAAAGGGAGCTAATTATGCCAAACGTCAAGGGTAAAAAATACGCATACACAACAGCTGGAAAAGCTAAAGCTAAAACAGCTGCTAAGAAACCAAGAACCAAGAGCAAGCCTAAGCCAAAATCAAGATCTTATTAAAATTAAATCTGTCCAATTGGAGAAACAGAAATGACGAAAGAAGAAGAAGTAGTTTTTAACAACTTGTTTGAGATGTTTAACACAGAAGGCTGGCAACAGCTCGTGAGAGACTTTACAGACAGTGGAAACAATATAAACGTAGCAGAGCTTGTTAAAGACGAGAAAGACCTTCTCTTCAAGAAAGGGCAGCTTAATGTTATAGCTCAAGTAGTTAACCTTAAAGAGATAACGACTACTACCTATGACGGAATCATTGCAGACGAATTAGAAACTGACAATGAGAATACTTAATGACTTTAAATGCGCGAATGGACACGTTAGCGAGCTTTACAGAGAATCTCTTTGTAAGGCGGTTGATTGTCCTATCTGCGGATTAGAAGCGGTACGTTTGATACCGGCAGTAAGAACCTATCTAGACCCCATCTCTGGTGACTTTCCAGGCGCTACCATGAAGTGGGCAAAGAATAGACAGGAGCAAATCAAGCAAGAGCGTAAGGATAGCGGAGAAAGCTAATAAGCAAATCCGTCCTTTTAAAATTCCTCCACAATACGATAAGTACGGAGTTTAATAATGGCAACATTAATTGACGAGCCAGTAATAGAGACAAATGAAAACATCACAGACCTGTCTAAAGAGACGCAGGAAACTGCTAAATCTCTAGAGACCCAAGAAGCACAGGTTGACGAACTTCCTGAGAAGTATCAAGGAAAGAGTCAAGCAGAAATCGTTAGAATGCACCAGGAAGCTGAAAAGCTAATTGGTAAGCAGTCTGGTGAGGTTGGCGAGCTTCGTAGAGTTGTAGATGATTTTATTCTCCAGAGCAAGTCACCAACACAAGCGCAGGAACCAGCTAAAGAAATTGACTTCTTTGAGAATCCCAAAGACGCAGTTAACCAAGCGGTACAGAATCATCCAGACGTAGTAGAAGCGCGTAATGCTGCACAGAGCTTTAAAAAGCAAACAGCTATCGCTCAACTTCAAACACGCCACCCCGACATGGCAGATATCTTAACAGACACTAAGTTTCAAGAGTGGGTTAAGGGATCTAAAGTGAGACAGGAGATGCTTCGCCAAGCAGACATAGCAATGGACTACGAAATTGCTGACGAGATATTCACTAGTTGGAAAGAACGTCAGAACCTAGTTAAACAAACAGTCCGAAGTGAAACTGCAAGCCGTAAGAAAACTGTCAACCAAGCCTCCACAGGGAGTGCTAATGGTAGTGCGGAACAATCAAATAAGAAAGTCTATCGAAGAGCTGACATTATTAAACTAATGCAAACCGACCCAGACAGATACGAAGCCTTGCAACCAGAACTTATGCAGGCCTACTCAGATGGGAGGGTTCGATAACTAACTATATTGGAGTTTTAAAATGACTGATTCAACTTATCCCGCAACAGGTGGCTTTACAGGCACTACAGAAGCCGCCAGCTTTATTCCAGAGATCTGGAGTGATGAGATTATAGCAGCCTATAAGAGCAATCTTGTACAAGCTAACCTTGTTAAGAAAATGTCTATGGTAGGAAAGAAAGGCGATACAATTTATATCCCTACTCCTACTCGTGGCGATGCTCACGCTAAGACACAGAACGGTGCTGTAACTGTACAAGGAAATGCCGAAGCAACTACTACAGTTCTTGTAGACAAGCACTATGAATACTCTAAATTGATTGAAGACCTTGCTGATATTCAAGCTCTTTCATCTATGCGTCAGTTCTACACTAGCGACGCAGGCTATGCTTTAGGTAAGCAAGTTGATAGCGACTTGTTCCAGCTAGGGCTAGACTTTGGAGACAGCAACGGAGCTGATTGGGTTCACTCTAACAGCTACTTCGTTGACGCTTCTAACGGTCTCTCAGCTTACGCTATTGACACTGTTGTTGCTGCAGACGTTGTAACCGACGCAGCTTTCAGAGGCTTGATTAAGCTAATGGACGACCAAGACGTGCCTATGGATAACCGATCATGGACTATCCCACCTTCAGTACGACAAACCCTAATGGGCATTGACCGATATGTAAGCTCCGACTTCGTATCTGGACAACCTGTCTCTAACGGGCTAATCGGTAACTTGTACGGTGTAGACATCTATGTATCGTCTAATGTGCCTATAATCGAAACTGCTTCTGATAACTCAGCTGGCGGTGCTGTTCGTGGTTCTATCTTCCAACATAAAGATACCAGTGTACTTGTAGAGCAAAGCGGCATTAGATCGCAAACTCAGTACAAGCAAGAATGGTTAGGTGACCTGTTCACCGCTGATACCATCTACGGTGTTAAGAATGTTCGCCCTGAAAGCGGCTTCGTTCTCGCTGTAAATACGTAAGACCTAAGAGCTAGGGAGTCTTCACAGGCTCCCTAGCCTTTTTATTCATGCTTATTTAATGTAGGTATCAATAAAAACCCCTTTCCTCTCTTCAGGTGTAATATGTCCTCATATTCTAAAACGGTAGACTTTGCCGCTAAAGACTCTCTCCCGTCTGGGAACGCTTCTAAAGTTGTAAGTGGTACAGAGCTTAATACCGAATTCTCTAACATTGAAACTGCAGTAAACTCTAAAGCTAACACAGCTTCGCCAACCTTTACAGGCACTGCTACAATCCCCGCTGTAGACATTAACGCAGGTAATATAGACGGCACAGCTATAGGAGCTAGTTCGGCTTCTACAGCCTTATTTACTACTGTAGATGCTACAGGGGTTATTTCAGGATCTACTATTGAGGCTGATGGGGACACCTCTGCAGGCGACAACGCTGCAATGGGCTACACAGCCGCAGAAGGCTTAATCCTAACTGGTCAAGGCTCTACTAACGATGTTACTATTAAGAATGACGCTGACGCTGATGTTCTAAAGATTCCTACTGGGACTACTAATGTTAATGTTGTAGGCGCTGTTGGAGCAGGGACATTAACGGCTGGTTCAGGATCTATTACAGACTCTTCAGGGGCTATTAGCTTTGGTAATGAAAACCTAAGCACTTCAGGTACGTTGGGCGCTGGAGCCATTACAGGAACTTCGCTTGTCATAGGAAGCGCAACGGTCAATGAGGCGGCCCTTGAGATACTAGACGGCGCTACAATTACCACAGCAGAGCTAAACATCTTAGATGGTGTTACCTCTACAGCGGCTGAGATAAACATCTTAGACGGCGTTACAGCGACGGCCTCAGAGCTTAATGCTTTAGACGGCATTACAGCTACCGTGGCTGAACTTAACATTCTAGACGGAGTAACCGCTACAGCGACTGAGCTGAACTTAATAGACGGTGTGACGTCTACAACTGATGAACTAAACATCCTTGATGGTGTAACGTCTACAACTGCAGAACTAAACATCTTAGACGGCGTAACGTCTACAGCTGCAGAACTAAACATCCTCGATGGTGTTACTTCTACAGCGACTGAGCTGAACTTATTAGACGGCGTTACTTCCACAACTGCAGAGCTAAACTTATTAGACGGTGTTACTTCTACAACCGCAGAGCTTAATTACACAGACGGCGTGACCAGTGCTATACAGACTCAGCTTAACACTAAGGCTCCCCTGGCTGATCCTAACTTTACAGGAACTCTAGAAGTAGGTACTTTAGACGCCGCTTCAGGCTCAATTACCGACTCCTCTGGGGCTATATCATTCGGTAATGAGAATCTGAGTACTACAGGCACTTTAGACGCTGGATCACTACAAACAGCAACCGCTGGAACCTCTAATTTCCGCGCAGGAGTCAACGCAGGTAATAGCATTGCCAGCGGCGGTACTTATAATACTGTGGTGGGGGATGAGGCGGGAACTGCGATTAGTACTGGCGATAGGAACGTAGCAGTAGGTTATGACGCAGGTAAAGAAATAACCACCGCCGCAAGTAATACTTTGGTGGGCGCGCATTCCGGCGATGCATTAAACACAGGAAACAATAACGTTGCTCTGGGCTATGCTACTTTAAGTGCTGACACTAAAGGCGATAGAAACGTAGCCGTTGGCTCGCTCGCCCTACAAAATCAAAACTTTACTTCAACTGAGGATAGTTACAATATAGCGGTAGGGTATGGCGCAGGGAATGCTATCACTACAGGCACAAATAATACTTTGGTAGGGGGTCTTGCAGGTGATGTTCTTACTACAGGAAACAGCAACGTTGCTGTGGGTCTTCATACTTTAGGTACTGACACTAACGGCGATAGAAACGTAGCCGTTGGCGTACTCGCCCTACAAAATCAAAACTTTACTTCAAGTACCGATAGTTATAACGTCGGGGTAGGGTATAACGCAGGGAATGATCTCACCACAGGCCTTAACAATACCCTTGTTGGCGGCCTCGCAGGCGATGCTCTTACAGACGCTGATTCTAATGTTGCCGTAGGTTATGGTACTTTAAGTTCTGACACTTTAGGGAGCAGAAGCGTAGCTATAGGGAGGAGTGCTTTAGCAGCTCAAAACCTCACTTCTGCTACCAATGTTTATAACACTGCAATGGGTTATAACGCAGGAACTGCAGTCTCGACAGGCCTTCATAATACCCTTGTTGGTGGCCGTACAGCTGATGCACTTACCACGGGAAGTTTTAATGTCATTTTTGGAGGCCTAAGCGATTCCACGGCTGTCGATTCTGAAAAAGCGCAAGGCTTTGGCTATAATGTTTCATGTGCAGCAGGTTATACAACAATAGGTAGTGGTGCTGATGACATTAGAGCGGCACATGGCAATGTTACATGGGCAACAGTCTCTGATGAACGCTACAAGAAAGACATTGTAGATTCTACAGCAGGTTTAAGCTTTATTAATGCTTTGCAGCCTCGCACTTGGCAGTACAAAACCCTTGGCGAACTGCCTGAAACCTTTAACGCCTATGAAGCCGACTCGACCAAGGTCTTTAAAAACTCGGATACGAACCACGGGTTTATAGCTCAAGAAGTCAAAGCGGCTATAGATGCTGACAGTAGCATTAAAGATGGCTTTAGACTTTGGGACGATAGAGATGATGGCTCTCAGGAAGTAGCAGAGGCCGCATTAATACCTGTACTAACCAAAGCAATTCAAGAGCTATCTGCACAAGTAGAAGCATTAACCGCAAGAATAGAAACCTTAGAAGGGTAACTGATTATGAATAAAGATTATGAAGAAGCTCTAGCGGAAGAAGAAGAAGCTCTAGCGGAAGAAGAAGAAGCTGTAGTGGAAGAAGAAGAAGCTGTAGTGGAAGAAGAAGCTCTAGCGGAAGAAGAAGCTGTAGTGGAACTCACAATAAAAGAACGTACAGAAGAAGAAAAAGCAGAAATGTATTCAGCCATGCTGGGCAGTGTTAGCGTTATTACAAGTGCCCTAGATGGTGACAATGATTTCTGTTCTGAGATGACAGTTGAAGAAGTTAAAGAACGTGTTATGAGAAGTTCAGGATACCTATCAAGTGGCGTAGCACTGGATGATTGGGGTAGTGAAGATATGTCCACCATCATTGCCGCTATTACAGAAGCAGAAGGCGCATGAGTACAATAAACCTGCCGCTATGGAGCGTACCACTTGGAGTGGCTTTTGTAACGCTGGCGGTCTCATGGGGTGTGCTGCAGGCTAATACCAGCTTTGCCTCTGAGGAACGTGACCGTATCGCTACCATTGCCAATGAAGCAGCAAGGAAAGCACAGGATAATGGACAAGCGCAAGCAGTAACTGAAGCGAAGGTTCAGGCAATTGTGGAAAGCCTAGCGCGCCAAGAAAAGATTCAAGAGCAGACAAACGAGCAGATCCAGGCGCTCGTGACTACATTGTTGGCGCAGCAGAATTAAGACGCTAAAGTTAATTTCTAAGAAGATTAATAAATGAATATACTGCCCTTCCTCGGCCCCGTTATAGACCGTCTTACAGGCCTCATCCCCGATCCTGAAGCTCGTGCAAAGGCTAGAGAGGCTATAGAACAAGACTTAGTAACAGCAGCTAACGCAGCCCTACAAGGGCAACTTGAGATTAATAAAGTAGAGGCAGCTCACAAGAGCCTCTTTGTAGCTGGTTGGAGACCCTTTATAGGCTGGGCCTGTGGTGTTGGCCTAGCTTGGGCATTCGTTGTAGCGCCTTTGCTGGCTTCTACATTAGCGGCTTTTGGAGTCTCTGCAGAATTACCTGCAATAGAGACAGAGAATTTAATGGAACTTGTTATGGGTATGTTAGGATTAGCAGGGCTACGTACCTTTGAGAAGTTTAAAGACGTATCGAGAGAACAATAATGGCTTTTGATATAGAAGCTTTCCAAGCTCTTAATGCCCAGACTGCGGCAGCTCTGTTTGATGCGTTACCTGCTGACCCTACCGCAGTCCTAACGCCCGCTCCCGTAGCAAACAATTACTACACTTCAGACGAGTACAACGCACAAATAACAGCAGCGTTACAGGCCCGTGAAGCGGAAGGTAAGGCTCCTTTACTAGATCTAGGCTTAGGAGATGGTTCAGCTCTTGCTAACGGCCTAGGCTACGGAGACGTCTCTACAGTTGGGGATGGTTTTGGTATAACAGCTCCAGAGCCTATAGAGCTTCTCACGCAAGAAGAAGCAGCAGCGTTGCACTTATCAGACGAAGACTTCAAAGATAAGATGCTGGAAGAGGCTGTCACAGCGCGTGGTGTTCTGTATGATCAAGTCAATAATGACCCTTCTTCTCTAGAGGGAATGAGCTTATCTCAACAGCTCACCTTCCTTTATGAGAGCAATCAAAGAAACGGAGGCTCTGAAGCTGCATACTTAACAGCCGCTAATGAGATAGTGGATGCCTTGGGAGCTCCTAGAGAACGCATTACTGACATCTCGGCAAGGAATTCGGATGTTTCCCATATTAGGACTGATGAGCTAAGCCTGCTCCCTAACGAGTCAGGTCAAATAGGTGTTTATGGGACTACTAATGATACTATAACACATCCTACAAACACAGGCGGTGTGTTTGATACATTAATGAGAGTGGCTTCGTTTATACCCAGCCCTTTCCAACCCTTTGCACAGGGCTATGTAGCCATTACAGGTGTTTCTGACGGCGACGTAACTCTATCAGACGCTTTAGCCTTAGCTGGCGTAGCTAATTTCAATCCATTAGCAGGCTTAGATAACCCCTTAGAAGGCTTCACAGACGGTGTAAACTCTGCCCTCGGTATTGATGCAGAGAGTGCCTTTGCCCTAACAGACGATGTTTTACTTAATTTAGCCGAAGGAGACTTAAAAGGAGCTGCTTTATCCTATGCCGACGCTGATATGCTTCCTGACCTAGACGGTGATAGCGCTATAGGAGATATCCTAGCTTCCTTCGATGATAATGTACTGCAGCCTGTAAGAGCTGCCCTAGGCCCAGTAGGAGACGCTATAGGGGCCGTAGGAAGCGCTATAGACGATGGGATTACTCAGAGGGTTATAGGAGGCGTTAAAGCCGCTGCAGAGCCTCTCACGACCCTTGTGACGGGCTTTGGCGACTCAGCTCAAGAGAACATCTTAGATCCTTTGTCAGCCTTTGCAAGCACAGTAGACGATGAAGGCACTCAGAGAGTTATAGGAGGCGTTAAAGCCGCTGGTGATGTTCTAGCTGACGTTGGAGAACCCATTAAAGAAGCTATTATAACTGGTGGTGACGTTCTAGCTGAGATTGGAGAACCTATTAAAGAAGCTATTATAACTGGTGGTGACGCTCTAGCCGATGTTGGAGAACCCATTATAGGAGCTGTAGGAGATGGTTTAGCTGCTGCTGACGACCTTATTAGCGAAGCGCTTCCGTCCTTTAACCTAGACTTTTCACAGATAGCAGGACTATTCGATATGCCTCAAGTGTCGTCTACGACTGCCCCAACAAGAACAACTGACAATCTCTTCGGAGACTTGTTTAAGTATACAACAGAGATAACTAGAGCATGACACACCTCCAAGTAATTAATCAAGTACTACGTAGACTTCGAGAGACTGAAGTCACTGCAGTAGGAGAGTCAGACTACTCCACTTTAGTAAGCGATTTAGTTAACGACGCTAAGAAGTTTGTAGAGCAGAGTCACGATTGGACAGGGCTACGTCAGACCATTACAGTATCTACGACAGCCTCAGACTATCAGTATGTTTTACAAGGCTCAGGAGTAGACTTTAAACTCCTCAATGCCATTAATCAGACTTCAAACACTCTGATGCACTACCGTCCTGCTACTTACTTTGATAGAATGTATATGACGTCTTCTTCTGAGGGAGTCCCTATTGACTTTACATACAGAGGCGCAGACAGTTCACAAAACACTAACATAGAAATCTACCCTTCTCCAGACGGCGTTTATTCTCTAGAGTTTAAAGCAGTAGTACGCACAGCTGATTACTCAGATGGAACTGAAGTGTTTGTAGTACCGACACAGCCCATCATCTACATGGCGTTGGCACTATCAGCGCGTGAGAGAGGCGAACAAGGCGGTACAAGCGCTGCGGAGCTTCTAGCCTTAGCAGACACTTATTTAGCTGACGCTATTGCTTTAGACGCTTCTAAGTATGTTGATGAGTTTGTCTGGAAGACTGTTTAATGGCTAGTCAGTTACAGAACATAACGATAGCTGCTCCAGCCTTTAGTGGTCTGAATACACAGGACAGCCCTTTAGGACTAGACAGTTCGTGGGCCTCCGTAGCTGATCATTGTGTTATAGATCGTTACGGACGCATAGGGGCTAGGAAGGGAATAGATATAGTAACTACTTCAGCGACTCCGCTAGGCTCTAGCGCTGGCATTATCAGCATGTTTGAGTTTACAGAGACCGACGGAACAACTACGGTATTCTCTACAGGAAACAATAAGATATTCAGTGGGACTACGTCGCTTACTGATGAGACTCCTGGTAGTTACACAGTTAACGCAGACAATTGGAAGATAGTGTCTTTAGCTAATAAGTGCTATTTCTTCCAAGCTGGTCAAGAGCCTCTAGTGTACAGCACAGCTTCAGGAGACGTTGAAGCTATGACAGGTGTTTCTGGCTACGCCGGAACTGTAAAGCAAGGCAATGAAGTTTTAGCTGCTTTTGGTCGTCTCTGGGTTGCAGACATTGCAGGCGATAAGCAGAAGATATACTGGAGTGATTTATTAGACGGTTTAACATGGTCTGGTGGTTCTTCAGGCTCTATAGATCTCTCTAACCATTGGCCTAAAGGCTATGATGAGATAGTGTCTATAGCGGCTCACAACAACTTTCTTATAGTGTTTGGTAAAGAGTCTATATTAATGTATAGCGGAGCAGGGAGTCCCGCGAGTATGGTACTATCTGACACTACAGACTCTGTAGGCTGCTCAGCTAGAGACTCTGTACACGCTGTTGGCCCAGACCTCTTATTCCTCTCAGCAGGAGGACTACGAAGTCTTGGTAGAACTATTCAAGAGAATAGCCTGCCTATGACTGATGTATCTAAGAATATCCGTAACGACCTTATAACAGCTATGTCAATACAGACTAGCCCTATAAAAGCTGTTTACAGTCCTGAGAATGCTTTCTACTTACTGACTCTCTCTGACACTGAGCAAGTGTATTGCTTTGATGTTAGAGGCTTACTAGATAATCAAAGCTATAGAGTGACAAAGTGGCCTACGACAGAAATAGAGAGTTTTCTACGTGCTAAAGATGGTACGCTCTACTTAGGTGTAGAGAATGGCGTAGCTAAGTATAATGGTTATGACGATGAAGGAGCTTTATATCTCCTCCGTTACTTTAGTCATCCTCTAGCGTTTGATGCGCCTGCTAATTTAAAGTTTGTTAAGAAAGTACAGGCCACTATCATGGGAGGAAACGCTGTAACAGGATCTATTAAATGGTCGTATGACTATAAAGAAGATTATTTAACTAGACCCTTTGTGCTGTCTACAGACGTTGTAGCTGAATATGGTGTTGCAGAGTACGGTGTTTCTGAATACTCTATTGGAGTAGTTACAACAAGAAGAGCAATTAA
>Ga0302121_10001644_pt1 | contig 10431 bp, 7 predicted proteins | sample CB21_surface_MG_FD_203120 | JGI IMG/M metagenome (GOLD analysis project Ga0302121, IMG submission 203120) | Marine microbial communities from Western Arctic Ocean, Canada - CB21_surface | ecosystem: Environmental > Aquatic > Marine > Oceanic | place: Canada: Western Arctic Ocean | collected... | reverse complement strand
AGCCTATTCCAACCGGGCTCACCTTGCCACCACTAAGAGGCGTGGCGACGCCCGTTGTTTTTAAAAATGACGTTGGCAATCCATGGGCAACCCTCGCAGCCAAATAGGCGAACGCATGTGCCTCAACCATATCTCCATCAAATCCCATCTCGTCGATATCACAAACCTGCATGGGCAAAGCTGACTGTAAAAGTCGCATTAGCTCACTGTTTTTACGGCCACCTCCAGTAATCCACATTTGTTTGGGGTATTGCGGCATATGCTCAAGCGCTTGTAAAACACCAGCCACAATAATTGCAGTCAGGGTCGCAGCCGCATCCTCAACACTCAAACTCTCCACAAGTGACGAAATATATGGGAAGTCATCGCGGTCTAACGATTTGGGCACAGGCCGAACAAAATAGCCATCGCACAAAAACCGAGCCACCACGTTCGGATCTGCAGCTCCCTGAGCTGCAAGAACTCCATTTTCATCATAAGACTTATTCAATTTTTTTATCATATAATCGTTTAACGGTGCATTTGCCGGTCCAGTATCAAAAGCCAGCAGACCGCTTTCCGCTGGCTGTTGGGGGTCCACCCAAGTCAAATTACCAACACCACCCAAATTCACAATTGCCACGGGTTCTGACAGCTTAGCGTAGCGAGCCAAGGCCCAATGATATATTGGAGCAAGGGGAGCACCCTGCCCCCCCTGAGCCACATCCTCACTGCGAAAATCCCAAACCACAGGAGTGCCAACTAATCGCGCCAATTCTGCACCATCTCCCAGCTGATGTGTCCGGCCATTCTGAGGGTCATGGGCCAAGGTTTGACCATGAAACCCAACCAAATCTACGTTTGGCAGACGTTGAAGCGCTTGCATGTGCGAGTCTCTGACCACAGCCTCAACCGCATGCAAGCCAGGGTCTCCAGGCCATTTTCCTAAGCCACTACGTAAAATTTCGCGTTCCTCCGCGCGATAAGGAACGTAGGCAGAGGGGCCAAATCCTGAGATATCTATACCGTCGGTATGCAGACATGCGGCATCTACCCCATCGAGTGAAGTGCCTGACATCAAACCTGCTACCCAAATTAGCTTATTCTGGCTCATGGCCTTCCCCTACATAAAGGCTTTGACTATACACTGACCCGAGGCCCTTCAAGGAACAATAGTGCAATGACATATCACCCAAAATCAGAATTCATGGCGGTAATGATGCAACGTGGTTTTTTAGCGGATTGCACAGATTACCAGGGCCTAGACGAAGCGCTGAGCATTGGCGTCACTCCAGCCTATATCGGGTTTGATGCCACGGCAAAATCATTGCATGTTGGCAGCCTAATCCAGATCATGATGCTACGTTGGCTGCAAAAGACTGGACATAAACCGATCACCCTGATGGGGGGGGGGACAACTAAAGTGGGCGACCCCTCATTTAGAGCCGATGAGCGGCCCCTACTTACTGACATACAGATTGATGATAACATCGCCGGAATTAAACGCGTGTTTGAAAACTATATCAACTATGATGATAGCCCGACTGGCGCGTTAATGCTCAACAATGCGGAATGGCTAGATAATCTTAACTATTTAGACTTTTTACGCGACATTGGTCGGCATTTCTCGGTCAACAGAATGTTAAGCTTCGACTCTGTGAAATCACGGATTGATCGAGAGCAATCCTTGAGCTTTCTTGAATTCAATTACATGATCCTACAGGCCTACGACTTTTTAGAGCTTAACCGGCGTTATGGCTGCTTATTTCAAATGGGCGGCTCGGATCAATGGGGCAATATAGTTAACGGTATTGATCTCACTCGCAGGGTATTGGACCATGAAATCTATGGGCTTACCTCCCAATTGCTTACCACTTCAGATGGTAAAAAAATGGGTAAATCCTTAAACGGTGCAATTTGGTTAAATGCTGACATGTTATCGCCTTATGAATTTTGGCAGTTCTGGCGCAACACCACCGATGCAGATACTGGGCGATTTTTAAAATTATACACTGAATTGCCAATCGAAGACTGTGATCGCCTAGGGGCACTTGCAGGTGCGGATATTAACAGCGCAAAAATCATTTTAGCAAATGAAGTAACCACGCTCCTGCATGGGGCTGCGGCCGCTGCAGCCGCTGAAGCCACGGCGCGGGCTGTGTTTGAAAAAGGTGGGGTGGGTGATGAGCTCCCAACCCTAACACTAACCAAGGCAGACGTGGGTGACGGTATCTCAATTGTTCAACTATTGGTAAAATCAGGGCTGGCCAATACCGGTAAAGAGGCAAAACGCCTAATCGCAGAAGATGGCGCTAAATTAAACGATGCCGCTCTGAACAATACAGGACTGGTCTTGCAGCTCTCTGACTTTGCCAATCCAGTTAAATTATCAAAAGGCAAAAAGAGACACACACTGGTACAGGTCACATGACATCTCGCACTCAAACCACCATCACCCCTCCTGTCATGGAAGCGTATAGCTGGGTTGCGGATAAAGATTTCTCGAACCTGCCGCTGATCAATGTTAGCCAAGCAGCGCCCGTTGATCCGCCCCCCGCGCCGTTGGTGGCACACATGGTATCTGTGATCCAAGAGGATGATACGCATCTCTACGGGCCAGTGCTGGGCATGCCTGCATTACGCTCAGAAATTGCAACACAGTGGGGCTCCGCCTACGGCGGAAATGTCACTCCAGCGCAGGTTGGGATAACCTCTGGCTGCAATCAAGCCTTTTCTGCAGCCATTGCCATGCTTTGTGGTGAAGGTGATGAGGTGTTGCTACCTACACCATTTTATTTCAATCATAAAATGTGGCTGGATATGGCTGGCGTTGATGCTGTGGCCCTGCCCTGTACTGGAGACATGGTCCCAGATCCCACAGTAGCAGCAACTTTGATCACTCACCGCACCCGCGCAATTGTATTAGTAACCCCCAATAACCCGTGCGGCGTGGAATATCCTGCTGAGGTGATTTTAGCCTTTTACCAGCTGGCAAAATCTCATGGAATTGCAGTTATAATCGATGAAACTTATCGCGATTTTCACAGTAAATCTGGAGCCCCGCATGAGTTGTTTAAACAGCCCTATTGGGAAGAGACGCTTATACAGCTCTATTCTTTTTCAAAAGCTTATAGACTGACCGGACACCGCGTTGGAGCAGTTGTAGCCAGTGAAATTCGTATGGCAGAAATCGAGAAGTTTCTTGATACGGTCGCAATTTGTCCCAACCAGCTGGGCCAAAAAGCTGCTCTCTGGGGAATGCAACATCTTGGTGGCTGGCTAGCTAATGAACGACTCGAAATATTGGCGCGCCGGCAGGCTATTATCGACCACTTTCCAATAATTGCAGACAAAGGCTGGGAGCTATTGGGAGTTGGCGCTTATTTTGCATATTTAAAGCATCCCTATGCAATATCATCCGACCAATTGGCCAAAAAGCTTGTGGACGATGCGGCCATTTTGGCATTGCCGGGCACGATGTTTGTGCCCGCGTTGGATGAAAGCGGCAAAAGCCAAATTCGAATTGCATTCGCAAATATTAACGTCGATGGCATTAAAGTTTTATTTGACAGAATAGCGCAAGTAACACAGTAACTCGCTTGCTGCTTTGGTCATGTTAGCTTAAGAATTTTGCAACTTAATTAAAGGGATTGCCCCAATGGCTACTAAGAAGAAATCAGGCGCAAGCAAACTCGCAGTATGGGTCATTGTTGGTCTTTTGATGTTTGGCATGATTGGGTTTGGGGCGGCAGGCCTTAACGGCACTCAGCGCAGCCTTGGCACTGTGGGTGGCAAAAACGTTTCTATTAGCTCCTACAGCGATGCCTTGCAAAGCGAGACCAGCCGCTTCCAAGAGCAAATTGGCCGCACTTTGACACAGCAAGAGGTTCAGTCTATCGGGCTTGATCAGCGAGCCCTGAACCGAGTAATCAATACCCGCGCCCTGGACCAGCTTGTGAGTGACTTGGGTCTCTCGGCCGGTGACGCACGCGTAAGATCTCAAGTACTTGAGATTCCAGCATTCCAAGGTTTAGATGGGCAATTTGATCGAGTGGCTTATGCTGAGGTTTTACAACGCAACAACCTTAAGGAAGCTGACTTCGAAACCTCCTTGCGCGAAGATACTGCACGCCGTTTACTCCAGAAAGCCGTATTGGCCGGAATTAATACACCATCGGCTTATAGCCAAGCTATTGTCTCTTACATTTCCGAAACCCGTAATTTTTCATGGGCACGCTTGACGCAAGACGATTTAGTCACGGCAACACCACTCGCAACAGAAGATAATCTGGTGACGTTTCACGCAGAAAACGCTGAGCAGTATACTACGCCAGCAGCAAAAAATATAACCTATATCTGGTTGACACCAGAAATTATGGCAAAGAACATTGAAGTCTCAGACATAGATTTACGAGCCGCCTATGAAGCACGCAGTGATGAATTCATCCAAATGCCAAGCCGTTTGGTTGAGCGCGTAGTTTTTTCTACACAAGAAGGAGCTCAAAATGCCATGGACGCTATCAACGAAGGTAAATCCACTTTTGAGCAGGTGGTTGAGGGTCGTGGCCTTACACTTCAAGACGTTGATCTTGGAGATGTGACCAAAACATCTCTAGGAGATGCAGGTGCTTTAGTTTTTGCCTTGACAGAACCCGGTGTGACCGGCCCTGCAGATACGGATTTGGGCCCTGCCTTATTTCGGGTCAATGCGCTTCTGGACGGCAATACTCAAACCTTTGAAATGGTCAAAGATCAGCTTCGCACCGATTCTGCACTAGATATAGCGATTGGCGAGATTGCGGCTATATTAGAAGAGGTTGATGATCTTTTAGCCGGAGGTGCTACTTTAGAAGATGTGGCCAGCGAAACCCAAATGGAATTGGGTAACCTTGATTGGCATGTAGCAACTGTAAAAGGTATTTCTGTCTATAATGAGTTTCAAAATGCGGCAGATTCCGTAACGTCTGAAGACTTCCCAACTCTGGCTAACCTTGGCGATAATGGACTGTTTGCCATACGATTTGAAGCTGATGTGGCAGCCATATTGCGACCACTTGATGATGTGCGTAAAGAGGTCTCTGCTGCTTGGACAACTCAAACGGTTCAGCAAAAACTCGTATCATTGGCCGAGCGCATTGCACCTCAGGTGTCACTCGAGGTTCCGCTTGCCAGCTTTGGGTTCACAGAAAACATAGAAGATGACATGGCTCGCAGCGATACTATAGAAGACACTCCGCCCACACTCGTATTTACCGCTTTTGAAACTGACCTAGGAACCGCTACAGTTTTAGAAGATGCATTCGGCGTGGTTCTCTTAATCCCACGCGAGGAACATCCGGCTGATTTGGAAAACGAACAGGTAAAATCTATTCAAAATATCATGCAAAACCGGATTAATTCGGCGATGGCACAAGATATTTTTGAATCTTTTAGCAATGCCGCGCGGGAGGCGGTGGACGTCGACATCAATCAAACAACTCTTCGTTCAGTGAACAGCAGCCTTTTGGCTGGTGGTTAAGCCTTATGGACCTCGTCCCATCTTTTGAAGCTTTTGCAACTAAATATGAAGCAGGCGAAAACCAACTCGTATATTCAAGGCTTGCCGCAGATCTTGATACGCCAGTTTCAGTCATGCTCAAGTTGTCGGGGGCGCAAAAGGATAGCTTTATTCTTGAAAGTGTAACCGGGGGGGAAATTCGCGGACGATATTCAATTATTGGGCTTAAACCAGATCTTATTTGGCGCTGCCATGGAGCTACTAGTGAGATTAACCGCGACGCCCGCTATGATCACAAAAGCTTTGCACCACAGGATGGAAATCCGTTGGGCTCACTGCGCGCCTTGATTGCAGAATGCCACATTGATATGCCAGCTGACTTACCTGCCGCTGCGGCGGGTTTGTTTGGCTATCTGGGTTATGATATGATTAGGTTGGTCGAACATCTGCCCAATATCAACCCAGATCCAATAGGTGTTCCAGATGCGGTGATGATGCGCCCTACTGTGGTTGCAGTACTAGACGGTGTTAAGGGTGAGGTTACAATTGTTTCCCCCGCCTGGGCTGAATCGGGCCTCTCGGCTCGGGCGGCCTATTCCCAGTCTGCCGAACGTGTAATGGATGCCTTGCGCGATTTGGAGCGCCCCGTACGCACCGAGCAGCGCTATCTCAGCGGGTCTGCTCATGTGGGTGAACCTGTGTCAAACTTTACCAAATCAGGCTATCTAGAAGCGGTAGAGAAGGCCAAAGAGTACATCAAAGCTGGTGATATTTTCCAAGTGGTGCCAGCACAGCGTTGGAAACAGGATTTCAACCTGCCGCCTTTTGCTATGTACCGCGCCTTGCGGCGTGTGAACCCATCTCCTTTTATGTTTTTTTTCAACTATGGTGACTTTCAGATCATTGGAGCCAGCCCTGAAATTCTAGTTCGCCTGATGGACAATGAAGTGACAATACGTCCTATCGCTGGCACCCGAAAACGAGGAGCCACGCCTGAAGAAGATAAAGCCCTAGAGAAGGACCTCTTGTCAGATCCCAAAGAACTGGCAGAGCATCTTATGTTGTTAGATCTTGGGCGTAATGATGTGGGACGTGTGGCAAAAATTGGTACTGTGCGGCCAACTGAGAAATTCAGCGTCGAGCGCTATAGCCATGTGATGCATATTGTCTCCAATGTGGTGGGCGAGTTAGACCCGCAACATGACGCCGTTGCAGCTCTTTTAGCAGGCCTTCCTGCTGGCACTCTTTCCGGCGCACCAAAGGTACGGGCCATGGAAATCATCGACGAGTTAGAGCCCGAAAAACGTGGCGTTTATGGCGGCGGGTGTGGCTATTTTTCCGCCCGTGGAGATATGGATATCTGCATCGCCCTTAGGACTGCAGTTTTAAAAGATGGAGTACTGTACTCCCAAGCTGGTGGCGGCGTTGTTTATGACAGCGATCCTGAGGCCGAATATGCGGAAACCGTTAATAAAGCCAAAGCTGTATGGAGCGCCGCGGCAGATGCTGCTAATTTTGCCGGTTCCACGAACGCCTAAGGGCGCCTTAGATGAAAAAAATCTTGTCAAATCGCGTACTATCCATCACATTCAGCATGTGGAATTTGTAAGGGGCTAGCACAATGACTTTAACAAGACGCAACTTTCTAAAAACCACCAGTGGGGCTGCTTTGGCTGGTTGCGCACTTTGGGCGCCACAAGTTGCATATTCTCAAATCTCACTGGGTGACATGACCCTGGATGTAGTCAGCGACGGCTCTTTGAACATACCCGGATCCTTTACCTTTGGCTCAATGCCGCAAAATGAATTGGCCTCTATTTTACAAGCCTATGACCAATCACTGGATGTTCTGACCCCGCCTTGCAACGTGACACTCTTACGCCAGGGAGATCGCAATATCTTGTTTGATGTGGGCTCTGGTCCAGACTTCCAACCAACTGCAGGCCTATTGGTTGAATCCCTTGAGGCCTTAGGTCTCGCGCCTGAAGATATAACGGATGTGGTATTTACCCATGGCCACCCCGATCACCTTTGGGGGCTGTTGGATGATTTTGACGATCCATTGTTCACCGAAGCTAGCTATATGATTGGCAAAGCGGAATGGGACTATTGGCTGGACCCAAACACGGTCGATGCAATTTCCAGCGACAGGACCGCCTTTGCGGTGGGCGCCAAACGGCGTTTGGAAACTATTGAAGACAATATTAGCTTTTTTAAGGACGGCGAGGAAATTTTTCCCGGGGTCGCAGCACGCGCAAGTTTTGGCCATACCCCCGGTCATATGTCCTTCGAAATTCGCTCCGGTAGCAATGCCGCCATGGTGGTGGGCGATAGCATTGGTAATCACCACATCGCCTTAGCCCGCCCTGAATGGGTCTCGGGGTCAGATCAGGACGGCGATCTCGCAGCTACCACACGAGTAAGTCTTCTTGACCAATTGGCATCAGAACAAATGCCGCTGATCGGATTTCACATTAATAAAGGCGGTATGGGCCGTGTTGAAAAAATCGACGACGGCTACCATTTTATCGCGGAGACATAGAATGATCAAAACTCTTCTCGCCTGCTGCCTTCTGGCCAGTAATGCTCTTGCGAGTGAAAATATCTCCGATCAGTACCCGGGCTCAATGCTTTACTCTAAGCCAGTTGAGTTTATCCCCGGCGTGTTTTCTGCAATCGGCGCCACGGCTCCACCGAGCTATGACAATGCCGGACACAACAACAACCTCAGCTTCATCGTCACTGGCGATGGTGTGGTGGTGATCAATAGCGGTGGCTCCTATCTGTTGGCCAAGGCATTGCATGATGAAATAAAATTGGTGACCGATCAGCCGGTGCGCGTGGTGTTGAATGAAAATGGTCAAGGCCATGCCATGCTGGGCAATTCCTATTGGACAGATCAAGGTGTAAAAACCGTGGCGCATGTGGATGCGGCAGATGTGTTTGAGGAAAATGGTGCGCAAAGCCTACGCGGCGCGCAGAGCCGCCTGCTCGAGCGTGCCGATGGCTCCCGTGCGGTTTCGCCAGACGAAACTTTTGACGAGGTCTATCTCATTGAGTTTGGTAATTTCAAGATTGAGGCCCTGCATTTGGGCCCATCACACAGCCCGGGCGATATTGTCGTCTGGATGCCAGAGCAAAGCTTGGTGATTGCCGGCGATATTGCCTTTCATGAACGGCTTTTGCCTATCTTCGAAGATACCATCACCGCTGATTGGTTGGAAACTTGGGAAACTAAATTTGAACCGCTGGAGGCCACCTATGTGATCCCCGGCCATGGGCACCCCACCAATATGGCACAGGTACGGCGCTATACCCATGATTACCTTGTCTATTTACGTGCGCAAATCGGCGCCCATCTGGAAAATGATGGAGATTTAGCCGAGGCCTATTATGTCGATCAAAGCCCTTTTGCGCATTTGGATACATTCAACGAACTCGCCACCCGCAACGCGGGTCGGATGTTTGAACAAATGGAGTTTGAATAACCGCTCTGTGCTACTGCGCAGCCATTGGTTTGCGTGCCAATTCACATTGGGTCCACAGATCGCTTAATGCCGTGACCAAGGCGTCAATATCAGCATCAGAATGCACGGGCGACGGAGTAATACGCAGCCGCTCAGTGCCGCGGGGCACTGTGGGGTAATTGATTGGCTGGATGTAGATTCCATAGTCTTTCATCAAGATATCAGAGATGTACTTACACTTCACCGCATCACCAACAATGACCGGAATGATATGGCCGGCGTTTGTGGTGTGGGGAATGCCAATCTTATCAAAGCGGGCCCGCACCTCTGCCACACGCTCTTTATGGGTTTGGCGTTCAATTTGGCTGTGTTTGAGGTGACGTACCGAAGCCGCGGCCCCAGCCACCACTGCAGGCGGTAGAGCTGTGGTGAATATAAACCCACTGGCAAAGCTGCGCACGAAATCGCAAAGCTCCGCTGATGCCGAAATATAGCCGCCCATCAGGCCGAAGGCTTTACCCAGCGTGCCTTCAATCACAGTCAACCGGTGCATAAGCCCTTCTTGCTCGGCGATGCCACCTCCGCGCCGCCCATACAGACCCACCGCGTGAACCTCATCCAAATAGGTCATAGCATTGTATTTATCGGCCAAATCACAAATGGCCGCGATAGGGGCAATATCACCATCCATCGAATAGACGCTTTCAAAGGCAATCAGCTTAGGGCGCTCAAGCGGTTGGGCCGCCAATTTAGCCTCCAAATCTGCGAGAACATTGTGTTGCCAAATCTGCCGTTCAGCTTTGGAATGGCGGATACCTTCGATCATCGAGGCATGGTTCAATGCGTCGGAGAGCACCAAACAATCGGGAATGCGTCCGGCCAAAGTACCAAGGGCGGCCCAATTTGACACATAACCAGAGGTGAACAAAAGCGCCGCCTCCTTAGCATGTAAATCAGCCAGTTCCTGCTCCAATTGCACATGATAAAAAGTGGTGCCAGAGATATTACGTGTGCCGCCAGCTCCTGCACCGCTGTTATCAATTGCTGCATGCATTGCATTCAAAACGTCCGGGTGTTGCCCCATGCCAAGATAGTCATTGGAACACCAAATAGTCACCTCTTTGGTGTCCTCCGCCCGCGCCGTGGCATGGGGGAAGCTGCCATTGTGGCGTTCCAAATTGGCAAACACCCGATAATCACCACTGTCGCGTAAGCTGTCGAGTGACGTTTTGAAAAATGCCTGATAATCCATATTAGTCTCCAAGCGCCTCTTGCACGATACCCTCAAGCAGGGCTTGAACTTCCTTCATAATCCCATCGGGATAATTACGATACCCGATGACCACATCCCCCTCTTGATCTGCAACGAAGATGGAGTAGGGGCAATGCACGATGTTCATTGGATCGGCCTCCATCATCCTACGCGACACTACGGCGGAGCAAAACAAAAACACATCAGCAGCAGCAAAGATGGTCACATCGCTGCCA
>Ga0302121_10001634_pt1 | contig 10486 bp, 4 predicted proteins | sample CB21_surface_MG_FD_203120 | JGI IMG/M metagenome (GOLD analysis project Ga0302121, IMG submission 203120) | Marine microbial communities from Western Arctic Ocean, Canada - CB21_surface | ecosystem: Environmental > Aquatic > Marine > Oceanic | place: Canada: Western Arctic Ocean | collected... | reverse complement strand
AACGCGGATACACTTGCTAGAATAATATTACCATTATGAAAATTATTTTGTAAAGGCGTCTGGAGCACTGACGCAACCGCTGATAAAAATATAGCCGGTAACATAAGTATATTTAAATACATTTCAGTATAATTTCTAGACTCCATATAAATAATCTTTTGTCCCTTCAAATAACTCGCCAGTATATCTAGTGCGGATGAATATTTATGAACGATATCTTGCTCATATAAAGTATTAATTTGGCGTTTAACATCAGTGTATGTAACCTTTCGATATTTTAATTTATTACGAATATGATTCCTCTTTTTAGCATCCGTTTTAAATAATATATCATGTTCATTTGGTGATTCCGTATCATTCCCCCGCGGAGAGGCATTTTCAATCGATGATATATCATCACTGCTTTCATTCTCGTTTAGTTGATTGAGTTGTTCTTGTTTAGGGGTAGATTTAGATTTAGATTTAGATTTAGATTTAGATTTAGATTTAGATACAGATTTATCAGTATTGTCTGTGGAATCGCCATCGTCTGATGAATTAGGATAATTGATATTATTTGTATTTAATGAATTTAGCACATTTTGACCCAAACAAATAAATTCTCCCCGCGGTAAATTATTATCATCCATTTTATCCTTATGATCATCCATTTTATCCTTATGATCATCCATCGCCATCTCAATACTGATAATAACATTTTCAGATAAATCATTCATTTAGTATATTTTTCTATTTTATTTACTTAAATAAGTTTATGAAGAATTATAAAGTTTATATATACAATGATTCTACTCAACCAAAAAATGGCTGGTTTAAAAGTTGTTTTGTCTGCAAAACAATTACCGCACAAACCCAATTTTTTTGCGAGAAAGTATTTCAAAATAAGTGTTTAAAATATTTAGTTTTTGTCTGTCCGGATTGTAAAAAAATGATTCTAAAAGATACGAATATCAGAGATTATTATGAGAGAAAAGTAAATCAATATATATTTAAATTAATAATTTAATGATTATTTTTATGTGTTTATATTTATATAATGAATAATATGTTAATGTCATTTGGCGGGAATTTCCCCATCCCCGCAAAACCAACACCCCGAGCCAATCCAACCCCTCCAACCCCTCCAACCCCTCCAACCCCTCCAACCCCTGTACGAAATGAAATAGTTATACCAGAATATAGCCAACCTACCACAACCAACCGCACAACCACACAAAAAGTAAAGATATCAGTCGTTAATGATAGTAGTGTATTTCATTTCGGGCAGTTCTAAACAAAGAGATAATAATATTATTTATAAAAATATTATTATTTACAAAATTAATTAAGTAATTCAGGCGTAGATGATAGTGACAGCGACTTGTGTGTCTCCTAAGTTGTGGTGGTGGCCGACATCCACTTTCATATTCCCTGCGCCGTCGATTATCCCGTAGTTGTAGAATATTATGCTCCCGTCGGTTTTCTCGACGGTGAGTATGATACATGCATTTATTACTAAAGTTTCACCGGCTGGGATAGTCAATGGCTGATTTACCCCAACAGAACCAGATACGTCCATCGTAAACTTCTTGCTGCTCGCATTATAGTCTCCGCTTAAGTTCTGGCGTCGAGCTCGGCGAGAAGATTGACGACGAAATGTTGCTCAGTTTCGCTTCCAGCTGCTTGATGGCCCCCATCGAGAGCTTCGCTTCCAGGCAATGTGGAAGAGTTCGAATGTTAGGGCGGCGATTTCGGTTTCTCTCGCCAGGTTGAGTTTAGTAATCCTTCCAGAAAGGGGTTAAAAGAGGGTTAAAAGAGGGTTAAAATGGGGTTGAGTTTAGTTATCCTCCTCGGCGGATGGGTCGTCCGGTTGGGTTGGCTCTGTGGCTCCTTCTGGTGCTTCTTCTTCTAAAGTAATGGGATTACCGCCAGGCTGTACTGCTGCTGCTGCTGCTGCTCCGCCACCTGGTCCATCGCATTTGATCCGGTGGTTGGGACCGCGACTTCAGTTCCTTCTGGTGCTTCTTCTTCTAAAGTAATGGGATTACCGCCAGGCTGTACTGCTGCTGCTGCTGCTGCTTCTTCTTCTTCATTCAATTATTCAATTATTTGATTCCACGAAAGACTGGTGCTCCACCCGAATTAACACATCGTTGTCTGGTCCGGCAAGGTTCGGCTCTTGCTTGTACTCCCCTGTGCCGATGTACTTGAACCAACTATAAAAGGAACTCGTCGAAAGGGACCAGCTATTCAAAGCCGTTGAATTCTTGACTCTGTAATCCTTTATGATACCACGTCAGGTATCACCTGAATTAAGAAAATGAACTGGTTAACTTCGTTATGGGACTCGGACACTATTTGGCTGTATTTTTTGTCATTCGCAGAAAGACCGGTGAATTTCCACCAACTAATATATTGACCCGCTTTAATAGTCCAGTTGTATAAAAGTTCATGCCCATTCCATTTCTCCAGTTTGGCGACTCCAGTGTATCCGCCTTCATGGACGTAGATTATCCCGCCTTCATAGACGGTTATTTTCCCGCGGTTGATGATATACCCGCGGTCATCGACGGTTATTTCCCCTTATTAATTATCGTTTTATCCGTTGGTACTTTAAAATTATTAGAGATGTTCAGTTGAGTAGGAATATCCTGTATTATTCGTTGTACTCGCCTCCTAAACGGTTGTCAACCATGCTCTGCTTCTTTCCACATCAATGTTCCCAATGATGCTTGTCTGTCCTGATCTCAAATGACTTAAAGGGTGCTCGAACCGTTCACTAATAAGCCATATTCATTTATATTTAAGGGAATCGAAACGTGGCCCGTGTGGCCATAATAACTGCTAATAATTACTGTTATATGATTGTTTGATATAGTATAAGAAGGTTGGCCGCCACCAGGATCATGATAGGTGTCTCTCACTTGTATCGTATATTTTTGTTCTTTATATGATAAATTATTCGTTTCAAACTGTCCGGGGAGCGTGGGCTTGTCGCCGTTGTCGTCGCGCGCCGGGTACGCAGACGGGACCTCCTCTCCCTCTGCTCCATAAGTATAATATACAAACTCGCGCGTCGGGCTCGAGTTGCTGGTGTAGGCGTTGCCCGGCCACACGAAATATTCATTTAATATATTTAATGTAATACCATATGGCTCAGTGGTGGTGTTGGATATCAATATTCCGTCCACCCCCTGTGCAACGCTATGCCAAGCCATGTAGTTGTGGCTGTCGTAAGGGTCTGTATCAAAAACAATATATCTTCCCCGGACGGCCTCCGCGGCAGCGATCCGTGCGGCCTCCTCGGCGGCAGCGATCCGTGCGGCCTCCTCGGCGGCAGCGATCCGTGCGGCCTCCTCGGCGGCAGCGATCCGTGCGGCCTCCTCGGCGGCGGCAGCGATCCGTTCGGCCTCCTCGTCGGCAGCGGCAGCGGCTCCGGGGCTCGAACCGTTCACTAATAAGCCATCATATTCATTTACATTTAAGGGAATCGGATAATCGCCCGCTTCGGCGCTTTTAATATATACTGTTATATGATTGTTTAATATAGTATAAGAATTAGTACTTGATGTCTGTATCACTTGTATCGTATATTTTTCTTTTTTATATGATAAATTATCCGTTACAAACTGTCCGGGGAGCGTGGGCAGGGCATTGGTAACGTTGTCGCGCGCCGGGTACCCAGACGGCGGGTCCTCCTCTCCCTCTGCTCCATAAACATAATATACAACATCGCGCGTCGGGCTCGGAGAAGGACCGTTGGCCGGCGCCGTAAAATAGGTTAGGTTTATATTTAATGTAATAGGCGTATTGGATATCAATGCTCCGTTGTGGCTCTGTGCAACGTTATGCCAAGCCTTGTACTGGTGGATGAGGTAAGGGTTTGTATGAAAAACCATATATTTGTATACCTTATCAGATAAGACATCGAAATCCCATAGTAATTCATTATTTGTTAGTGAAGAGTATCCAGGTACTGTGCGGCTGATAGTTCTTACACTCCCATAATCAGTAACATAAGAGTCTGCATATAATTGTTCGTTATTAGTTGATAATGTCATTTCCCATCCACCACTTACCTTACTGAAATTAATGGGTCTATCAGTAGAAGGACCTGCAGAAGCGAAAGGATCCCAAGGGAAATAATGATTAGCATATTTTGTATTTACAATTGAGAAATTAGAAGTTGATGTATTATATGTTATTTCAAATACGTGTTCGTCTGCTGGTGCGTTTCCATCATCCCAATCAATACCATAATAGTCTTGATGTGGTTTAGCTGCTTGATTACCTATATATGTAGTATAATTAACCAAATTCGGGTCAGCCGGAGATGGTCCCTCTAAATACGCCATCCAATCCCTCGAGGTGTCAGCTTTAGATTTGATACGGATATAACCGAAATCTCCTCTTGGACCATGTTGTTCCGGTCCTGACCGTGGTCTGTGATTAGCGTTCCATAAGAGATGTCTAATGCCATCATTATTATTATTAACAGTATAAGGATTGCTGAAATAAGCAGCTGAAGATTGGATGGCCTGGTTGGCAGCGTTCCTCGCGTCAGTTTCAAACTTATTTGCGTTCGCAATGTATTGGGCTATCGCCGATTCTTCCTGCCTGGCCTGCACAACGCCTTGAATTCCACCGGTATAGGCCTCCTTCGCGGCCAGTATGTGCTCGTTTATGATGTCTATAGTTTGTCTCACGTTGAGTAAACCTGGCATTGTCAAGGGTTTGCCAAGGCTGTACAAATACTTAAGCGGTGTCGTTGTAGTCCCATACAGACCATTGTGGACGTTGAAGACCGAAACACGATGAAACTCGGTACGAGCAGTATCTTTAGCTGAAGCAGCTTGACCAGCAAAATCAGCTGCAAGATTAGCAGCAGTCCGGACGGAAGTAGCCCATCCTAGACCTCGACTATTCGCACTCTGGGCATCAGTAGCCGCATTCCGGGCCGCAGCAGCAGCAATATGGGCCGCAGCAGCAGCAATATGGGCGGCAGTAGCATGATTAGTACTTATAGTAGCATCATTAAGGGAATTATCACCGAGCGATGCAACCAAATTGGTGGCAGAAATATCGAAATTCTCCGCACGTGAAGCAGACCCTAAAGCCTCACTCGCGGGAAAAGTCGCGTGCGGTCCAGTGATATACTCCGCCACGAAAGCATTTTGTTGAGCATCAGTTACATGTTTAGCGGCTCCAGCATCAAGCCCCTCAAGATCTCGTAGTATATACGATTCTCCCGCATCTCTTAAGCGTTCAGCTGCTACTGCGAATTTGGGTTCGACAGCTGATATTATTGTCCATAAAGATGTGAGCGCGAAGTCTACTTCGGTGTAGTCTTGACCGTAGTAGGGGAAGGGCCTCCCGGTAGCCCCCGTGATTGCTTCCCCTGCCCAGTGGATCGCTGCGTCTATCACGGCATTTCGCGCCCCGTCGTGATTTGTCACAGGCTTATGTTCTATAAGGTCGATGGCATAATTGGCCTTGGTTACGGCAGCAGTGGCGGCGGTTACGGCAGCATCGGCAGCCGTAGACATCATCCAGATGGCTTGGGATGATGAATGGAAATATTGCCTGGTGATGGAGTTGAGTTGTTGCTCATCTTGAAGCCCCACACCGTCTTTTCGCTGACTGGTGTCCCAATTAGTATAATTGAGGGCGTATTGTTTGTAGATATTCGCGTGATCCAAGTCCGTTTGGGCCGTGGCACGTAATGATGCGGCGTGGCCTCGTACGGACTGTACATAACCTGGGTCCCAGCCTGCTGCTGCTTCTGCTGCTGCTGCTGCTGCTGCTTCTGCTGCTGCTGCTGCTGCTGCTGTTGCTGCTACTGCTGCTGCTGCTGCTGCGACTGCTGCTGCTGCTGCGACTGCTTCTGCTTCTGCTTTTTCTTCTGCTGGTGCTGCTGCTGCTGCTGCTGCTGCTGCTGCTGCTACTGCTGCTGCTGCTGCTGCGACTGCTGCTGCTGCGACTGCTGCTGCTGCTGCTGGTGCTGCTGCTGCGACATCTTTTGCTTCTTCTTTTTCGAGCAGTGTATCATATAGGTCGCGAGCCGTCTGTTCTTCTGCGTTAGTGGTATTAGTAAGTAAGGACGTCAACCCATTATAAGAGGCGTCGTTGGTAAATTGCAGAGCGAGGACGCGTGTATTGCTATCACTGCCCCCTATATCGTGTGAAGTGTATATATCAAACATACCAATATCGGGCGAATATGTGGTATTAGGTTTTGTTCCGCCGGACAAGTCTGGAATTCCGTATGGCTGATTATAACTACCGATGATTCCAGGTACCTCATCGCCGGTTGGGTCAACGCAGATTTTATTCCAAATAGGGTCACCGGGAGAAAGGTCCATAGGTTTTGTGTATACTAATCGCATTTCGGGAGTAAGCTCCTCCCAGCGATTAACCCCTCCGGTTAGTGCGGAATTATATGGTGATACAGAAATCTCGAAATTAAGGGCTTTGTGGACAGGTTTGCTGATCGTCCAATCCTCCAATAACCTACCCTCCTCATCAATGCTTCTCATTTGGCGAACCCATTCATCGGGGACAGCACCGCTCAGCGACGGGTCCCATTTCGCTAAACCGTAAAGGTCGGCCCTCTCAAACCCGTTCAACCGTGTTGTAGGCGTGTCGGTACCGCCGTTGTACGCAGTATTCTTGTTGTAGAATTCTTTCTTATTATTTCCGGAGATTTTCATGTGAGCTTCTAACCAATTCATGGGTAGACCGCCCGATGAGACGTCCGACCACGACCCTTTAACATAGTTAGTAAAGTTAGGCCCGCTTTTACGTAATCCTATCTCTGCTGCCGTCTCGAGGTCAAATGGGACATAGGCATATTGCATAGTAGACGCGGTGTTAGGGTTAGGGTTAGAGCCAGAATCAGTATCAACCCAACCGGGGCCGGAGCTCCCGACTGCGTCGCTCAATGTTCCGGTTCTCATAATTTTCAAATTTCTAGATGATCTGTGAAACTCAATCGACGTCAAATTAAATCCACGGATAATACGACCATGTAAGTCAATGGTGAACTGACGCGTCTTGTTGTTAGTCGTTACTTTTGTTGTATCAATAGATGAATTAGAAACATACCCAGTAGGAATAAAATTTAGACAATGTTTGTCTCGTTGTGCGATGAAGTCGGACGAGCTATTGCCGTTTCCATTTTTAACAGATATATTATTATTCAATTCGTTAGAATACCATTGAGGTTCGCCTATACTACCCTTGACATCCCAATTATCAGCCTTATTCTTGAAGTCCCACGTGGCTTTAATGCTAAACCTATATAACTTACCGGGACAAAGGCTCATATCAATATAAACATATTTATTAGCAGATAGGTCAGAATTAATATCTATTTCTTGAGTATTAATAATTATATCATCAACAATAGCCCTTTGGTGATAGGTTTTTAGCGGCGTAAGATCCTTGGGTTCGACTGTAAGAATGTGAAGAGCCGGTGACGAATCTGCGGGAGGATTAAAGCCACAAAAGCTAGCATCAGCTTTTCGATAGTAATACGCTTTCCTTTCTTCTGGGATCTTGAATGTTCCAGCCTTGGGTACCCATGGTGTACTGGGGTCGGGTTTACAACCCGACATGTCGAGTCCCAACACACTGGATTCTTGTAGTGTGTGAATTGTCGTCAATAATTGTAATTTTGCGCTAAACCCAGTGCCTTTAGTAGAGTGAGGGAATTGATTAAGACAAATTTGCATATGATACGGCTTTGTATGGGTCTGGCCTTGTCCAACATTGGTTGCGGTATAGGCATTCTTGTTAGAAGGCCATGGGTCCCGTTTAATTTCGATAATTTCGGGGAAAGTACCATAAGAGAGGTCTGCATGGAATGTATCAAATTGTGATACTGCGACATTGGTGATGATATGTCTATCCACGTTACTTTTAAGCACACCGTCACCCATGGGAACAACTATATCAGAGAGTATTTGGGTCAATCTCATGCCTTTAAGATGGCTAGAAAAATCATCGTCCATGTGTGGAAGTGGGGCATTACCGTATTGGAAATCCCCGGCGGAACCATCTGAATCCCGCGCAGTGAATTTATCGGTATATTTCCAATTAGCCGAAGAGTCTATTTGTCTAATCTTAAGAGAGGTGTCGGACTTATGCTTTTTTGTTCTTGTCGAGGACCATCTGCCATTAGATAACTTATTTTGCCAAGAGTTAGCCTTTTGTCCCGAAATGTGTTGCTGTCTGTTAAATAACGTATAGTCCCAAAGGTCTAAATTCATTCCCTGATTAATCGACAGGTCGCCATTGAGATAGTATGACCCATTAGATAATCGTGTGGATGTCAATATACTGTCCACTTTCAAAAAAGTCTGGGCATTATTGGAATTATCAGTATTCGTATACGCCGTCGCCTCCTTATAATAAGCAGTATCATAAACGGACTTTTCTTCTCCAACAGTATTTAAGAATGTTAGAGAAAGGTCACCGAATGCGACAGATGATTCTTTATTTAAGAAATTTAACTCAAGTTTGACCTTCTCCACTCCTGTCGTCTCGAAAGTCATACTTTTGTAGATTTTTCTCGACAACACCTTAACCGGTAAATAGCCAGCTTCGTCGAGTTTGGATATGTCAAGGGATTCGATGCGTAGACCAGAAAGGTCGATACTTGTGGAAACACCACTGTTATCAGTAATAGAACAACTAACTTTCACACTATTATCAACGCCGGCACGTTTAAATACCTCTGTGAAAAAATTCTTATTCAATTTAATTTTAATGCGAGGTTCATTAGGAGAAGACAGCGTATCGCGATATGATGCCAAATATTTATCAGGGTTAACATTGGTTACATAAACATCTTTAAAGATTGTATTTTTATTATATAAATGAAAGGTGTACTCGCTACCAGGTTTCTGGATCTCCTCCCCGGTATAATTATTCTTTATGAATAAACTAGCCGTATACTCGCCATAAGAATCTCCTTTAAACACTAAAGATATATCCGGTTTCAATTTATAAGAATTGGACGAGCCATTGTCAGTTTTCGTAATTTTCGTAATTTTAACATAGTATGAAACCCCGCTCGATGCCTCTGCTCCATCCCAACTCGGTAATGTTATATTCAGGACGTTGTTGTTGAATGCGTCCTCGTCAATAGAAAATATCGAGTCGTCTAGTGTATTAAAATACTTTACTGCCTGGGCCACCTTATAGGTGTACGTATTGGAGTTCCCGGACTGGTACCACAGTGTGTCTCCATCATTGTAGTATTGAAGGCTCCACTGGCCATCAGGGACCATGTGGGCCAGTTGTGGCTGGTTGATTTCGACTCTAGAGATAGCCACGTCAGTCGCAAACTGGCCCTCGAGGTAGAAGATCCAATCGTCCTGCCAGTCGCTATCCCCGTTGGCTTGGTACCCCCCCCAATGCCACGCCCAGACATTGGCTCGCCCCCCCCAAACACTCGTGGAATCTTCCCGATTCCGATTGGATTCAAGAGTTACTGCGTTTCCAGGCGCGTAGCCGGCGGCTGCATAGCCTGATGATTCTACGGATACCGGGTAGACGCGTTGGCCGTCCGTGTCAAAGAACCGAAGGTCTTGGACATCCCAACCCCAAGCCTGAGTCGACGCTTCCTCGAGGGCAAAGATGCGCCATCGTTTTGAGTTCCCTTGGTATCCAATCCCTGGAAGGGCATGGGGGTACGTGGAAAATGGTGCGACCTCTACCATCTTATTCTGGGCATCCTTAGTGGCCGTTTGATAAAATTTGTAGAAGTCAAGATCGAAGTCGGGATATTTAATACAAATATCCTTTTCAGTATTTTTTAAAGTAAGGTTAGTAATAGTTTTTCCACCCCACAGGCCATCCGTCATGTTATCTTGATTCAAAATATTATCTGTATTAGATAGGACGGTGGTGTTGTCGATGAAGGAGCCTCCCATGAGGCTGTGTGAGACGTCCAAATCGTAATCAAAATTCACAAGTGAGCGAACATTTAAATTGGCGTCTAAGTAAAGGTCGACATTATCCATAATAGCTTTCGCCGGAGAATATTCATTGATTGAGATGTCATCTGTAGAATAAGCATCACTAACAGTTTTAATGATTGTGACGTCGTCGTCGTCGTCCGGATTATTAATATAGGTACTAAGTTTATAGGTCCCCGATACATCAGCGACAATAAATGAATGTTCTACATCACCGGTAGATGAATGTGCTACATCACCGGTAGATAAATTTTGAATATTGGTATAATGAACGCCTACAAGAGATGAATCTCGCCAGAGTTCAATCTCGACTGGAAAGTAGCCAAATTTCGCGATACGCGCGTCATACTTCGTCTTATTCTTGTCAATTGACGAGACACCATAGTCAGAAGAATACCCAAAGTTGGGCCCTTTTTTAGGTAACGCGATAGTGACTTTCCTTTTTTCATGCCCCGGAATGTCTCCAACTTTTGTGACTGATTTAATTGTTGCTTGTTTAATATTTGTATCAGTTAAATTATCCG
>Ga0302121_10001632_pt1 | contig 10498 bp, 5 predicted proteins | sample CB21_surface_MG_FD_203120 | JGI IMG/M metagenome (GOLD analysis project Ga0302121, IMG submission 203120) | Marine microbial communities from Western Arctic Ocean, Canada - CB21_surface | ecosystem: Environmental > Aquatic > Marine > Oceanic | place: Canada: Western Arctic Ocean | collected... | reverse complement strand
TTTGTCAAACAACCAACGTTTGTTTAAAAAAATATAAATCTTACGTCCCAGGGTGCTCGTTTTTAAAGAATAGGAAAAACTAGCCCCAAGAATATTTAAATTCAAAGCAAAAAGAAACCCGAGAAAACTGAATAAAATAGGGATGTACTTAATGGCTTGAGGGATGTACTCCGACTCAATTAAGAGACCGTGATTAGGCCCCATGAACAGAGCATTACCCCAAAACTGTGTCCCCATACCAATCATCATATCTTTAGCTAAATACCCGACGAAAATACTTCCAAAGGCGAGCAAAAGAAGAGGCAGGCCCATCAGAAAGGGTGCGTCATGTACATGCTTTAACGAATCTTTGAGCGCATTCACGGGTCCCAGAAAAGTTAAAAAAAGCAAACGAAAAGAGTAGTACGAAGTAAAGAGGGCAGAGACGGCACCAAGCCAATATGTAAATGTCCCCGCAACAGTATATTTCGCATAAGCGACCTCTAGGATGACATCTTTCGAGTAAAAACCTGTTAAGAAAGGAAATCCGATTAAAGCTAGTGATCCGATGAACATCATCGAATAGGTAAACGGTAGCACTTTAATGGTACCCCCCATTTTGCGCATATCTTGTTCATCCGCCAGGGCGTGAATAACCGCGCCTGCACTTAAGAAAAGAAGTGCTTTAAAGAAAGCGTGATTCATCAAATGAAAAACACCGACCGCATATTGCGAAATACCACAAGCAAAAACCATATAACCTAACTGACTACACGTGGAGTATGCGATTACCCTCTTCAAGTCATTCTGAACTACGCCGGTCGTTGCCGCAAAAAACGCAGTCAAGGCGCCTGTCACCGTGACAAGAATTAAAGTTTGTGGCGCATGTTCAAAAAGCGGGGAGCAGCGGGCAATCATAAAAACACCAGCAGTGACCATGGTAGCTGCATGAATTAAAGCCGACACTGGTGTTGGTCCTTCCATAGCATCCGGTAACCAAGTGTGTAATCCAAGTTGCGCTGATTTTCCCACCGCCCCAACAAAAAGAAGTGCACAAATTAAACTTAAAGCATGCCATTGCATATGGAAAAAAACAAAAGACACATCTGCAAAATGGGCAGAGCAAGCGAAAACGGTCGCAAAGTCTACGGATTTAAACAAAGAAAAAATGGCGATAATTCCTAGCGCCAGACCAAAATCACCGACTCGGTTCACTAACATCGCTTTAATGGCGGATTTGTTTGCCTGTAATCGCGTGTACCAGAAATTAATTAGCAAGTAAGAAGCTAAGCCAACACCCTCCCAACCAAAGAATAACTGGATAAAGTTATCTGCCGTAACCAGCATCAACATAAAAAAAGTAAAGATCGACAAATACGACATAAATCGTGGGAGATGCGGGTCCTCGCTCATATAGGAAATTGAATAGATATGCACCAAAGTACTTACAAAAGTGACAACCACAAGTATTACAACTGTAAGACTATCAAACATAAACCCCCAGGACGCATCAAAGAATTCCGAAGTAAACCAAGGGGCGAGTTGGATATAGCAGGGACTTCCAGCGATACCTACCTCATAAAAAGCAACGAAGGAGAGCATCGAGGACATAAAAACACAAAAAGTGGTAATAAGCGGGGTACCCCTCCAACCAAAAAAACGCCCACCAGTGGCGGCGAGAAGAAACCCAAAAAGCGGTAGAAAAAGGAGTGTTAAATACATTTCTGAAAACTTTTGTTGAAACAAACATCAATTCCCGATGTTTAGAAGTGGATTTGAACCACTGACACAAGGATTTTCAGTCCTTTGCTCTAACCAACTGAGCTACCTAAACAAAAAAAGATTACTTTAATGCGAGACAAACATTTACTCGACAGGCTTGTTCAACAAAAAGCACACTTGGGTTCTGCATCAGTGGCTTCAAACATGTTTCAGTATATCCAAGGCTACCGAGGTAAAACACCCTTTATCAATTTGCAAGAAACTTTGTTTCTTTTACAAAGAGCGCTGGCCTTTCTTAAAACTTTACATGATGCAAAAGGTCAAATCCTTTTGGTCAACTCGGAACCGAAATACACCACCCTTGTTCAGTTTCTGTCTCATAAGTTGGAGCAACCTTATGTAAACGAAGCATGGATTGGTGGGTTATTAACCAATTGGGAGCAAATGAAAATGTCGGTTGGGGCATTTCACAAGTTCGATTCGTTTTTTGAGCCATTTCTGCAACAACAACAAACCCCTTTCCCTAAATATTTAAAAACAAAAAAGAAGTTAAAGGGTATCAAAAATATGCACCAAAGGCCCGCGGCCCTGTTTTTATTCCAAACTCTGAATAATGAGCACATTGTACGCGAAGCTAAAATTCTGAATATCCCGGTTGTTGCTCTTGTAGAAACAGCGACACCCAATGGAAATATTGAATACCCGGTACCCTTTAACACTCAATCAATGAAAAGTGTTTATTTATTTTGCCAACTCTGGTGGTCTACCGTTCAAAAAAAACAAAAATTGGAGTAAAAGGGTTCGAACCTTTGAATGTCGGTATCAAAAACCGATGCCTTTCCACTTGGCTATACTCCAGGACGTGGGGCTGGTTGCGTTTTAAATCAGCCCCACAAAACACACACCCGACAACGCCGCCCAAAATCCACTAGGCACGGACCGGGTTCCGTAACAAATACGTCTCAAACTTCCCTAAAAACGGGATGGCGATGAGGAAGTAAAAGAAAAAGTACACCGACGCCAGCTGACCAATGAGCACATACGGGTCTTCGACGGGTTGACACCCAATCCACCCTAAAAGTAAAGAATCGGCCACAAAGAGCCAAAACAATTGCTTGTATAAAGGTCGAAACGTCGCACTACGCAAAGGGGAGGTGTTCAAGAAAGGGAGCAAGAGGAGGGATACAAAGACCAATCCGATCGCGAGAACCCCGGCCAATTTATTGGGAATACTACGTAAGATGGCATAGACCGGTAAGAAATACCACTCCGGAACAATGTGTGCTGGAGTCGACATTGGGTTCGCGGGAATGTAGTTATCCGGGTGCCCTAGAGTATTTGGCGCAAAAAAAATAAACCAGGAGAAAAACAGCGCAAAGACCACCCACCCCACCAAGTCTTTAAAAAAGAAATACGGGTAAAACGAGACTTTGTCCACGGTTGCCAAACACCCCAGAGGGTTATTTGAACCGTACTGGTGTAAGGCGGCAAGGTGTAAAATACTGGCCCCCGCAATAATAAAGGGGAGTAAGTAATGCAGACTAAAAAATCGATTCAACGTGGCATTATCGACGGAAAAACCACCCCATAACCAATGGGTAATGTCCACCCCAACCACCGGAATAGCGCTGGCCAGACTAGTAATAACGGTTGCCCCCCAGAAACTCATCTGCCCCCATGGGAGCACATACCCGATAAAGGCCGTGAGGATCATGAGCAGGAGAATAATTACCCCCAGAATCCAGACCGCCTCGCGTGGACTCGCGTAACTGCCGTAATATAAATTTCGGAAAAGGTGTAAGTACACTACAATAAAAAACATACTTGCCCCGTTGGCGTGCATATAACGGAGAAACCAGCCCCCTTCAACGTCTCGCATAATGTGCTCTACGCTGAGAAAGGCAAGGTCAATATGCGGGGTATAGTGCATGGCAAGGAAAATACCGGTTGCAATTTGGAGCACGAGACAAATACCAGCGGTCGACCCGAAACCCCACCAATAACTGAGATTGCTTGGTGTCGGGTAATCAATGAGATGCTCGTTCACCGTACTGAGGAGCGGTTGTTTTAAAAAAGATAATCTTTTCATAGAGGTATTTTTTTTCTGGTGTGTCGGGGACCTGTGGCCCTTTTTTTCATTATGTGAGCCCTATTCTGTTTTAATCAGGGTTAATTGGTGTTTTTTAGTACGAATCAGCTGCTTTCTTTCAAAAGGTTCACTTTTCGCCTATCTACGTGAGAGACTTTCACGTGTGTGTAAGAATTTGTCTTGAAAAAAGTTTCCCATTTAAGATGCTTTCAACGGTTCTCCTTACCCAACGTAGCTACCTGGCAATGCTCTTGGCAGAACAACCAGTGCACCAGAGGTTGGACATTTCCGGTCCTCTCGTACAAGGAAATGGTTTTCTCAATTCTTTACGCGCACCCCAGGTAGAATCCAAACTGTCTCACGACGTTCTAAACTCAACTCAGGTACCATTTTTATCGGCGAACAGCCGAACCCTTGGGACCTTTTTCAGCCCCAGGATATGATCAGTCAACATCGAGGTGCCAAACAATTCCGTCGATAAGGGCTCTTGGGAATTATTAGCCTGTTATCCCTAGCGTATCTTTGATTCGTTAAGCAAAAGTCTTTCCACGCAGCACTTTTGGATCACTATGACCGACTTTCGTCTCTGCTCGAGGTGTAACTCTCGCAGTCAGGCAAACTTCTACCATTACGCTCTACAGAAAGTTTCCGTCTTTCATTGAGTTTACCTTCGCACACCTCCGTTACTCTTTAGGAGGCGACCGCCCCAGTCAAACTGCCTCATATACAGTGTTTTTGGGCCTCGCCCAAATAAGGAACTCTTCTTGAAAAGGGTGGTATTTCAAGGATGTTCTCAACTCCCACCTGTCCTACACAATTCAAGCCTTTTTCCAGTGTAAATGTACAGTAAAGATGCATAGGGTCTTCTCGTCTTGGGGCACGTTCTCCGCATCTGCACGGAGAGTTCAATTTCACTGAGTCCATACTGGAGACAGTGGGGCAATCGTTACGCCTTTCATGCAGGTCGGGAATTAGCCGACAATGAATTTCGCTACTTTATGATTGTTATAGTTACAACCGCCGTTTACTAGGCCTTCTCAATATACCAAAAAAGCATACAGGTTAAGCTTCAAGCACCGGGCAGGCGTCAGACCCTATACCTCATGTTTCCATTTCGCAGAGTCCTAATTTTTTAGTAAAAAGTCGTCACCCCCATTTTTGTGTCACCAAAGTTGGCTTCCTTTCTTCCAAAGGTACAGGAAAAATTTGCCGAGTTCCTTCAATATGGTTCTCTCAACGCCTGAGTCTATTCGACTCGTTCACCAGTGTCGGTTTCGGGTACGGTCGGTTGGGTGAAGATTTTTCCTGGAAATGGTAGGGGCGGTGAAGTTATCCAATATACTTTTTACCCCTACAGGCCATTTCGTCCTCTTTCACTTGTTTCATCATGGTTTTTTGTCAAAAACACACTTAGAGACCGCGTCACTCTGCGCTGAAAAACAGAACGCAGAAACCCTTGAACTTACGGCGATCATGATTGTCACATGATTTGTCGTTACTCATGTCAGCATTCTCACTTTTGAATCCTCCAAAATTTTTCACAAAATTTCTTCTACGGTCTACAAAACGCTCCGCTACCATACTTATCTGTCGCTTGGGTAATTCTGTGAAGCCCCGATACATTGTCAGTGCTCTGAAACTCGACTAGTGAGCTATTACGCTTTCATTATAGAATGGCTGCTTCCAAGCCAATCTCCTAGCTGTCTTCGCCCCAAAACGCCTTTTACCACTTCCAAAATGTTTAGGGACCTTAGCGAACAGTCTGGGCTGTTTCCCTTTTGACTTAAAACCTTAGCACTTTAAGTCTGTCTGCTCAATGTAGCAAAGAAAGGTCTTCGGAGTTTCAATAAGTGCAGTAAGACTTTGGGCCCCCTTTACCTAATGAGTGCTCTACCCCCTTTCTGTGTCATTAAACGCTTTACCTCAATAAATTTCGCGGAGAACCAGCTATCTCTAAGTTTGATTGGCCTTTCACCCCTAGCCTCAAATCATCCGCGTCTATTGCAACAGACGTCGGTTCGGCCCTCCAAAAGCTTTTACCCTTTCTTCAGCCTGTTCAAGGCTAGATCACTTAGTTTCGGGTCAAATAAAAAGAACACACGCACTCTTCATACTCGCTTTTGCTTGGCCTCCACGTTACCGTTTAAGCACAGCTCCTCTTATTTACTCGCTGACCCATTATGCAAAAGGTACACCGACCTCCCGTACAGAGAGGTTCGATTGAATGGTCATTTTTTGTTTCAGGTTCTGTTTCACTCCTTAGTTAAGGTTCTTTTCACTTTTCCCTCACGGTACTTGTTCACTATTGGTTTCAAAAGCATATTTAGACCTAGAAGGTGGACCTCCTATATTCAAACAAACACTGTCGTTTTACTTCTCTCTGAACACACCACTTAACTCCTACAGGACTTTCACCTTCTCTGGTAGATTTTTCCACATCTTTCCGAACCAGGGTGGTGGTTTTTTGGTCTTTTCCATGTTCTCTCGCCGATACTTACGGAATCTCGGTTGATTTCTTTTCCTCGGGTTACTAAGATGTTTCAATTCACCCGGTTTATAAAAGTCCGTGGTTTCCCACGCAGGAGATTTATACATCACAGAATGCACTCTGAGTATAACGTTTCGTTTTGTACAACGTCCTTCTTCTTTTGAACCAAAGCATCCACAAAAAACTGCCATCTATGTTGCGAACCTCGATCTAATGAGAGGGGGACTCGAACCCCCGACCATCGATTTATGAGTCCGAGGTTCTACCAAACTGAACTATCTCATTTGCTACCCAACGAAAACCCCCACTTTTCCTCGGGAAGGTGGTACTGTTTCTTCGTATGGTGCTTGTTACGGTGGGTTGCGTGGAGGCCGCTTTGCAACGGCGTCTCCACTATTTTTTTGTCTTCCAAAAAGGAATCAGCATCGTTTAAGGCGCGGACTACCAGGGTATCTAATCCTGTTCGCTCCCCGCGCTTTCGCACCTCAGTGTCAGGACTGCACCAGAAAATTGCCTTCGCATTAGGTATTCCTTCCAAAATCTAAGAATTTAACCTCTCCTCTGGAAATTCTATTTTCCTCTCGCAGCCTCAAAGAGAATAAACCGTTTTGAATGCACACCCAAAGAAAACCTTTGGACTTTCACAAACAACTACATTTCTCCACCTACATGCCCTTTACGCCCAATTAATCCGAATAACACTTGCTCCCCCTGTATTACCGCGGCTGCTGGCACAGAATTTGCCGGAGCTTCTTCTTTGATTCATGTCAAATTCTCTAGAGAAAGCTTAAAAAGCCCCTCTTTCAATGAAAGGGTTTTACAATCAATATAACCTTCATCACCCACGCGATATAGCTGGATCAGGCTTGCGCCCATTGTCCAAGATTCCTCACTGCTGCCTCCATAAAGAGTTCGGGCCGTCTCTCAGTCCCGATGTGATTGGTCGTCCGCTAAGACCAATGAAAGATCATCGACTTGGTAAGCCTTTACCCCACCAACTATCTAATCTTGCGTAAGCTCATCAAAAAACGATTATGTATATCTTTACTCATACACGAGATAGCAGGGATTTACCCACATCTTTTTGGTAGATTCTTACGCATTACTCACCCGTACGCTATGTTGCGCCGCAACATTCAACTTGCATGTGTTAAGCTTATCGCTAGCGTTCATTCTGAGCCAGGATCAAACTCATTACGTTAGTATAAATCCATGTTTTACTTAAAAAAGGAGTCTCTCCAGCCACAGGTTCCCCTACGGCTACCTTGTTACGACTTCACTCCAATCACTCCCCTAACTCTAGAAAAGACCCCTCCAATGACACCCGCGAGACGCAACAAAAAAACGTTCTTTCTGTTTAATTCAATCAAGTTAATTGAATTTCTAATGTAGGTATGTTCGTTGTGGATTTCTTCGGCTTCAAGGCATGAAAATTTTCAGAGTGTGACGGGCGGTGTGTACAAGGCTTAGATACAAATTCACCGTAGCGTGCTGATCTACGATTACTAGCGATTCCAACTTCATGTTCTCGAGTTGCAGAGAACAATCCGAACTACGGGAACTTTTGGGGGTTTGCTCAATGTCACCATGTCGCTTCCTTTTGTCATTCCCATTGTAGCACGTGTGTAGCCCAACCCATAAGGGCCATGCGGACTTGACGTCATCCTCACCTTCCTCCAAGATATCCTTGGCAGTCTTTGAAAAAGGAAAACCTTATTTCAAAGGAGGGTTGCGTTCGTTCTGGGACTTAACCCAACAGCTCACACCACGAACTGACGACAGCCATGCAGCACCTGTATAAAAGAGACAGAGCAGGTAAAGACTCTGTTTTTTCATATGTCAAGGATTGGTAAGGTTTTGCGCGTTGTTTCGAATTAAACCACATGCTCCACCGCTTGTGTAAGCCCCCGTCAATTCCTTTGGGTTTTAGCCTTGCGGCCGTAGTCCCCAGGCGGCTGATTTCACGCGTTAGCTCACTTTCTGAAATTTGGACAAAAAACTATTTAGGTTGTCGAAGAGAAACGCGGGGCCTAGTGAAAGACCCCACAAACACCTTCAAGACGAAAACATCTAACGTAATACAGGTTGTGAAGAAGACTCCTTAATAGCAGGGATTTCTTCAAAGGTATGAAAGGCTGGAGGGGATGTTACCGTCCACTCTAATGTTGACGTCGTTGACTCACCTTCGACTGCCCATGGGTTCACCCCACACTTCTCACCTTGCGTCAGTGTCGCATAGACCACGTAGAAAAAGAAAAGACTTGCTAAAATGGACAAGTAGGATCCATAACTACACAACAAATTCCAACCGGCGAACGCATCTGGGTAATCAGGGATACGTCGTGGCATACCGGCTAGCCCTAAGAAATGCATAGGGAAGAACGTAATATTGACCCCAATAAAGAATAGCCAGAAATGAATTTGCCCGAGCACTTCAGGATACTGATACCCTGAAATTTTACCGATCCAATAGTAGAACCCAGCAAAAAGTGCAAAAACAGCACCCATGGATAAAACGTAGTGAAAATGTGCTACCACGTAATACGTGTCATGTAACGCAATGTCAATACCCGCATTGGCAAGAATAACACCCGTAAGCCCACCCACTGTGAATAAAAAAATAAAACCTAGTGCAAAAAGCATCGGCGTACGGAAAGTGATGGAACCCCCCCATGCCGTAGCGATCCAACTAAAAATTTTAATCCCTGTCGGAACCGCAATAATCATTGTTGCCGCCGTAAAGTACGCACGTGTGTCAACATCCAGCCCAATAACATACATATGGTGCGCCCAAACAATAAAACCTAAAACACCAATACTCAACATGGCGTACACCATACCCAGGTACCCAAAAATAGGTTTTCTTGAAAACGTACTAATAATGTGACTCACAATACCAAAACCAGGAAGGATTAAAATATATACCTCCGGATGTCCAAAAAACCAAAAGAGGTGTTGAAATAAGATTGGGTCACCACCCCCAGCTGGGTCAAAAAATGAAGTATTGAAATTACGATCGGTTAAGAGCATAGTAATCGCCCCGGCTAACACGGGTAAAGAAAGAAGGAGTAAAAACGCGGTAATTAAAACCGACCAGACAAAGAGAGGCAAACGGTGAAACCCAAGGCCAGGTCCGCGCATATTAAAGATGGTCGTAATAAAATTAATCGCGCCCAAAATACTACTCGCTCCGGACAGGTGTAAACTGAAAATAGCTAAGTCGACAGCACCTCCAGAGTGACTCGTGATATGACTTAATGGGGGGTACACCGTCCAACCAGTCCCCGCACCGACCTCTACAAGAGCACTACTTAAAAGTAAAAGTAAAGAAGGGGGTAATAACCAGAAACTGATATTGTTTAAACGAGGAAAAGCCATGTCCGGAGCACCGATCATAATTGGAACAAACCAATTACCAAAACCGCCAATTAATGCAGGCATGACCATGAAAAAGATCATAAGAAATGCGTGTGCGGTGACGATAACATTATACAATTGATGGTTCCCCGCCAAAATTTGATTTCCGGGTTGGGCGAGCTCCATACGCAATAAGAGTGAGAACACAGACCCTAAGACCCCCGAAAATGCACCGAAAATGAGGTATAACGTACCAATATCTTTGTGATTTGTGGAAAAGAGCCAACGATTGATGAAATTCATCATACATACAATCTTTTTTTATACACCACAACGGTGTGCGGGGTATTAAGGTTTTAGGTTTGCCCGCAAGGTGCAGGCGGGACGAGCCGGAACGGTCCGACATAAAAGACAGACAAAAATGAAAGACATCGATCTAAACTACCCGCAAAAACACCCACAATTTTGTCAAAAATAAACGTTTATTGTATCAGAAATGTAATTCTACCAAAATAGCCAAAAAGCACTATCGCTATATCCTATAACGACAGTTGAAAATGTTTCTGTAAGATGAGGGGAGGTCAAGTTAGTTTGATCCCGGGGTGGAGTACAACCAATAAATTAAAAATTGGTTGGTTTTGGGGTAAGGTAATGTGATTGACTGAATTAACTCGATCGAAATACTTTGATTGCATGCATTTCCATACCGCACTTGATTACACGAATTGCATACCTTGCGTGCAATATACAGAAACAGTATCAAATGTCGTTATAGGATATAGGTTGGTGGCAGAATGGTCGTGCATAAACACCCGCAAGTCGCACGGGAGCGGTGACCCCTATTCCTCGATCACCAGGGAAGA
>Ga0302121_10001627_pt1 | contig 10509 bp, 8 predicted proteins | sample CB21_surface_MG_FD_203120 | JGI IMG/M metagenome (GOLD analysis project Ga0302121, IMG submission 203120) | Marine microbial communities from Western Arctic Ocean, Canada - CB21_surface | ecosystem: Environmental > Aquatic > Marine > Oceanic | place: Canada: Western Arctic Ocean | collected... | reverse complement strand
ATTCTAAGGTTTTAGAACTCCCTTTTGATTTCAACTTAGACGAAGAGTACTCAACAGATTACGAAAACAGTCCCTACGTAAAAACTAAATCACAAATGTTCAACAGGTGGCGTAAACAATTAAAGTTTTATACGATTTCAAATTACCATGATTTAATCATGGCTGAAAATAAACTTAAAGAATCAGATGAAAGTTATACTTCTAAGCCGCTTTTTGAAATTGAAAGTGAAGCGAGAGCCTCAATTTTAAAAACAATGTCAGAGAACTTCTCTGTTTTAGAAGATATCAGACGACAAGATTGGTTGTCCGTTTATATCAATGCCATTGCAGAGGAGTTTGATCCACATACTTTTTACTTTGCTCCAAGTGATAAAGATAGATTTGACGCGCAAATGGCCGGTAAATACGAAGGTATTGGTGCGCGTCTTCAAAAGCGAATGGATGAAATTACAATAACAGAGCTTATTTCTGGTGGTTCTGCTTGGCGTCAAAATAAATTAGAAGTTGGAGATGCTATTATAAAAGTCAGACAAGAAGATGAAGAAGAGGCCGTCAATGTAGTGGGTATGCGATTGGATGATGCTGTAAAGCTGATTAAAGGTCCCAAAGGATCAAACGTAATTCTAACACTTAAAAAAGTAGATGGTACTATTGAAGATTTAAGCATTCCAAGAGATGAAATTTTGCTCGAAGAAACCTATGCAAAGTCTACTAAAGTGGTTAAAGATGGGGTCACATTTGGAGTCATTAATCTCCCTAAATTTTACATAGATTTTCAGGATTATAACAGCAGAAATGCAGCTACAGATGTTAAAAAAGAAATTGAACTTCTGAAAACAGAAGGTATGGAAGGTTTAGTTTTAGACTTAAGAAATAATGGTGGAGGTTCTCTGAAAACAGTTGTTGATATCGGAGGGTTGTTTATTGATAAAGGCCCAATAGTTCAAGTCCGCTCTACTGGCGATGATAAAGAAGTTCTAGAAGATAAAGAACGAGGCATTGAATGGGATGGACCGCTTGTTATTTTGGTAAATGAATTATCGGCCTCTGCTTCAGAAATCTTAGCTGCAGCTATGCAAGATTATAAACGCGCTATTGTGATAGGTAGTAAACAAACATATGGAAAAGGAACAGTTCAAAATATTGTAGATCTAAACCGGATGATTCGAAGCAATACAAATGGAGATATGGGTGCATTTAAGTTTACTACTCAGAAATATTACCGTATTAACGGGGGGTCTACCCAGCTAGAAGGTGTTAAAAGTGATGTAGTAGTGCCAGGACGTTTTAGTTATATCGAAATGGGAGAGAGAGAGCAAGACAATCCATTAGAATGGGATGAAATTGAGCCTGCAAATTATACGGTTTGGCAAAACTCTTTTAATTATGAAACTATAATTGAAAATAGCAAGAGCCGATTAAATTCAAGTTTAGAAATAAAGCTTATAGATGAGAACGCCCGTTGGATTAAAACCATCAGGGATAATGATGTTTATCAACTTAATTTTGATAAATATTCTCAAAACATTGATTTAAATGAGTTGGAATCCAAGCGTTTTGAGGATTTGTCTGACTACCAGTCAGATCTAACTTTTGAGCCGTTGTTATATGAGTTACCAATTATGGAACAAGATTCTGTTTTTAAAATTAATAGAAATCGTTGGCATGAAAACCTTTCTAAGGACATCTATATGGAAGAAGCCCTGAATGTTTTAAATGATTTAAAAAATTCTTATAACACAAATAATACAGCACAGCTTAAAGATTAATTAGTTATGCATAAACAAGGACTAACGAGTTTAGCACTTCAGAAATTCAAAAGAAGTTTCTGGGGTGTATTTAGTTTTTGGTTTATTATATTCATGGCGTTTATCTCAGTTTTCGCTTACTTTTTAGCGCCCGATTCTTCCCAGTATGCAAATCAGATGCATTTGTCAATTCATTCCAAGTCCCCAGGCTTTTCAGTTAAAATGCTAACTATTCCTAATCCATTAAATGAGGGTCAGCACTTTTTTAATCGTTTGTTTTTGGGCGATTTAAACCCAGCTATAGAAATCCCAGTATCAACCTATCGTTTCGACTCTAATCATGTTTATTATACTGAGTATGCCTCAGAAGGTCTTAAAGGTTTAGATAAGTCTATTAAATTCTCTTTAGATTCCACAAGCTCATTACAGCCTTACATAACACAAAGAACATTTTACTTTGGAACCGATAAGTACGGTCGAGATCTTTTAAGTCGAATTTTAGTAGGGGCAAGAATTTCATTTTCAATTGGGTTTGTTGCGGTTTTTATATCCCTCTTAATCGGACTCTTCTTGGGGAGTATTGCAGGTTATTTTGGAGGAAAGTGGGATACTCTTATCATGTGGGTAATTAATGTGACATGGTCCATTCCTACCTTACTGTTGGTAATTGCAATTACACTAGCTCTAGGAAAAGGTTTTTGGCAGGTATTTATAGCTGTTGGACTCACAATGTGGGTTGAAGTTGCAAGAATTGTAAGAGGGCAGGTGATGAGCGTTAAAGAATTACAGTACGTTACTGCTGCACGTGCATTAGGATTTACAGATTTTAGAATTATTGTAAAACATATTTTACCAAATATTTTAGCTCCGGTTATTGTTATTTCAGCCGCTAATTTTGCTGCGGCTATACTCATCGAAAGTGGACTTAGTTTTTTAGGAATTGGCGCACAGCCTCCAATGTCGAGCTGGGGTTCTATGATTAAGGATCATTATAATTATATTATTTTAGGAAAACCCTATTTGGCACTCATCCCTGGGCTCTGTATCATGAGCTTAGTAATGGCTTTCATGCTCATAGGGAATACTTTGAGAGACGCTTTAGATGTTAAGGCTTAGCCTTTATTTCTGGAGGGTAATTTTCCAAGATAGAAGTTACAAAAGAATGAATTAATTCTTCTTTTTTGTTCACACTAGAAGTCAGAGACCCTTTTCCAACACCCTGCCAAATAAGTTCTTTATTGTTAGTTTCTATGATGTCAATAAACAAAGTACCTTGTTGAGAGTTTAAAACATTTACTTGTGATCCCATAAAAGGACCCCAGCCATATCCCATTCCCCCAAAATAATTAAAACGATTATTATTGTAAATATTCACTTGCTGTCTTTCTTTAGTAAAAAAGTTAACAATAACATCTGGAGTTTCGGAAATAGTAAAACCTTTTTCAATAAGCACAGTCTCAATAGATCTTAAGATTCTGCGTTTGTCCAAGTCATTAATTTCAGCACGGTCGATTCCTTCTTTTAAAAAACCAAATGTCTTGAAAGATTTAAACTGAGCGGATTTGTCATAATCAACTACAACTCTTACGGATTGACAAGAAGTTAAAAATAATACAAATGCTAATAAATAAGTAATCTTGTTTTTCATATAAATTTATTTAAAGGTTATTTAAAAGAGTATCATCAACAGAGTTGGGTATAGTTACTCTTAACATTGGTTCCGATTCCATTGCGCGTTTAATGGCAAATGTTGCTTCTTTATTCCGTGCCCAATTTCGTCTTGCAATTCCATTGTTGACGTCCCAAAATAACATAGACTTTATTCGTCGCTCTGAATCCTCACTACCATCAAGAACCATACCAAAGCCCCCATTTATGACCTCACCCCAGCCCACACCACCACCATTATGGATACTTACCCATGTAGCCCCTCTAAAGCTATCCCCTATCACATTTTGAATGGCCATATCAGCTGTGAATTGTGAACCATCATAAATATTACTAGTTTCTCTGTAGGGAGAGTCAGTCCCAGAAACATCGTGATGATCACGTCCTAATATCACAGTTCCAATATCGTTATTGGCAATCGCCGTATTAAAGGCTTCTGCAATTTTCATCCGTCCTTCTGCATCTGCATATAAAATTCTTGCTTGTGAACCCACAACTAATTTATGTTCTTGTGCACCTTTTATCCATTTGATATTATCTATCATCTGCTGCTGAATTTCTTCAGGGGCTTCTTTTTTTAAATCCTCGAGAACTTCACAGGCAATCGCATCTGTTTTTGCTAGGTCTTCACTAGAACCTGAGGCACAGACCCATCTAAAGGGACCAAACCCATAATCAAAACACATAGGCCCCATAATATCTTGAACATAACTAGGGTATTTAAAATCCACACCATTTTCAGCCATAACATCAGCACCTGCTCTAGAGGCTTCTAATAAAAATGCATTTCCATAGTCAAAGAAATAAGTACCTTTATCCGTGTGTTTTTGAACAATTTCCGCATGTTTTCTTAAAGATTCTTTTACTTTTTCTTTAAATAGTTCGGGGTTTGAGACCATCAGTTCATTGGCTTCTTGATAATCCAATCCAACAGGGTAGTAGCCACCTGCCCACGGATTGTGAAGAGACGTTTGGTCACTTCCCAAGTCGACATGGATATTCGAAGTGTAAAAGGCCTCCCAGACGTCTATAACATTTCCTAAGTAAGCAAGCGATTTAATTTCTTTATTTTTCTGTGCTTTCTGAACGCGTTCAACCAATGAGTTTATATCTCTAAAAACTTCATCTACCCAACCTTGAGAATGTCTTGTGTAGAGGGCTTTTTCGTTAATTTCTGCACAAACAGTAATACAGCCCGCTATATTTCCAGCTTTAGGCTGGGCGCCACTCATTCCTCCTAGTCCAGCGGTTAAAAATATATTTCCAAGAGGCGCTTTTTTTATTTTTCTAAAAGCATTTAGGACTGTGATTGTAGTTCCGTGGACAATTCCTTGCGGGCCAATGTACATATAGCTACCTGCAGTCATTTGTCCATATTGTGTGACTCCTAGTGCATTAAATCGCTCCCAGTCGTCTGGTTTTGAGTAGTTTGGAATCATCATGCCGTTAGTAACGACCACTCTTGGAGCTTCTTTGTGAGATGGAAACAGACCCATTGGGTGGCCCGAATACATGACTAAGGTTTGTGTGTCTGTCATTTGTGCTAAATACTGCATTGTTAAACGGTATTGTGCCCAATTGGAAAAAACACTCCCATTACCTCCATAAGTAATCAACTCATGAGGATGTTGTGCAATGGCATCATCTAAGTTGTTCTGAATCATTAACATAACGGCAGCCGCTTGTTTGCTTTTAGCAGGATAAGCATCAATAGAACGCGCAATTATTTTATGAGTTGGGCGGTACCGATACATATAAATTCTACCATAAGTGTCCAGTTCGTGTTTAAATTCTTTTATGAGAACTGGGTGGTGTTTTTTGTCAAAATACCGCAATGCATTGATTAGTGCGAGTTTAGTTTCTTCTTTATTTAAAATTGATTTTCTTTTAGGCGCATGATTATAGTTGCCATCATAGGGTTGGTTTGGTGGTAAGGTATTAGGGATTCCTTCTAAAATTTCCTCTTCAAATGTAATATCTGTTATGTTCAATTTGTTTGTTTTTGTGTATTTGTACGGGAGTTATAGCCATACGGACAATGTTTGCAACCACTCTCACAACAATAGCCCCGCTTTAGGTGGTACTTCTCAGTAAAACAACGGTAGCCATCTGGAGTTAAATAGTAATCGCCATCTTCTATAGGGATGTGTTTTTTCATGCTCAACAAATATAATATAATATTTATATAAATAGATTTTTAACAGTTTTCCCTTAAAGCAATCTTTTGAGGGTAAAATCACTAAAGTATTTAGTATTTTTACATTATACTTTTTGCTAATGCTCAGAATTAAAACAATAGAAAATATTCGTCTAAACTCTCAGGTCTCTATCAAGCCTGAATACCTGATTCACCCTAGAGTATCCGGAAATAAGTTTAGGAAGCTAAAATATAATTTAGAGAAAGCGCAGTTGCAAAACCATAAAGGGCTCCTGACTTTTGGAGGGGGCTTTTCTAATCATATAGCAGCGACAGCTTCAGCGGGTCAAGAATTGAATATTCCTACAGTTGGGGTTATAAGAGGAGAGGAGCTCGTTACTCAAATTGAAAGTAATCCGACGCTTAGGTATGCGAAATCTTGTGGAATGCATTTAGAGTTTGTATCTAGATCAACCTACAAAAAAAAAACAGATCCTGCCTATTTGCAGCAACTGTTAGAAACCTTTAAAGATTACTATATCCTTCCTGAAGGAGGAACCAATGCACTAGCCATTAAGGGGTGCGAAGAGATTCTAACATCAAAAGACCAATCTTTTGATATTATCTGCTGTGCAGTAGGGACTGGAGGCACCATAGCAGGTGTAATTAACGGAAGTTTGTTAACTCAAAAAATTATTGGATTTCCAGCCTTAAAAGGCGAATTTTTAAAGGAAGATATTTGTAAATTTGCGAAACAGTCTAATTGGGAACTTTGGGGAGACTATCATTTTGGAGGCTACGCAAAAGTAGATTCTAAATTAATTAAGTTTATGAATGAGTTTAAGTTGACTTATAACATTCCATTAGACCCTGTTTATACAGCCAAGATGATGTACGGTATATTTGAAGGTATTCGTTCTGGAGAAATTCCTCAAACTGCCAAGGTTTTGGCAATTCATACTGGTGGCTTGCAAGGGATTGAAGGTATGAATCTAAGGTTGAAGGAAAGAAAAATTGAAGAAATAATATAGATATGAATCGAATTTTTGTTTTAATTTTTGTTGGTTTTTTAATCTCCAGTTGCGGAGCGAGACGTCAATCAAATTCCCGAGAACCGAACCCAAAGCCAGTCGTAGTAACGCCTTTAGAATCTGATAAAGAAATTAAGACACCTGTTATAACCACCCCTTTAGATTACATTTCTTATTTTAAAACAGTTGCTATAAATGAAATGCATCTTTATGGCATCCCTGCGAGCATCACATTAGCCCAAGGGATTTTGGAGTCAGGTTCTGGAAAAGGGCGTTTAGCACGTAAGGCAAATAATCATTTTGGAATTAAATGTCATTCATGGAATGGAGATAAAATTTATCATGATGATGATGAAGCACAAGAGTGTTTTAGGAAATATAAAGACCCTAATACTTCTTACAGAGATCATTCTGAATTTTTAGCAAATAGAAAACGATATGCAGGTTTGTTTAAATTAAAAATTACTGATTACAAAGGCTGGGCTAAAGGCCTCCGCAAGGCGGGCTATGCAACAGATCCTAATTATCCTAAAAAACTTATTAGTATAATAGAACGTTACGAGCTTCACAAGTTTGATAAGAAGTTTAAAGACAAACGTTCAAAGAAGAAGCGGTCTTCTGAAAAAATTTTTAAAAGTCATGTGGTGAAAAAAGGAGATACATTATATTCTATTTCTAAATTATACAATACCACAGTTGATGAGATTAAAAAACAAAACAAACTAAACTCAACTGAATTGTTAATTGGTCAACAACTCAAAATTTCTACAAACTAATTTTATGAAATACCAACGCAGTAGTCTACTATTTGAAGCCGCTTCGGAAGTTATTCCCGGAGGGGTTAATTCTCCTGTACGCGCTTTCAAAGCCGTCGGGGGAACACCTATTTTTGTTGATAAAGCAAAAGGCGCCTACTTATATGATGCCGATGGCAATCGACTCATAGATTATATTAATTCATGGGGTCCGATGATTTTAGGTCATGCTTTCCCACCAGTGATAGATGCTGTGGTTGAAAAAGCTAAACTAGGTACCTCTTTTGGAATGCCCACAGAAATTGAAACGCAAATTGCTGAACTTGCAGTCTCAATGGTTCCTAATGTCGATCAAATTCGTTTTGTGAATTCTGGTACTGAAGCCTGTATGAGCGCTGTTCGTTTGGCTCGAGGATTTTCTGGGAAGGAAAAAATTATAAAATTTGCAGGCTGTTACCATGGACATTCAGATTCATTTTTAATTCAAGCAGGAAGTGGTGCGGTTACCTTTGGAAGCCCAAACAGTCCTGGAGTTACCAAAGGAACTGCCAAAGACACGTTATTAGCTACCTATAATGATTTAGAGTCTGTTACTAGGCTTTTTGAAGCAAATCCCTCAGACATTGCATGTGTAATTGTAGAGCCAGTAGCTGGGAATATGGGTTGTATTCCGCCACATCCAGGATTTCTCAAGGGGCTTCGCGATTTATGTGATGCCAATCAATCAATTTTAGTTTTTGACGAGGTTATGACAGGTTTTCGTTTGGCTAAGGGAGGTGTTCAGGAATTGTATGGCATTGGTGCCGACATTGTTTGTTTTGGAAAAGTAATTGGTGGTGGATTACCTGTTGGAGCTTTTGCAGCACGACACGAAATTATGGCATACTTAGCCCCTCTCGGGCCTGTTTATCAAGCTGGAACTTTGAGCGGGAACCCATTAGCTATGGCAGCGGGGTATACGATGCTAAAAGCATTGAATACCGATATTGAAGTGTTTGATCGCTTGGCAAAGAAAACAGCGTACTTACACAAAGGTATTTCAAAGGCTTTATCAGCTTATCATATTTCACACACAATTAATAGAGTCGGCTCCATGATTTCAGTGCATTTTTCTGAGAGACCAGTAGTGGATTTTGAAACAGCTACAGAAGCTAATAATGAGCGTTTTAAAACCTTTTTTCATGGTTTACTAAACGAAGGGATTTATATTGCTCCGAGTGCATTTGAATCGTGGTTTATTACAGACGCCTTAACGTACCAAGACTTGGATGAAACAATTACAGCTGTTGCAAAAGTTGCCAAAACATTATAGGGGTTTAAGGATAAGCTTTCTAAGGCCAACAAATACCACTATAAGCGTTGAGTAACCAATAAAAAATGGAATTACATAATCTTGTAGTTTTAAGGCCAGCATAAGAGCCATAAACAGCAGCTGAAATCCAAGACCATACATAGAGACTAAAGTCATAAACCATTTTGGGAATGGAGGACTGTCACTTGCGTTTTTATCCATGTGATACATGATTTTGTCAAAAGTAATATACAAGATATCATAGATTTTATAAAAGAGGTTCACTGTGCTTTGACTTTCTCCCTTAAGGGCTTTTGGTGCGGTATCTTCAAAAATTCTACTGGTCGAATCTCCTTCTACAGCGTTTCTTAAAATCACATAGTAATAATTGTAAACGGTTCCTTGGAGTTGAATTCCGAAAAAGGCGATTAACATATAGGTTATTGAAATATCAGTAATATGCCAAAAGGCGAGGAGAAAACAAAAATTAAGTATAATATCAGCTATAGAATCATAATAACGCCCCGTGTATGAAGGGGTGTTTTTAAGCCTTGATAGTTCCCCATCTGCAGCATCTAAAACTGATTTTAATATGATAAAAAAAGCAGCTGTTTTATAATAGCCATTTATCATACATGCAATAGCAATAAATCCTGCAAAAATAAATAGGGTGGTTACGTGAATAGGAGTAAATTGGGTATGTTTAAGCTGGTTAGCAATCCAATTGCCACCAGATCTTCCATAATCAGACAAGTCTAAAAACTGGTATTCTTTTGGGAGTTTTGCCATACCTATACTGTGAAAATTGGTTAGTAGTTCAAGCCACCAAAGGTACAATCATTTTCTGAACTTTTATTTGCTTTAAAATTGAGATAAATTAATGTTGCTCTTAATAGTAACCTAAAAGTTGATTTCTTTTTTTTGACTACTTTATACGCCATCGCCAACGTGGAATTATACTACTTGAAAACATACTTACTCAAAACAAAGTGATCATGAAAATATTGTGAAATAATTGTTAAACTATTTGGAGTTAATAGTATTGCTATTATATTTGTATTCAATAATGGAAAACTTGCCTCTACATATAATTATTAACCCTGATCTCTACACAAAGAATCCAGAATCCTCTGTGCTAGGTCAAAAAATTGTATCTAAAAGTATAGAAATGATTGATGCGTTAGGTTTTGAAGATTTTACATTCAAGAAACTAGGGCTCGAGATTGGGTCTAATGAAAGTTCAGTCTATCGTTATTTTGAGAGCAAGCATGCGTTGTTAGTGTATTTGATTAATTGGTATTGGAGCTGGATTGAATATAAATTAGTTTTTTCTAACTTAAATGTATCTTCACCTGATGAACGCCTTACGCAAGCTATTTTTATATTAACAGCCGAAATTAACGTAGACCATTCGTTTTCATATATTAATGAGGTGCTATTGAACAAAATCATTGTATCAGAGTCGTCAAAAGCCTACCATACTAAAGCTATAGATGCTGAAAATGAAAAAGGTTACTACAAAACATATAAGCGCGTGGTGCAGCGCATTAGTGATCTTGTTTTAGAAATTAATCCTAAATATGAGTTTCCTCATATGTTAATTTCTACAGTTATTGAAGGTGCTCACCATCAACGTTATTTTTCAAAACATCTCCCGTCTTTAACAGATTTTGAAGAAGGCAAAAATAATATCGTTCGTTTTTATAATAATTTAGTTTTTAATGCCCTCGCCAAAAAATGAAAAATAGCTTCCACATTCTCGCTTTAGGATTTAGATCACTAATTTTTGTATTATTGTTTGGGTCTATTATTTTACAGCCTGTTTTAGAATCAATTTCAGTGATGGATCCCCAAGCTTTTTCTTGGCTTGATCATGATT
>Ga0302121_10001608_pt1 | contig 10596 bp, 10 predicted proteins | sample CB21_surface_MG_FD_203120 | JGI IMG/M metagenome (GOLD analysis project Ga0302121, IMG submission 203120) | Marine microbial communities from Western Arctic Ocean, Canada - CB21_surface | ecosystem: Environmental > Aquatic > Marine > Oceanic | place: Canada: Western Arctic Ocean | collected... | reverse complement strand
TTAATAAAATATACCTCGACCATCTCGGCTTGCCTACTTTCGGTATTGGTCATTTGGTGCTTGATAGTGATCCTGAATATGGACAAGAAGTTGGAACACCTGTCTCAGAAGATAGATGCAATTCAGCCTTTGACAATGACGTCCAAACCGTCCTCTCCGACTGCGAGCGATTATATCCTGACTTTAATGACCTCCCAGAAGAAGTCCAACTGATTGTTGCGAATATGATGTTTAACATGGGTCGTCCAAGATTGAGCAAGTTCAAAGGTATGAAACGTGGAGTAGACTCAAAGGATTGGAATGGTGCCGCAGATGAAATGGTTGATAGTCAATGGTACAGGCAGGTAACAAAACGTGCAGACAGACTTGTAGCACGTATGAGAGCAGTACAAATAGATGATTAAACTTTATGCAATGTTAATTGTTATAGCACTATTAGGTGGTGCTGGCTATGGTGCCTATGCCTACTATAAAGATAGCCAAGCTCGCATTGCAACACTTACAACCAACAACGCAAAACTTGATGGTGCAATAAAAACAAGCGAAGCAGCAATTGCCAGCATACAAAAAAATATGAAGAAAGTCAATACACAACTTAAAAAAGTCAGCAGTGACTTTGCAGACATAAGAAATCAAAATAATAAATTAGCAGAGAAACTAGAAAACATTGATCTAGGAATACTTGCAATCAACAAACCCAAGATTATACAACGTGCGATCAATGGTGGAACTAAAAATGCAGGAAGATGTTTTGAAATACTAAGCGGATCACCGTTTACTGTTAGAGAGAAGGAGGCAAAAGATGCTAAGTCATTCAATAAAGAGTGTCCTTGGTTGTGGCCTGGTAATACTTCTACTCAGTAGTTGTAGTTCACCTGTTGCCAAGATTGATGTCAGCTCAAAAGCAGTAGACAAACCCGTACTAACATTGCCACCAGTTGATGTTGTGCGTATGCGTACTGTAGACTGGGTAATCATTACAGAAGAAAACTTTGCAGAAGTTGTTGCTAAAGCAAAAAAAGATGACAAGACTATTGCATTCTTTGCACTAACTGATGAAGGTTATGCAGCTCTTGGATTGAACTTTTCAGATATACGTGCATTGGTACAACAACAAAAAGCAATCATTGGCAGTTACGAAACCTACTACAACACTATAGAAAAACTAGAAGAAGAAAAAGTCAAGAAAGACATTGACAAATGGAAGTTTTTCTAGTACAATTACACAATGACAGATTTATACAACACATTGGGCGTGAATAAAAACGCATCTAATAGTGATATCAAGGCAGCTTATAAGAAAAAAGCAATGGAGCATCATCCAGACAAAGGTGGTGATTCAGATAAGTTTGCCAAAATTAGCAATGCATACGAGACACTAAAAGACCCTCAGAAACGTTCAGCATATGATCATTTTGGTACTGCAGATCCGCAACAACAAGGATTTGGGTTTCGGCATACACAAGGTCAACCCTTTGACTTTGATACTATATTCAATGTATTTGGACAACGTATGCACCCAAACGCAAGACAACGTCCTAAAGAAGCCAGGATCACAATGGCAATAGATTTAGCAGACGCAATACAAGGCGGCAAAAGAGCTCTTGCATTGCAGATGCAAGCAGGCAAAAGTACTATCGAGATTGACGTTCCTCCTGGAGTTGTTGATGGTGAAAACATACGTTATCCAAAACTAGGTCCAAATGGTATTGATCTTGTAATTCACTATAGACTGAAACCGCATCCAAATTGGCAACGACATGGTAATGATATGCACACTGAACAGTCTGTAGATATTTGGACCTTGATAGTTGGCGGAGGAATAAAAGTAGTTGATATTATTGGACGTAGTTATAATTTAAATATACCTCCAAGAACAAATCCCGGCAGTGTCATGAGATTAGCCGCATGCGGAGTGCACCGTATTAGACACAATCCTGGAGATATATTTATAAAACTAAAAGCAACTATTCCAAATGATATACCAGACGATATAATTCGTGCTATTAAGAAAAATACTCAATAAATACAGAGACAAAGGATAGATATGCAACCTAGCCCAGAAATAGAACAAATACTTGGACAAGCACACAAGATTGCTGTTGACAAAAAACATGATTATGTTACAGTGGAGCATCTAACATTAGCATTGGTAAAGAATGCTAGATTTAAAAGATGTATCGAATCATATGGATCCTCATCACAAGCAATTGCACATGACCTTGAACTTTTTTTAGATAGTCAGGCTATGTTAGTAAGCAATCCTGCCAAAAAAGATCCAAAAAAAACCAACGCACTGGAAAGAGTATTTAATAGGTCCTTGACACAGGTAATGTTTAGCGGTAGACGTGCAATGGCTACTATTGATCTTTGGCTTGCTATTATGGGTGAGAATAACAGTCACGCCAGTTACTTTATGCTCAAACACGGACTAGATAAAAAAGAATTTACAATGCACTGGCAACAGCAGAATGATTCAAAAACAAACAGACAAGATCTTATCACAGTTGACCAAGCAAACGATATTCTTGAAGAACACTGTATTAATATATCAAAACAGGCAAAAGAAGACAAACTCGAACCTGTAATTGGTCGAGAGTCTGAACTAGAAGAGATTGTAACAGTGTTAGCAAAACGTTTTAAAAGTAATGTGCTCATGGTAGGTGATCCTGGCGTTGGTAAAACTGCTATTGCTGAGGGATTGGCTACTAGAATAAAAGACAACACTGTGCCAAAGTTTTTACACAACTTTGAGGTATGGGGTTTAGAAATAGGAAGTTTGCTGGCTGGATCAAAATACAGAGGTGAATTTGAAGAAAAACTCAAAGATGTAATTTCTGCACTAGAATCTAAAAAGAATTGTATACTGTTTATAGACGAAGCACACACTATGAAAGGTGCTGGATCTACCGGCGGAAGCAGTTTAGATTTCTCAAACATGATTAAACCTGCTATAACCAAAGGCAATTTAAAAGTAATAGCAAGTACAACTTGGGAAGAGTTTTATGAAAGTTTTGAAAAAGATCGTGCATTAATGAGACGTTTTTATAGAGTTAGCATAGACGAACCAGACAAGGCCACAACTATAAAAATACTTCAAGGACTAAAACCAAGACTAGAAAAATTCCACGGTGTACAAATTGACAATGTTGCTATAGTCAAAGCAGTTGACCTGGCTACTCGTTATATGAACGACAAGAAAAATCCAGATAAAAGTATTGACTTAATTGATGGAGCCTGTGCTACTGAAAGAGTAAAAGATCAGCCAGGTTTGGTTGTTACTGCAAATCAAATTGATGTACAGGTATCTCGAATTGCTAATATTCCAGAAACCAAGGTATCAAGTAATGTTAGCGACAGAGTTAAAGAACTTGATGCAAATATCAAACAAAAACTATTTGGACAAGACCATGTAATTGATGAGGTTTTAGAAAGACTGTATGTAAACTATGCAGGAATAAGCACACCAAATCGACCAATGGGTGCGTTTTTATTTTTAGGACCTACTGGTACAGGAAAAACTGAGTTTGCAAAGTTATTAAGTAGCAATTTAGACATGCACTTGTTAAAGTATGACATGAGTGAGTACCAAGACAAACACACAGTAAGCAGTCTACTAGGAGCTCCTCCTGGTTTTGTAGGGTATAATGATTCAAATCTAGCAGGCGGTAAATTAATAAGTGATGTAAGTAAAAACCCCTACAGTGTGTTACTGTTTGATGAGATTGAAAAAGCACATCCTGATATAGCAAACATATTCTTACAGATGATGGACGAAGGTAAGATTACAGGATCAAATGGCAAGACTGTTGATGTTAAGAACTGTGTTATTATTATGACTTCAAACTTAGGTGCTAGAGATAACGAAAACAACAACATTGGATTTGGCACAGACTTAACAAAGACAGGTAGTGAAGACAAAGCAGTAAAGGATTACTTTAAACCTGAATTGAGAAACAGACTAGACTTGATAACAAAATTTAAGTCTCTGGAGCCAATGGCAATTAAAAAGATTGTTGCAAAATTTATTAACGAACTACGTACAAATTTAAAAGTTAAAAACATCAATATAATTGTAACCGAAGCAATGATAGATCACTTAGTGAGTGTAGGTTACGATCCAAAGATGGGTGCTAGACCTTTAGGACGCAAGATTGACGAACTAGTTAAGATTCCGTTAAGTAAAAAAATACTGTTTGAAAAGTTAGAAAATGTACACGTAACTGTAGATGTTTGGTTTAAAGGCAAGAAGGCTAAAATTACTTTAGAGACCAAAGCAAAAAGTTCTCCAGCTGATGCATATGTTGATCCAAATGGTATAGTAACCATGAATGAGTCACAAGACTAGAAAGCGATAAATAACAGTATGGCAAAGATAAACACAACATCAATACAAATCACAGTAAGTGAATTAGTTAAAGAAGACGCTCCAGATAGAGAACTGTTAAGTGCTGAAGTAATTTCTCAACTTGAACACGTTATAACACAACTGGCAAGTGAAGGTGCTCCGGGACCTGTACTTGTAGAAGTAGCAAAGCAGTAACATGAAGTCCAGCAGTCTTGAACTAATTCCTGTAACAGTACATGAACTAGGAACATCAGCAACTATTGTTGGTACTAGGCAAAAAGGTGTGGGCTATTATGGTGGTCAAGGCAACAGTCAACAGATTAGATTTCAATGTGATGATTATCCAGGACAGGTAATCATACAAGCAAGTTTAGATACAGACCCAAAAACTTCAGACCCAACTGGCGAAATTCCTTACAATATTGCAACCGACTGGGCAGACGTTTACACGTTTCCAGGTGATAGTACTGACTTTTCTACTCTTACAACAGCTGATATAAGTATTACTTTATACGGCAAATATACGTGGGTTAGAGCAGTGGCAATTGGTTTTACCGAAGGTGAAATTGGCCCAATTACAATGAGTTACTAGGAACAGTTATGTTAAAAAAATTAGTCATCATACCAGGAGGGTTTCACCCTTTCCATGCAGGACACAAAGCATTGTATGATGCCGCAGTTGCACAATTTCCAAAGGCAGATGTATTCATTGCCGCAACTGATGATAAAAGCAACAGACCTTTTCCATTCAAATTAAAAAAACAACTTGCTGGTATAGCAGGTATTCCAGCACACAGATTTGTGCAAGTTAAGTCACCATTCCAACCTAAAGAAATTACAGGTTTATACAATCCTGAAGATACACAACTGATATTTGTACGCAGTGACAAGGACTCAGGTGTATCACCAATGCCAGGAGGCTTTAAGAAAGATGGAAGTGCAAGTTACTTGCAACCATTGAAGAGAGGTGCTCCTGAGAATATGAAGCAACATGGCTTTATGACCTATTTGCCAACAGTACAGTTTGGTCCTGGCATGACCAGTGCCACTGAGATACGTGCTAAGTGGGCAGGTATGAGTGATGAAGAGAAAGCAGACTTGGTTAATAACTTGTATCCAATGAGCAGTGCTCCTGTTGCAAGCAAAGCAATTGAAATATTCAACAACGTACTTGCAGAAGAAAAAGAAATAATTGCAATGCCAATGGGTGCTTTAGAAAAGCCAGTTGACGAAGGATATAAGGTTCTTCCAAAATTAGATAAAAACAGATATCAAGAACGTGATGGATTAGAAGGTCCTTTTATGACACGTTCGGGTAAAGTAGTATACTATGATCCAGGAGAAGGCGAATATTATGATCCAGATACAGACATTTATCTAACATACGATGAATGGAAAGCACTTGATGGTACTGACGAAATGCATGAAGCAAAGCAAGATTCGTTAATGGGCGTTGAAGATCCAGTAATTAATATATTAGACCTAAACGGTAAGCCTATAGATAAACTAAAGATGAGTGTTGCAGCAAAGAAGTATCAGTTTAATATGAATACTATTAGACCACAATTTGCTCATCAAGATAAAGTTAAGCATAGACAGTATACATTAAGTGCTCCGGTTAACGGGCAACCAATGGAAACAAAGATTATAAACAAAGGTGATACAGTAGACATACTACCAGCAGGTGGTATGGGTGCATATGGCGAAGAAGGTATTAAAAGCAGTCTTGGTGAAAAGTTGCGTACACTTGCAGATATGCTCGACGATGGAAACTATGACAACCTTGAGTATGTGATATACAAATCAGGTGCAATGGAATCACTTGTAAATGCTCTTGCACAGTATCAACGTTATAAAGGCAAACGTGGTAATCGTCCAATGAAACGTGATGTTGAGATTGACATAAGCAATGAAACATTCTCAAAAGAGCTACCAACTATTGATCAAGAGATGGACAGTTACTTTAATAGCAGAAAGACAAAGACAGAGTCAGAAGATTACTTGCCAGAAGATGAAACACTAACAGAATACGTATTCCAAAGTCGTCCACTAAGAGTGTTAGACAATATTGCTGGACGTAAAGATGTTGAAAAGTTTCCAGTTAAATTTGATGACGGAAGCGAAGTAATGGTGTCACCAAAGATGGCTAAGAAGTTTATGGATATATATCTTACCAAAGACGTTGCTACACAAAAACAAATTGATCAAGTAATCAGTAAAAAAACCGTGTTTGTAAAAACGTTCAATGATCTTATGAAAGGTATTCGTACCACTGGTTTAAAAACTGGCGACATAAGATAAATTCACACCACTAAGACTAAATCATTAAATACCAATATAATTTAATCAATGAGGGACCTATGGCTGAAGAAATCAAAAGCACGGAACAAATTATAAGTGAGAACAATGTACCTGCTACAGAAGAAGCAGATCCAAATAAGGTTCAGGTTAACATTGAAGAACTAAAGAAAACAAAAGTGCATATCTGTATGCCTTGTTACGGTGGACAACTTACTGAGTCAACCTTTATGAGTTTTATACGTTGGTCAAACACTGCACGTCAACTTGGTATAAACTATACTGTAGAAACACTCACAAATGAAAGTTTAATATCACGTGCAAGAAACACAATGGTTGCAAAGTTTCTAAGTAATCCTGATTCAACACATCTTATGTTTATTGACGCTGATATTGGTTGGGAGCCGTGGCACTTGTTATTGTTACTACACCATGACAAAGATGTAATTGGAGGAATGTACCCGCTAAAAGGCTTACCTGTAAAATGGTGTGTGAATGGTATAGAAGGTGGTTTAGAAGAAGACATGGGCCGAGTACAAGAAGTTTCAAAAACTGGAACGGGTTTTATGTGTATTAAACGACATGTGTTTGAAAAATTAGTAGATCATCCAGCAACTATTCCTTTTATAAACGACATCGGATTGCCTGAAGAACTTAACAAAGATATGCGTACTTTCTTTGATACTGATGTACGTGAAGGTCGTTATTATAGTGAAGACTGGACTTTCTGTGAGAACTGGAGAGACTTAGGCGGTAAAGTTTGGATTGACAAACGTGTATTATTAAAGCACACAGGAACTTATACATATGATCATGTAGGTCAAGAAGCAACATACAAAGCACTTCATGCAGAACTAAAGGATAGGGCTCCACTGGTAATAGATCCCGAACAAGGTAAAATAGAAGCTGACATCATACCAGCACAACAAGCAGAACTGCCTCCAGAACGCCGCAGTGCAAAAATACTTGCCAAGACACAAGGCAAAAAGAAGAAAGCCAGTTAACCACGATACCATAAATACAGTATCATGAAAGCATCCTGGTTTGAAAATCGAGAATTAATAACACTGTACACAGACCCTGCGTACTTTGGTGCAGATGTACCTGACAGTTATCAAAAACGTCCTAGCAAACCTGTGCCAGTAAAAAGCCTGTTCGGCTACGAACCATCTAGCAAGATGGATGACATACATCATAAAGATAGTATGATGAAGATAGCACTCAAAATGAAATCAGGAACTTGGGACGGGCCGCCCATTGTTGTACGCAAAGACCCTAAGGGCTACCAAGTATTAGACGGACATCACAGAATGCATGCCGCACAAAAAGCAGGCATAGACACACTTGATGCAGTTGTTGTTGACCGAGAGGATATTGAATATTCAGATGAAGTCAAAGAACAACGTGTAAACGAAGCATCAGGTTACATACCAACAGCCGCACAAGCAAACGATCCAAGATTCAAAACTGCACTCACTGTTGATGTACGTCCAGGAGAAGACCAACGCAACATCAGCAAACTTGGACTTGATCTAAATAAAGAACTTGTTAGAAAAACATCTCCAGGACTTAAAAAGAAAAAGAAACCTTCATTGGCAGAAAGCCTTATGGAGCGTTACCAAGCAATCAAAGAAGAAGACTTGCTTGAAGTTGACATGGGCAGTGGTGCATTGCGTTCGTGGGCAAAGTCACCAGAAGCACAAGGCGTAAATGCTGGCTTTGAATTAGAATTGATTTTACCTGACACTGAAAACGCAGATGATGACGACGATGAAGCAGATATGGATGCTGATGAGCCTATTGGTACACTTGATCAAATAGTAGACTTCTATGATGGTCCAAATGGCATGGGTTCTTGGACCAGTAGTCAACCAGTAGATGAAGAATTTTTTCGTGAAAAGGTTATTGAAGACCTTATGGACTACGAAGCCATGCTCGTAATGGACAAAATGAGTGACGAAGAATACGACTTGGTACGGGCAAAGTTAGAAGGCGACGAAAACTTTGAATCATTAGACGACGCAGAGAAAAGTGACCGCATTGAAGAGGAAGTTGCCGAGCAAGGTAACATTTGGGAAGAAGTACAAGAAGAAGTGCAAGAAGAAATCCAGGGCAGTATAACTTGGGCACAGTTTTGGGAACGCGAAAACATCGAAGCAATGAGTGATCTCTTGAACAAGTATGATCTATACTGGCCTTATACTTCCGGTAATGAAGGCGGAGGCAAAGAACTTGATGAGTGGGCTGAAGAGATCAGTGCTATCACAGGCAAAGGCACAAACGTAAGTTATCAGTATCATGGTGGTGATAAAGAACAAGGCAAGTATACACTAGAACCAGATAGCAGTATAACTGCGGATGAAAATGAAGATGCTGGTATAGAACTGGTATCACCTGTAATGCCATTGGGTGAAGCAGTTGCTGATTTAGAAAAATTAATGAAGTGGGCAGACGACAACGATGTGTACACAAATAGCACAACTGGCTTGCACATGAACATAAGTGTGCCACAAGGTAACGATATAGACTACACAAAACTTGTGTTGTTCTCAGGTGACAAGTATATACTAGACAAGTATGATAGAATAAGCAATGATTATGCCAACAGTGCATTAGGACAAATGGAAGCTCGTGCGGCTCAGTTAACACCTGAAAAAGCCGCACATGCAATGCAAAAAATGAAACACAACTTAGAAGATGCTGCTGAAGAATATGTACGTGCTGGCACAGGACAAGCAAAATATACAAGTGTGCATATCAAAGATGGATACATTGAATTCCGTGGACCCGGAGGCATGTACACCAACAAGGACGTTAGTGAAATAACCGACACCATGCTAAGATTTGCACGGGCAATGACCATAGCCGCTGATCCACAGGCATACAGACAAGAGTACCAAAAGAAACTTTATAAAACACTAAGCAAAAGTGAAAGTGGTGAACGCACAATAAGCAGTTTGTTTGCTGACTTTCAATCAGGTGACATCAACAAAGAAGTATTTAAAAAGCGTTGGGCAAATCTTGTTGTTAAACAACAACAGAATCAAGCAATACTAAACAAGCTCGATGACAAACCAGATGATAAACGTTTGGCAAAAGCAAAACAGTTACAGAAGGATCTTGGTGGACCAGTAAAGGATTGGACATATACTATTCCATACACTAGAGCAGATGGCACACAAAAAACAATGGAACGTAAGGTAAAAGCATCAAGTGCTCAAACTGCTATGCAGGCTGCAATACAAGATGCATTAAATATGTTTGAGCATCCACAGTTTAAAACTCATACACCAGATTTTAACAAATTAAATGTAACGCCGGCAAACGTAGCAGACGATGCTGATTATAAAAAGTTTGCCTATAGAATACCTTATACCACAGAACAAAATAGATACCAAACCTATGATGGCACAATAAAAGCACCAAACCGTGAAGCTGCAAGAGATGAGATAATGAAACAGGCACAGGTGTTCTTTCAGATGAACAATAGATTTACACCTGATTACACTTCAACACAGATAGATGTGCTATAATGGAAAAACAATTTGTAAAAATGGAACTTGATGTACATGCTAAGTGGAATACACATCCGCCTATGTACAGAGTATATGTAAACAATGAACTGTTCAATGAACGCAACTACATGTGGCAACCAACTGAGTACGTCACTGAGATACTACAAATAAGTGCCGAGCCAGGTGAATACACTGTGAGAATTGAAAATCACGGTGGCGAGTTTACAACAAGAAAGTTAAGATGTTCATATGGTTCCGCTGAGATAATTGATAACGAAACCTTTGAGATACTAGCCAATGCGGATTAGTGAAATTACACAAAACAACCAAATGCCAATAAAAAACCTAGATGGTTTATATCATGTTGGTAGTTTAGATGCAAGTAAAAAAGGATCATTTAGTTATGAAGGCGCTGGACTTAGTGTTACTACACAT
>Ga0302121_10001604_pt1 | contig 10603 bp, 7 predicted proteins | sample CB21_surface_MG_FD_203120 | JGI IMG/M metagenome (GOLD analysis project Ga0302121, IMG submission 203120) | Marine microbial communities from Western Arctic Ocean, Canada - CB21_surface | ecosystem: Environmental > Aquatic > Marine > Oceanic | place: Canada: Western Arctic Ocean | collected... | reverse complement strand
ATTTATGGCCCCTTTGGTCGCGTGACATCGCGCTTTGTGGCCCAGATGCATGCAGAGTGGCAGGGTAATACTGGACGGATGACTGAGGACTTTCGTTATGAAAGTGGCAACATTCAGCACCGTGAATGGACGTTTATAGTGAGTGACGACGGCCAAATTCAAGCCGAAGCGCCTGACCTGTTCGGTACGGGTAAGGGTCAGCAAGCCGGCTCGGCGGTTATGCTAAATTATAAAATTCAACTTACCAAAGAGGCTGGTGGTCATGCTTTGAACGTGACTGATTGGATGTATCTCATGGAGAACTGCTCTATTATGAATCGTAGCCAGTTCCACAAATTTGGGATTAAAGTGGGGGAGCTGGTGGCTACAATACGGCCCATTTCTACGGGGGAGAGCCTTGCAAAATGAGGTTTGACGGAAAGCGATATTGGTTGGTTGGGGCCAGTGAAGGGTTGGGTCGTGCTTTGGCTATTAAGTTGAGCCATGCTGGGGCCGAGTTGGTTCTGTCGGCCCGCGCGGAGGGTCGTTTACATTCCTTGGCGGATGATCTGCCGGGTAAGGCCCAAGTTTTGCAGCTGGATCTGGCTGATGAGGCTTCTGTCGTGCAAGCTGGGGCCGCTTTGGGGCGTGTGGATGGGGTTGTCTTTCTGGCCGGAGTTTATTGGCCGATGTCGGCGCGAGAATGGGATGGTCCTTCAGCCTTGGCCATGGCGGATATCAACTTCATCGGTGCGTTTCGCGTGCTCAACCAAGTCATGCCACAGTTTTTAGAACGCGGTGCCGGTCATATCGTGATCACGGGCAGCCTGTCTGGGTTTCGTGGCCTGCCCGGTGCTATTGGCTACGGGGCGTCCAAGGCTGGTGTCATGGCTCTGGCGGAAAGCCTGTATGCCGATTTGCGCCTCACGGGCATCAAGGTGCAAGTGGCGAACCCTGGCTTTATTAAAACCCGGCTTACGGAAAAAAATGCTTTTCATATGCCGTTTTTGATGTCCCCAGATGTGGCGGCGGATCATATGCTGCACCATATGGCGAGTAAGCGGTTTAAACGCAGTTTTCCAACGCTGTTTTCTTGGCTTTTTCGATTCAGCCAGTTCTGGCCTGATTGGTTGTATTATTGGGTATTTCGTTAGTTTAAAGCTGCGATGTGTTGATCAAAAATACACCGGGCCTTACCCCAAACGCCTGATTCGATGTCCTGCAAAGACAATAGGCTTGGCAAAAGTTGCGCGGCGAAGTCTTCGGAGCTGTCACGCGGCAGTATCGATGGCAGATTGTCGATGGCTGTGACATCCAAAATGGGGGTGTTATGGACGCGTAATGCGGGCTGTTGCCACGTGGTTGTGCTGTCGTAAACCTTGATTGGCGAATAGATACTGTCAGGGTCGCACGCTATATCTCCAATTACCGTAAGCTGCCGCGCCGCTGTTTTCGCAGATGCGGGCACAAAAACTGGCGTGCCTTGATTTGCTAAAATACAGTTGAGAAAAATATCATGTGCAAGAATTTCAGGGTAGGGGCCACCGTGGGCTGTTTCTTTCATATCCCAGCAGGTCAAGGATGTACCGAGGGCTGTGCAAAAATCGGCAGCTCCGTTGCCTACCCTGCCATTGGCACCAACTATGATAACCTTGGGGCGTGCTTGACCAAGATCTGCGGCCACATGTGCTTCAAGATCTGCGGCTGAGGCGAAGGCGTAAATATGGCCAGACAGGGCGCCAGATTTCGCCGCAACCCAGCTTTTGATTGCCACGGCAGCCCCTGCATATCCTGCCCAATAGCCAAAAGCTGCAACCCTGTAGCCGGTATCATCTGTCAGATACTCAATATCATAAAGAGCGCCGCCTCCAGATTTGAACCGAGTTAAAAGTCGCTGGCCATCTGGCTGACCTTTAAAGGCATGGCCGAACATTATGTGGCGGTGTCGCAGGGCGATGTCATCATCAGGTAGTTCTTTCAGGCCGAGTATAATAGCTTCTGTGGGGGCGGTTTGCCAATCGCCTGCGCTTGCAATTTGGGTGCCAGAACAGGCCTCGATGTCAATGGCACGAGTGCGGTCGCGTTCGATTGTCACTTTAAAGCCAAGGTTTAACAAAGATTGCACGCCAGAGGGGGTCACGCCTACGCGTTGTTCATTAGGGCGCTGCTCAGCACGAATCCAGATATGGGTCATAGCAGACCTTTCGCGCAAACTGCTGCTACAGATGGCTGGGCCGCAAAAAACTTAAGCATGCTCATCTCCTAAATGATTGTGCGTGCGTGGCGGCGTGCTGCGCCGTCTAAATGTGGGGTGGCATTATAACCGGCCATATGAGTTGTCCCGCCCCTGACATCAAAGCGGTGCATCGAAGAGTTGTGAATAGGCAACATCACTCGCGCAAACCCCTCCGGTCCAAGGGCCAGATGCTGCGCTATGGCCATGCCAATCACTCCGCCAGATGTTACGACTAAGCTACGTCCGCCAAGTTCAGTAAGCTCAGACATTACATCTTTGAAGCGCTGTGCAAAATTACCATAACTTACGTGGGCACTATCCAATGCCCCGCTTTGCCAAGCGGTGAAGAGGTGTGGCAAGTGTTGGGCAAATTCTTCTGCTGAGTTAGGGGCTGGTGTTTTAGTTTGGGCGTGGAACTCATTAGCCAGATCAAAATACTGCATTTCGTTAATGCGTGGATCAATGGCTACTTGGTTTGGCAGTTCTAGATCTGCCGCAGTTTCACGATGCCTACGCAGGCTCCCGCAAATTACTCGGTGAAACTCTTCCCCATGACACCGCAAATAATCCCCCAACCAAGTTGCTTGTTGGTGGCCAATATCGGAAAGTCGGTCATAACTTTCCTCATCCTTAGCGCCGCTATTTGCCTGCCCATGGCGAATAAGAATTATTTCTGTTTGCATCATGAGCTTGCAATACCCTGTTTCACAACCTTTGCAAATTGGCTCCTTTCAGGCGAACTGAGAACCCTGCTTGGCGCAAATACGGTGATGTCTGTCGCGTATGGCATGTGTTTTAGAGCTTTGTTTGGTTTAAACAGAAATAAATATGCAGGAGCTGCCCGATGTCAAATACAGTCACCTTTACCCTAGACGGCGCAGAAGTCTCGGCGCCAGTTGGACAGACAATCTGGGATGTGACTAAGGGCCAGGGTTTTATTATTCCGCATTTGTGCCATCGAGATGAGCCTGGATATCGGGCTGATGGCAATTGTCGGGCTTGTATGGTTGAGGTTGAAGGTGAACGTACTCTGGTTGCTTCCTGCATCCGGCCGGTATCTGAGGGTATGGTTGTGCACACTCGCTCAGATCGTGCCACGCAAGCGCGGCGGATGGTCATGGAAATGCTGGTGGCTGACCAGCCAGAGCAAGAGGTGGCACATGATAAGTCGAGCCATCTGTGGGATATGGCAGCAGGCCAAGGTGTGCTGGGAAGCCGGTTTCCCAAGTTGGAGGACGGGCGTATTCCTTTGCTGGATGATAGCCATGTTGCGATGTCTGTCAATCTGGATGCTTGCATTCAATGCGGCCTGTGCGTGCGGGCCTGTCGCGAAGTTCAAGTAAATGATGTGATTGGCATGTCAGGGCGTGGCCATGATGCCTACCCTACTTTTGATATGGCTGATCCTATGGGTGATAGCAGTTGCGTCGCTTGTGGCGAATGCGTGCAAGCCTGCCCTACCGGAGCCTTGATGCCTGCGACTGTCACTGATGCTAATCAAGTTGGCGATAGCAAGGACTTTGACAGCGAAGTTGAAAGTATTTGTCCATTCTGTGGTGTGGGCTGTCAGGTCAGCCTAAAGGTCAAGGATGGCCGTGTGAAATATGTGGACGGGATTAACGGCCCGGCTAATGAAGGGCGCTTATGTGTTAAGGGCCGCTTTGGGTTTGACTATATCCACCACGATCACCGTCTCACCAAACCGCTGATCCGTCGTGACGATGCACCGAAAAAAGGCTTAAATGTGGATCCAGGCAATTGGGGTGATGTATTCCGCGAAGCAAGTTGGGAAGAAGCGCTTGATTTTGCTGCTGGGGGAATGGCTAAGCTAAAACAGGCCCGAGGCGGCGCATCTGTAGCGGGCTTTGGTTCGGCCAAATGTACGAATGAAGAGGCCTATTTATTTCAAAAGCTGATCCGTCAGGGCTTTGGCCACAATAACGTCGATCACTGCACTCGACTGTGCCACGCCTCGAGTGTAGCTGCATTGATGGAAAATGTGGGTTCTGGTGCTGTGACTGCCACATTTAACGAGATTAAAAATGCCGATGTAGCGATTATAATTGGGGCCAACCCGATTGAAAATCATCCAGTGGCTGCCACCTATTTTAAGCAATTTACGCAGCGTGGTGGTAAGCTAATTGTAATGGATCCGCGTGGCCAAGCTTTAAAGCGCTTTGCCAGCCATATGTTGCAATTCCGCCCTGGGGCAGATGTGAGTATGCTCAATGCGATCATGCATGTGATCGTTGAAGAAGGGTTATACGACCAACAGTATATTCAAGCCTATACCGAAAACTGGGAAGCTGAGAAGGCACACCTGAAGGATTTCAGCCCTGAGAAGATGGCGGGAATTTGTGGTATTGATGCTGAAGTTCTCCGCGATGTCGCCCGGACCTTTGCCGGTGCTAAAGCGGGTATGATTTTCTGGGGCATGGGTGTGTCACAGCATATTCATGGTACTGACAATTCGCGCTGCCTGATTAGTCTTGGCTTGATGACAGGCCAGGTTGGACGCCCAGGAACGGGTTTGCATCCTTTGAGAGGGCAAAATAATGTTCAGGGTGCTTCAGATGCGGGGTTGATCCCAATGTTTTTGCCAGACATGCAAACTGTAGTCAGCGATGAGGTGCGTCAAAAATTTGCCGATGTGTGGGCGCGGGATGGTGGTGTGAACGAACCTTTGGATCCAAATAAAGGCCTGACGGTGACTGAGATTATGGACGCAGTGCACACAGGCGATATTCGTGGGATGTATGTTCTAGGGGAAAACCCAGCAATGTCTGATCCTGATGTAGCGCACGCCCGCGATGCGCTGGCGAAGTTGGAGCATCTGGTGGTACAAGATATCTTCATCACAGAGACTGCAAATTATGCGGATGTGATCCTGCCAGCCGCAGCTTTTGCAGAAAAAGCAGGGACTGTGACTAATACTAACCGACAAGTGCAAATGGGGCGCCCAGCGGTTTTGCCGCCGGGTGAAGCGCGTGCGGATTGGTGGATTGAAGTGGAGCTGGCCAAGCGTCTTGGTTTAGGGTGGGCTTATGATCATCCAAGCCAAGTTTTTGCTGAAATGAAGTTGACGATGAAATCTTTTGACAATATCAGTTGGGACCGTTTGGAAGACGAAAACGCAGTGACCTATCCCTCGTTGTCACCTACAGACCCCGGTCAACCGATCGTGTTTGGTGATGGATTTCCGCGCGCCGATGGGCGGGCGCGATTTACGCCTGCCGACCTGATTGCACCAGACGATGTGCCGGATGACGAATACCCGATGATCCTCACAACCGGGCGGCAGTTAGAGCATTGGCATACGGGCTCTATGACCCGACGGTCTAAGGTGTTGGATACTGTTGAGCCTGAGGCAAATTGTTCGTTGCACCCCTCCACGCTGCGCAATCTGGGCGTTGCTCCAGGAGGTTTGGTGCGTCTGACTACAAAACGTGGCAGCATTGACATTATGGCGCGCGAAGATCGTAGTGTGTCACCTGACATGGTATTTCTGCCCTTTGCGTTCGTTGAAGCAGCAGCTAATTTGCTGACTAATTCAGCGGTTGACCCCTTTGGTAAGATCCCAGAATTTAAATTCTCTGCTGTCAAAGTTGAGAAGCCAGCGAATCAAATTGCTGCTGAATAAATTACTCTTGCTCTGTTAATGGTGTCATTTGTCTTGTTGGGACAGATAGGGCTGAGGCGATTATATGCGACAAATTGATACAGGACCATTTCAGAAAACGATAGAATCGTTTGGGGATTAGCGATATTTTTTAAACTTTGATGATGGATAAATACGACTTTAGCTGCCTTTAAATGGGAGTAGGAATCGCAAATCACTTCAAATAATCGAGATGTTTAAACGAATCTTTTTGAATTCAAAAAGATTTATTCTATCTTGGAGGGGACTAGATATAATGTATTATATACTATTAACTGATACATTATTTGTTCATAAATTTTTATGCTAAATATGGAAATAAGTTTGCCTGGGATGGAATTGAACACTTGTTCAAAAAAACTGATTGACCTTTGTCCGATGGCAGTCACATTGTCCGCAACTAGCAAGAGCTTTTCAAAAAGCCTAAGAGAAACAAGCAACGATCGTACCAAATGTAATTTGGTGCTGGGAGGATAATATTGTGACTGCGACTGCGACTGCGTCCGCGGATTTGATTTCTATGCCAGAGCTATTGGCAAGAAATGTGCTTAAATTTGGTGCCAAGGCTGCCTATAGAGAAAAAGAGTTTGGCATCTGGCAAAGCTGGACCTGGAGCGAGGCCGCAGAGCAAATCGAAGCTTTAGCGCTAGGGCTTTTGAAACTAGGTGCGGCCAAAGGTGATCATATAGCAATTGCGGGACGCAATCGTCCCTATCTTTATTGGACCATGCTGGCGGCACAATCAATCGGTGCGGTGCCGGTGCCAATTTACCAAGATTCTGTGGGTGAAGAGCTTGCCTATGTGTTGGATCACTGTAACGCACGTTTTCTTGTTGCCGGTGATCAAGAGCAAGTTGATAAGGTCCTTGATATCAAAGATGACTTAAAAAGCTTACAGCAGATTATATATCTCGATGCACGCGGCATGAGAAAATACGACCACAGCAAACTTTCGCAATTTCATAAATTACAGGATGCGGGGCGGGCCGCTAAGTCAGAGTTGGGTGATGAATTGGCGGAGCGGAAAGTGAACCTGACTTATGACGATACCTGTGTGATACTCTATACGTCCGGCACCACTGGCCGACCTAAGGGCGTTGTGCTGTCCAATCGCAATGTGATTGAGACATCAAAAAGCTCGTCTCAATTTGATGACTTGGTTTCTGATGAAGAAGTAGTGGCTTATCTTCCAATGGCGTGGGTGGGAGATTATATTTTCTCTGTAGGGCAGGCGTTGTGGACTGGGTTTTGCGTGAATTGCCCAGAAAGTCCCGAAACTATGATGACTGATCTGCGTGAGATCGGGCCAACCTACTATTTTGCTCCGCCTCGGGTATTTGAAAATCAGCTAACTGATGTGATGATTAGAATGGAAGATGCTGGGCATTTTAAAAAATGGATGTTCCATAAGTCGATGGCCCTCGCCAAAAAAGTGGGCCCGAAATTGTTGAATGGGAACCCGGTGAGCACAGTGGACCGTGTTAAATATTGGTTGGGCGATAAATTCATTTATGGACCACTCAAGAACACACTTGGCTTAAGTAAAGTGCGCATAGGCTACACCGCGGGTGAAGCTATTGGACCGGAATTATTTGATTTTTATCGCTCGCTTGGGATAAATCTAAAGCAGCTCTACGGCCAAACAGAGGCGACCGTTTACATTACTATGCAGCCCGACGGAGAAGTGCTCGCGGATACTGTGGGTGTGCCCGCACCAGGAGTTGAGGTCCGAGTGGGTGATAATGGTGAAATCTATTATCGTTCGCCTGGCGTGTTCGTGGAGTACTTTAATAACCCAGAAAGTACGGCCTCGACCAAAGATAAAGACGGCTGGGTGGCCACGGGCGATGCTGGATTTTTTGAAGAAAATAATGGGCATTTACGTATCATTGATCGCGCTAAAGATGTGGGAAAAATTAAAGATGGGCGCATGTTTGCACCCAAATATGTGGAAAATAAGCTTAAGTTCTTCCCAAACATCCTTGAGGCAGTAGTCTTTGGCAATGATCGTGAATTTTGCACTGCATTTATCAACATCGACCTTAATGCTGTCGGCAATTGGGCTGAACGCAACAACATTGCATATGGTGGGTACCAGGAGCTGTCGCAGCATCCAAAAGTCCTAGAAATGATTAAGAGCCATGTTGAAGAAACAAATTTGAGCGTAGCCGAAGATTCTATGTTGTCGGGCTGCCAAGTGCAGCGTTTTCTCGTCTTGCATAAAGAATTAGATGCGGATGATGGAGAATTGACCCGAACACGCAAGGTGCGTCGTAGGATTGTGGAAGAAAAATTTTCTGATCTGATTGAGGGCCTCTATGATGGCTCAGAGCGCGTTGCGACCACCACTGAAGTGACCTATGAAGACGGCCGGAAGGGCTCCATTTCTGCGACGCTGGAAATGCGGGATGCGGCCACAGTGGCGACCCAGCGGATTGCTGCAGAATGACCCTTTATTTTCTGGTGTGTTTATCAATATTTGTCTGGAGTGTCTGACCCATGTTTGACCAACCTGAAAGCTTTTTAACCGCAGACGGCCGTACCATCGGTGGCGTCATGATGGAAATGAAAAATATCACGTTGCGGTTTGGCGGAGTGGTCGCGATCCAGGATATCTCTTTTGATATTCGCGAAGGTGAAATTCGTGCAATTATTGGCCCGAATGGCGCAGGGAAATCCTCAATGCTGAATGTAATTTCTGGGTTTTACAATCCGCAAGAAGGCGAGGTTTGGTACAAGGGCGAGCTTCGCCCCTCGATGAAACCTTTTGAAGTTGCTCGCCAAGGCATCGCACGAACATTCCAAAATATTGCCTTGTTTGAAGGCATGAGCGTTTTGGACAATGTGATGACAGGCCGTCTGAATCATATGAAGGCGGGCATATTGGGCCAAGCCCTTTGGTATGGAAGCGCGCAGCGAGAAGAGACTAAAAATCGAGAGGTAGTTGAGCGGGTGATTGATTTTCTCGAAATCCAAGATATCCGCAAAACACCTGTAAGTCGTTTGCCCTATGGGCTAAAAAAGAGGGTTGAATTGGCGCGGGCGCTTGCTGCGGATCCAAAGCTGTTGCTTTTGGATGAGCCGATGGCGGGGATGAATGTTGAAGAAAAAGAGGACATGAGCCGCTTTATTCTGGACGTAAATGACGAATTTGGTACCACAATTGCTTTGATTGAGCATGACATGAGCGTGGTTATGGATATTTCTGATCGGGTGGTTGTGATGGACTATGGCAAAAAGATTGGTGATGGCACCCCAAAGGATGTGCGCAGTAACCAAGCTGTGATCGACGCCTACTTGGGGGTGGCTCATGATTAAGTCCAAATATTTAGTGAGGCCGCAACAAATGTTACTAATCCAAAACACCAGCGTGGAGACCTAAAACATGTTGCCAGATCAGTTTTTATTCGGTGTCGAAGTTATGCTCAACGGCCTGATGGCTGGGGTACTCTATGCGCTGGTGGCTTTGGGGTTTGTTTTAATTTTCAAAGCCTCAGGCATTTTTAACTACGCGCAGGGTGTGATGGCGCTGTTTGGAGCACTCACGTTGGTGGGGATAATGGATGGCCAGGTTCCGTTCGCCCATTTGATAAACGCGATCTTTGGTACGGATGTGCATCACTTTGGTTGGCACGTCCCCGCCTTCCTATCTATTTTACTAGTGATGGTCGTGATGGTTGGACTGGCGTGGTGTGTTCAGCACTTTATATTTAGGCATTTGGTGGGCCAGGAACCAATTATCTTGTTCATGGCGACTATTGGGCTTGCCTACTTCATGGAAGGCTTCGGCGACATGATGTGGAACTCGGAAATTAAAAAGTTGGATATAGGTATTCCGCAGGGTGGCAGTATGTGGATTGAAGAAGCGACGTCCTTCTTGGGCGGTACTAATTTTTATGGCTTCTTTATTGATAAGCTCGAAATAGTAGCGTCTGCGGTTGCGATCGTACTAGTTATTATTTTGGTGGCCTTCGCACAATACACCAAACAAGGCAGAGCAATGCGGGCGGTGGCCGATGATCACCAGGCGGCGTTGTCGGTTGGAATTTCTCTTAGTTTCATCTGGGTTTTAGTTTGGTCGCTTGCAGGTTTTGTGGCTTTGGTAGCGGGTATCATGTGGGGTGCAAAATCAGGGGTGCAGTTCTCTCTCTCCTTGATTGCGCTTAAAGCTTTGCCAGTTCTTATGCTTGGCGGCTTCACGTCTATCCCGGGCGCGATTGTTGGTGGGTTGATCGTGGGTGTTGGTGAGAAGCTATTCGAATTTCTGATTGGTGCGCCTTTCTTAGGCGGTGCTACAGAAAATTGGTTTGCTTATATGTTGGCGCTCGTCTTTTTGGTTTTTCGTCCTCAGGGCTTGTTTGGGGAGAAAATCATTGAGCGTGTTTGATATGATTGGCAATGGTCACGGCAGGAACGCCGATAACCATTCACAAGAAAACCTAAATAATAGTTTCAACTTGAAAAGGATGGCGCATGTTTTATCGTGAATCTGGCGATTTTAGCGAAACATACCCGGCAGACAGTCAAACATTTCCGATCAAGTTTGACCGCTACCGCTACTACGCAGTTTTAGTAGTTGCCTTTCTGATCATCCCCTTCATCATAAATGATTACTGGGCGAATGCGATTTTGGTGCCATTTTTAATTTACGCAATTGCGGCAATTGGGCTCAATATCCTCGTGGGGTATTGTGGCCAAGTGTCGCTGGGCACTGGTGGCTTTATGGCTGT
>Ga0302121_10001601_pt1 | contig 10619 bp, 16 predicted proteins | sample CB21_surface_MG_FD_203120 | JGI IMG/M metagenome (GOLD analysis project Ga0302121, IMG submission 203120) | Marine microbial communities from Western Arctic Ocean, Canada - CB21_surface | ecosystem: Environmental > Aquatic > Marine > Oceanic | place: Canada: Western Arctic Ocean | collected... | reverse complement strand
TCTGCTTTTTTTCTTTTTCATTTTCCGTATTCTTCTTTATATTCTGGGCTTTTTCTTCAGCTTGAGCCAAGGCTCGTTGATCTCGGGCAATTTCTATTGCGGTCTTACCCAAATCTTGGTCTTCTTTTTTTAAGGTCATAATGATTGCTCTTGTTTATCTAGCAGGCTTTTTAGTTCCTGTTCCACGTACAGAAGGCTTTCTAAGTTGCCCATCAGTGCACGATATTGCTCCATAGAGCTGACGTTGTCGTGAATCAATAAATTCACAATGCCTTGTCGTCTTTCTTTTATTATCTTAAAGACAGCCTCGGCCACATATAATACATCCATCTAATCCTCCTCGCATATAATCAAACATTGTCTGATATAATCTTATCACATCTTATGCAAGACGATCTAGGAAAAGAAGGCTTTTTATGCTATAGATCTTAACTCGAAATGAGGACCGTCTATAAAAGGACGCCTACCTTGCGATCTACGTGTATCTATGTAGCTGTCCATAGCCTCTTGCATCGTTCCATCCCACAGAGAAATATTGTCCACGGTCCAAGCACCACCCCAACGAATATGGGCACCTTTCTCAAGAGCAGCTTCCTTCATAGCGTCGGCCAAGTCGTCGTATAAAGACATCTCCCAAGAAGACCTCGATCCGACATAAGCCATAAGGTCGACTGCATGGCCGAAACCATCTTCTTGTAACAAGTGGTAGCTGTTCATAGTTTTAGAAGCCCCTTTTTTAAACAAGGCTTCTTGCTCGGCTAACAGCCTAACACCATGAATAACACCAAAGTCTGTTCTAGTAAGCTCAATAGCCCGTTGCACAACGCTTCGCAACTCAGGGTGCACCCCTGAAAGATGGGAAACACTTCTATCGGAGAGCTTAAAACTCATTTAGTTAGCCCCTTCGCTTTCTCAAACGTGCGAAGTCCCCCAAGTCCCAACATTCCAAGAAGCACCGTCATAAGGCTTTCCATATCAAATACAGGTAGTTCAGGGGAGGCCACACCGGCGTAAGCAAAACCAAACGTTATCATAGGCAATAATACAAAATGCCAGATCATCGCAAAACTTAACCCCCACCCAAGAAAAGGTCTCCACCCCGCCACAAAAATACTCCTGTGGCCGGCTTCCGCTTTGTTTATATCGATCTGGCCCATGGATTCTTCATGCGCTTGTTTAGCCGCAAGCGTAGCAATGTCATGAGCCAGAGCGTTTTTCTGGTCTTTGTCTTCTACAAACTTATCCAATAGTCCTGCTATCGGACCAATTAAGGCTTGAAGCATTACAATACTCCTACATTAGCCTATTAAGCGACCCTACGCCGCGTTGAGTATCAGGGTCGATAAAGACACTTTGGGCAGGCATTTGAGTCGGTTGACCCATTTGGCCGGGTTGAACCATTTGATTGGGTTGAACCATGCCTTCTTGCATAAGTTGGTTCATCAACGACTGTTCTTGTGTCTGACCCATACCCGAAAAAGCGCCTATGCCTCCTTGTGTTTCACGATCAAAAGGAGAACTGCTTTGCGCCGCATCGACTACGCCGTAATTACTTCCAACAGAATTACTTCCCGGAGACAATTGTGCCTGACCAATACCCGGAAAAGTAGTTGCTACACCAATATTTTGAGCGGCTAAAGCAGCGGCATCAGCAGTTGCTTTAGCCTCGGCTGCGGCAGCAGCCATTTGCGCTTGCTGTGCTTCAAGAGCCGCAGCAACTGCGTCATCTATTTGTTGCTGCTGTGCCGCCGCAGCAGCAGCTTGCTGCTCCGCAAGCTGCTCTGCCGCGAGTTGGTTTTGTTGTTTGTCAAAAATACTCAGCCCGCCTCCGCCTCCGTCGCCTCCACTGCTAGCACCCGTATCACCTCCGCCACGCGTACCATCACCGACTTCTCCACCCGAAGTAGCACCCATTACAATACTCCTATAAAACGTTGAGGTCGTGCGATAGGGCTAAAGCTTTTTAAGGCTCGGTTAGGCACCTTCTTAACAACCTTTGAAATTAATTTACTGTCCACAATCTTTTTTGAACAAGCCATCTTAGTAACCCATGTGCGTAGTGCCACGGATCGCGGCACCCGTTCCACGCGTCTTCATTCTACGTGGCGTGTTAGCAAAATCCGTAAGTCCGCCCGCTACAGGAGCAGGAGCAGTCTTTCCATAAGGAATGCGTCCTTGATCTTTAATGTCCGCATACTCTACAGCCTTTGGAGAAGCCGCCGGAGCCGAACCGTTTAATTTAATAGTGCGATTTTTCATAATTAATTGTCTCGATTAGTTTGTTTAAGAAGTTCTCTATCCATTGCAGATTGTATTCTAGCTGCTGTCTGACGTTCTTGCGCAGCGATACGCTCATCAAATTGCTCCGACCGCATTGCTTGATTCTGCCCGTCTAGTTGAAGCTTGGCTTCATCAATCTTTACGTCCGCCGCGTTATCCTGAGCTTTAATTTCAAGCTCTTTCTCTTTGAGTTGAACCAACGGATCAGGTGCGCCCGCTCCAGAAAGCTCTCCAGATAAATCTTTTATTTGTTGTAGACCCTGCGCAATAAACTGCGCCGTCATGCGTTCTATCTCTAGCATCTGCGCCTCATCAGCGGGAGATCCACCCTGTTGTTGTACTTGCTGTAAGTAAGCCACGGCTGCTTGCTCCCTAGCAGCAATCTGAACATGCTCCATAACGTGCTTCTGCAAATTCATTGCAACTGGTGGCATGCTGCCAACCGTAGGGCTCGTACCAAAAATTAAATGACCTTGTATATGCGCTTGGTGATCTTGCCCTTCAAAAGCTTTCAAAGGTAACATGTCTAAAGCGTTTATGTTTTCTTGCGCAGGATCAATAGGTACAGGCTCCTCTGTCGGAACAGCCTTCATAATACGTTCTACGTCTGTAACACCCAGAGCTTCATACATGTCGCGATAAACTTCATGTAAATTATGTATCTCCGGTGCTTGGGCCGCGAGCTGCATTTTAGTCTGAGCTAGCATTATCCGCTGCGCCTGACTAAAAACATTGGGGTTGCTAACAGGGATAACGTCTACGCGGTCATCAAAGTCCTCACGCATAATCGTTTCATCACCACCCGGAACAGAATACGGATACTCCGCCGGCAAACTTTCCGCCATAACACGCGCAAGAATCTTAAATTCCTGACGCATGGCGTAATGCAAACGCTTGTGTACCGCGCTCATTACCCGTGCTCCCTGCTCCATCATCGCCATGGTCGTACCAACCGCAGCACCCTGATTACCATCACCAACCTTAAGATCCGTGATCGTTGCAAAACGTTGAGCAGCGTCTACCACAAAACCCAAAAGCTGAAATAACGTTTGATCGGGACCCTTGAAAGGTAAAGGCATTAAGCTGTCGCGAATCGCGCCACCCGGTGCATCAACGTCACGGAACTCGCCCGGTTGAAGAGGCTCATCATCGTCTCTGATCCGTAGGCCACGGGCCTTGAATCCCGCAGGGAGATTAGACAATGTCCCCGCATCAATCAACTGCCGCAGTGCAGAAGTCGCGGTCCGCGATAATCCGCCAATGGTGTGTATCAAGCCTAAGCCATAAAAACCAAAGCCGGGAAGAAACTTGTAATGCGTGAAATAATTTATTTTTTTGCGAAGAGGATCGTCTTCTAGATAATTTCTGCGGATAGACAGTATCTGACCGTTGTCTTCCGATATAGTAACAATGTAAGGTATTTTAATTCCCGTAAATTCATCGTCGTCATCAACATCTTCGTAGCCCTCTAGATCAAGATCGACATGACACTCCAAGATAGTGCAGTCATAATCTATCTGGCTAGGGTCAACCCCTTCAATTCTATCTAACTCTCCTGACAAAGAAGTTGTTTCACCTTGTGACGGTATTACATCGACGTCTAAATAAACCCCTGCAACCTGCCTCTTGCGCAAATCGTTTAACGACATCCGCACTACTTGAGTGATGTTGGGGCAAGACGCAAGATCCGCCGTCTCGTAAGGAACAACCAAATTCTCCGCCGGTACAAACTTAGATACCGCTCGGTCTAAAGTTTCGTCGTAGTAGGTTTTTTTAAAGGTAGAACCGGCTAAAGGTAAAAAGAACAACATCTGATCCATGTCAGGCGTGTATTCTTCCATTACATTAGTAATGTAATAATTCATAAATTGTTGGACACGCTGAGACTGCTGCGTCTTAGTGGCGGTCTTCTTGCCCATTACTACAGTACGGACAGGACCAGAAGGCGGCAGTAGTTCATTAAACGCTTGCGCTTGAAACTGCGTTGCAGCTTCGGCTAATAAAGGATGCGTTACGCCAGAGGCTCCGCGAAAAGGTTGAGTGCGCTCTTCATAATTAAAACCAAGCAACTCTAAACCACTCGAATAAGCTTCTTCCCAATCTTGACGACTGGCTTTGTTAGAATCAAACTCCCCTATCAGTTCAGACGAAACACGTTGAAGCTCTCGCTCAGGCATTTCTTCAGCAAGGTTAGCATCAAACTCACCGTTTTCTCCCCGTTGATCGCTAGGATCAAAATCAATCACAACACCACCATCTTCCTCGGGGGTGATTTCAATGCGTCCAACATCTTCGGCTTGTACCATAGCCATAACATCGTTTTGCGAGCCGGGCAATTCAAGCTCGATTTCAGCGTTTAAGTCGTCAACGTTTAACTGAGACGGAACATTTCGATCCATCAGTCCTGCATTTGTTGTTCCGTTAGCCATAGCCTTTCCTAAAAATATAAGTCGTTATTATGCCGATAGGCCTTTTTTATTCAAAAACCATCTGAAATAAACTTCCCTGACTCTCTTCTAGGAAAGTAAAGGTCGGGACCAGTAGGCGGACTTTTAAAGTTTTTACGCCATCGAGGCTGAGAATCAGGCGCATCCTGATCTTCAAGAGATCGACCTAGAATGGTGTTCAATTGATCAAATATTTGACTGTCAACCATTTTAGTAAGCTCGGCGGGAGTAGCACCCATACCGGCTTTTTTGAATATATCAATACCAACGGCATTGTTCCGCTTGTCCATAATAGCATTAGGCGCATTGCTTCCTATAAAAAAGAAGTCTTCTTTAAAGTCACCTAGCGACTCCGCAGTCTCAGGACCATATTTACTTGCCGCAAGCGCCGAAGCCAACATGTGTCCCCGAGCATCTTCCAGTTCTTGTGTCTTAGGGAGGTCGGATCGCGGGACTTCAAACCTATTTCTCCCCATTAAGGGTTTAATACCGCCGTCAGCCTCAGTAGGGTAATTAAAATCTTCTGCTAATGTCTCAAAAAAGGTGGGGCCACCCTCTGGATAATAGAATTCACTGCGCTCTTGGTTAGATCGACCCGAGTTTCGTATCTGATCCATAGAGATAGACGTATCCTTCAGGTTGTCATAGATCGCCGGGAAAAAACCTGTTTCCTCATACTCAGGCTCAACAACAACCTCTTGCGGCTCAGTCGAGTAGGTATCATCTAAACTAACGGCAGCACCCCCGTCCTCAAAATAAGAAACAAAACCCCCGGCACCCAGATTAACCGCAGTGGTACTCATTTTTTGGTGCGCCCTTTAGGACTAAAAGAATTGGGTGTGCCGGATTTTTTACCCTCTTCAAGAGATCGGATACCGTTAAGAGCCGCTTGGCCTAATGCAAGCGCCGTGCCGGCATAGCCCATACCCTTTAAATTTTTTCCAATCATTTTAGCGGCCTTCTGAGAAACAGTAGGCCGCTTTGGTTTAAGGTTCTTCTTAACATCCATGCTTTGCATTGGTTTGGATAAACGTTCGGTAGACAAAGAGTTGACAGGACCCTTAGTCCTAGTCGCCATGGCTGATGCTCCTCGGCCTGCTGCAACCAAACTAGAACGAGGCTTAGTCTTAGTCGCCATAGCCGATGCTCCTCGGCCTGCTGCAACCAAACTAGAACGAGGCTTAGTCCTAGTCGCCATAACTTTTTTCGTCGCCATTGTAATGTCCCGTGGGTTAACCGATAGAAACGTTAATAATATACTCGCACTCTAGCAGAGTTTTCGCCATCTTCCCAGTCATCTGTCGGCAACTGCACAAAATTACCCTGACGGTAGCGCATAAGAGCCTGCGTCATACTATCCACCAAATCGTCAAACTCTCCATTAGGAAAGGCCGCAACCTCCTCAACCAACTCATCCGCCCAAGTTTCGTCAGGCACCCAAACCATTCCCGCTTCAAACAAAGGCGACACACTGTGCACCCTCGTTACCTTGTCATTACCCCGGCTCGGAGTAAAATTGACCACAGGGATCCCCTGTGCACGAAGCTCTTGCGTCAACGGCGTACCGCTCGCCTTGGCCTCAATAATAACCGTGTCAGGCTCCCAAAAATTATACAAATCTAACGCCACTTGCTTTAACTCAGGGAAATCCCAACGCCCCTTCTTACTGTCTAACAAAATTAAATTAGGACCACCACCACCCTCATTAGGATAAAACACGCCCCATGTCGTTATAGCCGAATAATCCGCCGTCTGCTTCTTAGAAAAAGCCGTATCCAAACTCTGGATAACATACTCCAACTGCGGAACCTTCTCCTTCTCCCACAAACGCCACCACTCGCGCTTGATAATCGCATTCTCATCACCCGTAGGATTCTGCTGATACTGAGCATTCCACTTGCTAGGAGGAATAGAAGCCTTAACCGCAATCAAATCCTCAATACTCCAATACTCCGGCCAACAAGGAGAACCATCCTCAAATATAGCCGGTAACTCCACAACCTCCCATTGATCCGCCAAAGGGTCTTTTGCCATAGCCCTCAACAATTGACCCGTCATATCCTTCTCTGACCACCTTGTTTGAACAATTACTATCGAACCTCCCGGCTGCAAACGCTGACGAGGACCACCCGTGTACCAATCCCACGCATCCTCAAAACCAGACGCCGACATCGCCGTTTGCTCCGAGTGAGGATCATCAATAATAATCAAATCTCCACCACGGCCCGCGAGGTTAGAACCTACGCCCACGGCATAGTACATCCCTCCCGCGCTAGTGTCCCACCGACCAGAGGCCTTGCTGTCCGCAGATAACCTAACATTAGGAAACACATCCTTGTAACCGTCCACCTCCAAAAGGTTTTTTGTCTTACGACCAAAGTTTACCGCTAATTCCGTCGTGTGCGTCGCCTGTATGATCTTCATATTCGGATTCTTACCCATCATCCACGCAGGAAACAGAAAAGACGCAAACTCACTCTTTGTGTGCCGTGGTGCCATGTTAATAATCAATCTTTTTAGCTCGCCGCTCGCGACCCTTTCTAATTTCTCCGCGATGATCTTGTGGTGCCGGCCTGCAATAAACTCAGGCCACATAGCATTTACAAATTTTAAAAAATCTTTTTGGCAATCTTCGTTCTTCTCAAGGAGCGCGAGCCGTAGTTCAAGCTTTAACTTCTTTTCGACCACGGCAGGATTTTCATGATTTTTCATAGGTTTTCAATTTTTAAAAAATTTTTTACACGGAAGTTTCACGTGAAACATGGGGCTATTTGTATGCGATATTACACGCTTTTATAATACAGTTAAAGCTCGTTCAAAATTTTATATAAATATTCGTGAGAAACATGGCCCTAGCCCTCGACAGGCTCTGCTGCCCCGCGACGCGAAAAAACCGGAAAAACGGCCTTAAACAATGGGAATTGACCCGATATCAGGGGGACCCTAGCCGCGATTACTGGAACGCGAGCCGCGAGCCGTTCGGCCTCGCTGCAAGGATGAATAACCCCAACAAATGTAGGTGGACGTTAAAACGTTTAACTTCCACTTGGTCGAAGTGGTCGAGGTCAAAGGATCGATAGCCGCGGACCGTGGGGCTAATTGATAGTTAATAACAGTGCCAGGTTATTTGCCCGGCAACCGATGCCAGTTGCCAGTGGCCAGTGGTCCGTGGCCCGTAACTTTCGAGCAATGGACCGCGAGCCGTGGCGCGGCCTGTATAACTGATTTAAAGGAAATAAAAAAAGGCCGCGCGATGGCGGCCTATGTGAGGGTTAACTGAGGCAGTTAATGCTCATGATATGAGACGTTTAAAACTGATTTAGACCAGCAAGCTCGACAGTCTCGACACTCGCCATCTTGACTAGGCGCGTTACATTTAAAGCCAATAGACATCAGATCGCTAGTGTGAACACTAGAAGTGTATAGATCAGGACTGGATACCTTAACTGACTGGTTAAGCATTGGTGCAGATAATCGAATAATTAGATTTTCAGGGCACGTATTATGTTTGAGCCAGTTCGACACTAACTTTCGTTCCTTGGTTGGGAGCCAGTGCCTAGTGTTGGGCGTACGCTTGCATACTTCAATAATTTTTTCTAGGTGTTCGCCGCTTTGAATGTCGCCGCTATCGTGCCACCGAAAGAACAGGTCACTGCCAATAGAAGCGACCATAGACTCTACCCATTCGGGGGAAGTAATAGAAGCTAGTCTCTTATATTGTGCAGCTTGGACGACAGGGAAAAAATACATTCCCTTCAATGCGTAACAATCAGAACAAACGGAACCGCTAATTTTGCGTAGTTTTGAGCCAGTCGCACACTCTTTGGCTGGCAAGCCGTACGACTTGCAAGACATTTTAGACGTATTCGACAAACCGCCGTTAATAAGCTTTGCTGCTTTTTTTGTCATGTTCATTATAAGAGCCTTTTTATTTATGAGATATAAATATAACAGTTAATTAGAGCTAATGATATAGGCACAAAAAAGGCCCCAATTGGGGCCTTGGCTATACGTATACAGCTAAATTCTAATACTCGAAATCGACCCACAACCTTATGTGACTTTTCACATAGATTTCGCGGCTAATGTCGTCCTCATCGTTAAGAGCATAAACTTTATGAGATATGTCATAGTCGCCCCTAGTATATGTTTTTTTAGAGTCTAATTTCCGGCGCACAAATTCGCCCTTTGAAATGTCTTTAGCTGCCATTTGATAACTCATGATCTCACCAGCGCTTTTTTTTGTGCATCAGATAGTGATTTAAAATACTTAGCTGTCTTGCAGTGTTTCCAAATTGACAACGGCCAAGACCGGCTTGGCGAACGTACAACGCGGCTCGTTTCAGTCTCGAAAAATGCTGTGAGAGTATAACGATTGCCGCTGTCAAATGAGCCGATGAAATACAAATCTTTTTTATTTAACATTATTAAAAACCTTTTTTGTTTATGAGTTATGAATATAACAGTTAATTAAAGCTAATGCTACACGCAAAAAAAAGGCCCCAGTCAAGGGGCCTTTCTTCAGGGTTAACAATCATAAGGTGGGGGGTACGGTTCGCTCGAATTTTTGTGTCTAACCGTCAATATTACAGCTCTTAATATCTCACTGTCGCACTTCTGCAAGATTAAAGCTAAAGCGCTAATCCTCGCATCCGTCTCGCTATCGTCACTATATATCAGCGAGTCGCGCTCAACATACAATTTCATTACTTTATTAAAGCTGTAGTAAGATGGGTTAGTCATTATATAAGGATTTATTCCCATTCGGACCACCACTCATCTTCGAACTCTCGCGAGTATTGGCACTCCATTTCTACGCTAAAAGAGCGGTATTCCTCGTGCATTTCCCGAAACTCTGGCAGGCTCTCATAGGCCTGATCTTCAGTCATCCCAGATGCTAAACAAACCTCTGAGCCCTCCTCTTGTACCGCCATTACTCTATAGCTCTCAGTCATTGTCGTCCTCCAGTGTTGGGTGCCAGTTCAAGTATTTACCGAAATCCTCAAGCGTCGTATCTCGATCAATACAAAACCCATGCGGACCTTTGGTGAGTTCAATCACCCATTGCCCGGTGACGTCATCTATCTCTAAATAAGTAGAGTATCCCGCTTCGATGAGCAGTTCCTCTATTCGGTTGATTTGTTTATTCATGATCGGACCTCGTTTTTTAAAAAGTCATCGCAGTCATAAGACTGCTCAAAAGTCACAGAATCAAGATATTCGAAAACTTCGATAGGTGTTAAAAGTTTACGAAAAAAAGTGGTTGGATAAAATCCGCCAAACATATTTGGCGAACCTTTATACGACAGCAAGACCTTATACTTACCGTCCTTTCTTTTTTTGCTGAGTATTTGTAGTTGCATGATTAAAACCTTTTTTGTGTATGAGTAATGAATATACCAGTTAATTAAAGGTATCGTCAACTAAAAAAAAGGCCTCAGTTACGAGGCCTAAAACATTAACTATGTGTATATCCGTCGGGCTCAATGCCAAGCCACATACTCCCCCACCTGACCATAACCTCTCCAGAGTAGCCTTTAAACGCGGTCCGACGAAAGGCAAGGTAACTCATCCCATTAGAATTCTGCGACCATTTTCGATGCAACGATACTACTTGCTGTCTGGTCATCATTTTAACTACCCCCATCGATTAATTCTTGCGCTAATTTTTGCGCCTTAACGTAGAGTTGATCGGCCTCATCTTGCCTACCAGACATACTCATAACGCCCATCATTTGCAAACTAAAAAGCAAACGCTCTGCCAACGTGTTATCAGACATTAGTCAAATCTCCCTATCTTAGACTCGCCAGTAGCGACATCCACTATCGCAGTAATTGCATAGGGGTAAACATATAAATAGTATCTAGACTCATAATCATACCTACAAATCG
>Ga0302121_10001599_pt1 | contig 10624 bp, 9 predicted proteins | sample CB21_surface_MG_FD_203120 | JGI IMG/M metagenome (GOLD analysis project Ga0302121, IMG submission 203120) | Marine microbial communities from Western Arctic Ocean, Canada - CB21_surface | ecosystem: Environmental > Aquatic > Marine > Oceanic | place: Canada: Western Arctic Ocean | collected... | reverse complement strand
TGAGGCTTATCCGTGAAATAGTGCAGCTCGACTTGACGATCGGAGACATCGACAGAATTTGGCGCTTCGCGACTGCTCTGCGCGCGGGCAAAACGGATGGCCAGTTGTTCTAACCAGCGACGCTGACTTGTGACGATGATCTGTGCTTACTGTTGGCTGCGCTCTCCGTCTGTTGACGATAGACACGACGCACGAAACTGTCCACACCGAGAGTTGGTGACCGCGCTTCCCCCGAACGACGGCACCCCCCAGCGGCGGGTGCCGTGGCTTCTTCGGCAACGTCTTCGGCAAGCGCTTGGAATGTGCTGTGAGAATGAACGTGCGTTCCTGGCTCGCATCGAGGAGCTACAGCTCGAGCTAGAGCCCGAGCCTGAGCTGGTCGATTAGGAGACTGGCTGGAGGCAATGCGCAGAGTAGGCACGCGCGCACGGCGCAAACCAGATCGACATGCGCCACCTGCGACAACCGAGCGCCGCCAGCTGCCTCTCGCCGTAGCTGTAGATGACAACGAAGAGCACGACGTTGAAGCAATTATAGACGTGAAGTTGGTGAAGGGTGTCGCCAAGTACAAAGTTAAATGGCTCGACTTCGATCACTCCCACAACTCGTGGATATTCTATGCTCAATTCACGGACAAGAAGATCGTCACAGCGTTCCAAAAAGAGCACCGCAAGGCCACCAAGGATGGCTTCAGGCGAGCGCTTGACGACCAGAAGGAAATCGGCCGCGTGTTCCTCGACATGTCAAAAAAGATTCACGCAAGTACCAGGAAGTCGTATGCCCATCAGAGCATTCGCGCATTCCCCAACTGTATGTACAAGGAAGACACGAGATCAGTGACTGTCTCATGTAATACGACTACCTGGAGAATGATAGAAGTGCCTGTGTACTGTGCTGAGGCAACCTCGACAGGTTACGACTTTCAGGTCGGGGAGGATCTCCAAAATTGGATACTCCAGCACTACCCGAAGGCAAGACACGAACTAGGGCAGCTGCTTGAGCCACGCCTTTTGGCACCGTTCGAGCACACCGGTTACCACCTTTGGCAGCTCTCCGCTGGCGCGCAGCTCGACAACCAAAAGACGCACGTTATGACCCGGCTGCCCAACCACGCAGACGGTGGGACGCGGTTGAAATGCATCACGGCTGGCGAAGCCTGTGTGTGGCACAGCACAGCACACAGCCCGCTGGTATGTGACAGGCCGATTCGAGTCCGGCACAACGCCGCCGCTGGCACCATGACTATCACGTTCACGGTTGTCAACGTGAGCGGCGCCGACGCCGACTTCTTAAGCTGTGACTTGGATTACGCTGTCGACAGCGATGCGAGCAGATCAATGGAGCTTGGTGACGGCAAGGCGCCGCCTGCGTCGATGCTTTTCCCTATACAAGATCAGGCGTTTTGCACAACAGATGTTTGCTCGTGTGGGCTATGTGAGTTCAAGCACTCGAAGCAGCACATGCACGAGGCCCTGACCGTGGAGGTCAGGGCCAAGTGCGTGCAGATGGAACAACACGTGACCCGTCACGTCACGAGCACGGCGAGTGCAACGGAATGGAAAGTCACAATTGCCGGCTACCATCGCCGTGTCAAGCACTACGAGTTCGACACGTGGTTGGCGAGGAGCAAGGACTCCATCAAGATCCTTCTGTGTGATCCGCAGTGGACACCGCGGGGCTGCTTGGACCCTGCCGCGCGATCGGTGTGGGCTATGTGGATGAGTACGCTTCACGCAGTCTTTAGACTGCGTGGCGAACTCTTCACGGAGGTCGACGCCGCCGCCTCCAGGCTCTACAAGAGGTTTCCAGTGCAGCACGCTTCCCGCGTTGGTTCGCCAATGATCAGCCGTACCAGCCGTGCGGAAGCGCTGCGCAAGACGCCGCCCTCGAAGCTGCTCGAGTCGCCGCCGAAGAAGAGCAAGGCGCGCAAGCTATGTGATCAAATACCAAGCGTGCCCATGCTATTGAACATGCAGGAGCACGCGGCGCTGATGGCCGAGCGAGGGCTGTGGGAGATGAAGGAGTACGTCCGACAGGACGACAGCGCGCACCAGCTGGCGGGCGGTGTGGAATACTTTTGGGAGAACACCGAGACGGGCGTGCAGATGGACAAGCAGCCTGCGTGCTTGCGGCACAGTGACGAGGAGCTGCAGGGCCGCATCGACGCGGGACGGGTCGCAGCGGCGGCGGCGGCGGAGGTGGGCAGGCGCGCTGCTGCTGCTGAGGACGCGGCGGTGGCGGCGGCGCATGCGGCGGCGAATGCGGGCACTACTCCCGCAGAAGAAGCATACGACCAGACGCGCACACACGATCGGGTGTGGCGAGCACACACACAGGGTGTGACGGGCAGCTCGTAGTTGATTGTAAATGTATTTCTATTGTACACAATTTTTTTCACTCACAAGAGCAGCAGCAAGCAGCAGCAGCAGCAGCAATACTAGCTAGGCCTACTAGTCTGTGCTAGCCCAAAGAGCGCTTCCAAAGAGCTTTTCTCCCGCCCTCTTCCAATCACCATTGCCCCAGCAAGTTCTGCACGCCGGGCCTGTGCGAAAGGCGTGGGTGAGGCCTGAATCACTTCGCGGCAGGGCGCGGCGTGCGGGGGATTGCAATTGCGGCGCGAGGGCGCGGCGTGGCAGGGGCGGCGCGCGCAGCCGCTGCGTGGTGGGCGGTGGACCTCCTGGCGTCGGACGTACCGAGCGGCGGCGCCCTTGTTTCTTTGGGGAAATATGAGTACGGGTTCAACACCGCGGTGTAGTCCTCGTCGCATAGGCTGCAGATGGGTTTGAAGCCCACGCTTGGCGCCTGCGCGCGTGGGTCACCGTGGTGTCTGCTCAGAGTCGGGCAGCGGGGCGCGGCAAGGCGAGGCGTGGCGGGGGCTCGCAGGAGGCGCACAAAGGCGCTTAGTACAGGGGCGGGATACGGTGGGGCGGGGGCGAGGTCGCCTTGTTCTTCGCGACGCGACGGAGCAGCATGTTGGCTGCAATCTTGTCCACCGCGACAGCCCATGCCGCGTCCGGGTGTTTTTTGAAGCCCTCCTTCAGCTTGAGCGTCTTCTGCTTGTGGGGCTGGCCCTCGAGGTGGATGTGGAGCTGCTCGAGGGTGCTGGAGGTGCCGCGGCAGACTTTGCAGAAGAAGCCGGGCTTCGGGCTCTCCGTGCTGTGCGCCGGCATGTCGCGCGCGCCCTCGTCCCCGGGAAAGTTCACGACGCCCCACTCCCGCAGCAAGCCCACCAGCACCTCCGTCCGTCTCTCCTCATCCAGCGTGTGGGTCGGCCACTCGCGCACGGACTCCCACTGCGCCGCGTTCAGCGAGCTGGTCTGGCGCTGGCGCTGGCGCGGCGCCTCTCCGTCCGCCGCGCCCGGCGCCTCGTCGCGCTGCCGCCTGTGCGCTCCCGCGGTCGGCGGCCTGTGCGCTTCCGCGGTCGGCAGCGCGACGAAGCGCCAGGAGCGCCACAGGCTCTTCTTGCCAAGCGCCGGCGGCGTGGGCGGCATGGGCTCCGCGGCGGCGGCAGCGGCGGCGGCGGCGGCGGCGGGAGCTGCGGCGGCGGCGGCGGCGGGAGCGGCGGCGGCGGCATCGGGCACGGGAACAGCCGCGTCCATGTCTCCGTTCAGCAGCGCTTCGAGCTCCGGGTGGTCCTTGACCAGCTCCGGGTGGGACTTGATGGGGTCGTCGTCAAAGTCGGTGGGGACCAGGGTGGCGTCAGCGCCAAGCGTGAGCAGCACCCTCACGCAGGCGAAATACCGCTGGGCCATCTTGTAGTCCTTGCACCTGTCGAACGCGTCCACGTAGCCCTTGCCCGCGATGTAGAGCGGGTGCTCGGCATCCCCTTCTGGATCGTGGCCCATGAAGTGCTCGTGGGTGTAGCAGAGCTTGTTCGCGCGCTTCTTGATCTCGGCTTCTGCAGGCTTTCCGCGTTCGAGCAAGCGGCGCACGCTCTGCGGGTCGCCATTGTACAGCGCACGCGCGAAGTCTTTGAGGTCCATTCGCCACCTGGTGGCTGTGACGCGGCTGCGGGGGGGAAGGGTTTACATGTAGGGTTTCTTGCCAAGTGCGACCGCCCGCGGACTGCCGCACCACCCGGGTTGCAGGCATGTACAGTACTCGAGTACTAACTGAGTACTACAAAAAAAATTGGAGGAAAGTGCGCACAGTGCGCACTGTCCTCCAACTTTTTTTATTACACGTGGCGCACTGTCCTCCAATGTTACACGTGGCGCACTGTCCTGCAATTGTTTTGTTCCACGTGCCACGATGGTGGTGTGCATGAACATGGCTGTGTGCGCTGAAGCAATGCAGCAGCTGGGAACAGCACAGCACGAGATGAAAAACAACGGTACAGTATTATTTAACACTCTTTGTTTTTTTGCGCGCGGGGCTGCGGCTCGGGCTCGTACTTGGCGCGGGCTCAGACGCGGGCTCGGGCTCGTGCGCGGGCCCGGGCTCGGGCTTGCACACGTGGCAAACCGTTTCTGACATCACTAGCTGTGCCGTGGACTTGTTGAAGCCGATGTTCAGCTTAACACCCGTGGCCGTTGTTACTGTATCATTCATCTGCAGGCCCACCTTCTTTGATTCTTTGACCCACGTTTTCAAGTCTGGATGCGCCGAGAGCTGGCCCATCGCAACCATAAGCCGCACGTCACGTGCGATTTGGTAGTGCTGCAGCTGACGCAGGTGAACCAGCTTTGCTTTTTCGCTCAGCACTGTCTTCGTTATGCCGCGCAATTTTTTTGTGTGCACCGCGGCCGTCTTCAAAATCGAGTTGAATTTTTCTGTGACCTTGAGTACAGTCAGCCCAAAGGTACACGCACCGTCTGACGTCCTCCAGATGAACCGCATCATGTCCGCCACATGATCCACCTGCGGTTTGCACACGCAGCGATCGAATTGAATGGGCTGGGCGAGCAGGCGCATGCACAGGAGCAAGTGCAAGCGCTGCCGCACCATGGAGTGCAGTGGCCAATTTGAAAGGTCGCTCCCTTGCTCCTTCGACATGTTGACGCACAGGTTCCGCGCCGTGATGTTGAGCACATGCTTGTTGTAAGCTTCTATCTCCACCTCGTACGTGTCAATGACTTCCTCATAGTCAACTCCTTCTCTTACTTCCATCATAAACAATATCGCCAAGCTGTTCCGAAGGCTTGTCCCAAGCGGAAGCAAATACTTTGCGCACTGTTGGCGCTGATGCTGCAGCTTGTTATACGGCTTGACTGTTTTTCCCTTTCGCGTGGTCGGTGCAGGTGGTGCACGCTTGCCAGGACGCTTTGCACCCGACTTCGTGGCACGCACGACTGCTGGCGCCTTTTCCGCCGCACGAAGCTTCTTCTCTTCCGCGGGTATCTTTTCTACCTGCGATCTGTACATGTGATACAGCGCCCGCGCAACCTTCTCATCATTGGTTTCCTCGCTGAGGGCGCCGTGATCCTTCTCTCTTTTCTTTTTTAACTTCTCGCGTCGAGCTTCTGCCTCGTCTGCAAGCTGATCGTACGCGCTGTTGTTCTTGAGCGTCGCGTTGTACTTTTCATTTGCTGCACTGTCGCACACGGTGTCGTCGGCGGGCGGCTCGCCGAAGAGCCTTGTAATTATGTCTTCCCACGCGTTCAAAAGTTGTTGACACCCGTTGCCCTCCAAGGCATCCTTTTTCGTCACATCCTCGTTATCGCTCAACGGTAACCACAGGCACTGTAGTTCACTGTAGCCGGCAAACACATCCTCCATACTCTCGAGCACCAAGCCTTGATTGTTTGCGACGACGTCCCGAAGCACACCCAAGCACTGCTTCTTAACGCAATTTAACATGCCATGCAAAGCATCGAATATGATATTGCGCTCATCGAACTCCGTCGTCCAGAATGTTGGCAAGCCCCGCGTGCTGAAACAATACTTCCTGGAGTACTCTAGGATATACTTGTGTGCGATGTGTCCAGCTTGGTGTAGCTTGTTCGGCATGAGCCAGCTCTCGTATTCAGCTTTATCATTATCGCACGCCTCCATGTAGTATTTTTTGTCTCGTTCCATTTCAATGAGAGTAGCTTCTTGGAGTTCATCCGTCCACTCTTTTATTTTCTTAAACGTGCGTGTTTCACCCAGGCTCGCTTTCAAGACCGGCTCGGTGCAGTGCCGTTTCACGATGTGCTTCAAGTCCATGTGCCGCGTGCAGTGCGTGCAGCCATACGTGCCGATGGAACCGTTTGTGTTCACGTGGTGAGCCAGAGCTGCGCCATCTGCAATCAAAAGACAAAGATGCTTGTCCCAGCCGTATGTGCTCGACAGATGTTTGATGATGCTCTCCCGAACCACTTTGTCACACACAAACATATCCCAGAATGTCTCTGTGCTTTCCGATTTTTCGTGCAAGAACAAAAGCAGTGTCTCGTCCAGACTTTGTGCAGCTCTGCCCATGTTGCCACATCGGAATAGCGTCGGATGCAGCGGGCGGAATCCTTTCTTGCCCCGTTGCGGCGTGCCGTCGTTCGTAAGCATGGTCACCAACACTTTGTGGAGTTTGTTAAGTTTAGCCCTTATGTGCGGCAGCTGCAAGTACCATTCCACCATGTCGTGAACATTGCTGCGCACGGACGTATTGTCGTCACACGCGGACAGCGGCGGAATTGTGTCGTGAATTTCTTCCCTCCTCTCAAGGAACGCCTGCTCTGTTGCAGCCTGGAGGCCAAGCACCTTTCTCAACATTTTGCGCGTATTTTTACTGAAGTGGAGCCGCACGGTCAGCTGGACCATTGCCTGCGCATCCAATCGCTGTTCTCGTTCCGTGCAAGTTCTGTAGTCGTGGTAATTGTGCCGAGGAATGTACTTCCAACAACCAGAGCACATCGTGTGCGATTTCTTTCTTTGCTTTCCCGTGATGATGTCCGTGAATGACAATTTGTATGCCTTTAGGTCCGCAGTCTTAGCGGCTTCCTCCATGACTATCAGAGCACTCTGCACTCCCGCAACTGTTGTTTGCGCAAGCTTATGGTCATTGTGGGCGTAAGCCAGGAATGCTTTAGCGTATGCAGGGTACTGCCGTTTACGGGCTTGGCGGGAGGTCGCAGCTGAGGTAAACCGAGATACATCTTTCAGCGCTTGACACCTTTGTAACAGTGTTGCCTTGCGTTGGTGTTGTAAGCCCCGTGGCTTTTTGTCAGGCGGTACTTTCTTTTGTGGTGCCTCCGCACCGCACTTTTTGCTTGGCTTCATGCTCATTCTTTGCCGAGCGCGCTGCGGTTGCTCATCGGTCTCTGCATCGATCGTTTTATCATTCGGATTGTGCGCAGCTTGAGGTGCAGCTATCGTGAAGTCTGGCCCGGGGTCTGAATCATTGTCTGCATCCATCGTTTTACCGTTCGGACTCTGCGCATCTTGACCTGCAGGTGGCGGTGCCAAACGTCGTTCCCCGGGGTATTCGTACGCGACCAAGACTTCGATTGGTGTATCTTGCGCACGCGACCGAGACATATCGAGCAACGATCGCGTTGAATGAACTAGAGCAGGCATAAGTGCAGGTGCAGGAGCAAGCACGAGCGCTGCCGCTGCTGCTCGCGATGCCGCTGCTGCTTGCGATGCCGCTGCTGCTCGTGATGCCGCTGCGTGTTCTTCTTCCTGCCTTTCTTCCTCCTTGCGCTCAGCACGAGCCTTGTCGCGTACCTCTATGTCTAGCCGAGCCTTGACATTTTGAACACCGGACATTCTGCAGTCATAAACAAGGCCTTGCGCAGTCGTGATCGTGTAGCCAAGGAACAGGCAATCTCGTTTCACCCATGGACTCAGCGCCGTCACGAGGCATGACTTGATTCGCGCGTTTGCGTAGCACAGCTTTAGGGCGTAGTCGTGCAAGCGCTGAAACATACCTTTGCGCCGAAACTTTGGTCTTGTGAAGGCTCCCTCGATATTGACAATAGTGCGGCCAATCATGTAGGAGAGAGCTGCCACCGGGTACCATTTCCTTGCTGCAGATTTACCACGCCGCACGTTGAGCACAACAAACAGACGGCCGTCTTTGGGGAAAAACATGCTTCTGATGCCGGGAGCAACACCGTGAGCGTCAGCAGCGAAAAGAACTCCGGAGCTTGTTGTACCTTCGATGGTAGTCTCTTCGGCTAACTTGTCCACGAGCCGTTGTTGTCGTGCTTGCAGTTGTGTCTCGGCGGCAACGGCAGTCTCATCCGGAACTGGCGCTGGGCGCACCACCTTGCGCGAGGGCTGCGCGCGCCGCCGCGGCGCAGCTGCTGAGGCGGGATTTGCCTTGTCAGTGACATTATCCTTGAACGGCCGAGCTTTGCCCCAGCAATCACGGCATATCCGAGCATGAGATATCCCGTCCATCTGATCGATGGTGCCGACGAGGGTCTCGCTTACGCCTGCAACTCTGCATTGCCAAGGCACCAGACCGTTCATCATGTGCCGGCCTCCCGCCCACCATGACACAGCACTTCCCTCACACCTATCGTGAAACCGCAACGAGCACCTGTCAATCTTGCTATGAGTTTCGCACAGCACCCCAGTCGTGCCCGCGTCTCGACCAAGGATTCTGCAGACGTCGTTTGGAAACTTTTGAACAACAGTGTGCGAATTGCGGGGCACTGGAATCGAGCACCGGACGCCCAGCGATCGATCGGCACACTGCCAACCCATCTTTCTTCAATCCATCGGCGGTGCGGTGTGAAACGCGCGGTTGATCAAGTGGCAATACTGGATCACCTGGCCTCGGGCGCGCAAGCAAAACAAAGCACAAGATTAGAACACAGAGCATAACATAACAACACGACACCGCCGAAAGCTCTCTGTTCTTGTGTCATGCATCAGACTCCAGCGTGCCGGATCATGCTAAACCTATAGCTACCATGGTAGTGGTACGGCGATTATGAGCTGATCAGGCTCAATAAAGCCTAGCTATACTTTCATCTACCCGGGGGAGAGCTACTCCTTGGGGGGGCGAACCTCCTTTCCATGCACGGCCATGCGTGTCTCATGACCAGGCATGCCCGAGTACCCGAACAAAAGCATGCACACGAATGCATGCCTTCCGAAATGTTCCCAGGGGGCAAACGGCGCGCAATTAATGGAAATATCACGTGCATGAACGAAAACACAGGGCAGAGTAGCCACGGGGCAGATTAGCCGCAAGACGTACCGCATTTAGCGAAGTGATGGACATTCCGTGCAGCGCCTCGCTCAAGTCTTCGAGCATACTGTTTCGGTGGAAGTCATCTACGGGCGGGGGCGGGCTAGCAGGCACTTCAACTCCCTCAACAATGATTATGCCGTCCGCGGCTACCTCATATAAGGCTTCCATTTCAGTTTCATCATCCGTCAAAGGGGGGGGAGGAGGAGGAGCATGTTCAAGTTCGAACTCAGGTTCTAAATGTGCAGCCACTAAGTTCGTGGATGGGTCGAGGACAATGCGTAGTGTGCCGGTTTCCATGGGCACAACAGTCAATTAGACACAAGCATTGCTAACGGACACTACTCCAGAGTCTGCGACTGCTGAAAGCCATCCTCTTGGTCCATGTCGTCACCGCCGGCGGCGGCAGGCTCGGGCTTGGGCTCGGGCTGGGGCGCCGCGGCCAGCGCGGCCGCCGCGGCCTTCTCTACCTCTACGAGTTTCTTGATTTCTCCCTCCCAGTGCGCCCATGGCTTCCCAGCGCGCGAAAGGACTCCCAGCGCGGCCATGGCCTTCTTCACGCTGAGCTCGGCCTTGATCGGCTTGACCACGCCCTTGGGCTTGACCAGGCCCAGCCTCTTCTCGGTCTGTCGCGCAAAAAGCAATTGCAGCCTAAGGCACAGCAAGAACAACTGGTCGGAACTAGTTCACGGTGGGCAGTTATTGTGCACCTTGACACGGCCCGCGCCTGCGGTGGGCGGGACGTTCTGGTCAGTCTTGGACTCCTGCAGCGCGTGCTGGAGGCCGAGCTGGTACTGCGCTTCCAGCTCATCCTCGCAATTGGCCCGTGACACAGGCGCATTGCGCGCGCGCTGTTCGCGAATCTCGAATGCGATCATCTCGCGCTCAATTTTCTGCTCGTGTGTCATCTGGCTACGGGTCAAGAAGTCATCGCAAGCCAGGAAGGTGGTCCTGAGCCCCTTCGTCTCCAACTCGGTCTCGCCAGTGGCAACGGTGTGGCGAGTGACGCGGGGCATGGTGCAGGGAGGTGTAATGGGAGGTGCTCACCTGGGGCGTTTCCCGCCCGAAAGTTGCGCGCAGCTGGGAACATTTCGTTCAAATCCGTGCCATCAGTTGCGAAAGTGCGAAACGAAATGAGAGGAATGATAATGGCAAGCTTACCGGTACTCTATAATATTCTTGAGTATTTCTATGCTGAGTCATGTTTTGCGAAAACGCTGACCTGGGAAATGCGCATAATTCATTTCGGTATCGATACTGCAATACTGATACTGTATATACGTACACGAGGAATCATGCAAATGAAATAAATTATTTACGTGAAATGATGCCTTTCTTACGTGAAATGATGCCTTTCTCACAACGGGCCTCGGTTCCTTCAAACCATAACCACGTTTCATCCGTACGTAACAGAATTGGCGCGCGCCTGTATAAATCAGTAATGTGCATGCGCACGCGCGCCCCGCACGTCTGAGTGCCACTCACGCCCGTGGCCATGGCATC
>Ga0302121_10001595_pt1 | contig 10627 bp, 1 predicted proteins | sample CB21_surface_MG_FD_203120 | JGI IMG/M metagenome (GOLD analysis project Ga0302121, IMG submission 203120) | Marine microbial communities from Western Arctic Ocean, Canada - CB21_surface | ecosystem: Environmental > Aquatic > Marine > Oceanic | place: Canada: Western Arctic Ocean | collected... | reverse complement strand
CCCCCTCTTGCCGAGCAACATTCACAGGACCCGGCACACTCGGGCCCTAAGGACAACACAGATGGGACCCTACTGGCCACCTATCTGAGGGAAGGATCGAGGATGAGCTCGAAGGAGCTCTAGATCAGATGTGGAGACCGGCAATCGCCCCCCTCACATAGTCCTATGAATGAACTGATAGACTACAAAGGACGGAGCCCCCAGGGCATCCCACGCCACCTCTGAGACCTATCGATGATGAGCCCAAGAGCTCGAGATTCGCAGAGAGAGTCGGGCTTAAGCCTCATAGTCAGTCATTGAGCGAGCGAGGGCCCAAACCAGCACGACCCTGCACAGCAGGGCCAGACTGAGTAACCCTCACTCCCTATCCATGCGCCCGCCACAAGTCTTGGCTCTGCCTCGACAAAGAGCCGGCCCATACATCGCCCGTCTCACCACGCGCCCTACCCGGACCGCAGTCCATCCACACCTCGACCAGCCAAGAGGCACAGTTCGAGGTGAACGGCCGCCCGCCGGAAGAAAGGGTAGTCCGCAATTGGCAAGAGTGGCTGGCGGTCGCACAAAGCCAAGCGACCCCACATCAAGCAGCCGCCTGGCAAGAATGGCTAGCAAGGGAGCTATGGGCGAGCTCGACAGAGGTAGCCAGAGCGCAGCTCGCCAAGAGGCCACTGGCGGGCGTGCAAGGTGTGCAAGAACACCACTCAGGCACCGCCGCAGCAAGCCCCTCCGAAGAGATCGCAAAGCGTCCTCGCACAAGCGGCACGCAAAGCTCGGCCGCGACATGTCAGCCGCTAGCACAAGACCCAGCTTGGAACAACGTCTCAAACGAGCTGCTGCACAAGCTCTTCGAATGTGGTCTCATCGCCGTCGGTGACACGCCCCAAGTCGTCTTCGCGGATCTCTCATTCGATGACATCGCTAAGGAATTCGAGTTGACAAGCCACGAATGGCACGAGCTGCAAGAGGCGGGATGCAAAACAGAAGCACAGCTCCAGATGCCCCCGCCCCCTGCTCGCCACACGAACCACGTGCAGCCTGCTCAAAGACCAGCAGCAGAGCTTCGCCCTATCCAGCCGGCACGACCCACCCTCTCCGAAGCACAAGTCACCATACCAGCTCCTAGGGACCCTCCCCAATCGAGGTTCGAGCTCGAAGGGGCGGTGATGCACCGAGTCGAAGGAGCCGTCTACGTCTCTTGCCCAGACGGTTGGGTCTTCCTCGCGGGCGATCCGGACGAGAGCATGTGGCCCATCTGCACCAGCGTGGCCTGTCACCGCAACGCCCAGGCATGGGCCCTGGAGCAAGGCCACGTCAAGGTGATGCAAGAAGCAGACGAGGTCGCCACCCCGTTCGTAGAAGAGATGCCCACCCAGCAGAGCGCCAGCGGGCTCGAGCTCCTGAGTGAAGCATGCACAGCACCACCTGAGCCAGCAACCGCCGGCTCAACGCCACCTGCAAAAGCCAAGAAGGCCGTCACATGGCTCATAGGCAAACAAGAGCCCGCCGCGCGAAAAGAGATGGGCACACATGAGACGCGACCTAACTTCATCACACGTGTCGCGCTCGGGCAATCTAAGCGAGAGGTCCTCACGCAGAACGGCGCGGCTTTCACCATCGCCGACGACGAGCCCCACGCAGCACGGATCGGATACACACACCACCTCACCGCTCCTTGGAAAATCGTCACTGACCAGTTCGAGCTGCGATCGCTCGCCTTCGGCGTCGCTCTCCTGGAGAGGATGGTGCAACAAGCCGAGGCATGCATGGCCGTCGTCGTCGGCGCCTCCTTCGACAAAGAGCAGCTGCTGCTGGGTTTCCACACGCAGCCCTCGATCCCACATCTGCACTTACACGCACTCTACCCAAAGAGAAAGGTGGCATCATCCCCACGCTGGAGCCAACCGAAGCTCATCACACCAGAGAGCTGGCTCGCAACGGTGGGTGAGGAGGGGCGCGCGGACCTGGAGACACCTGGGCACTGCCCCACCGGCACTCACGACCTCCTCTGCTGCAACTCTTGTGGCAATTTCGTCCGCGCCCTCCCGAATGCAAACGTCTGTCACTGCCTCAAGTTCGGCTGCTGGCGCACCGTGCCAGTGGACGGCGAGTACTGCGAATGCAGGAGAGCTCCTCCGATAGATCGAGCCTACACCCCGTCGGCGCTGGCGACGTACAACAACGCCATCATCCTACGAGGGTCAGGTAGCAGTACACCTGAGACCCAGCCGACGCGCTGCCAATGCTTGTTGGGCTGCCCCAACGAAGGGCAACCAAGCCATTGCGACATGTGCGGCCCATCTCCGCGGTACTGCCCCCACCCATGCGAGTGCCACGAAGACTGCGCCGGACCCTTCTGCGGCGACCCAAGGTTCAGCACTGCAAAGGCATCGGACCTCACACGACGCGACGAGCTGCGCTCCTCCGTCCTGTCGAAGCTACACATCCCCCTCGACCAAGTACCAGCCTGGGACGCGCTGAACGCAGTGTTATCGCAGCAGTTATGGCCAGAGCGCTACGAGAGGGACGAGGATGCATGGTGCCTACACCACGCCAGCGCCGCCGATTTCAGGACATGGAAGAACGCGATCTCGAAGCTCGAGGCCATCGAGACGGGGGCAGAACCCTTCACCCCCATCCGCGACTTCTTCCCGGCCTCGAGACTAGCCGAGCAGCCATGCACCGACTGCGCACACGGCGTGCAGGAGTCAGCATGTGACAACAACCCGCCCACATGCGGCGCCTGGAACTGCTCTATGGGCGGCCCGCCGTGCTATGGCGGCAATTATCCATGCTACTGCAACGACCTCTCGGACAAGATCCCGGCGGAACTCGACCTCGACGAGCCGGTAACGCCTCAAGAGATCTACCAGACGGTGAGCCTGCTACGCAAGTTCCACATGGAGAAAGGCATAGCTCAACGGATTGCGAGCTGGAACGCATACGATGCCCGAGTCGCAGCCAAAGCAGAGGGCAGAGCACGCTGCCGCGAGTGGAAGCAACAAGAGCGCCGCGGAGAAGAAGCTTGGGCTGCGCTCCAAGCCAAGCCAAGCGCAGAGGGAGCCGTCCACGTGGGCGGCGAAGGCAGCGACGGGGACGGCGACGGCACCTCGCGAGGGATCTGGCGCCCAATGCTCACATCCACCGAGCGGCGACTCGCATCCGACAAACGAAACGCCAAGAGCAAAGAGACGGCAACACCGCCTGCGCATCGCGGGGCTCCAAAACGCTACTCATCCTCGAGCTCGCTGGCCAACTGCCTTGGCCACGACCTCTTGCGACAGGCGCCCAGCCTGAGCCTCGAGTCACTAGCCAAGCCACCCTCGTCGACACCCACCGTCCACCCAGACGACAGCCTCCCCGCAAGAGAGCTGCCGACCCAACTCTTCAAGAGAGAGTTCGAGCTGTCGCAGCTGAGCGACGATTTCGTTTGGCCCGCCGCCACGCACTTCGCCTTCTACGATGACCACGGGCACATCAGAGAATCATGGGCGGCACGCGGGTACATCTGCATCTCTGTCGCAGACCGACCGACGCGCATCCCGCCAAGCGCGAACTGCTATCACTTCATCGGCCAAGTGTATGACTTCGTACAATCTTTCCCACATCCAATCGGAGTCGGGACGAGCCATGTCGAGTGCGGCCCAAGCACTTGGTCCTCTTACAAGACCTGGCCCGAGAAGCTACTCGACGGAAGCATGCGCGAAGCCGGCGAGGAGCTGCTGTGGGTCACCTGCATCGGCGACCGGCACGCCGCCGAGCAGCCATACGTCTCCCACGAACACACCATCGGACCCCCTACGCAAGTCATCAACCTCAACCACATCGGCGGTCACGACAAGACGTGGAACTTGTGGCTCCGCAACCTTGGGCGCGTCAAACACACGAACGAGGTGGCCGACGATGAGCGCTACAGCATCCTGGCGTCGTCATCCAAAGACTCGGAGGCACGCATGCTCAAGAGATCACGCATCACAAGAGAGGTAGCTGACGCCCTCACAGCATCACTGGACGAGGCGCACGGCAAAGCGCCCGAGAGCGGCAGACCCGCATGGCAGCCGTGCAGCATGTACCCAAGATATCGGCGCGCCTTCCACCACAACATCGGCATACTCGCCTCTATGTACGCGCCCGCCATCGAGCGTCGCGTGGTCGAGGATAGCAACCGGCGCGCAGCTTGCGCTTACATCCTCCCGCTCGCACCTTCGGCCCACGGCCCCCTCTTCCTCATCCCGCTCAGAGAGGAGGATAGCGTCTTCGGCGTGCTGCTCGACAACGACTCCTCACACAAGGATCAGGTGGAGGCCGCATCACGCTTCTTAAGCGCCGGCATCGAGTCGCACCACATGCACGGCATGCAGAACGCACAGCGCGACATGGTCATAGCCATCCCATGGGACGTCACGCCTCTCACACACGCCTCATCCAGAGGGATGCTAGAAGCTGCGAGAGCATCAGGCGCGCCGTCGATGTGGTGCTCGATGGACGCTATCGAAGGCACAGCCGCCCAAGAACCGGCATCCTTCGCAGCGCAGAGATGCGCCGCTATGAGCGGTCCAGTATTCCAAGACAACCTTAGGGTAGGCATCTGGGACAAGGCGAAGCCAGCCGTGCTGCGGCGAGCAGCTCGAGGCTACTCCACCAAGGTCGCAGACGAGCAAGCAGAGACGCAGTGGAGCGAGTTCATCCGACTCGAGGAGCTCCGCAAGGAAATCATGATCGCCGACCTCGTCGCCGCAGACTGCGGCACCAACCTGCTGACGGCCATATGCGCAGACGTACGCACGGCAGCGGACTTCGCCTCCGAGATTCCAGTCCCCCCCCAAGGGCTGCCATCATACCACGACCCCTCGCTCCTCTTCGTCGTGGCGCCAGAGCGTCCTCTCTCGCTCCACCGCGACTGGCTGCATCGTCTACCACCACAAGCACTGCCCCCAGGATTCCATAAGCTGCGATACCATCAGCACCTTCGGCCGTGGGCCAGGCGCATGATCGCTACCGCCAAGAATCGCAACGCAGCCTTCGACGCCTTCTGCATCACCCATGGGCACGCACCGCCAGGAAAATCGAGGTCCAAGAGCTTCACGCTAGGCCGCGGCGCAGCGCACGACATCCCGCACGCCGACGGCATCGGGACGTACAACCCGCTGGACCTCATGCTCGAGACCATATGCGAGGTCGACCCGCGCAGAGGCGAGTGGCTCGACGCAGTGGACTTCACCATCGCCGAGAACCGGAAGTGGATCTTCGACAAGATCGCGAACCACATTGGCACCTGCAACAATCAGGAGCTCATGTCCTTCTTGTTCCATGGAGTGCGGTGGAAGCTGGAGGCGCCGAGGCAAATACGCTGCTCCAAGAACCTGCAGCGCCTCGACGACCGCGCGCAGAAAGTGGTCGACGCCCTCCTTAACCTTGAGAAGCGAGGATACGTCTCCATCAAAAAGGTCGCTATGATAGAGGCTCCCCTCGACGCGGCGGGCCCCATCCCGTTCATCTACCTTCCCCAATTCGAGTGCGGCATCGGAGGCATCGACAAGGAGGACGGCACGGCGCGCATCGTGGGCGACCAGTCCGACCCACACGATGAGCACCGAGAGCGAAACTCGCCGCACGGCGAGCCGGACGGGCCAATCGTCATAAGTTTCAACGACCTCTCAGGACCCAAAGGAGCCCCAAAAGATGACTACACAGGGCCCATGCCGTTCCCCGAGCCAGAGCCCAAGCCCCGCCCTCGTCATAAGTACACAGGCTTGGCGTACCTGTCGCACTACGCTCACCTCAACGAGAGCTTTGTGACGACACTCGACGACGACATGCGACACTTCTTCTTCCAGTTCTTCGTCGCGCTCGAAGACCAGTGGCTATGCGTCTGGTACCTGGTCATGCACATCGACGGCGTCCTCTGGCTGGTAGCCATCTGCGCGAAGACGATGAACATGGGCTCTCGCAACTCATCCAAGATCGCCTGCAACTTCGCACAAGAATGGCTAGAGGCATGGAGCCGCAAGATGGACGACTTCTGCGAGGGCTGGATTCCTACACAGCACCCCAATTTCGTCCGCGGATATGCTGAACGTCTGGCGGCACTTGGGCACGTCCAAGCTCGTCCCTTCTGGGCTGGAGTCTACACTGACAATTTCGACATGTCATTCATGGCGTCCACGTTGGCGGCAGCGGGAACGCTACTCTGGAAGAGCATGAACAAGGACAGTAACATCTGGCTACAAGACCACGTGCAATACGGCACATGCGTCACTTTCATCGGCGGGCGATGCGTCAACGGCGCAGGCTATGGCTGCGTCGTGCCATCCAAGAAGGAGCGCGCCCTAGCGGCATGCCGCAAAGCGCTCGCTGGCCAGCTGACGCGCGAGGAGTACGAGTCCAACAACTCCTTCCTCGGGCACGTCAACGACATCTGCGACTGGCCACAGGGCTCCCTCCAGGGCATCACCGGCCCCCTCAAGCTTCCCGGCATGGATACGGACCTCGCCGTGATGACGGCACAGTCCACAGAGCGGTACTCGGCGATCATCACGCTCCTCGAATCGCGGCCTCTAGCCTCGTTCTGGAGCGGTGTCGACGACGCACTCAACGAATGGAGCGGCTCAGGCGTCGCCCTTAAACCCATCGTCCTCCACGCCACCGACTGCTGCACCGACCCTCTCCCTTTCGAAGGCAACGCCGACCCAAAGCCACACATAGCCGGCTTCGCGAACGGCTTATTCTGGCGATTCAAACTCGAAGGGGAGTGGCTGGAAAGACACATAACGCTCACCGAAGGCACCGGCACAGCCGCTGCCTCACTCATGACAGTCCCCATGTTTCCCAAGAGTATCAACCTGATCGGCAACGACGCCACAGCCTCCATAGCCGCCGCCGTCGGCCGCGCCAAGTCAGGGGACTTGCAGGTGATGCAGAGGACGCTTGAGGAAGAAGACCTATACCAGGAGCACCGAGACACCTGCTGGGTCACGCACTGGAAAGGCTGGGGCAACGGGATCGCCGATGCACTCTCGCGCGACAACCCGGCTATGGCTAGGCGCATCGCAGCCGCCTTCGGCATCAAGCTCACAGAAGTAGAGTGCAGCGAAAATGTCAAGCGATTCATGTGGCGCACGCTCGTCCGGACACGCAAACTCGGCGAGCACAGCTTCCAACTCACGGCAAGAAGTATCGACGGCAAGTCGACCCTTCTCTTCACACACCCGATGGCGACGGTAGGGTCGCTCATCGAGTCCTACAAGGTGGAGACGCACCTCAACAGGGCGACTCGCATTCGAGCGGTGATCGAGGGCAAGAACGCCACCTATCTGCAGACGGTGGCGAGCGCAGGCGCGTCGCGAGACTGCACTGTCCACATGCTCGCACACCTGCCCGGCGGCATGCGAGACGTCTCCGACCCTCCCAGCCCTCTGCTCGGACCATGCCCCTCCCCCAGCGCCAGCCGCGGGATGAGCGGCGTGCCGCTCGCTGCGCCACCGCCACATCCGCTCAGTCCATCATCCTCCCAATCCCCCTCCGCGCTGGGCGAAGTCCCTCCGCCCCCACCCCCGACGCCGAAGCTCAACTCCGCCGCCAAAGCCAAGGCGAGAGCGCTACGCGACGTCCCCTCGGCGGCAGAGCCCACCCTCGGCCGGCACGGCTCACCGCAGCCGACGTCTGCGATGGCGGCGCGCGAGAGAGCCACCATGCAAGTCGCCGATGTGCTAACCTCCGTCGATTCCGAGTACGCGATATGCCCGTCGGACCCAGATAAGCTCAGGGCTATGGTAGGCGAGCTCGGTCGCACGCTGATCGTCGGTATTCCCAAAGGGACTAAGAGCGCCGACGAGTGGGGCTGGCGGAAGATAACGCAGTTCTGCAAGCACATGGGCCCCACGGTGAGATGGATGCGCCCTCGCGTCGACTCGCCTCTCATCATCGAGGTGAACGAGATATATTTCGTGGCCCTGGCCATGTTCTGGACGGCGCAATGCAACATGGATCCGTCGGCACGCCGAGTAGCGGCATTCGGAGCGACAAAAGCACAGCCGCCAAGCGCCTTGCTCGCCGTATACGGTTGGCGCCGAGTGCAGCGCGACTGCGGCAGATACCTCTGCCCCATGGAAGAGGTGAAGAAGGTCCTGCACGGAATGTGCCTGCAGTACAAGAGGATCCACGGCAAGTACGCCTTCGAGAAGCAGCAAGCGCCGCTGCTCTCGAACGCAGAGCTCGAGCGCATCGAGCTCGCCTGCGCGGACGCAGGTCCCGCCATCATGCCAAAGTGGCCACCGGTGCAGCGCAAGATGTGGCGCTTCCTCCACAACTACCTTATCGCCACAGGCACCAGGGGTGACGAGTTCACAGAGGATGCAGGCGAGCCCGACAATATCATGAGAGAGAACTTCTTCCCGACGGACGCCGACGGCAACGAGCTGGAAGCCACGCCCGAGGCGATAGCCCGGATGAAGAACGGCGAGCTCCTCGGCGCAATCAGCGGCTCCTCCAAGCGCGACAGGCTCAACGTCCACTGGAGCATGCAGAAGCAGTACTTTGAGTACAGCGACGTGGAGGTGAACAACCTGCCACATGCATGGCAGCAGTACGAGCTGGCCGCCCCGTGCCCCGTGGAGCTGCGAGCGCGCTGGCCCGCCTTCTCGATCAGGGGCGACCCGATGCCATTGACGACGAGCCAAGCGTCGTCGCAACACCGCGCCCTTGTGCTCCACGCCCTTCCCGAGCTCGCCACCGCCATCACCAAGCCGACCATCCACTCGTACCGCGCCATCCTAGCGAGCAAACTCGCCGAGGCGCGCGCACGAGGCGACGACACGATCACCGACGCGACAATTCAAGCGCACGTCAGGTGGAAGACCCTGGCATCGCTTCTAAGCTACACCAAGATCTCGCCGGTGCGCTTCGCGCGGAACGTCACAAAGGCGCTGCGGACAGACGCCGGCAAGACACCACACCCTGACGTGCCCGAGATAGACCCCTCGCGCACCCTGCAGGACATCGAAGCAGCCCTCGGCTGCCTTAGCGTCGGCGGCGAGCCAAAAGAACACGAGCCCACCGCCCCAACATCGGCGGCGGTCTCGAAGCCAAAAAGCAAGGCGGCAACTACCGCCGCAGCACCCAAGCACAAGGTCGACCCAGTCGGCGGTAGATGGGGCGCAGATGGCGAGGAGCAACCGTCCGACCCCCGTCACCGCCCCATGTCAGCCGCGAACCCCGCAGGTTTCCTGCCACGCATGCGCACGACAACAGCGATGGACGCCGAGAAGGCCTCACTCAAAAGCAAGCCGCCCTCGAGCAAGGGCAAATCCAAGGCAGCCGCCCCGCCACCCACAGCAACCGCCATCACAATCGTCGGGTGCAACGCGCCGATCAACGTCACAGGCACGGACTCATGGGGGCTGGTCGGATCTAAGGTCAGCCTTCCCCATGACATCTGGGAGGAGCTCGACGGTGGCTCAGCCAACTGCACGATCGACCACTTCCTGGGGCCTTTCAAGTTCAAGCGAGGCGGCACACACGTAGCCTACTCCGTGTCAATCCACGGCTTCGATGGGAACTACGCGATCAAATCATCTGTGATCAAGCGCTTCATCTCGGCAGAGCAGCGCCTCCGGCTGGAGACTGAAGAAGAAATACCGCACGCCGTCGGTATCGACCGCGGCGAGCACAACTAATAACCTGGTGGCTACAAAAGCCAAATCCCTGCCAGGAGCGAGTCGACCACCGATTTGGGCGGTCGCTTCGCTTTCAGGCATCCTCCTCCCTCCTGACGAACGATTTGGGCCTTGTGCCCGTCAGGAGGTAGTACGGGGCCATCCACTTCATTCATCACGCACTGATTAAGTGCAAATGAAGTGGGTGGTCCCACAGGGAGGTATAAGACCAATATATATACTATCATATACATTACTAACAACTGGCGGTCTCGCTCACTCACATATAACAATGCTTAACTCAGTATGCTGGGTTAAGCATGTTATCTGTTAGGGCGGTAGAGAATAGGCATTCCGTCCTTGGGGCGACCTGCATACCACTGCACATCACTAAGTGCAGATTGCGTGGTAAGCACACAGCGCGCGTTTAATAAGCGCACGCCGCTTCGCGGTCGCCAAGGACAGAACCATGCCTGTCGTTTCTCCGCGCCCGTGAGCAAGTCACCCGCCAGTTTCCACCACCTCTAACACCCTACGCCGCACCTCGGGGCAGTCGTCAGCCGCGTGACAGCAGCCAGCCGACACGCCCCGGAGAGTGTAAACAGAGAGATACGCGACATGGCCCTCCGGTAAGTGCAGATCGATAAAGCGACCACCAATGCCGGAGGGAGCTTCGGAGGATGCAACCAGCTTTCCCTAGTTGCTTAGCCCGAGCCAGTCGCGCGGAACTACTTTGAACATCCATTGTTCACAATCCATAGAGGTGTTTGTGTGTATGTCCACTGCCGGGCCTTGTGCCCGTCAGGAGGTAGTACGGGGCCATCCACTTCATTCATCACGCACTGATTAAGTGCAAATGAAGTGGGTGGTCCCACAGGGAGGTATAAGACCAATATATATACTATCATATACATTACTAACAACTGGCGGTCTCGCTCACTCACATATAAGCCATGAACGTCACATCACCATCTTTG
>Ga0302121_10001591_pt1 | contig 10662 bp, 15 predicted proteins | sample CB21_surface_MG_FD_203120 | JGI IMG/M metagenome (GOLD analysis project Ga0302121, IMG submission 203120) | Marine microbial communities from Western Arctic Ocean, Canada - CB21_surface | ecosystem: Environmental > Aquatic > Marine > Oceanic | place: Canada: Western Arctic Ocean | collected... | reverse complement strand
AACATGCAAAAGACGTTCATCCTGAAGTACATGAATCAGTAAATGTAGACGATGTATTAGCACTTATCGATCAGGGCTATACATTAGATCAAGCTGAAGCAATGGTTGCAGAAGCAGCATGTGGTACAGTAAATGCTTCCAGAAAAGTATCAAAAGCCGGAGATAATGATAGAAATATGGCAAATGATCAAAGATCAATTCCAGCAAAAGGAGCAGATACTGCACTTGTTAGACCTGGTACAAAACAGCAACAACGTGATTTTGATAAGGCTGCAAGAATGGCTAAATCAAAAGATAAAGTATCTTTGAAGCCTATGCCTGCTGCATTAACAAAGAAAATGGAAACAGAAGAACTTCACGGCAAACAGCATAAATTAGATCATAATAAAGACGGCAAAATTACTGGACCCGATCTGGAAAAAGTTCGGTCACATGGTCCAGTTCAAAAAGAATCTGTTATGGATCGTGTTAGTAATATGGTTGAAGCTGTTCGAGCTAAAAATGAAATTAGTGAATTGCATAAGAAAACTCTTGGTAGTTATGCCAAAAAAGCTATGGATGATGTAGATACACAAAGCCGCTTCGCCACCGAATATGAAAAGCGTGGAATGGCAGCTAAAAACCCTGGAGTAATGGACAAGAATTTCAAAAAAGCAAACCGTGCGGATGATAAGCTTCGTAATCGTAAAGCTGGTATTAACACAGCTATTGATAAAATGACTAAAGAAGGTACCGCTAAAATCAATGAATTAGATAAGAAAACTCTTGGTAGTTACATTAATAAAGCGGCAGATGATGTTGAGTATCGTGCATACGCGTTAGGCGCGCAAGAGCCTACCGAGCTAGGATCAGTGCGTAAAGGAAGAAATCGTATAAAAGGTATCGCAAAAGCTACTGATCGTTTGACTAAAGAATCTGTGCAAGAAGCTGCTAAGCCAACTGGAATTCATCACTCAACACCGGTAACTGCAGCTCAAGCCAATGATGAGCAGGCAGCAGGTCGTTGGACTGATAAAGCTGGTCGTAATACAATGACTGAAAAAGAATTTGTTGATATGCATACTATTCATCCAGATGTTTTACCAGAGTTTGATGGTAACGTTGCGGCTAAAAAGACAGCTGAAGCTATTAAAAAAGCACCAAAGGCAGTGGCCAAAACGCCTAATATTCCTACATCAAAAGGTGATCAAAAAATTATGCCAGATCCCACACCATATGGTGGTCCCGCCGTAAAAACAGAAAGCTATATGGATAAGTATGCTAAATACATTAGAGGAGATAAATAATGTTTGCAAATAATGATAACGAAAAAACTATTAAAACCTATGCGGCGCTTTTGCAAAATATAAGAGAAGGTAACGATACGTATACTCATCATGTAACAGATCTTATGACACCTGAGAGCGGCGATAGTCCTGAAGATCATGCTAAGTGGAACGCGACAAAGGCTAAGGCTAAAAAAGTCGAGTAATATAAATTAATAAAGTATAGAAACATAATGCAATTATTTGATGAAATAAATGATGACAATTTACTAATATTTGCTTCTCGGCATTACTACAATCCAAAATGTATTGATGTCGAGGAGTTTTATGAAGATTTGAATAGATTTAAGTACGTAAAAAGATTGGTAAATAGATATATTGAATCTGAAAGATTATCAGATAGATTGATATTAAACCATCTTATTATTATTTTTAATGTTTTTGGAGTTGAAGCGAGCATAAAGATTTTAAGATTCAAATTAAATAATGAACATTGGAAAGTTATAAAACCTTTTTTGATATTCTTAAAACATATCGAGCCAACAGATTTTATAGATATTGAGATGGATGATTTTATAGTACAACAGTTAAGAAAGATATAAGAATGGGATTTATTAAGAAGGCTGGTGATTTAGTATACACTTTTAGATTCTTAGCTCTATTAGTAACACCATTTGAAAAAACAAAAGCTTTTGAATTGGGTCTTATTGATAAAGATGGTAAGCGTACTAAAACTGACGGTGACTTAGATTACCCAGAGCAAAGAGATGCATATACACCATTTATTCGTTTAGTATTCAATATTAAGAGATTAATGGCTAAAGCTCCAGGCGGACAATCAATTGTTGCTCGTTACGGTGCAGCTTTATATCTTATTAAAGAAAATTTAGAATTGTCTGATAAGTCAATAAAACAAATTACAGAAAAATGCGGACTTGATCCACTTGATTTTTTATCTGAACAAAATGGTTGGTTTTTATTAGAAAGTGGTGCATTAGCTCCAGGATCATATAGAGTTAAAAATAGTAAAATAGTTAATAGCACATTTGAAGAAATTGTAAGACCAAGAGATTGGATTAGAGTTGGAAATGACTGTTATCCTGTAGGTGAAATGTTTGGGCTAAATGTATATGAAGCTACACATGTAAACACAAAACAAAAAGTCTATGTTACTATAGGAGAAATAGCAGCATGAAAAATAAATTAGCACAAATAAGATCTTTAAAGAAGGCATTAAAAAATTATAAGCCTTCTGAAAAAGATGATAAAAAAGACGAAGTTCGAGAAGATTCGCCGTCTAATTCAATCGGTGCCGGTGGACCAGTTGCTGGCCACGATAATATTCCGCTTGGTCATAAAATGATGCGTAGAGTCAAAGAAGTTCCGGTAACTGATCGTAGATATAAACTCAATAGTTCAAAAGCTAATACTTTAAAGAAAAAATATAGAGGTAAAGAACTATTGTTAACTACATTTAAAAACCACGCATACGGCAAGTAAATGCTTAAAATTTATATGATGATATTCGTAATCGGTTTAATAGGCTCTATAGGTTATGGAGCCTATGCTACGTGGAATCATATGCAAGCAAAAATAGAAATATTAACAGCAAACAATGCTAAGCTTGAGGGTGCTGTACAGACTCAAAAAGATACTATTGGCGCGCTTGAGTCTGATATTCAAGCTGTTAATACTGAATTAAATGCTGTTAATAAGCAAATGACCCGCACCCGCACGCGGAACAAAATTTTAGCTAAAAAGTTAGAAAGTTTAGATCTTGGATTACTCGGAGTCGAGAAACCAGAAGTAGCAGAAAGAATAATTAATAGAGGAACTGTAAATGCTGGGAGATGCTTTGAATTGATGTCAGGCGCGCCTCTAAGTGAAAAAGAAAGAGATGCAGAAAATGGAAAAGCGTTTAATCGTGAATGTCCTTGGTTGTTTGATACTCTCGTTATCCCTAATCGGGTGCAGCAGCCTGAAGAGACAACTCCCTGAGGTAGTAGAAATTAGAACTAAGCCAGTCAAGAGACCTGAGCTAGTATTGCCTAATGCAGACCAAATTGATCAACGTGATATAACATGGGTTGTAATTACACCAAATAACCATTCTGAAGTTTTTGATAATTTAAAAAAGACTGGTGATGATTTAGCTTTATTTGGATTGACTGGTGATGATTATGGAAAATTAGGTTTAAATATATCTGATATTAGAATGTATATAGGACAACAACAAGCGATCATTCAAGCATATAAAAATTATTATATTGAAAGCGAAAAAACCATGGATAAAGCAGTTACTATAGAGGAATAACAATGGAATACTTATGGATTTATACCAGCATAGCTGGAGCACTTTTAGGCGCTGCTTGTTTAGCATATATACGAGACACGCGAATAGGTTTATGGGGATATTCAAAGTTTGATCAAATTCTTGACTGGTTGCGTGATAGATATGGATGGACATGGTTTGATCAAGATCCAGAAGCATGGAAAAAAGTAAATCCAAAGATAGCAGCTAAGATTCAAGAACTTGAAAATAGAATAAATGAGATGTCAAGAATTTCAGGTGATAATAGAAATATTAGTAGTAGAAAGAATTCTACAGGATCAATACAGCGTAAAAACTATTCTGACGCATAGTATACTATCCTCCCTTTTAAGAGATTACTCTCTTATTATACCATAGATATATACCTTTGTACATATAAAAATACCATATATATTACTTTTTTTTACAAAAAGGGGCATATATGGTATTTACAAAAACCTAACATTGATATATAATAGTACTAATCATAAAACAAACTTCAACTAATACTTAGTAAATATACGATTTACTGAGTATATATTTTACGCTTAAGGGAAAATTATATGCTATTTCAAGAACAAATCTCCAGAAAACCAGATTTATATCCATGGACAAAAGACTTTATTGAAGCTATTTGGAAAGGCTTTTGGACACCTGAAGAATTTAACTTTCGTTCAGATTATTCACAATTTAAATCAGATCTAAGTCCAGAAGAACGGGAGATTGTTGTTAAGACCATGTCAGCAATTGGTCAAATTGAAATTGCAGTTAAATCATTTTGGGCCGATGTAGGTAATCACTTACCTCATCCATCAATTAAAGATTTAGGCTATGCAATGGCCAATTCAGAAGTCATTCATAATATGGCATATGAGAAAATTCTTGATGTCTTACATTTGACTCATGTGTTTGAAGAAAATTTAAATGAAAAAGTAATTAAAGGCCGTGTAGACTATTTACGTAAATATAATAATAAAGTATATGCTGACGATAAAAAGCAATATATTTATTCCATTATGTTATTTACATTGTTTGTTGAAAATGTAAGTTTATTTAGTCAATTCTATATTATCATGCATATGAATCGTAATAAAGCAGTAATGAAAGATTGTGCACAACAAGTACAATATACTCGTAATGAAGAAATGTTACATGCTCAAGTAGGCATTAAATTAATCAATACCCTGCGTGAAGAATATCCAGAATTATTTGATGCAGAACTCGAATCAAGAGTAAAAGAAGAATGCATTGATGCTCTTAAAGCTGAAAGCAAAGTGATTGATTGGATTATGGGTGATTATGAAACAAAAGGTCTATCTGCTGGTATTCTTAAATCATTTATTGCTAAAAGAATGTCTGATTCTTTAGATCAAATCGGGTTTGATAATTCAGAGATTATATATAATCAAGATGATGTTGATCAAACTTTTTGGTTTGATGAAGAATTATTGGGTGCTAACATGACAGACTTCTTTCAAAAGCGTCCAGTTGAATATGCAAAGGGTCAAGGTATTACTGCTGATGATTTATTTTAAAGGATTACATAATGGGATTTGAGTGGGCAAACGATGATTCACGGCTTTTTTTAAGTCGTGGATACATTGATGGAAATATGACAACCGAAGAGCGAGTGCGAATGATCGCCCAAGCTGCAGAAACGATTCTTGATAAAGAAGGTTTTGCTGATAAGTTTTATGGTTATATGAGCAGAGGATTCTATTCTCTATCATCTCCAGTATGGTCTAACTTTGGAACTAAAAAAGGATTGCCTATTTCATGTAATGGCGTTTTTGTTGAAGACGATATGGCATCAATTTTAATGAAAAATGCTGAAGTTGGAATGCAAACAAAGATGGGTGCAGGCACATCAGGTTACTTTGGAGCTATTCGATCAAGAGGAGAACCTATTAAATCTGGTGGTGTAGCTGATGGACCTGTGCATTTTATGAATCTCACTGAGACGCAAGTAGACGTAGTTGCTCAGGGATCAGTGCGCAGAGGATCTTTTGCAGCTTATTTGCCTATTGATTCTCCAGATATTATGGAGTTTCTTGAGTGTCGTGAAGAAGGCTCTTCTATTATGCATCTATCACTAGGTGTTTGTATCTCTGATGAATGGATGCAATCTATGATAGATGGCGATTCAGAGAAAAGAACTGTATGGGCTCGTGTACTTCGTAAGCGTAGAGAAAGTGGTTATCCATATTTGTTCTTTAGTGATACTGTTAATAATAATAAGCCTCAAGTGTTGAAAGATCAAGATATTCCTATTTGGGCGTCTAATCTTTGTTCTGAGATTTGTTTACCTTCAAGCGATGAATGGTCATTTGTATGCAATCTAGCTTCGATGAATTGTGCTACATTTGATGAATGGTCTGAAACTGACGCAGTAGAAACGATGATTTGGTTTCTTGATGCAGTAATGGAAGAATATATTGAAAAAACTAAAGATATTCAGTTTATGCATTCTGCTTATAATTTTGCATTACATTGGAGAGCTTTAGGACTTGGACAGTTAGGCTGGCATACATATCTTCAATCGAAGAGTATAGCATTTGAATCATTTGAAGCACAAATGCTTTCTATGAAAATTAGTAAATTTATTGATGATAAATCACTTGAAGCATCAAAAGAATTAGCTATTGAATATGGTGAGCCAAAAGGTATGTTAGGTACTGGAGAGCGTAATCTTACAAGAACTGCAGTAGCTCCTACTACATCTTCTTCGTTTATTCTTGGTCAGGTGTCTCCGTCTATTGAGCCACTCGCTTCAAATTACTTTACAAAAGATTTAGCAAAGGGTAAATTTACATATCGTAATCCTCATCTTAAAGCTGTACTACATGATCATGGTAAAAATAACGAAGAAGTATGGGTAGATATTCTTAAACACGGCGGATCTGTTCAACATCTTGATTTTTTAACTGAGCATGAAAAAGATGTGTATAAGACTTTTAGTGAGATTACACCGCTTTCAATTGTTCAGCAAGCTGGCGGAAGACAAAAATATATTGATCAATCTCAGTCGTTAAACATTCTTATTCATCCAGATATTCCAGCAAAAGATGTCAATTCTTTGATTATTGAAGGTTGGAAGTTAGGAGTTAAAACATTTTACTATCAAAGATCAGCAAACCCCGCACAAGAATTAGTTCGTGATATTATGAACTGTGCAAGTTGCGAAGCGTAAGGAATACTATATGTTACACTATTATATTGAGTGCGATTATTGTGACACAGAATCACAAGTATCAACAGAAGAAGATAAAGAGCCAGAATATTGCCCGTGCTGTGGACACGAAGTAAATGCTCAGGTTTTAGACGGAGAAGATTGAAGTGTATAAATAGTATTTTGTAATTAAGGAATACTATATTGTGGTTATTTGAAAATAAAGAGTTTGATCCAGCTGATTCTCGTATTGATGAATTAGCTGGATTTGTTTACTGTATAACTGATTTAACAAATAATAAAAAATACATTGGTAAAAAAACACTATGGTCTACAAGAAGACTTAAACCTTTAAAAGGTAAAACCCGTCGAAGAATAAAAAAAGCACAATCTGATTGGATAAGCTATTATGGCTCAAATGAAGAAGTTAAGTTGCTTGTAGAAAATGATGGAGAAAATAGATTTAAAAGAGAAATAATAAAGCTATGTAAGACAAAAGGTCTTATGAGCTATTACGAGGCAAAAGAACAATTTGATCGTGAAGTCCTTTTTAGTGATGAATATTATAATCAATTTATTGGATGCAAAATTCATTCAAAGCATGTAAAAGGAAAAGAATAATGTACGAATATAAATGTACTATTAATAGAGTAGTTGACGGAGATACAGTTGATGTAGATATTGATCTTGGATTTGGTATTGTATTAACAGATGAAAGAGTTCGTGTGATGGGTATTGATACGCCTGAATCTCGTACCAGCGATAAGGTTGAAAAGGTTTTTGGTAAAGCAGCTAAAGCAAGACTTCAAGAACTTCTTGGAGCTAAAGGTGTATTAAAGACTGAAATTAATAAAGATGGTGAAGATATGAAAGGTAAGTTTGGTAGAGTCCTTGGCGACTTTGTTGCGCCAGACGGACGTATGTGTACAGAGATTCTTATTGATGAAGGTCATGCTGTCCCATATCATGGTCAATCAAAAGCTGATGTCGAAGTTGGACATCTTGCTAATCGTCAAAGATTAATGCAAGAGGGCAAAGTTGACGTAAAATTAATTCAAAAATTATCTGAATAAAGGGTTTACAATTGAGTAATACTATGGTATAATGTCTATATAATGAAAGGAATCAACTATGATTTTAATTGACTTCTCAGGTATTTCAATTGCCCCTGTCGCAATGGGCTTAACAAATGCTGATGAAAATTTAATACGCCATATGATATTAAATAGTATTCGTATGTATCGTCAAAAGTTTAAAGACAAATATGGTGAAATAGTTATTGTATGCGATGCTGGTGGAAATTGGCGCAAAGATGTATATCCTGAATATAAAGGAAAGCGCAAAGAATCGCGTGAAAAATCTAAGATTGATTGGGATGAAGCTTTTCGTTGTATAAATTTAGTTCGCGAAGAATTAAAAGAACATTTTCCATATAAAGTTATTCATCAATGGGGATGTGAAGCTGATGATTCTATTGCTGAAATAGTAAAATGGACTCAAGAGTTTGGTAATCATGAAGAGGTAATGATTGTATCAGCTGATAAAGATTTTCGTCAACTACAAAAATATGGCAATGTTCGGCAATGGTCAACATCTACTAAGAAATTTGTAGATGAACCTAATCCTAGGCTTTATCTTGAAGAGCATATTCTTACTGGATGCGGCACCGATGGTGTACCAAATGTTTTATCTGACGATAAAGTTTTTGTAGAAGGTAGACGGCAAGGTACTTTATCATCAAAGAAAAAAGCTGCTCTCTTAGAAGATCCAAAAGCTTTAGGTGATGAAGTTTATCGTAATTATTTACGTAATAAAAAACTAATAGATTTAACAGAAAAATCAGAATGTCCTCAAAACATTAAAGAAGAAATTATAAATAAGTATGTAGAACAAGATCAATATGGAAATAAAAGTAAAGTGTTCCCATATCTTGTAGCTAAGCGTTGTAGAATGTTAGTTGAAAGTGTACAGGAGTTTATATAATAATGATAAGTGATATACTTAATGATGTAATAAAAGCTCGATCTAAAAAAGAAAAGATTGAGATATTAAAAAAGAATGAGTGCTGGGCCCTAAAAGATATTTTAAAAGGAACATATGATACTAGTGTTCAATTTAATATTCCAGCTGGCCCACCCCCACCATTTGAAGCAAATGAAGGTTATAATGCACCATCTAATCTTTATAAAAGACACAAAGATTTCATTTCATTTGTTAAAGGTGGTCCAGGCGATTCTATGCAAAAAGTAAAAAGAGAAAAATCTTTTATTATTTTGTTAGAGTCAGTTGAGCCTCCTGAAGCACAATTAATTATTAATATGATTAACAAAACCCCAATAAAAGGAGTTACCAAAGCAGTAGCAAACGAAGCCTTTCCGAATTTGATACAGAAATAAATATATAATGATTGGAAAATATACTTATAATTAGATTTATAGACAGGCCTTCTTTGGAAGAGTCTGTCTTTTTTTAGGAGAACTAAAATGGTTTTACATAACAATCAAATAGCGAAATTGCAAAAAGATTCTACTGAGCTTAAAGCTTATGTAGAGGAAATAAAACAAAAGGGTAACCATTCTTTAGCTAAGAAACTTGAATCAAAAAAGGTATATTTAGATCAGAAGATATATGAATTAGAGGATATGGTAGCGTAATTCTTTACAAGAAATAGTATAGAAAAGGAGCAATTAGTTTTGTTCCTTTTTTTATTTGTATAAATATAGTAAAATAGATTAGCAAATTATCGAATGGGGTAGATATGAAAACTTTTAAACAGATGAACGAAGATATTCAACATCAAAAGCAACTCAACGAAAAAGGTTTGCTTACAAAACTTAAACAGGCAAAAAATGCAGCAGTAACCGCATTTAAAAATAGTCCTGAAAAGCATGCCGCAAAAATGGACGCCGTAGCTAAGAGAGTTGCTAAGCAAGATGCTGAACATGAAAAAGCAAAAGCAGAGCTGGCTAATAAAAGTAAAAGTAACGCTCAAAAATTAGCGGATTTAAAAGGGTCGAGCGCAAGTTATAATATTACCAAAAAAGGCAAGGCTAACAATCCAAACGCAATGCGACCTAAGGGTAAAGACGGATCATTCTTTGATACTACTGCTCCTCATAATCCTAATAATTCAGGTAGATTGGCCCCCCATCCTAAAGGTGATTGGGTAGATGCCGCTGGAAACACTAAACTAAAAGTGGACGAGGCTGAAGCTCATTCTCGCGACATGGCTTCTTCTCGCATTATTGCTAGAGAAAATAGCATAGATGGTGAGAGCGACAAAGATCGTAGAGCTGTTCATGGTAAGAGTGATGCTGAAATGCGTGTGGAGGCTACTAAAAAGCATATAGGAAAACTTAAAGCACATGCCCCAGAAGCAAAAGACAGAATAGCTCATGCTGAACATACTTTAAAACTCCATACAGATGCTCACGCTGCTGCTGTCGCTCATATGGAAACTCACAAAGAAAAAGAATATACATCTTCGCATGTCGGTCATTATCATGAACATCATTATGGTAGTGGAGCTCAAGACCACCATTATGATGAAATGGAAAGGCATAAAAAAGCTGAACAAGAGAATCCTTCTGAAACACATATTAATGATGCAAAACTAGGATATGATCATACACATGAAGATCATCCACATCATGAAGAAGAAAGAACAGCTGACTATGCTGGTCCAACACACGGTGCTACTTTGCACAAATTAGTTAAAACTGCTACTGCAGCACATCATGCTTATAATGAAATGGTTGATAGCCAAACTAAAGCTGAAGCTGGGCTTCCAAAAGGTCAAAAGAGTAAAACTAAATTTCATAAGAAAGCTGCTTACGACAAAGTTGATGTTAAAACCCGCGCAACATATTATAAAAAAGCATTAACAAAATTAACTCCAGAAGGTAACGATGCAGTTA
>Ga0302121_10001590_pt1 | contig 10665 bp, 9 predicted proteins | sample CB21_surface_MG_FD_203120 | JGI IMG/M metagenome (GOLD analysis project Ga0302121, IMG submission 203120) | Marine microbial communities from Western Arctic Ocean, Canada - CB21_surface | ecosystem: Environmental > Aquatic > Marine > Oceanic | place: Canada: Western Arctic Ocean | collected... | reverse complement strand
CTGTGGGTGCCTATGCCTGCTATAAGTTGATGACGACCTTCCCTGATGTGAGCATCATGTTTCACATATTGATTTCGGGGGGCATAACGGCGGCAGTGGTGACCTTGTTTGGCCTACCTAGCCTGCGCATCAAAGGCTTTTACCTTGCGGTAGCCACGCTGGCTGCCCAGTTTTTCTTGGTGTGGTTATTTAACCGGGTTGCGTGGTTTTACAATTATTCTGCGTCTGGTCAGATTAATGCGCCCGATCGCACAGTGTTTGGCCATCTGGTGACGGGTCCAAATACAGAAGCTTGGGCTCAGTATATGATTTGTCTTGTGTTTGTGACCTTTGCCGGCATCGTTGGGCGCAACTTGACCCGCGGATCCTTGGGGCGAAAATGGTCTGCCATTCGCGATATGGATATTGCTGCTGAGATCATTGGCGTTAACCCACTTTCTGCGAAACTTTCAGCTTTTGCAATTTCTGGCTTCTTCATCGGTATTTCAGGCGCTCTGTTCTTCAGTGTCTATCTAGGCGCGGTAGAGGTTGGAGAGGCCTTCGGTATCCAAAAATCATTCTTGGTGCTATTCATGATTATCATTGGTGGCTTAGGGTCAATCTTCGGCAGTTTTGCCGGAGCAGCATTTATGGTTTTGCTGCCCGTGCTGCTCAAAAATATTTTGGTTGGTGGCCTTGGCTGGGACACGGCGCTGGCCGCACACCTCGAATTTATCATTGTGGGGGCTTTAATCATTGTATTTTTGATCGCAGAGCCGCACGGTTTGGCACAACTTTGGCGCATTGCTAAAGAAAAATTACGACTCTGGCCTTTCCCACACTAGGGAGCGGTTAGCTATACGAACCGGGAAACCCGGCATAATCGGACAAACCAAGGGAGGATTAATCCGATGAAAAGACTAGCAACAGTAACAGTGGCCGCCGTCATGGCAGCAGCTCCAGTGATGGCGGACCTCGTGTTTCCATCTTTATCTTATCGCACCGGCGCTTATGCGGCGGGTGGTATCCCATTTGCGGATGGCTACGCAGACTATATGACGCTCTTGAACGAACGTGATGGTGGCATTGGTGGCGTTATGACCCGCATTTTGGAATGCGAAACCGGTTATAACACCGAGAAAGGCGTTGAATGCTATGAGGCGACTAAGGGTGAAGGCTCCCTAGTGTATCAACCGCTTTCAACTGGCATCACTTATCAGTTGATTCCAAAAGTAACAGCCGATGGCATCCCTATGCACACCATGGGCTACGGCCGGACATCTGCTGCTAATGGCAAGGTATTTTCCAACGTGTTTAACTACCCTGCCAACTATTGGAATGGTGCGTCACTGGTTGTGAACCACCTTTTGGATATCAATGGCGGTGATATCAAAGGCAAGAAACTTACTTTGGTCTATCACAACTCTGGCTATGGCAAAGAGCCAATCCGGACTTTCGAAGAGCTTGCAAGTAAACATGGTTTTGAACTGACTTTACTTGCGATTGACCACCCAGGCCAGGAGCAGAAATCCCAATGGCTACAAATCCGCCGTGAACGTCCTGATTATGTCACCATGTGGGGATGGGGTGTGATGAACCAAGTCGCAATCCAGGAAGCCATAAATATAAAATTTCCAATGGAAAACTTTATCGGTGTATGGTGGTCAGGCTCTGAAAATGCAGTGCTACCGGCTGGAGATGGAGCAAATGGCTATAAGGCGATCACGTTCCACAATGTAGGTAGTGACTTCCCAGTATTTGGTGATCTAGCGAAATACGTTGTTGATGCTGGTAAGGCTGCGGGTGCAGGTGACCAAATTGGTACTGCTATCTACAACCGGGGTTTCTACGCTGCAATGTTAGCTGCTGAGGCAGTGAAAACTGCTCAAAAGATCCACGGTGTTGCAGATATTACCCCTGCAATGATGCGAGATGGAATGGAAGCCTTGGAAATAACTGAAGCAGTTATGACTGATTTGGGCATGCCAAACTTTGGCCCATCATTCAAAGTATCTTGTGAAAACCATGGTGGTCCGGGTACTGGCGCTGTGGCACAATGGGATGCGACCAACAAAAAGTGGTCTTTGATTAGTGATTTTGCTGAGTCTGACATGTCAGTTATCCAGCCACTAATCGATGCTGACTCTGCCGCCTATGCTGCAGAAAATAGTATGGAAACTCGCTGTAACTAAAACTGTTTAAAAGCGCTCTGGCCCTATTTGGGCCAGAGCATCCCATATAGGATTAAAGTTATGCTTGACGCCAACCCAACAAACGAAACTCTTTTAGAAGTTAATAATATTGAGGTGATTTACAATCACGTTATCTTGGTATTGAAAGGCGTGTCTTTGAGCGTTCCCAAAGGCGGCATTACCGCTCTCTTGGGCGGCAACGGTGCTGGCAAGACGACAACACTTAAAGCCATCTCTCAATTGTTGCACTCCGAACGGGGCGAGGTCACCAAGGGATCGATCGAATATCGGGGTCAATCTGTTTCTGGTTTGAACCCCTCCGATCTCGTGAAGCGCGGCGTTATTCAAGTAATGGAAGGCCGGCATTGTTTTGAGCATTTGACGATCGAAGAGAATTTGCTGACTGGAAGCTATACCCGTCGTGATGGCGCGGCTGCGGTGGCAGCAGATTTGGAAAAAGTATACGCATATTTTCCGCGGCTGCGCGAACGTCGCAAAAGTCAAGCTGGCTACACTTCCGGTGGTGAGCAGCAAATGTGTGCCATTGGGCGGGCCTTGATGTCGCGCCCTGAGACAATTTTGTTGGATGAGCCGTCAATGGGATTGGCGCCGCAGTTGGTTGAAGAAATTTTTGGCATCGTGAAAGATTTGAATGAAAAAGAGGGTGTGTCCTTCCTGCTGGCTGAGCAAAATACCAATGTCGCCCTGCGCTTTGCGCATTATGGCTACATTTTGGAGTCTGGGCGTGTGGTTATGGATGGCCCTGCCGCAGAGCTCCGCGAAAACCCGGATGTGAAAGAATTTTACCTTGGGATGTCTGACGAGGGGCGTAAGTCGTTCCGTGACACCCGCAGCTACCGCCGTCGAAAAAGATGGCTGAGCTAATCTAAAATTCTGAGGATAGTTAATAAGGAATGGTGGAATGACCTTTTATGATGATTTGGAAATCCGTTCCGCTGATGCACGTGCAGCCTCCCTTGCGGAATACTTGCCTGCGCTGCTGGCACATGCGCAAACCCTGCCAGGCAATTCTGGCCTATCTGATTTTGATCTCACAAACATAATATCTGCCGCTGATATTGCGCGATTGCCGGTATTGCGCAAATCCGAACTTGGCGTGGCGCAAAAACTGCACCCCCCTTTTGGTGGCTTCTCCGGAGCAGATTTTGAATATGCATTTCAATCTCCGGGTCCATTGTATGAACCAGGCAGAGCTACGCATGATTGGTGGCGGTTTGCCAGGTTCTTGCATGCCACTGGGATAGGCGTCGGTGATATAGTACAAAATTGCTTTTCCTATCACCTAACCCCAGCGGGTACGATGTTTGAAAATGGTGCGCGCGCAGTGGGTGCTGCCGTTTTACCGGCTGGTACTGGGCAAACTGAACTGCAAGCTCAGGCAGCCCATGATGTTGGTGTGACGGGTTATGCCGGCACGCCAGATTATCTTAAAATCATTCTCGAAAAAGCGGATGAGATGGGGCTACCTTTGGCTATTAGCAAAGCCGCTGTGGGAGGCGGTGCGTTGTTCCCGACACTGCGGGCGTGGTACTTGGATCGTGGAATCGCTTGCCGGCAATGCTATGCGACTGCTGATCTTGGCAATGTGGCCTATGAAAGCGCTGCGATGGAGGGCCTAATTCTTGATGAGGGGGTAGTTGTAGAGATTGTGACACCAGGAACGGGGAATCCAGTACCATTTGGTGAGGTGGGTGAGGTTCTGGTTACTACACTCAACCCAGATTACCCTTTGGTGCGGTTTGCTACCGGTGATCTTTCGGCGTTTATGAATGGTCAAAGTCCCTGTGGGCGCACTAATCTGCGGATCAAAGGCTGGATGGGCAGGGCCGATCAAACGACCAAAATCAAAGGGATGTTCATTAGGCCAGAACAGGTGGCAGCGTTTGTTGCCAAACACCCTGAAGTGGCTCGCGCTCGTGTGATTGCCAGCCGAGCCGCGGAAGCAGATATTATGACCATGAAAATTGAAGGTGACGTTGGCCATACTGATGTCTATGCAGCCTCAATTGTTGGGGTGTTGAAATTAAAGGCGCAGATTGAGGTGGTGGGCATAGGCTCGCTGCCCAAGGACGGTGTTATAATAGAAGATCAACGCAGCTACGACTAATAATTATTGTGAGCCCATTTCGGGCTCCGCCATTTAATAGAGCGCACCTTCTGCTATGTTCAAAAATTAAGACAAAAAAAGCCGCCCCAAAGGGGCGGCATTTTTAAAACTCTGCATCAAAGATTAACCCTGACGCGCCTTAAAGCGGGGCTGTGTTTTATTGATAACATAAACACGGCCTTTGCGGCGTACCACACGACAATCGCGGTGGCGGCTCTTAAGCGAGCGAAGCGAGTTTTTGACCTTCATGGCCTTCTCCTTCAAAACCGGGCCGCGGAGTAGCCCTAGCTAAATTACATGGTGGGCACGACTGGGATCGAACCAGTGACCCCTTCGATGTCAACGAAGTGCTCTACCGCTGAGCTACGCGCCCGTTGAACCGAAACAAACCGAGCGCCCCACATAAAGAGGACGCAGAAATCTGCGCCGGTAGCGGCCGTATATGCAGCGGATGCCGAGTCTTCAAGCTGTAATCGCAGATCAGCACAGAAATAGAGCAGCTTCCCATAATTTTTCTACTTTAAACATGAAATGCTTCCCCAATTTGGGTCTCATGCTATATTAGGCGAATGATAGTCGATCCTTTTATCCTTTATGAGCCTGCACAGCTCACCAGCAGCATCGTGTTTGCTACGCCACATTCGGGACGTAATTACTCGCAGGACTTCTTAGATCGCATTATACTTGATGCTCATGCGATCCGTGCATCAGAAGATGCCTTTGTTGATCAGTTGTTTCTGCCAGTAACTGAGGTGGGTGCACCGCTGCTGGCCGCGTTAGTTCCACGCGCATTTGTAGATTTAAACCGTTCTTGTGAAGAACTTGACCCTGCGCTGATTGGAGACATGCGATCCGCTGGGTCGAGTGCACGGGTGACATCAGGGCTGGGTGTTGTGCCGCGTGTTGTGGCGGCTGGCCGGCCAATTTATCATGGTAAGATTTCTATGGTAGAGGCTCAAGCGCGATTGCAGGATGTCTGGCACCCCTATCATCAGCGCTTGCAGGCATTGCTGGATGCAACGCGCACTAAGTTTGGTCACGTTGTGTTGATCGATTGCCATTCTATGCCGCATGAGGCTACAAACCCTGGATTACGCAGCAAAACGTCACCTGAGATTGTAGTGGGAGATCGGTTTGGTGCCGCAGCTGATCCAAAAGTTGTCGAGTGTGTGCAGGCGGCTTTCGCTGATGCGGGTTTTCGGGTGTCTCGCAACGTGCCCTTTGCTGGGGCTTATATCAGCCAGCATTATGGCAAGCCCAAGCGTGGGCAGCATGTTATTCAAATAGAGATTGATCGTAGTCTTTACCTGGATGAGGCATCAATTAAACCTCTAGCAAGCTTTGTAGACTTCCAAACCCGCTTGCGTACGGTGATCGAAAAAGTTGCAGCGGTAGAGTTAGGGAAGGATCAGATTGCGGCCGAGTGACCTACCGTAAAGATCGCCCCTTCACTATAGCATCACTACCAAACTTGGCACGTATGGCATCAGTGGCACGCTCGGCCTTGGTGCGCTTAGCGGCGTTGGGATCCAGTAGATCACTGGTGAGGTCGCTGTCTGCATCACCAACCAAATCTGACAGTCCAACGCCGATTAATCGATAGGGGCCTTGTGGTCCGACCTGGTCAAACAAATCACGTGCGGTTCGATAAATGCGGTCTGCGATTTGGGTAGGGTCACGCAAAGTGATCCGGCGTGACAGAGATTTATGGTCCTTGCGTTTCAGTTTTAACGTGACTACCCGCCCGGCCATGTCTCGCGCTTTGGCCCGATCGGTTACTTTCTCTGCCAAGCGCCAAATATGACCATCCAAGATGTCAGAATCTGATGTATCTTCGAAAAAAGTGGTCTCATTGGAAATGCTTTTGACGGGTGCATCTGATGTGACACGTCGAAGATCATGCCCACGTGCCAGATGCCAGAGCCTATCGCCCAAAGAGCCAAAGCGCTGGTTAAGGTCTTGCTGGTCCCACCGCAACAGATCGGAAAAGGTCTGAATTCCCGCCTTACCAAGGGATTCTTTTGCCACTGCGCCAACACCCCAAATCAGTCCGATAGGTTTGTCGAGTAGAAAGCTGTTTGTTTCTGCTTTGCCAATCACTGAAAATCCGCGAGGTTTGTTGAGATCGCTAGCTACTTTGGCAAGAAATTTATTATGTGACAAACCAATAGAGCCAGTCAGCCCAAGTTCGCCTTTCATGCGTTTGATCAATTTTGCTAACATCACAGCCGGCGGTGCGCCATGCAGTTTGTTGGTCCCAGTCATATCCATAAAAGCTTCATCTAGTGATAGTGGCTCAATGGCTGGGGTTAAGTCCTGCATCATCGCCCGGATGGCTTTGCTAGCTTTTACATATTCTTCCATCCGTGGCCGCACCACGACAGCCTCAGGACAAAGCTTGAGGGCCTGAAACATGGGCATGGCTGATTTCACACCTCGCACGCGGGCTACGTAACAGGCGGTACTTACCACTCCACGTTGCCCGCCACCAATTATTACAGGTTTACTCGCTAGTTCAGGATTATCGCGCTTCTCGACTGAAGCATAAAATGCATCGCAATCCATATGGGCAATAGAAAGTGTGAAGAGCTCGGGATGCACGGTTATGCGTGGCAGTCCACACTGAGAACACCGCTTAGGAGCAGTTTCAAAGGTGGTGAGACAATCTCGGCATAGTGCGGGCATGTATTAATGATACCGTGGAACAGAAGAGGCGTCCACGGGCAAGACAATTACCCAAATTCATTTGTAATCTTCATTTCTGCCAAATTGCCCTTATATATAAAACCAACAAGAGGAGATTCGATATGAATTTTGAAGGTGTAATTAATCAAGTAGGACAGAATGGATTTTATATCGCTTTGGCGATCATCATCTTTGTTATCCTTTTTAAAGGGGTTCGCATTGTCCCACAATCCGAAAAATACGTGGTGGAACGCTTTGGGCGACTTAAATCTGTTCTTGGACCAGGGTTCAATTTCATAGTTCCATTTCTTGACCGTGTGCGCCACGAGGTTTCGGTGTTGGAACGCCAATTACCAACTAATAGCCAAGACGCCATCACCAGTGACAACGTTTTGGTGAAGGTAGATACATCTGTGTTCTATCGCATCACTGAACCCGCCAAAACAGTGTACCGCATTCGCGATGTAGATGGAGCGATTTCGACAACTGTGGCTGGTATCGTCCGTGCGTCGATTGGAAAGATGGAATTGGACGAGGTCCAGTCTAACCGTTCGCAGCTGATTGTTGCTATTAAAACTGCCATTGAAGTAGCTGTTGGTGACTGGGGTGTCGAAGTTACCAGGGCAGAGCTGTTGGATGTTAACCTTGATCAAGCCACTCGCGATGCGATGTTGCAGCAATTGAATGCTGAACGTGCACGCCGGGCACAGGTAACTGATGCTGAGGGGAACAAGCGGGCTGTTGAGTTGAACGCTGACGCCGAACTTTATGCCGCTGAACAGGCTGCTAAAGCTCGCCGGATACTGGCTGACGCTGAGGCTTATGCCACGGGTGTCGTTGCTGAAGTCATTTCTAAAAATGGGCTTGAAGCGGCACAATATCAGGTAGCGCTAAAACAGGTTGAAGCTCTTACGGCCTTAGGCGGTGGCGAAGGCAAGCAAACCATTGTGCTTCCCTCAAACGCCATGGATGCTTTTGGAGATGCTTTTAAGATGTTTAGAGGTTCAAAATGATGCTTGCGGCGATAAATTTTACTTGGTGGGCCTGGGCCATTGTTGCACTGACCTTTGCATTTTTTGAGATCATCCTGCCCGCATTTGTATTCTTAGGTATGGCCATCGGTGCCGCCTCCGTGTCGCTGTTTATGCTGTTGGGCGGCGCCGAAGTTTTGGGCGGCTCGGTGGCCGCCACTCTGGTAGTTTTTGCCGTAGCCTCACTTATTGCAACCTTGATTCTGCGTAAAGTTTTTGAGTTACCTAAAGGGCAAGTCAAAACCTTTGACAGCGACATAAACGATTAGCACTAAGCGTCAGAATTTATGACTTTTGGACTGCTTAATTCTGCCAGAATGGCCAGTGCTGCGGCTCGCGGTGATGGCGATTTCCAGATTGGACGGCCCACAACCACATGATCAGCACCATTGGCAACTGCTTGAGCTGGGGTCGCCACGCGTTTTTGATCGCCTAAAGCCGCACCTGCTGGACGCACTCCAGGAGTGACGATTAGCTTTCCCTTTGATTCTGGCAAGGCACGGATCAAAGCGGCCTCTTGCGGGCTGGCGATGACACCATCGGCGCCCGCGTCAAAGGCTTTACCTGCGCGCTCAACCACTAAATCCGCAATTGAGCCCGACTTTATCAATGCACCATCAAGGTCTGCGCGGTCTAGAGATGTCAGGATGGTCACAGCCAAGATCTTAAGTTCTTTGCCTGCGGAGCCCTCTTTGGCTGCGTGGACAACATGTGGATCTCCGTGAACGGTTAGGAAATCGAGATCAAACTGTGCCAAGCCGCGCACGGCATGTTCCACGGTCGCACCGATATCAAAAAGCTTCATATCTAGAAAGATTCGCTTGCCAAATTCGGCTTTTAACTCATTTGCCAAGGCCAGCCCGCCGCCGGTCAACATGCCAAGACCGATTTTGTAAAAGCTAACGGCATCGCCCAGTTGCTCAGCCATTTTAAGGCCATCAATGGCATTGGGTACATCCATCGCAACAATTAATCTGTCATTCGCCATGGCTACCTCCAAAATCGCTTCCAGTTTGGGTTAGTCGCTGAGTTGTTGTCTGTCCATGCCTGTTTCAATATATTCAGCAATCGTCGATTGTAGCGTCCCTGTTCTAAAGGCTAGTCATTATTCTGAAGAATACATCTGCTAATGGAAGCGCATCCGTACCATCGGCTACTGCTATAAGTGCGTCTTTGTCGCTGCGCCTTGCGCTTTTGCAAGGCCGTGACTTATGAGATTAGTGTAAAAGGTGAGGGCCTAGTTTGTGTGTTTGTTCACCGCCGGTGTCCATATCATAGCCATCGGAATTGTAAGTGAGTAGATAGTCATGATTGACACAGTAAATCGTTACACCTAACAAATGTTAGGTAGGGTACTATCAATGGAACGCTGATGTCAGCCGCTTTGACAAATACAATAAAATCCGAGGTTGGGCGCGAAGGCATCCTGGACGCTGCAGCATCGCTGTTTCGTCAACGTGGATATGGTGCGGTATCGCTGCGTTCGATCGCGCAAGCTGCTGGTATTAAGGCTGGCAGTATCTACTATCACTTTGCCTCAAAAGACGAGATAGTTACCGAAATTCTGAATGCGGGTATTCTTGCGGTTCACGCCGAGGTGGTTGCAGCGGTTGATGCGGTGCCCGCTTGGGCGTCGGCTGATGTGATTGTTCGTGCAGCCTTGCGTGGCCACCTGCGCACCCTGTTGGAACATGGTGATTATACCTCCGCCAACGTACGAATATTTGGCCAAGTTCCCCTGGCTGTGCGGGATGCTAACCTGTCTGCGCGTAGAGGTTATGAAAAATACCTTGATGTGCTGCTGTCGAAATTGCAGGCTGACGGCGCCATTCGTAGCGACGTCAATATTGGCCGTTTTCGTCTGATGTTGATTGGGGCCCTGAATGCGACACTTGAATGGTTCGATCCAGCCAAAGGCAGTGCTGAGGAATTGGCCGACGATTATGCTGATGCCTTTTTATACGGAATTTTAAACCAGACCGGAGATTCCTCATGAGCCGTATCGTGTCCAAGATAGACCCCCGATCCCTTACGTTCAAAAAGAACCAGGCGCATACGCGGGAAATGCTGAAAGTCCTCCGCGACCGGATTGCCCATACTACCGCTGGTGGCCCCAAGCGACTGCGCAACCGGCATCACGAACGTGGCAAGCATTTGGTCCGCGACCGAATTGAGCGCATGATCGACCCCGGCACTGCGTTTCTGGAGCTGTCGCCGCTAGCGGCATGGGAGCAATATGACAATGAGGTTCCAGCGGGAGGTATCTGCACCGGCATTGGCATCGTCGAAGGCAAGCCGGTTGTTTTCATCGCCAACGACGCAACCGTCAAGGGGGGCAGTTTTTTCCACGAAACCGTAAAAAAGCATCTGCGCGCGCAAGAAATCGCTGAAGATAACCGCTTGCCCTGTATTTATTTGGTGGATTGTGGAGGCGCGTATTTACCTGAACAGGATAGGGTGTTCCCTGATCGTGATCATTTCGGCAATACATTTCACCGGCAATGCCGTATGTCGGCTTCGGGCCTACCGCAAATTTCGGTTGTGTTTGGCGGTTGCACTGCAGGCGGTGCCTATATTCCAGCGCTATCGGATCAAGTGATTATGGTAGAAGGCATCGCCCGCATTCATCTTGGAGGCCCGTCGATCGTCA